>Ga0075420_100002948_pt1 | contig 14801 bp, 10 predicted proteins | sample SoiMetdeltSBSDD4_FD_75296 | JGI IMG/M metagenome (GOLD analysis project Ga0075420, IMG submission 75296) | Bulk soil microbial communities from a Populus tree surrounding site in Tennessee, USA - Soil MetaG P. deltoides SBSDD4 | ecosystem: Environmental > Terrestrial > Soil > Tree plantation... | reverse complement strand
GGCCGCGAACTCCTCCACCCGCCGCTCGGGTCGCTCGACCATCAGGTGCACGTCGAGCACCCCGCCGCGCCCGTGCACGAGCTCCGCCAGGGCGTCGACGATGATCGCGCCGATCGAGATCGGCGGCACGAAATGCCCGTCCATCACGTCCACGTGGATCACGCGGGCCCCTGCGTCCATCACCGCCTCGACCTGCGCACCCAGGCGGGCGAAGTCGGCCGCGAGGATCGAGGGCGCTACGCGGACGTCGTGCAACAGGGGCGCGGCCACGGCGCGCGAGAGTAAACGATCCCCGCGCGCCGTGAGCCTCCGTTCTTCTACCCCTCGTCCCGATCCTCGTCCGGATTCTCGGTCCGGTTCTCCTCGCCGTCGTCGACCTGGTCGAGCGAGGTGATGTCGCTCTGCCGCTCGAACTCGCAGTCGGCGTCGAGCACGTCGAACTGGTCGCTGATCACGAGATCCGCGCCGGTACCGCAGTGCACGACGTCGACCTCACCGTCGCGGACCAAGAACAGGTCACGGCCCTCGCCGCCGGTGAGCTCGTCGCCGTCGGGATCGCCGATCGCCGTCACGTCCAGCCGCGCGAGCGCCCAGAGCCGGTCCGAGCCGGGGCCGCCATCCGACCTGTCGCGGCCGCGGTTGGCGTAGATCTTGTCGCTGCCCTCGCCGCCGTTCTGCACGTCCTCGCCCTGGCCGCCCGACATGAAGTCGCGACCCGGGCCGCCGAACAGCGCGTCGTTGCCGAGGCCGCCGTGCAGCCGCTCGCAGCGGAAGCGGCGGAACGAGAAGCCGGCGCCGCCGTCGACCACGTCGTCGTCCGGACCCGCGAACACGCGGTCGCAGCCCGCGCCGCCGTTGATCTGGTCGGCGCCGGCGTTGCCTGTGATGAGGTCGAATCCCCCGCCGCCGTCGATCGCGTCGTTGCCCGCGTTGCCGTGTAGGCGGTCGCCGCGGCGGCCGGCGGGGCCGTCGCCCCCGTTGATGGTGTCGGCGCCGCGCCCGCCGCGCACGAAGTCGTGCCCGGCGCCGGCGTCGACGGTGTCGTCGCCGCGTCCGGCGAGTACGCGGTCGGGCCCCGAGAGCGTCGTGACCGTGTCGTTTCCGCCCTTGGCGCGGACGAGGTCGGCCCGTTCGGTGCCATTCAGCACGTTGGGCCCGTTGTCGCCGATGATCACGGCGGCCATTGCGACCGAGGCGATCACGAGCGAGAGTGCTGCCACGGCTGTGAGGCCGAGCAGGAGCCTGTTGCTACGCTGGCTCAAGGGGCATCCTCCTTGTGGTGGTGGGTGCCCCTCTAACCGTTGTGCGCCGCGAGAGTTTCGGTACACGCGCGCCGCGAGCGGGTCAGGCGCGTGAGGCGTGCTTGGCGTGCGCTCTGATCTCGCTCAGGATGCGTTCGAGGCGCGGTTCGGTGTCGCTGTCCACGAAGCTCATCGCTGCCGCCACCGAGGGGTGAACGCGCCCGATCTCGGCGTGCAGGGCGTGGGCCACCGCGCGGTAGCCGGGGTGTCCCTCGCGGCCGGAGCGCAGCTCGATCAGGTGCATCGCCTCGCGCGCGTTCATGTCGAGCACGTAGCGGATCCGGTAGCCGAGGCAGAGCGCGTACGGCGCCAGCTCGGGCCGGCCCAGCTCCACGATGCGGGCGTGCTCGGCGCGTGAGCGCTCGAGGCTCTCGCGGTATGCGTCCGCCACGCCCGCGCTCTCGAGCTCCTGGGGCACGCCTGCGCCCAGCTCGGGGCCGAGCGTCTGCCACTGGACCGTGAGCATGCGGTGGCGCTGGAGGTCGCGGAAGGCGCCGTAGTCGGACACCACCTCGAAGCGGTAGCGGAGCGCCTCGAAGCCGCGCCCCGGCCGGTGGCGGCGGTTGCGCCGCTCGCCCACCAGCTCGGCGAGCATGGTGGCGCGCTCGTCGGGCGGCAGGGCGCCGACCGCCGCGCGCGCCTCGTGCTCGGGGCAGGCGGCCGACTCGAACAGGAGCGCGGCCAGCAGCTCTTCCTCGCCGCCCTCCACCGAGAGCAGCCGCACCGCCGGCCCGGTGGGCTCGCCGCCGGGCTCGCGATCGAGGCCGAGCCGGCGCGCCCAGCGCTCCGCGTGGTCGGTCCGCTGCTCGAGGTAGGAGATCCACTCGCCGCCGCGGTCCGGGCGCTCCACGCGGGCCACGAAGCTCGGCATCACGACCTTGAGCTCCGCGAGGATCATGTCGGCGAAGTGGCGCGCCTCGGGGAGCGGCGAGGCGTAGAGGCGCAGCAGCAGCTGCTCGTAGGCCTGGCCGGTGCCGAACATGCCCATGTGCGAGAGCGAGGCGGCCGGGAGCAGCCCACGGAGCAGGTCGAGCGCCTTGGCCCTGAGCGAGCCGCGGTGCGCCGCCTCAAGCTGGTCCGGCGCGCGCGGGAAGCGCTCCTCGGCCCAGGCGAGCACGCGCGGCAGCGCCTGCGAATAGGCGCTGAAGAGCGCGTCCATGGCCCGCTCGTACTCGGGGCCGAGCCCAGGGTGGCGCCAGTAGCGATAGCCGAGGCCCTCGGCCATCGGGCTGTCGTAGGGGATGTAGCGCGTGGACTGCTCGAGGTAGGCGGCCAGGCGCCCCCGCTGCAGCAGCTTCGTCATCACGTTGGAGACGAACTCGCAGGCGATGTGCGCGCCGCCGAGCTGGGCCACGGAGTCGTCCCCGTAGCCGAGGAAGATGCGCTCGTAGAGCTGGCGGGCGCGCTCGCCCTCCTCGCCGTCGAAGCTCGCGGCTCCCTGGCCGGTCGAGTCAATAGCATCGCTCCGGTCCGGGCCGAGCCCGGCCCCTCGCGCACTGCCCGCGAACTCGTCGAGGTACATCCGCCGCAGCGTGCCCTGGTAGCGCGAATAGCGCGCGAACATCGCGCCCTTCACCGTCTCCGGCAGGTTCACCAGCGCGAACACCGGCCGGTCGAGGTTCGTGAAGTGAGGGGCGAGGAGGGTCTGCTCCTCGGGGCTGAAGCTCTCGACCGGGTACTCCATGAAGAGAGAAGCTACGCCAGCCGCCGGTCGAGCACGCACTCGAGCCTGGCGCTGTTCTCGTCCACCGGAACCGCCTTGTCGAGCCGCATCCGCATCTCACGCCCCTCGATCGAGAGGGTCGCCACCTGGTTGTCGAACCACGGTCCGTCGCCGGTCAGCCGCCAGCGGATCCCCGGATCCTTCACCCCCGCCGCGCGCGCGAGCCTCCGCGCGACGAGGTGGAACGGGCGCGACATCCCGAAGCGGATGAACTTGCGCTCGCGCCCGTCGAGCGGGTTGCGATAGGGCGAGCACACCGCTTGGTAGACCGCGCTCTTCACGCCCGACCCCCGCGGGTAGGCGATCTCGAACAGGTAGGCGTGATGGACGTCGCCGGATAGCGTGACGATCGTGGCCGGCGCCTCGCCGCGCTCACCCGAGCCGACCGCCCGTTGCAGCTCGACCATCTTGTGGAAGGAGCGCTGAAAGGCGCCCCAATGCTCGAGGTCCACCGAGCGCCGCGCGCGCTCGGCCACGCTCGACCACCTCTCGCCCCAGGCGCCGCCCGCCACGGCCTCGCTCCAGGCCTCGAGCTCCTGCATTCCCGGGCCGAGCAGAAGGGGCAGCGAGGTGGCGAGCAGCAGGTGGTCGTAGTCGCCGCTCGCCTGCTCCACGATCCAGTCCCACTCGGCGCTCTCGACCATGTCCCGCTCGCCCTCTTCGAGCACGCGGCCGGCGCGTGAGTCGATCACGATCACGCGCGTGCGCCCGAGGTCGCGGCAGTAGCTCCAGCGGCTGCTCGTGCTCTCGCGGTCGGCCCCCTCGACGTAGGAGCGGAGGATCTTCTCGCCGTCCTCCGAGTCGCGCACGCGCGGCAGGACCGGGTCCTCCTGCTGCGCGGCCGGCGAGAGGTTGCCGAGGTGCTGGTAGACCCAGTACGACATCAGAGCGCCGATCACGTGCTCGTGCCACCACTCGTTGCGGCGCATCTCCTCGAGCCACGCCGCGGAGATGTTCCAGTCGTCGTGCACGTCGTGGTCGTCGAAGATCATCGCCGTCGGCACGGTGGAGAAGAGCCAGCGGATCGTGGGCTCCGACCAGCTCTCGCGATAGAGCCGCGTGTACTCCTCGTAGTCGAGCACGCGCCGGCCGGGCCCCTCGTCGGGGTCGCGGCGAGTCTCCACGAAGGCGAGCGTGGCGGGCGACACCTCGTCCGCGTACACCTGGTCGCCGAGCAACAGGAGCGCGCCGGGCCAGCGCTCGCGGGGCTCGTCCCGCATGCGCCGGGCGAGCGTGTAGAGGGCGTCGATCTCGCGGCCGCGCTCGTCCTCGTCCTTACGCAGCGAGAACGGCGGGGTGTGGGGCGCGGCCACGCGGCAGGAGCCGAAGGCCACCTCGTGCGGCCCGTCGCCCGGATAGGTGCGAAAGGCGCTCGGCGGGAACTCCGAGTCGTCGAACGGCCAGACGCGCTCGCCGTCGAGCGTCACCTCGTACTCGTGCCAGGTGCCCGGCTCGAGGTCGGCCACGCACACGAGCCCGTAGTGGTGGCCGCAGATGCAGAACGTGCGCGCCCGCGTGCCGAGTACCTCGACCTCGCACGGCTCGTCGGTCTCGACCCAGATCACGGCGTCCGTCTCGCCGACGAACCGGAGCATTGGACCGAGTACGAGCCGCGCCATGGGCGCGCAAGACTAGCCAGCGGCCGGCCATTCGTGCGCACGCCAGGCGATACGGTTCGACCGTGACGGAGGCCGAGCTGCAACGAGTCGGGCGCTCGATCCACTCGGCGTTCCCGGGCAGGTCGCGGCATCCGCTCCGGGCGCTCGACCAGAAGGCCATGGAGCTCGCCTCCCAGGACGCGGAGCTGCGCGCCGCGCTGTTCCGGTTCGTCGACGTGACGCCCGCCTGCCGCTCGCTCGACGACCTGGCCCGCCACCTCACCGACTACCTCGACGAGGTCGACGACCACCCCCCGCCGATCGCCGCCGCCATGCGCATGTCGGGCACGAAGGCAGGCCGAACCGCCCTCGGCGCGGCCGCGGCAACGGGCGTGCGCAGGATGGCCCACCGCTTCATCGTCGGCGAGACCCCGAAGGCGGCGGTGCGATCGATCCGCAACCTCTGGGAGCACGGCGCCGCCGTGTCGCTCGACCTGCTCGGCGAGGCCACAGTGACCCAGGCCGAGGCTGACCGCTACGCGGAGCGCTGCCTGGACGCGCTGGAGACGCTCGGAGCGGCCGCCCCCGCTTGGCCAGAGCGGCCCGTGCTCGAACGCGACTCGCTCGGGCCGCTCCCGCGCGTGAACCTGTCGGTGAAGGTCTCCGCGCTCAGCCCGCTGCTGCGCCCCGAGGCGCCGGAGATCGGCGCCGAGGACGCCGCGCGACGGATGCTCCCGCTCCTCGTGCGCGCCAAGGAGCTGGGCGCCCACCTGCACATCGACATGGAGTCGGTGGACACGCTCGAAGCCACCTTCGCGCTCGTGTTCGAGCTGCTGGACGAGCCCGACCTGCGCGACGGCCCGTCCGCCGGCGTGGTGATCCAGGCCTACCTGCGCGAGTCGCCCGAGCAGCTCGCGCGGGTGATCGACTGGGCGCGCGCGAGCGGTCGCACCCAGCCGATCGTGGTGCGGCTGGTGAAGGGCGCCTACTGGGACCACGAGGTGGTGGACGCGCGCCAGCACGGCTGGACGGCGCCGGTGTTCGAGGAGAAGCGCGACTCCGACCGCAACTTCGAGCGGCTCACGCGCGAGCTGCTCGAGGCCTGGCCGCACGTGCGGCCCGCGATCGCCTCCCACAACCTGCGCTCGGTCGCCCACGCGGTGGCCGTGAGCCGCGAGCTCCGCCGCGAGGACCGCGACCTCGAGCTCCAGGTGCTGCGCGGGCTCGGCGACGAGCTGGCGGCGGCGCTCGCCGACCTCGGCATGCGGGTGCGGATCTACTGCCCGGTGGGGGATATGGTGGCCGGCATGGCCTACCTCGTCCGGCGCCTGCTCGAGAACACCTCGAACGAGTCGTTCCTCGGCGACCAGCAGCGCGGCGTGCCGATCGAGGAGCTGCTGGCGGCGCCGTGACGGTCGCGCCTCCGGCAGGCGGCTTTCGCAACGAGCCGATCCTCGAGCTGCGCCGCGCGAGCGCGCGCGAGTCGCTGCTGGAGGCGCTGCGCGAGCTCGACGCCCGCCTGCCCCTCGAGGTGCCGATCCTGATCGGCGGCGAGCGCGGCGCGGGCCACGGCTTCGAGTCGACCGATCCGGGCGCGCCCGAACGGGTTGTGGCGCGCGCCGGGCGCGGCGGCGCCGGCGAGGCCGCCGCGGCCGTGGAGGCGGCCGGCCGCGGCTTCCGCGACTGGAGCGCGCGCTCGGCGGCCGACCGGGCGGAGGTGCTGCGGAATGCGGCGGCGCTGATGCGCGAGCGCCGGCTCGAGCTGGCGGCGCTCCAGGTGCGCGAGTGCGCCAAGCCGTGGCGCGAGGCCGACGGCGACGTGTGCGAGGCGATCGACTTCCTCGAGTACTACGCGCGCGGGGCGATCGAGCTCGAGCGCGGGCCCGAGCTCGTGCAGGTGCCCGGCGAGCGCAACACAATGCGCTACGCGCCGCGCGGCGTGGCTGCCGTGATCGCGCCCTGGAACTTCCCGCTGGCGATCCCCTGTGGCATGACCGCCGCAGCGCTCGCGGCCGGCAACGCGGCGGTGCTCAAGCCGGCCGAGCAGGCGCCGGCGAGCTCTGGACAGCTCGTGGAGATCCTCCACGAGGCCGGGGTGCCGGCCGACGCGCTCGGCCTCGTGCCCGGCTTCGGCGAGGCCGGCGCGGCGCTGGTGCGCGACCCGCGGGTGCACGTGATCGCCTTCACCGGGTCGGGCGCGGTGGGCCTCGAGATCCTGCGCGCGGCGGCGGAGACGCCGGACGAGCAGGGCCACGTCAAGCGGGTGGTCTCGGAGATGGGCGGCAAGAACTGCGTGATCGTGGACTCCGACGCCGACCTCGACGAGGTGGTGCCGGAGCTCGTGCACTCCGCGTTCGGCTACGCGGGCCAGAAGTGCTCGGCCGCCTCGCGCGTGCTCACACACGAGGCGATCGCGGACACACTTCTCGAGCGGCTGGGGGGCGCCGTGCGCGTGCTCGAGGTCGGCCAGGCCGAGAGCTTCGCCACCGAGGTGCCGCCCGTGATCGACGAGGAGTCGCAGGAGCGCGTGCGCCGCTACACGGCGCTGGCCGGCGACAGCGTGGTGGCTCAGGCCGCGGACATCCCGGCGGAGGGCTGCTTCTGCGTCCCCACCGTGGTGGCCGACCTGCCCGACGACTCGCCCGTCGTGAACGAGGAGATCTTCGGCCCGCTGCTGGCGCTCACGCGGGTGCGCTCGGTGGAGCACGCCTGCGACGTGGTCGACGGCCTGCCATTCGCCCTCACCGGCGGCCTCTTCTCGCGCAGCCCGGCCACGATCGAGTACGTGAGCGCTCGCGCGCCGGTGGGCAACCTCTACGTGAACCGGGGCACGACCGGCGCCATGGTGGGGCGCCAGCCGTTCGGCGGCAACCGCCTCTCGGGCAGCGGATCGAAGGCCGGCGGGCCCGACTACCTGCTGCAGTTCGTGGAGCCGCGCGTGGTCACCGAGAACACCATGCGCCACGGGATTCCCGTGGAGTAGGTCCGCACACCGCCTATATCCTGGTCCCGCTGTGGGCGCGCCCAGCTTCGATCTCCAGTCCCATTCGCTCCACTCCGACGGGGTGCTTCCGGCCGCGCAGGTGGTAGAGAACGCCGCCGCCGCGGGCGTCGAGCTGCTGGCGCTCTCCGACCACGACACCGTGGACGGCGTGGACGAGGCGCTGGCCGCCGGGGCTCTCCACGGCGTGCGCGTGGTGCCCGCCACCGAGATCTCCGCGGTCGACGGCCCCTACGAGGACCTGCACGTGCTCGGCTACGGCATCGATCACCGCAGCGCCCTGCTCGGCGAGCGCCTGCTCGACGCGCGTGGCGACCGCGAGCGCCGCGCCGACGCCATGGCGGCCCGGCTGGACGAGCTCGGCTTCGAGATCGATCCCGCGCCGATCGAGGAGCGCAAGCGCGCCGGCAAGCCGGTCGGCCGCCCACACCTGGCGGCCGCCGTGCTCGCCCACCCGGCCAACGCCGAGCGGCTCGAGGCGGAGGGCCACGGCGACGTCTCCTCGTTCATCCCGGCCTACCTGATCCAGGGCAAGCCGGGCTACGTGGCGCGCACCCACCCCACGGTCGAGGAGGCGATCGGCTGGATTCACGACGCCGCCGGCGTGGCCGTCTGGGCACATCCGTTCTGGGACATCGACAGCGACGACGAGGTGCTGGCGGCGATCGAGCGCTACCGCGCCGCGGGGCTCGACGGTGTGGAGGTGTTCTACGCCTCGCACACGAAGGGCCAGACGCGCCTCCTGGCGGAGCGCTGCGCCGAGCTCGGGCTGCTCGCCACCGGCTCGTCCGACTACCACGGGCCGGAGCACCGGCTGTTCAGCCGCTTCCGCGCGCACGAGCTGCACGGGCTCGAGCCCAATCTCGGGCCGATCGGCCACGGCACGCTGGCCGCGCCGGCGCGTGGTGACGGGGGCCTCTGCTTCTGGCTCACCGGTCTGTCGGGCTCCGGCAAGTCCACGGTCGGCCGGCTGGCCGCGGGCCGGCTGCGCGACCTCGGTCATCGGGTGGAGGTGCTCGACGGCGACGACGTGCGCCAGAACCTCTGCGCCGGGCTCGGCTTCAGCCGCGAGGACCGCGAGACCAACAACCGCCGGATCGCCTGGGTGGCCGACCTGCTCTCGCGCAACGGCGTGATCACGTTCGTGGCCGCGGTGTCGCCCTATCGCGCCGTGCGCGACGAGGCGCGTGCGCGCATGGGCGGGCGTTTCGTCGAGGTGTACATGCACGCCTCGGTCGAGGCCTGCGAGGAGCGCGACGTGAAGGGTCTCTACGCCCGTGCGCGGGCGGGAGAGATCCCCGCCTTCACGGGTGTCTCGGATCCCTACGAGGAGCCGCTCGCGCCCGAGCTGCGGCTCGAGACCGAGACGGAGACGCCCGAGCGCTCGGCGGAGCGCCTCGTGGAGTTCGTGCAGGAGCGGTTCGGCGGCCGCGAGCCGGTCCGCGCCTGACGACTCAGGTCACTAGGCCGGCCGCGGCTCGGGCCTGGGCGTCTGGACGCCGTCCCCGTCGCCGTCCCCGGCGGGCCCGCCCCCGGGCGGCGGTCCCTGGCCGGGCGGCGCGCCGGCCGCCTTCATCGCTGCCATCGCCTCCGCCCGCGCCTGACCGGGGGTGCGCTTGAGCGCGCCCATCAGCGGCAGCGCGGAGAGCACCAGCAGAGCGGCCTGCCGGAAGGCCCAGGCGAAGCCCTCGCGCGCGGCGCCGGCCGTCTCCCGGATGATCTCCTCGTCGAAGCCCGGGCCGGGCTGGAAGCGGTCGCTGGTGCCGCCGGTGTAGTCGTGCAACGTGCCCTGGATCACGCCGCCGGCGATCGCGGGCGGGATCTCCCAGTCGTCAACCACATCCTCGATCTCGTCCTCGGCGAACCACGACATGTGGGCGTGGAGCGCGCCGCCGAAGGTCGCGATCAGCACGGCCACGCCGATGGCGGCGCCGAGCTGGCGGGCCGTGTTGAGGATGCCCGAGGCCACGCCCAGCTCCTGGCCTGACACCGCTCCCATCGCACCCACGTTCAGCGCGGGGAAGCCGATCCCCATCCCGGCCCCGATCAGGAGCAGCCCGGGCAGCACGCGCAGGTAGGCCCAGGCGTCGCCCGCGGTCGAGGGCATGAAGGACACGATCAGCATCCCGAGCGCCATCAAGACGAGCGCCGGCTTGGCCAGCTCGCCGGGCGGCCGCGTGTCCGCGGCCCTCGCCATGAACGGCCAGGCCAGCAGGCCGCAGAGCGGCATCGGCGTGATCGCCAGCGCCGCCTCGAGCTGGGTGTAGCCCCAGAGGTTCACGAACATCAGCGACAGCAGCAGGAGCGAGCCGATCGCGCCGGCGGCGAAGAAGAGCATGCCGAGGTTGGCGCTGCGGAACTGGCGGTTGGCCAGCAGCCCCGGCGGGATCATCGGGTCGGGCGCGCGCCGCTCCCACCAGACGAAGAGGATCCCGAGCAGGATCGCCCCCTGCATGAGGCTGAGCCAGAGCGGCAGGTCGCCGCCGAACGGGTTGGCCTCCACGAGCGCGACCGTGAGCATGAACACGGCGCCGCCGAGCAGCGCCATGCCCTTCACGTCGACCGTCTTGCCGGCCGCCGTGAGGTCCCAGGTCTCGGGCCACCAGCGCAGCGCCAGGATCACGCCGATGATGCCGAAAGGGATGTTGATCAGGAAGATCCAGTGCCAGCTCGCGATCTCCACGACCGCGCCGCCGATCACCGGCCCGAGCGCCGACGACACGAGCGCCACGACCGCGATCAGCGCCAGGCCGAAGCCGCGCCGCTCCGGCGGGAACACGAGCACCGTCATCGCAAAGCCGAGCGGCGCGAGGATGCCGGCGCCCGCCCCCTGGATCACCCGGAACGCCATCAGCCACTCGACCGACCACGCGGCGGCGCAGAGCGCCGAGCCGATCGTGAACACCGTGAGGCCGATGATGAAGAAGCGCTTGCGCCCGAACTGGTCCGCCAGCCGGCCCATCGACACGAGCAGGACCGCGAACGTGATGTTGTAGGCGTTGATGACCCAGGTGACCGTGGCGATGTCGGTCGACATCTCGTCCTGGAGCTCCGGGATCGAGACGTTCACGATCGAGACGTCCAGCAGGGACATCGCCCAGCCGATCATCATCACGCCGAAGATCCGCCACTTGTTGGCGTAGAGGAACTCGGCCGGCGGGTTCCTGCGCTCGGCGGGCTCGGTCATGGCGCGCGCGGCTCGGGGGTCCGCTCGTTCGTTGGCAGCTCGCCGCCCTCCGGGATGCGGCCGTCGAACTCGAGGTCCTCGGGCTCGGTGCCGTCGTCGGGCTCGTCGTTGTCCACGGGATCGAAGTCGTTCGGGATGCCGTCCGAGTCGGTGTCGTCGTCACCGCGCTCGACCTTCGGACGGAGCGCGCCGTCGGGGCCGAACTCCGGCAGCGTGCCGCCCGCCACGACGAGCGCCACCAGCGACAGCTCGGTGAGCTTGCCCGTGTCCTCGTTGGCGATGTTCTCGAAGCGGGTGATGTCGTCCTCGACCTCTTCGTCGTCGTCGTACATCCGCCGCTCGATCTCCTCGCGGTCGGCGACCATCAGCCAGCGCTTGTCCTGGACGATGATGTTCGACCCCACGGCCGTGATGTTGAACGGCCGGTCGTAGAGGTCCTCATCGTCCACGTCGTCGAAGAGCGCCATGAGGTCCTCGCCGCCCATCTTGCCCGGGATCGTGATGCCCATGAACGAGAGGATCGTGGGCGCCACGTCGTGGCTGGCGGCGTACCAGTCCACGTCGTCGCCGCCCATATCGCCCTCCGGATGGCGGATCAGGAACGGCACCTCGTAGGCGGGCCGGTGCGAGGTGGGGGTGGCGATGCCGAGGAAGTCGTGGTCGCCGAGCGCGATGCCCTGGTCGCCGATCGCCACGAGGAGCGTGTCGCCGAGCAGGTCGAGCTCGCGGAGCTTGTCCATCAGGCGCCCGACCTCGTCGTCCACGGCCTCCACGTGCCTCTTGTAGGCGTCACGCACGCGCTGCTCGTCCTCGCCCGACCAGTTGAGCTCAACGAGCCGGTCGTTCATCGGCCCGAGGCCCTCGTCCTCCACCTCGCGCGGCTTGACGTAGACCGGCGGGGCGTTCGCGGCCTCGGCGGGGTCGAAGGGATCGATTGCCAGGAAGAAGCGCTTCGAGCCCTCGCCCAGGCGCTCGAGCTCGCGCACCCCGGTGCGGAAGGTGCGCCTGGCGGCGACGGTCTGGCGCTTGATCGCGGCCAGCAGGTCGGAATCGATGCCGGGCTCGGCGGGCGCGCTGTCGACGGCCCCCGGGGGACGCACCACGTCCGGCCAGCGCGGGCCGGTGAGGATCGGGTTGTCGCTCACGTAGACGGTCTCGATGTCGTGAAGGCGGAGCGTCTCGGTGAGCACCGGCTGGTGGTCCCAGATCGGGTTGAAGCCGGGAATCGGGGCGAGGCCCTCGGTGCGCTTCCAGTCGCGGAACGGGTACGAGCGCATGCCGGTGATCAGGGCGCGGCGCGCGGGCAGGCCGGGCATCGACTCGGGCACCGTGCGGTCGAAGCGCAGCGAGTCGCCCGTCAGCTCGTTCAGGTTGGGCGTTTTGGCGGGCGAGCCGCCCTCGAAGGCGTCGACGTGGTCCTGGCGCACGAGCGGCAGCACCACGAGCACGGTGTTCGGACCGGAGGACCCGTCGGGCTGCGCAGCGGCCGCCGCGCGGGGCAGGGCGCCCAAGCCGAGCACGCCGGCGCCGGCCGCGCCCCGGCCCAGCAGGGCACGTCGACTTAGCCTCATCCCCCGATCACCGCCTTCGGCGCCTTCGCGCCGAACTGCGGCAGCGTGCCGCCGGCCTCGTCCTCCAGCACCTTCCAGAGCCGGTCCACGATCTCGGGGTTCTCGGCCGCCACGTCCTTCAGCTCCAGCGGATCGGCGCGCTTGTCGTAGAGGCGCTTGCGCATCCCCTCGCTGTCCGAGAGCAGGAACCAGTTGCGGTCGCCCGCGAGCACGTGGTCGTCGTAGCAGGATGTGAAGTGGGGGCGCGGCGGGGGCTCGCCGCCGTCGAACAGGACGGAGAGGTCCTCGCCGCCCATCATCCCCGGGGCGCGCACGCCCATCAGGGAGAGGATCGTGCGCGGGAAGTCGTGCGTCGACGCGAAGTAGTCGCTCGACTGGCCGGCGCCCCTGCCGTCGGGGTGCCGCATCATGCAGGGCACGTGGTAGATGTGCCACTGCGCCCGAGCCGCGTGCTTGCCGAGGATGCCGTTCTCGCCGAGCGTGAGCCCGTGGTCCGACATGTACATCACCACGGTGTTGTCGAGCAGCTTCATGCGGTCGAGCTCGTTCATCAGCCGCCCGACCCAGTCGTCGACGAACTCGATCTCGGCCGCGTACAGGTCGCGCACCCGGTCGATCGTCTCGTCGTCCACGTCCACGTCGATCACCCACGAGTAAGGGGTCTCGAAGGGCTGGATCGGCGTGATCCCCTCGCGCTCGATTCCCTTCGGCTCGGTGCCGAAGCGGGCCTGGAAGACCTTCGGCGCGTCGAGCGGCTCGTGGGGGTCGAAGGCGTCGACGCCGAGGAAGAACGGCTTGCCCGAGTCCTTCAGGTCGTCGAGCAGCCGTAATCCGGAGCGGATAACGCGCGCGGTGGGGTAGTCGCCGTCGCTGTCCCGGTAGATCGAGTTCCAGCCGGCCATGGCGCGCAGGCGCCCCACCTCCACGCTGTCGGACAGCTCCGGCAGCAGGTAACGCTCGATCGTGCTGCGCGGGGCCGGGCGCTTGAAGGGCTTGTTGAGGAAGCGGTAGGCGCCCTGCGAGTAGCTCGGCTTGACCCAGTCGAGCGTCTGGCGGAAGTTGGCGAAGCGGGGGCCGATCAGGAACGGGTTGTCGGTGCAGTAGGCGGTCTCGACCCCGGCCTCGCCCAGCACCTCGGTCACGATCGGCTGGTAGTCCGGGATCGGGATCCAGCCGGGCCCGACGGGGAGGCCCTTGGTGGGCACGTAGTTGCGGAACGGGAAGGAGCGCACGCCGGTGAGCAGCGCGCGGCGCGCGGGCCCGGTCGGCATGGCCTCCGGCACGGCCAGGCTGAACGTGAGCGAGTCGCGCGCCAGCGCGTCGATGTTGGGCGTCTTCGCGCGCGATTCCCGGTTGTAGAAGGAGATGTAGTCCGCGCGCGTGGAGTCCGTGAAGATCATCACCACGTTGGGCGCGTCGGAGGCGTGCGGGGTCGACGGCTCCCAGTAGTCGTCGCCGCAGGCGGCCATGCCGAGGGCGGCCGCGCCGCCCGCGCCGGCCTCGAACAGCCTCCGTCTGGTGAACCCCCTTCGCGAGCCCATGACCCGGCGCCGGAGGCTAGCTGACGCGCCGGGGGTCCTTCACGAGCTCGATCACGTTCCCGTCGGGGTCGAGCAGCCGGGCGTCAGCCGCGGCCGGGAACGCGAGCTGCGCGTTCCGGGTGGGCTCCCCAGACACGAGCGACATCGAGCCGGCTCGTCCACTGAACTGCACCCGGCCCTCCTCGCGCAGCCGTAGCCCCGCCTGCCCGGCGAACCTTTCGTAGAAGCGGCGCGAGGCCGAGACGTCGGCCACGCGGATCCAGAGGTGGTCGACCGGCCTGACGCCGGGCATCGCCCCGTAGTGGACGGCCTCCGCGCTGTTGCCGTCCGGATCGAGCAGGAAGCCTCCGTAGTAGTCCTCGACGTACCGGGGACGCGGTCCAGGAGCGCCGTCGTCGCGGTAGCCGGCCTCGAGGCCGGCCCGCCAGAACGCGTCAACGTGCTCGCGGCTGGGCGCCGTGAAGCCGATGTGGAGGCGCCGGGTCACGGCGTCGTCGTCCGCGGCCTGGGAGATGGAGAAGCCGTCTGTGCCGAGTGCCAGCGTGGCGAGCACGAGGTCGTAGAAGCGCTCCGAGGCGTCGCGGTCGGAGACCGCGATCGTGACGCGCCGGAACACCCGGGCTACGAGCCGGCGGAGGCGGTGGGAGCCTGCTCGGGCACCTCGATCTCGCGCTTCAAGATCTTGCCTGTCGGCCCCTTCGGGAGCTCGTCGACGAACCAGATCCGGCGCGGGTACTTGTAGGCCGCCACCTGGCTTCGCACGTGCTCCCTGAGGTCGCTCGCCTCGAGCGACTCGCCCTCCTTGAGAACCACCGCGGCGCCCACCTCCTCGCCGAGCGCCTCGTCCGGCACCGCCACCACGGCGGCCTCCTGGACGGC
>Ga0075420_100002944_pt1 | contig 14805 bp, 17 predicted proteins | sample SoiMetdeltSBSDD4_FD_75296 | JGI IMG/M metagenome (GOLD analysis project Ga0075420, IMG submission 75296) | Bulk soil microbial communities from a Populus tree surrounding site in Tennessee, USA - Soil MetaG P. deltoides SBSDD4 | ecosystem: Environmental > Terrestrial > Soil > Tree plantation... | reverse complement strand
GCCACCTGGCCGACCAGGATCTCGCCCTCTTTGGTGAAGCCCACCACCGAAGGAGTGGTGCGGCTTCCCTCCTGGTTAGGGATCACGACGGGATCGCTGCCCTCCATGACCGCCACAACCGAGTTGGTCGTGCCGAGATCGATGCCAATCATCTTGGCCATTCAAAACCTCCGTCCGTACCGTCACAGTGCGCGGCCGCTCGGGTCGCGCGCGCTCACCCAACTTCCGTTCGAATGGGCACGCGCCGGGTACCGGACTGCCCAGCCGACTTTGGAATCCGGACAGTCAACACGCCGTCTCTCGCGCGCGCTTCCGCCTTATCAACGTCGAGGCCAGGCGGCAATGGGATCGTCCGGGCAAAGCTACCGTAGCGGCGCTCGAAGACGTGAAAGCCGCGGCGCGCCTGTTCCATCTCTTCCTTTTTCTCGCCGCTGATGACGAGCTGACCAGGCGTAGCCGAAAGACGGATATCGGCCTGATCGATGCCAGGCACTTCAACCGTGACGACGAGCTCCTTTTCCGTCTCCTGGACATTCGTCGCAGGCATCCAGCGAAAGTCCCCGGAGGCTGGCAACCCCCACGGCTCCTCGAAGAACCGGTTCAACCAGCGATCGAGGTCGTCACGCAACGCCAGCACTTCGGCGCCGACCGGCGGGACCTCCTGCTCTTCCCGCTGCTCACCCTTCCACGGCAGCAGCGCCGTGACCGTATTGGTGACTTTGTCGATAACTCCCATGACTACCTCCCCGCGCTACTCAGTACGGACCGCGATCTTCTTCGGTTTGACGCGCGGCGATTTAGGAATCTCCACACGCAGCACACCATCGCGCAAAACGGCGGTGACCTTGTCCGATTCGAGATCCTCGCTGAGGGTGAACGCGCGGTAGTAGTCCGACAGCTCGAATTCTTGATAGTCCGGCTCGGCGGCGGGACGCTCGACACGTCCGCGAATCGTCAGCGAGTCTCGCTCGGCAATGACGTCCAGCCCGTCGGGCTGTACGCCGGGCATGTCGGCAAGCAGCACATACATCTCGTCCGTCTCGTACACATCCACCGGCGGCGCGAGCGTGTGAGCTGGAGCGTAACGCTCGTCGCGCCGGGTGGCCGGCATGGTTGTTCCGGTTCTTGTCAGCGTTGTCATGGCCATCTCCTTCTCACGTCAGCTCTGGATCGCGATCTTCTTCGGCGCCGGTTCCGACCCGCGGCCGAGTTGAACTCGGAGAATGCCGTTTTGGTAGACAGCTTCGGTGCGCTCGGGATCGAAGCGTTCGCCGAGGTTCAGGCTTCGAGCGAACGTTCCAACCGGCCTCTCGCGCCGATGATAGGCGGCCTCGGGCACGTTTTCCTCCGGCTTGCGCTCGCATCTGACGGTGACCGCGTTCTCGAGAACGGTGACGTCGAGCGTCTCTCGGTTCGCGCCGGGACAGAGTGCCGACAGCGTCAGCCCGTTTTCGTCGCGGGTCAGATTGATAGGCGGGTATTCGCCGGTCAGCGGCCAGCGCCAGGCTGGCGCAAGGCCGGAGAAGAGCCGCTCGACCTCGCGTTGCATACGCCGGATTTCCTGCCAGGGTTGCAATGTCGCACGTCCGTTCATGGAGTCACTCCTTTTGTCCGCCACGCGTCGCGCTGCTCGAGCGCGAGCCTGGACACTGTGGCTAATCGTTGCCGGCCAATGGAAGCACCATCGCATCGGCCCGGTCCGTCCCGCCAAGATGAAACGCACATCCATGGGCAACGTCGCGTGCCTATCGATGAGGCACATCTCTTCTGTACTCGCTAGGCATGCCATGACCCTTCAGCGCGCCGCGGCTCGGGGAGGTATTCCACCGCTGGTTGTCGCCGCACCGGCTGCGGATAGAGGCCCAGCAGGTCGAGGAACTCCGGAGGCATCTCGGCACTAACAGGCAGGCCGAACGCTTTGGCGGCGTCGTATGTGATCGGATGATCGTGCGTCCAGGCGCCCTCGGAGAGCAGGCGGGAGAGCTCTGTGAGCTTGTCGTGGTCGACCTTGCCCGTTAACAGCTCGCGTACACTCTCTCGCACCTGTACGATGGCTTTTTCACCCTGGTCCGCCAGGATCAGCGTATTGTCCTCGACCTCGGCAATAGGCTTCCGCGCCACGACGTTCAGCAGCGACGCCGCCGGGTATTGTCCGAGCTGCGGATCCACCGGACCGAGCACTGCATATTCGCTCATGACGATCCGATCGGCAGCGAGCGCGATCAACGTCCCGCCCGACATCGCATAGTGCGGCACGAACGCCGTCACATGCCCGCGGTGCTTGTGAATGGCACGGGCGATCTGCAATGCCGCGAGCACCAGTCCGCCTGGCGTGTGCAGCACGATGTCGAGCGGGACTGTCGGATCCGTGAGGTGAATCGCCCGCAGGACGGCTTCTGAATCGTCCACATCGATGTAGCGGAAGACCGGAAACCCTAGAAGGCTCATCGTCTCCTGCCGGTGCACCAGCAGGATGACGCGTGATTTGCGCCGTCGTTCGATCTTCGCGATCAAACGCTGACGTGAGCCCTCCAGATAGCGTTGCTTCATCACGGGCTGGAGCGCGGAGATGAAGAAGAAGAGCCAGAGCAAATCGCCCGGTGACATGACCCTGCCTTTCGCTCGCGTTGGTTAGAACGAAATCGTGATGCGATTCTCGACCTGCGTCACACCGGGTGACGACCAGGCCGCCCGTTCCGCCTCCTGCTTTTCTGCCCACGACCGCACGGTGCCTCTCAGAATCACCTTGCTTCCGTCGACCTCCACGGTAATCTTCTGCGCGTCGACCTGCGCTGACCTGACAAGCGCCTTCTCGATCTGCTGCTTGAGATCTTGCGGGCTCACGCGCGGCTTGACGGTCACGAGGTTGGTCACGCCCTTGACGCCGGCGATGCGGCGGACGACGCGCTCGGCATCCTCTTTCTGGAACTGCCACTCGACTTGACCGCGAAGCGTGACCCAACCCTTGGATACCGTCACGTCGAGCTTGTTGAGGTCGAGCATGGCGTCCCATTCGAGGGCGCGCGCGACCGCCGCGGCGATGTCGAGATCGGTGCGTTCGGCAGACAGCGGGAGGCGAACTTCGATGTCGTTTGCCACCGCCTTGACGCCGCGGACGCGGTGCGCGGCTTCCTCGGCCGCCCACTTCTTCGTATACGAATCCACCCACCCTGTGAGGGCGACCACCCCATCCTTGACGGTGACGCCGATTTCAGTGGCTTGAACGCGGGGGTCATATTTCAGCTCGGCAAGGACCTCCTGCTGAATCTCAAGGTCCGTTCGGGTCTCAGTTGCAACCGTCATGGTTGACTCCTTCCGTGATTCCTGCGCCTGAGGTGGTCCGGCAACGCCGACAACTTGCCATCCATGACACCACCAACCAGTTCGCCACCCAACGAAAAACCGGTTTCGTTCGGGGGTGTGTTTTCAATCGATCAGCCGCTCCTCGGGCAACGAACTCTTCCCCGCCTTGTTCCGGTTGAGTCGGACAGATTAGCCACGCGACACGAATTCGTAGCCGCAGATCGGTACAATCGGTTTCGGCGTGATGCAGGGAAGGATTGAATGTCGGGTTCGCGTTGCGAGGTGCGGCGCAGGCGTCGAGCGGCGCCGCTGTGCACACGCTCGATCGGCTCTAGAGCCGGCACAGGGGATGGACGAGATTGATCGTCAACCGAAGCGGGATTCGCTGAGCTCTGATCGACGGTCGGGGGCTGTGGCGATTGTCGCGGGATTCTACGGCGACGCACTGAGTGGATGCTGCAATGCCGAAAGAGCTTCCTAGCAATTGGAGCGAGATCCGGCGGGATTGGGCGAGTCTTACCGCCTATGAGCGCTTCGAGACCGCCGTGGCCTTCGTGCTCACCATCGTCATCGCTGCCGTCATCGTCATCGCGCTGGTCAGACTCGTCGTTACGGTCGTTGAAGCATTGGTTATTCGTTCGCTCAATCCACTGGAGCACGAAGTCTTTCAGCTCGTGTTCGGTGAGATCCTGACCCTCCTCATAGCGCTGGAGTTCAACCACACCTTGCAGTACGTGATCACGCGTGAAACGGGCATCGTTCAGGCGCGGATCGTCATAGTCATTGCCGAGCTCGCAATAGCTCGGAAAGTAATCGTGACGGACCTCACGTCGCTGTCCCCGATCGGGGTCGCGGCTCTTGCCGCTTTGATCACGTCGCTCGGGGCAGCTTACTGGTTCTTGTCTCTAAGCGCCGCGACAACCGTCGTCCAGCATCGCGAGTCCGAAGGGTGATGAGCATCCTGGCGCGTTCGGGGCCATGGAGGTCGTGGCCGGCTTGTTCGCCTGATCTACTTTCGCCGTCACGCCACATCGCGGAGCGAAGCCGCTCGTGTCGGTGACCAAGTGGCCGTCAAAGAATCCCTTCAGCTGGACGGCGGCGGCACAATTCGCGGCATTCTTCGAGGCGGTGTTGGTGGTGAGGGTCGTGCAGCGCAGCCTGCCCGGCTAAGAGCGTGTATGTCCTGGCAGCGCTCGCCGGTCTCACGGATGTCAATGCGATCGCGCTCTCCATGGCGGAATCCGCAAAGAGCGGCGACGCCAGCGTGGCGGTGAACGCGATCGTCATCGCAGCGGTCACGAACACCATCGTGAAATGCGGCATGGTCGTGACGCTGGGAGGGCGCCGAAACCTCCAATCGTTGTGGCGACGGCGGCAATTCTGGCAACCGGCGTCGGCGTGATTGTTTCTCCTGTGACGGTCGGTCACGGGCAGTCAGCTTACGCGGCACGTCGGCAAGGTGACAACGAATTCGCTGCCACTTCCGGGCCCTGCAGGGCGTGACGACGCGCCACCGAAAGCCTCACACAGCCGCCGCCAGAACGAGAACATGTGACCTCCGACGTACGGAATCAGTCGTTGAATCTAGGTGCGGCGCTGAAATCGGCCAAGTAGAAATCGGTTGCTTTCCATTGTTCGATTTGAGCCACGAGACGGCCCCGGGAAAAACCCTATCCGCCTGGCGGCTTCCTGATACCAACATTCTCCCCGACGTGTGATAAGGAGTAGATCGCACATGGTTGTTCGCAATGTTCTCGAAGCACAGATCGAACTCGGCGAGGACATTTCCCAGAGAGCTCGACCTCGTCTCCGTACCGAGCCGAGAGACCTGGTCCGAAAACGATCCACTCTGGCAGCTAGCGGCAGTCTCTATTCACGAACATCCGAACCGCTCCTGTCGTCCCATTTCGGCCCACAACGCTCTCGTCGATCGAATGGTCCAGTTGATTCACATCACGTACGACAAGGCCGTGACGCTTCCCGCCCTGGCCGCATCGATCGGCAGGCAGCCCGCCTACCTCGGAAACCTGTTTCATTGCGAGTTGGGCGTGACGGTTCGCGAATATGTGACACGCCTTCGACTCAAGCATGCCTCACAACTCATTCGTGAGGGCGTCAAGATTGAGGCTGTCGCTCTGCTGGTCGGATACCGAAGCAAGAAGAATTTCTATTGGCGGTTCAAGCAATCCTTCGGAACAACCCCTGGACAGCATCGATGCCAGGGCGGTCCGGGGAGGAGCGCTCGGACGCGTCATGGCGATCCGGCAACCGAGTCAAAATCGACGGCACCGGATGCCCCCGTTCGCCGAGCGTTCCGCGATGAACGCTTCGCGCCGGTGACGGATTCAGCAGCGGTGCCGTGCATCGCGGCACGCCCTCTCGGCGAAGTCGGTCTTCGCGCGTGCCATCAAGCATTGGCACTCGCGGTTCGAATCCAACGAGTTCTGCTGCGCGAATTTCATGACTCGCGGCTTGCGATAATGCTGACCGACGAGAAGGGCCGTTATGTGGGAGCAAATTCGTCGGCGATCTCGCTGACTGGCTACTCCCGCCCTGAATTACGCGACCTGACCCCGCGCGACATCCTCTCCAACCCTTCCGAATCGCACACCCAATGCGTATGGCAGATCGTGCTTTCAGAACAACGCCGGCCCGTAAACGCCCTGCTCCATCCCAAAACCCGTGAATCGCTTCGTGTCCATCTGGTGACTTTGAAGAATGTACTGTGGGGCCGGTCAGAAATGTCAGCACTGCTCGAAGGTATCCCGCCATGAATCGCGTTGGATCTCGCCTCAATGCTGAGATTCGGCATTTCATAGTCCCCACCGTCTTGTACTCTCATCCAGCTCAACTCTGGCACGCACCTGAGCGGAACGGTCGACTCGCACTGCACCCCTGGCACGACCCAACTCATCGATCCGATTAGACGTTCAATGGGAACCTGTCTGATATTGCCAGACAGCGTGAGACGGTGCTTCGATCCTGCGAGCATGAATGCATCGCATGACAGGCTCAGCGAAATGCGAACAACACCGTTTCTCGCGTTGCTCAGTGATCGTTACCGCGATATGGGCGGGAATCATACGTGCCGCCGAGACTGCCTCTGGCAATCAGGTCGTCGTAAAAGACCGTGTCATCCACGACGACTTGTTGGCTGCCGCGAGGAATGTGCGAGTGGGAGCCGCATCAAAGGCGATCTGTCTGCTGCCGGTTCCGACGTCCGCGATCGCTGGTCCGGTGAATGGCTACGTCATGAGTGCTGGCAGGACGATAACGCTCGACGGTCACATCGGCAATGCTCTGTGGGTGGGCTTTTCCTGAGGGGATTACTTTGTGGACCTAGGTCTCTTCCAGCCAGCCGCGAAGCAGCGCGTAGCGGACGATGTCGAGCCGATTTGCCATCCCAAGCTTGCTCATCGCGTTCGCTTTATGCGACTCAACTGTCTTGATGCTGATTCCGAGGCGCGCGGAAATCTCCCTGCTCACCAAGCCCCAGGCTACGAGCCGCAGCACCTCTTCCTCCCGATTGCTCAGATTCGTGCCCGCTGGCGTTGCACGAGCCAGGGTCTGAGACATAACTCCAACGGCCTGTCCGGTTATGGCCGGATCGATGTAACTGTTGCCGGTGGCGAGGGCGCGGATTGCACGCACGAGTTCTTCCGCGCCGCTCTGCTTCAACACATAGCCTCGAGCACCCGCCCTCAACAGCTGCTGCAGGTAACCAGTATCCGTGTGCCGTGTGAGCGTCAGTACTTTGATGTCAGGGTGTGATTTGTGCAAAATTTCTGTTGCCGTGAGGCCGTTTACGTCAGGCATTGACACATCCATAACGAGAACATCAGGTTGAAGCTTCTGCGCTAGCGCAACCGTCGTCTCCCCGTTCTCCGCTTCCGCTATCACCTCCATGTCCGTTTGTCGGGTCACAAACACACGAAGTCCTTCACGCATCATCTTATGGTCGTCGGCCAACATGACGCGTACCTTAGCCATCGCCTTGTCCTGCGGCCAACACGTCAACTAGCGGGATTCGTACAGCGAGTGTCGTGCCGCGGCCGCGATGTGACTCAATCTCACACGTGCCGCGGAGGTGGGCGGCACGCTCCCGTATTCCGATCAGCCCGAACCTTTTTCCTTGACTGATCACTTGGTCCGCGTTGAAACCTCTTCCATCGTCCTCGACAATGAGGGCGACCTGACCAGCGCGGCGTTCTAGGAAAACATGGACGTTCCTCGCGCCGGCGTGTTTGGCGATGTTGTTGAGGGCTTCCTGCAGAACACGGTACAGCGTGATCTCCACGTCTGATGGCAGTCGATGCTTTTCCATCCCAACTGTGTGCAGCTCGGCGTGAAGGCCCACTTGCTTCTCCCAACGAGTGGTGAGGTTTTCGAACGCCACGAGCAGTCCACAATCGTCAAGCGCTGTCGGTCGAAGATTCCAGACCAGAAAGTCGATGCTCGAGTCGAAGTGCCGAAGGACCCCCTCAATTGACTCGATCTGAGCGCACACTGCGGGGGGATCAGTGCTCGGTTCGGCACAATCTTTCTTAAGGCCGCCTAGGGTCAGGCTCATCAAGGCCACCTGTTGGCCGATTTCGTCGTGAATCTCCTGCGAAATGCGCCGCCGCTCTTCCTCGTGGGCGGCGATCACATTACGCAGTAACCCCGCGCGTTCCTCCTCCGCCCGTCTCCTTTCCGTGATGTCCATGGTTGTGCCGATCACCTCCGTCAATTTCCCAGATTCAGTCACCGGATGCGCAGTCGTATGGACGTACTTGATGGCACCGTCCGAGCCGATGACGCGACAATCCCATTCCTGATCCGTGCCCTCGCGCAGGACACCCTCGAACGCCTTCTGAACGAATGTGCGGTCATCGGGGTGAATCAATTGAAACGCCTGCTCGAGTGACGGCGTGCCGTGGTGTCGGTCGCGACCAAAGATCCGAAACTGTTCGTCAGACCAGTAGATATCGCCAGTGATTACGTTCCATCCCCAGCTACCGATATGGGTGAGCCTCTGGCCTTCGGCCAAGTACGCCTCGCTGCGGCGCAGTCGTTCTTCCACGCGCTTCCGATCGGTGATATCGATGACCGTCCCGACGTACTCGGTGAGTTCGCCAGCTTCGTTGAAAACCGGGTGGGAGATGCTGTGGATGTGCCGGACACTCCCGTCTGGTCGCACGATCCGATAACTCGTTTCATAATCTCTTGTTTCGTTAACCGCCTGCTCAAACGTCTGCCTCACAGCGGAGCGATCGTCGCCGTGAACCATGTCGAAGAACAGTTCGTCAGAAGGCGTCGCGTTCTTGGGCACGAGGCCGAAGATGCGGAAATGTTCCCGCGACCAATAGATGTCTCCGGTAGAGAGGTTCCAGGCCCAACTGCCCGTGTGACTCAGCCTCTGCGCCTCAGCCAGGTACGCCTCGCTGCGGCGCAGTACTTCTTCCAGGCGTTTCCGGCCGGTGATATCGATGATCGTGCCGACATACTTGGCCAGCTGACCCGCATCAGCCTCCTCACGCAGTCTCCGCTCGAGCGTCTGTGGAGCAACCCAGTCCTGGTGGTGTTTGGGTTTGGCAACGGGTGGAGCGGGTCGACGCGTTCGGGTCATTTCGGCCCCCACCCTTCGCCAAGGAAGGCCCGTTTCTGGTTCGCTGACCTGACGCAACGTTGGGGCCGCGTTGTTGGACAGCTGCGGATGGAATCCTAGGCGGAGTTGATGCGCCTGACGCCCGCGCGACGATTCCTGAAGGCGACGCCGGCGTCTGGGCCTCAAATCCTCACTGCGTTCAGACGGCTCGAAGCTCAGGCATCAACCGGCGCGCGACGCCCTACGTTCTCCGATTATGTGCTCCTGCGCTGGGGGACACAAAGGAATACGGCGGAGGTGATCCGTACGGTCGACTTCGTCGATGACGCCGTCCCTGAAATGCTGCGTCAGGCGATCGTGAATCGTGCGAACGGCCCAGTGTTCGACCGCATCCGGGTGACGGCCCACCCAGTCGCGCAAGAGCGCGGCCTCTGCTTCAGTGATACTGCCGTCTGCGAGCAGGCCTCGCGCCAATCCCAACAACTCGCAGAGATCACGCTCCGTGCGACGAACGCGATTGAACCTCAGACTGACTCGTGGGAGTCGAGCTCTGTAGCAATGCGCATCTCCGGGTGCCGCGAGTTGCCGCGCACATCGAGCTTCGCGGACACAGTGTCGGACCGGACCACAGCACTCGCGGGTGCGATGCCCAACGCCCGGTTCAAAGCGGTGCACACAGCCCTTAGACCGAGCAGAGTACTTGGCTCATGTATTTAAATACACGATTTATAAGGACTTATTTGGCGGAGAGGGTGGGATTCGAACCCACTGCTGGGTGTTGAAAACAAAGAACTGAAGGGATTTTGCCTTCCTCGCGTTCCGCGGGATCTGCTCGAAAGCCCGCCGAAGTCGATGATCCGTTGGAACCGCCGGTCGCCAAAGTATGACGTGTCTTCCTTGAAGGATGCGACGACAAGATTCGTTACGGAGCACACCTGATCACCGTCGGGCTGGTACGATTATCGACAAGGACATTGCCATGCCATGGTCCTGGAAGCTAGCGCGGATTGCCGGAATTGATGTGTACGTGCACGCGACGTTCTTCATGGTAATCGCCTGGATTGCGCTGCTCCACTGGAACGAGAGTCAAAGCCTCGGGGCGGTTGTTGAAGGGGTCGGATTCATCCTCACGTTGTTCGCATGTGTCGTGCTCCATGAGTTTGGTCACGCGCTGACCGCTGCGCGTTACGGGATCCGCACTCGGGACATCACGTTGCTACCTATCGGAGGCTTGGCTCGACTCGAGCGACTACCGGCTGTGCCAGTGCAGGAGCTCTGGGTTGCGTTGGCCGGCCCGGCGGTCAACGTGGTCATAGCCATCCTCCTTTTCGGCTGGCTGCAGGCGTCTGGCGCTTGGCAGTCGGCCGATCAAATCGGAGTGACGACAGGCGCCTTTGCGGAGCGGGTGATGTTCGCGAACGTCTTCTTGGCCGCGTTCAACCTGCTGCCCGCATTTCCTATGGACGGGGGGCGCGCACTACGGGCATTCCTCGCCACACGGATGGAATACACCCGAGCGACGCAGCGCGCAGCAATGATCGGTCAGGGGATGGCTATTCTGTTCGGCTTTATCGGGCTGCAGGGCAATCCGATGCTGATCTTCATCGCCCTGTTCGTGTGGATCGGAGCAGGACAGGAGGCCAGCACGGTGCAAATGAAATCCGCACTAGCCGGGATTCCATTGCGTCGCGCCATGCTCACGCACTTCCGCACGTTGACGCCGACAAGCACGCTGGGAGAGGCCGTTGATCTTCTCTTGACCGGCTCACAGCAGGACTTCCCAGTCGTCGCAAACAGGCGAATCGAGGGCATGCTGACACGAGGCGATCTCGTCAAGGCACTGGCACGAAGCGGCAGAACCGCACCTGTCGCTGACCACATGAAACTCGAATGTCCCACAGCCGAACCATCGGAGATGCTCGAGGCGGTGCTCGGGCGCCTGCAAGGTCGAGACTGCCATACCATACCGGTGCTCGAGGATGGTGCTCTCATCGGCCTGGTCACCATGGACAATGTGGGAGAGTTCCTGATGATTCAGGCCGCGGAACGGAGACGTTCGTCATAGTCGATTTCAGCTCCTTGTCGATCTCCAGCTTCTTGCCTGCTTCGAGCATCAGCACCTGCATGCCCTGCGACGTCATCACGTGCGCGGCCACGCCACCGACGGCACCCGAACCGATGACGATTGCATCGTACGTGCGGAGGAGGTCGACTTCCGGCGGTGTCGTACGCTGGAGCAGTCGAAGGATGTTTATTGGTTCCCTACCGCGCCGAGTATGGCACGGACGGAAAGGTGGCCGCCGGGCAATTGAAGGTCAGCCGGCAGCGAGGCCAGGCGATGTCCCGGCGCGGGCACCGTGGTACTCTCGCGGACGATGACGTCGGATCCTAGCGCGCCCTCTCCGCCCCCCGCGCCACGGCCAGGGCCACCGGCGTGGCGCCTCGAGAGCGACACGCCAAGTCTGCAAGAAGTCCACAGCACTATCGCCATCCAGAGCGGGCTCGGTTTCTGGCGGAAGCTGCTCGTGTTTTCGGGGCCTGGTTATCTGGTCGCCGTGGGTTACATGGATCCGGGCAACTGGGCGACCGATCTCGCTGGTGGATCAGCATTCGGCTACACATTGCTCAGCGTCATTCTGCTGTCGAACTTGATGGCGATTCTGCTGCAGTCCCTCTGCGCGAAACTCGGCATCGTGACCGGACGCGATTTGGCGCAAGCGTGTCGAGATCACTATTCGAGACCAGTCGCCTTCGGCCTGTGGGTCCTGTGTGAGCTGGCGATCTGTGCCTGCGATCTCGCCGAAGTCATCGGGTCTGCGATCGCGCTGAATCTGCTCTTCGGGATTCCATTGCTGTGGGGTGTGTGTATCACCGCGCTCGATGTCCTGGCGGTGATGTATCTGCAAAACAAGGGATTTCGCTACATCGAGGCGCTCGTGGTTACGCTTATCGTGACCATAGGTGGCTGCTTCTTCGCCGAGATTCTCTTCTCGAAGCCTGATCTTGGCGCGGTGTTTGGCGGATTCTTGCCAAGACTCGAGATCCTCCAAAACACCACGATGCTCTACATCGCCATCGGCATTCTTGGCGCCACGGTGATGCCCCACAACCTCTACCTCCACTCGTCGATCGTCCAGACCCGCAAGTACGAACGCACGACGGCTGGAAAAGCTGAGGCGATCAAGTTTGCCACGATCGATTCGACGACCGCGCTCATGTTTGCGCTGTTCATCAACGGTGCGATTCTCATCGTGTCGGCCGCGACGTTTCATGGCCGGGGACAGGATGTGGCGGAAATCCAGGACGCGTACAAGCTGTTGTCCCCGACGCTCGGTGTGCCCATCGCGAGCACGCTGTTCGCGCTGGCCCTGCTGGCATCGGGGCAGAACTCGACGCTCACGGGGACGCTTGCCGGACAGATTGTGATGGAAGGTTTCCTGAGAATTCGCCTTCGTCCGTGGCTGCGCCGGCTCATCACACGACTCATTGCCATTGTCCCGGCGGTTATCGTCACGGCCATCTACGGGGAACACGGGACCGCCAGCTTGCTGGTGCTCAGTCAAGTCGTTCTCAGCCTTCAGCTGCCTTTTGCAGTGGTACCGCTGGTTGCATTTACGAGCAACCGCCGCAAGATGGGTGAGTTCGTCAACCCGCGCTGGATCAAAGCGCTCGCGTGGGCGACGGCGGCCCTCATCATCAGTTTGAACCTGAAGTACCTTTCGGACTACTTTGGGCTCACCGAGCGGCTGATGCGCATTGTTTCCTGAGCCTGCGTGATGTACAAGAAGATTCTCGTCGCATTGGAAAACGGCCCTGCGGATCGGAGCCTCCTGCCGCACGTCAGCCAATTGGCTTCTCTCTTGGGTTCGGAGTTGCTGCTCATTCATGTCGCCGACGGATGGGTCGCGCGGAACTACGACCAGCTGAAGCTGGCAGAGTCCGAAGAGATGGTTGCGGATCGCCAGTACCTGCAAAATCAGGCTACAGAGCTTCAGAGTCAAGGTTTGCGGACGAGTATTCACCTCGCACTAGGCAATCCACCCAACGAGATTCTGAAGACTGCCGAACACGAACAGTGTGACTTGATCGCGATGACGACGCACGGTCATCGCTTGCTCGGCGATTTGATTCATGGAAGTACTATTACCGCTGTTCGGCACAAAAGCCACGTTCCACTGCTGCTGGTCAGGGCCCGCGAAGTCTGAGAGCCGGGCGATCAAAACATTTCTCCGAACCAGCTCAACGCGTTCGCGCGACTTCTCGAGCAGTGACCGATTGCGCCATGTAGCGGCCGCCCGAAGCGTCGTCATGTCGCGCCCGACGAGTCGCGCGCACACATCACCCGGGAGGTTCCTTACCGGCGGCGAGTTCGCAGATGGCGACCTGCACATGATCTTCCTTGGCGCGGTTCGGACGGGCGGTAAGGGGGCCGACAGAGCCGACAGGAACAGAAGTGTGTGGCCCCTCTGTCGGCCCCTGTCGCTTGCGCTCGAGGCGAGTCCGTGCTGCAGTCGTTCGCTGTTGTACTCCGCCAAACCGGTGAGCAGTTGTCCGGCGAGGAACAGCAGAAACATCGCCATCAAGGCCAGCGTCAGCGCCCGATCGCGAATCCACGCCATCGCCGTGACGTTAGCGGCGACCGGCCTTGGCCGAACTCTTTCGAGTACCGCTCGCGGCGACGCTGACCGGTTCCTCATCATCAGCGTGAGCCGTTTCGGCCGCGCTCTGATTGATCCCGCCTTCGGCCAACCCCGACAGCTTCTTGTCTGCCGCCTTCTCTTCCTCGAGCGTCTGCTGCAGGAGCTTGGCAGCCTCGGTGTGGCCCATCGCCTGCGCCCACGCGACGAGCGTGCCGTAGGCCGCCATCTCGTAGTGTTCAGCCCGCTGTCCCGCGGCGATCAGGCAGGCGTCCATCGTCGTCTCGTCGAGCTCCTCTTCCATGATCGACTTGCCCTCTTCGATGATCCCGGCGATGCCGTCACAGTGCTTGCCGCGAACCTTTTCGTCGAGGCTCTCGAAGATGCGTTCCAGGCGATCGATCTGGCCCTGCGTCTCCTGGAGATGGGTTTCGAACGCCGTCCGGAGCTTCGCGTTCGTCGCGGCTTTCGCCAGTTTCGGCAAGGCCTTCGTCAGCTGCTTTTCTGCGTCGTACGTGTCGCGCAGTTCGTCAATGAACATGTCGTGGAGCGTGCCTGTTTCAGCCATTGATGTCTCTCCTGATGATGAAGTGTGCCGCGCGCGGTTCATCACACGCGCGGCGGATCGGTTTCCCTCGCGAAGTGCCGGTGCTTTGCGATAGCGGAGATGAACTTGTCGGTTGCCGCCGCCGCGTCCTTGGCTGCGATCACACCGGGATCCGCTTGCCCGTCGGGTAGCGCCGCATCGATCCCGCAGGCCGTGAGCAGTTGATCGCTCGCGCCGACTGCGAGAATCGGTTTGCAGTGGCGGTACTGGTCCTTGATGAATTCGAGCGTACGTCCGTCGGCGCGAAGTGCTGAGACGGCCGCGGCGCCGTCCGGGAGGACGAGGGCGTCGTACAGGACAGCCGGCGCCGCCTCCAGGCTGACGTCCACCTCGATGGCATCGCCGGCGGCTGGCTGTGCCGAACCGAGCTTCGTCGACATAAAGCGCGGGACGGCACCGTCGCTCGTCAGCCGATCGGCTAGGGCCACGAGCGATTGGCCGTCACATCCGTCCGCCACGAGGATTGCCACCCGCCGGGTTCGGATGCTGCCGTCACCAGGTCGTGCAAACAGCGACAGCGCCGGCGATACCGAGACCTCAGGTTTGACGTCACGCTTCAGGACTTTCGGCATCGGCACCGGCATGTCACGTATGCCGAGCCCCGCCGCTACGCTATCGGCGAGCTCCGCGGCGACGTTCATCAAGCCCGACACCATCCGTTCCCGAACCGC
>Ga0075420_100002942_pt1 | contig 14810 bp, 7 predicted proteins | sample SoiMetdeltSBSDD4_FD_75296 | JGI IMG/M metagenome (GOLD analysis project Ga0075420, IMG submission 75296) | Bulk soil microbial communities from a Populus tree surrounding site in Tennessee, USA - Soil MetaG P. deltoides SBSDD4 | ecosystem: Environmental > Terrestrial > Soil > Tree plantation... | reverse complement strand
TGCGGACCGACGCCGAGGTGCCGATGCCGTTCTCGTCGAGATTGGGGACGTCGGCGGGCGGCTCCGGCGGCGGTGCATTCAGCAGGTTGTCGAGGATCCACTTGCCGCGGAGCACCGGCGACGTCCTGGTCGCATACGACGAGACGGTCAGGACGCTGCCCTGCGTGACGACACCGCCGCGCGGCGTGCCTGTGAGATCGACGCGGCGGAATTCGGGACCGGTGACGTCCGGGATCCCATAGTGCCGCGCCAGCCGCTCGTTCAGGAAGGAGTAGCGGCCGTTGATGAAGTCGAGGATGCTGCGGTCGTCACGGATGATGTGCTCGACGAAGAGCTCGGTCTCGCGGCGCATCGACAGCCGCAGGTAGTCTTCGAACTCGGGGAACCGCTGGCGATCGCGTGTGACCGACTCGAGCGCGCGGAACTGGAGCCACTGGCCGCCGAAGTTCTCGGCAAGCGTCCGCGACCTCGGATCCTTCAGCATCCGTTTGACTTCGGCCGCCAGCACGACCGGATTGCGCAGCGTGCCGGCGTCGGCGGCGCGGCGCAGGCGGTCGTCGGGCATGCTCGACCAGAGGAAATACGAGATCCTCGTCGCGAGCTCGTGCTGAGAAATGCGGTGCGACGTCGCTGCCGGAGCGAGCGGCCGATCCCGTTCGATCCGGAAGAGAAAATCCGGCGAGACCAGGAGAGCGGAAATCCCCACGACGAGGCCTTCCTCGAACGACTGTTCCTCCTGCTGCGCTTCCCGCACGAGCGACACGTACTGCTCGATCTCCGCGGCAGAGACCGGGCGCCGGAACGCGCGGCGCGCGAGGCCGGTCATGATCCGCCGCACGCAGGCGGGCTGATGCTGACCGTCGGCGTGACCACAGGTGTAGACCCGCGCCCGGCTCTCAGCCGAGGGCGTGGAGACCTGTGAGTACGGCCCGCCAATCTCGACGTTGGCGACGCGTACGCCATTGAACGGGATCTTCTCGACCTCCGCCTGCGCTTCGTCGAATCGCTGCTTCAATTGCGCGATGCGCTCCGGCGGCGCGTTCGGCGGCGGCGTGAACGTACGTGGCGGATCCGGCCGCTGCGAGGGGTATGGACCGTAGAAGCGTGCCGGCAGCCCTTCGAAGATGCGTGGAATCGCGACCGCGATGCGGTGCTCGCCGGGGCTCAGCCTGATCTTGAACTCGCTGGTTTGCCCGCCGAAGTCCTGGCGATCGAGATCGAAGCGGCCGTACTTCTCCTGATCGTGGATGGCGGTCGCGACTTCGCGGTCGTCGATCCAGACCGCGAGGCTGATCGGGTCGGAATTCGCTGGACGTTGACCGCCGAGGAACACGCGGACGAGATACTCACCTTCGACCGGGATGCGGTGCACCGCGTGGAACGCGTTGGACAGGCTGAGCCCGCTGATGTCGTACTGCAGCGGAAAGACCCGCGCGTCGCCATTCTTCCGGCCGTCGGAGCGGAGGCGCGTGAGCGTGGGCTTGAGCGACGCAGGGCCGAAGACGGCGCTTCGCGCCACGGCGTCGGCCGCGGCCAGATACTTTTCCATCAGCACCGGCGAGAGCGACAGCACGTCGGCGATGTTGTCGAACCCGTAGCCGGCGTCATCCTGCGGGAAGTCGTCGGCGGGGCGCAGTGCCACACCGAGCAGGTCCTGGATGGTGTTGTTGTATTCCGTGCGGTTCAGCCGCCGGGCGGTGACTCGTCCCGGATCCGGAGGGGTGACCCGATCGATGCGCGCGAGCTCGCGCTCGATCCAGGCGGCGACAGCCTGCCGCCGCGGCTCATCCGGCTGCTCTTCCTCCATTGGCGGCATGTCGCCGCGCTTGAGCATCCCGATCACGTCTTCCCAGTGGTTGCGGTGTTCGATCAGCGTGTCGGCCGACTGGAACGACTGAAGGTTGAGGCCGTTTTTCGCTTCCCCCTTGTTGCCGTGACACGGGTAGCAGTACTCCGAGAGGAACGGCTTGACGGTCCCCTCGAAACCTTTCACGCTGCCCGCGTTGATGATCGGAGGAGGGGCCGGTCGTGAAGCGGTCGACCTCGTCGCTTCCGCCTTCAGGCTCTTCTGCAGCGCTACCGGACGGGCCGGCTCCTGCGCGGCAGAGACAATGGCCGTCGACGCCGGACGGGAGAGTCCAACGGCGGCCAGGCAACCGAGAGAAACGAGGGTCATCAGCCGGTTCACGCAAACTCCGTCAGAGGGACCGACTGGCCGCGAGGGCCGGGATCGTTCTGCGCCCGCCGAGCTGCGGGGCAACGTGGAATGCAGCTAAACCGTTAGCCAGCTAGTAATTATGCGGATTCGAGCGGGAAAAGGCAACCAGCCTGGGGAAGTGCAACCAGGCTGACAGGCCCGGCGCGCGCCGCGCGCCCTCAGCGCTGCGTCAAGCCCCGTCGGGGCCCGAGGCCGCCTGTCGCGGGGTGCTGCGGGAGCGGCGGCCGGCCTTGTCGCGATACATGCGGGCATCCGCGGCGGCGAGCAGCTCGTCGAACGCGCGGCCGTCGTGCGGGAACCGCGCCGCGCCCGCGCTGATCGAGAGTGACACCCGGACGCCCGGACGCGGCTCGAACGGATACGCGCCGACCGCCGTCTGGAGCTCCTGCACCCGCCGTGCTTCGTTGTCAGGGCTGCAGTCCCACAGGACCACCACGAACTCATCGCCCGCGAACCGCGCGCACAGATCGTTCTGCCGCACGGTCGACTTGAGCACGCCGCCAATGGCGCGCAGGGCGCGGTCGCCGGCTTCGTGGCCGTAGGTGTCGTTGATCTCCTTGAGCCGGTCGAGATCCAGCACGACCACGCTGATGGTGCCGTTGGTGCGCGTGGCGTGCGCGAGCCCGGTCTCGAACTGGCGATCGAGTGAGCGCCGGTTGGCGAGACCGGTCAGCGGGTCGGTGTGCGACTCGTGCTGCGTCTGCTCGAACCGTGCCGAGTTGAAGATGACCGCCGCCGCCTGCTCGCTCACGCGGCCGAGCACCCGGCGATGCTCGTCGGTGAAGATCCCCGGTCCAGTGTGATAAATCACGAGACCGCCGATCAGCCGGCCCTCGAAGGTCAACGGGCAGGGCAGCAGCGACGTCAGCTCCTCGCCGTGCGCGCCGCGCCCGTCGGCACACGATGGCAGCCGGAGCGCGACCTCGCTCCACGACCGCGGTTCCAACTTGAAGAGCGCTTCGGTGCCGGGTCCGTGCGCGTAGCGGCACACGTAACCATGTTCGTCGTCTCCGAGAAACAGCGCGCAGGTGACGAAGGGCACGAGGCGGCTCACCTTGTCCTGGATCAGCGCCATCGCGTCGGCGACACCGAGGCTGGAGCCAAGGGCCTGGGCGATCTCGTAGAGGGTCTGCTCCTCGCGATGCGCGCCGGCGATGTCCTGGAGGGCGACGAGGCCCTCGCGTTCGATCCAGGCATTGTCGGCTTCGGTCTCGCTCGTCACGACCGGCATCGCGGTCATCTGGAGACGGGCGATGAACAGCTCGACGAGCGCCGGATCGAAGGCGCTGCCGGCGTAGTCGCGCAGCACGGCGATCGCCGCGCTCTCGCTCCGCGCCGGCCGGTACGGGCGTGTCGCCTGGAGCGTGCTGTAGCAATCGACGATGGCCAGGATCCGCGCACCGATCGGGATATCGTCGCCACGGATGCCAGCGGGGTACCCGACACCGTCCCACCGTTCGTGATGGGCGAGGACCAGCTCGCTGACGGGCACGCCGAATTCCACGTTGCGCAGGATCTCCGCGCCGACGCGCGGGTGGATCTTCACGCGCTCGAATTCTTCGGGCGTCAGAGAATCCGGCTTCGACAGGATGTGCTCCGGCACCGCCATGTTGCCGATGTCGTGCAGGAGCGCCGCGGTGCGCACCCCCTGGATCTCGGCCTCGGTGAGGCCCGCCGCTTCGGCGAGCATCCCCGCGTAGTGCTGGATCGATCGGACGTGTTCAGGAGTACAACCCGCGCGTGCCTCGATGGCCAGCGCCAGCGCCTCGATCGTGGCCAGCTGCACATCCATCGCGCGGCGGGTTTCGTTCTGCTCCTCACGCAGCCGGGCCACGACCGTGTGATAACTGCGGAACACGAGGTAGAGCGGCATCGCCAGCACGGCGAGCCAGCCGAACCAGCCGCGCGCCCAGGCCGCCGTGGCGACCGCCGCGAGCGCGGCGCCCGCCAGGTAGCTCGGAGCGCTCCAGACGAAGTTCCGCTGCCAGATCCGCACGACCGGTTGCCGGGTCGAGAGCGCGATGGCGCCGGCAATGAGCGCCGAGTTGACGAAGAAGTAGAGCGGCGCGACGACGGCTGCGGTCCGCATCATCGGCGCGAATCCCGACGGGTCGTGACCGAGCAGGCCGAGTGGCAGCCCGGCGACCCACGCCGTCACGGTGAGCGAGCTGATGCTGAAGACGATCCGGTGCAATGGGTTCCGTCCGCGGCCGGCGCGCAGCGTGCACTGCGCCCATGCACCCACCGCCGCAATGCAGGCGGTCTCGGCTGGACCGATCGCAAACAGCGCCCAGAAGTTGATCGCGTGCGAGAGCGACAGGTTCGATTGGCTGCGGCCCAGGGGCAGGTCGATCTTCGCTGCCGACGTCAGGACCGCCAAACCCAGAAGGACGACGAAAAGCCCGATGTTGTCGAAGCGCAGCTCGGTCGCGGACGCCGCGAGACAGGCCGCGCCGGCCGCGACCACGGCCGCCACGAACAGCCGCGCCGGTGACGGCAGTGCCGTGAACGGCGGTGTGTCCTGCGGGCGCAGACTCATATCACCCTCATGGACTGCCGCTGACGCGGATAGCTGCCGGACAAATCACGGATCGCGGCCGCTTCCGCCGTGCGTATCCGCGGAAGGACCCGCACGAACGCATCCAGGATCGCCGGGTCATACATCGTCCCGCGGCGGGCGACAATCATCGCGATCGCTTCGGCGTGCTGGAGCGGCTGCCGGTAAGGCCTGTGCGAGGTGAGGGCGTCGTAGCAGTCGACGACCGCGAGAATCCGGGCGCCCATGGGAATGGCTTCGCGGCGCAGCCGGTCGGGATAGCCGGTGCCGTCCCAGTTCTCGTGATGGTGCCGCACGATGCTGGCGAGCGCGGCGCCGTTTTCGATCCCGTTCAGGATCTCCGCGCCCATCGCGGCGTGTTGCTGGACGATCTCATACTCCTCGTGCGTGAGTGGGCCCGGCCGGTGCAGCAGGCTGTCCGGAATGGCCAGCTTACCGATGTCGTGTACGGGTGCCGCCGCATGGACGGCCGCAATCAGTTCGTCGTCCAGGCCGATCTCCTGGGCGACCGCGACACAGAGTCGCTGGACCCGGACGGCGTGTTCGGCCGTTTCGAGGTCGCGCGTCGCCATGATGCGCCACAGGACGTCGAGCATTGCGCGAGCGGGGTGCGCCGCGGGGGCGGGCCAGTCGCTGCCCCGATGCAAGCCGGCGCCGGGAGTGTTTCGACCTTGAAACGGCGTTACACGAGGCGACAGGAGCGTCACGACGGCGGATGCGACGCAAGGGCGGTGCCTTGTGACAACAGTCCCTCTGCCGGTGCTTGCCCCTCGCGGACCCGTCGTCAGCGATGTTGTTCAGGGTGTATCGGTTACCGGCGGTCTGGGACGAATGGCAGCCCTTGCAGGCGGCTGCCACGCGGTCAATCATGTCTTCGCTCGATGTGCCATTTCGGGGCAGCGCTAACAATCCTGGATTCTTCTGACGGAACTGTCTATTCCGGGATCCGGGGTCCGGGATCCGTGGTGCGTGCTGGTCAGAGACAACCGGGGCTAATTCAAAGGGCTTGTTGCCGCTGAGTGCCACCACCTGCGGACCCCGGATCCCGGTTGTCCGAGCGGTATCATGGCCGGGTCGTGATCAAGGCAACGCGCAACGATCCAACGATCCAACGATCCAACGGAAGCCGATCGTTCCAACGCGGTGAATGTCCGCCGATTTGCCCTTTGGCCGTTTTTCACCCATTTGTGCGAACGGTTTCCCTTGGAACGTTGGATCGTTGGATCGTTTGGGAGTTGATCCCTCTGCCGTGATCGAGTCATCCCCATCGAAGGCGCATCACGTCGGCCTGCGCGATCTCGGCGGTGCGCTGGTCGTGGCCCTGCTGGCGGGCATCCTTTATATAGCGACGCTCCAACCGGACCTGGGCGGCCCTGAAGACACGCCGAAGTTCCAGTTCCTGGGCTACGTGTTCGGGACGGCCCACCCGCCGGGGTATCCGCTCTACTCGATGCTGTCGGGCGTGTTCGTGCACCTGGTGCCGATCGGGCCGATTGCCTATCGCGCCAATCTTTTTTCGGCGGTGATGGCGGCGCTCGCCTGTGCGACCGTGTTTCTCATCGCCCGGTTGCTGGGAGCCTCACGCTGGACGGCCGGGTGCGCGGCACTCGGCCTGGCGTCGGGGGCGAGTTTCTGGCGCAGCGCCGTGTTCGCTGAGGTCTACAGTCTGGCGGCAGCGGCAGCCGGCCTGTCACTGACGCTGCTGCTCGTCTGGGGCGACCGGTTGCGGCCGGCCTGGCTGCTCGGAGCGATCGCCGCCACGGCTGCCGCGTTCGGCAACCACCTCACGATTGTTGGCGTTGTACCCGCGTACATCGTGTTCGTGCTCGTCCGGGATCGCAAAGCGCTGACCGTGCGCATCCTCGCGCTCGCGACTGTGATCGTCCTGCTCGGCCTCGCGCAATACGGATTCATCGTGCTGAGGACGAAGCAACACGCCCTTTATCTCGAGAGCCGGGCGAATTCGTTTTCCGAGCTGGTCGCCATCGTGACGGCACAGCGATTTGCCGAGCAGCGTTTCGCCTATTCCCTTCGCACGCTGCTGACCGAACAGCTGCCGGTCGTCACCGAGACCATGGAAGAGGATCTTCGCCTCGGTGGGCTGGCTCTGGTCGTCATCGGGATCGTGGGAGCTGTCCGGCGGAAGCGTGGCGGTGCGTTGCTGACGCTCGGCGCCGGACTCGGGATGCTCTGGATGGTCGTGAACCTCGGCGGCGACGTGAAGGGCTTCATCACGCCAATCATGGTCTTCGTCTGGCCCTTCGCCGCTGCAGGTGCCGATGGCGTCTGCAGGGCGATTGCGGCGCTCTCGCGCCGGCGAATCGCCGGCGTGATTGCCGGCGGCGTGGCGGCCGCGGCGATGCCGATGGTGAACGTCTCGGCCAACTACAAGGACGCCGATCAGAGCAAGATGCGGGAGAACGCGGAGTTCTTCCGTGCGCTGCACGCCCAGCTGCCCGACGGCGCAGGCGTGATCACCGAGGACTACTTCTACGACATGTCGTTTTATTACTACCGGGTGACGCGTGAGGCGCCCGGGAGCAAGCGCCTGTTCCCGGTGCCCTTCGACGCCGCGATCGTGCGTGAAACGGCGCGGACGCGCCCGGTCTACGCCTTTGCAGGAGCGGCGACGTTCTTTGCCGTCGAGGGACTTCAGTTCGTTCCGATTGCGATCGAGGGATTGCCTCTCAACGAGTGGCTTGCCCGGCTCCCGAAAGGGACCGTGCTCGCCGGTGCCACGTCGTACTTCGCAGGCCCCGTCGACCTCACAGAAGTCGGCCATCCGAACGCGCGGCCGGCCGGGCGCGCGCAGAATTTTGAAACCTTTGCCGTGGTCGTGGACCGCCCCGGGGAGACCTGGACGAAGGACTACCGAGCCGTGACACTCGTCGTCGATCAGCCGACGCTCGGCGCGCCGCTTCCAGCCTTCGGTGGCACTCTGCGTGCGACTGCCGACGAGCGTGGTGCCCGGGTGGAGCTCGGCGAGCAGACCGTCGTCGCCACGCCGAGCGGGCTCGCGCTCAGCACCTTCTGGCAGGACGGAACGTTGATGCGAGCCCTGGATTTTCCCGACCGCGGTCCATGGCGTGTTCCGTATCACGGTGCGGTCTATCGCCTCGCCGGTGAAACGCCCTGCGTGACGGTGACGAAGGACACGTGGGTGGATGTCAGCCCGGCGTTGGCAACCGGCAGCGCCGTCACGACGCTGCTGCAGAAAGCCACCGCGGTGCTCGAGATGCGCTTCACCGGCGAGCCGCCGATCGCGCCGGGGGTTGCCGGGATTCACGGTGATGGTGATGCCCGGACGCTGAGCCTGCGGCCCGGGCCCGACGGCGCACCGCTGTGGACCAGCGAGCTGACTCGGTTTGGCGGACGTCGAACCGTGTTCCGGTTCGCCCTGGACCGGCCCGGTCTCCGCGCGATGGCGCGTCTGAAACCGGACATCGAGCCCTCGATTCGGCTGTGCGGTCTTCCGCCGACGCCGCTCTTTCGCGACAACGGCAGCGTCGACGTGATCCGCCCGAACTTCGACAACGAGTCGTACTTCGGTGCGGGTTGGAGCGGCGTCGAGCTGGCAGGCACGGGGCGCATCCGTTATGCGAACGCGCGCGCGGCGTTCCTGCTGCCCTTCCAGGCTGGATACTCCTACCGCGTGACGCTCGATCTGTCGGGACCGTCGCAGAGCCGAACGTCGATCGCCCTGAACGGTGCCGAGGCCGGGTCGTGTTCGACAGGCGAGGTCAGGACGTGTTCGGTGGAGGTGCAGCCGGCTCCGGATGCCGGCCCTGTCAGCACACTCACGCTGAACACGTCTGGCCCCGACGGCGCGCCGTTGGCCGTCCGTAAGCTGATGTTCAGGGGAGCCCGCATCGAGCGCTTCAAGCTGTAGGGGCGGGCCTTCAGGCCCGCCCTAGCGCGGCGCCGCCGGCAGCACATCGATCCCGTTTGCCGGCGCTTCGACAACGACTTTCAAGTCGCGGTTGGCGATCGCCTCGTTGCCCCGCACGTCGCGCGCGTGAATACGCACGACGTAGGTGCCTGGAGCCAGCGACGACGTGTCCCAGAATCCCTCGACAGCCGCGCCGGCCTTGAACGTGTTGGTCACGATATAGAGAAACCGTGTGCGCCGGCCGCGATAGAAGGGGATGCCGCTGCCGGGCGCATATACGAGCGCTGCGGCATCAGGCTGGAGCGCCAGCTGATCGAACTCGATGGTCTCGCGCGGCCGTTCAAATCCGGCGAGTGGTGTTCCATTGGCCGTCAGGATCTGATACCCGAGAGCGTACAACCCCAACCGGCGGTTCGGCCGGTTTCCGTCCGCTTGATCCCATCCATCGACGACGATGCGGATCCGCCCGGCGACGACGGGTGGTTTCCTGCGCGCCCGGGGGATCTCTTGCCAGGCCTCGTCGTACAGGCGGATGCCAGCGGCCGCGATGGTTGGAGGAATCGCGTCCTCGAAGTGGATGAGCCGAAGATCGAGCGGGTTGATTTCCTCACCGGACCAACCGACGTTGAGGTGGACATGGTTGAAGCGGTTCACGCTCGCGATCACGTCTCCCGTGGCGAACCGTGTTCCACGGCGCACGCGGATGCGCGCGAGCTTGCCGGCGCTGTCGAAGCCGGGAACGAAACCGTCGTGCTCGAGGACGTCGGAGGATCGACTGCGGCCAGCCCGGACGTGGACGTAGCTGATCGATCCGATGCGAAGCCATTCGTTCAGCGATCCGAACTCGCCGGTCGAGATCGGGCTGCTCACCGTGCCGTCGCGCACTGCCCGGACGGGCGTCCCGTCCTCGATGCGCACATCGATGCCGGCGTGAAACCGCTCGGCACCCTCGGTGCCACGTGCCTCGCCCATCGTCCCGGCCACTTCGTGAGGGCCGTCCATGGGGGTGATCGGCCAGAGCAGCGGGGTGCGCGCGAAGGCGTCGCGATCGAACCCCGGGTGGAATAACGGTGACGGAGGCAGCAGCAGCGGGAACCGCGAGCGCGCGGCGACCAGGCGAATGGCCGCGTTGCCAGCGTCGGCGACGAGGAACCGCCCTTCGCCCGCGAGCGCGATGCCGGCGAGCCGCCGGAATCGCGCGTCGCGTCCGGACCCGTCCCTGAACCCGGGCAACGTTCCCGCGACGGTACGCCCGCGGAGGTCGGACGTGAGCTCGACGATCCGGCCGCGCTCGTCGCTGATGTACGAGGTCCCCCGCGCATCGACGACGATGCCGATGGGGCGCAGCGGGAGACCCTCGATGTCGCGGGTGAGCGTCGAGACCTGAGCGGCGGTATCGATGCGGCGTACGGCGCCGTTGCCGCTGTCCGCGACGTAGATGTTGCCGGCCGCATCGACGGCGATCCCGCACGGCGTATCGAATCGCGCCAGGGCCGCGGGCCCGTCCGCCGCGCCGGCCCCTCCATCTCCGGCAATTGTTGCGACGACTCCGTCACGCGTGATCGAGCGGATGCGGTCGTTGTAGGTATCCGCGACGATCGCACGGCCCTGGGCATCGATGGCGATGCCGACGGGTCCGTTGAAGCGCGCCTGGCCGCCCGTGCCGTCGGCGTTGCCGGCGATGCCGTCACCGGCAAGGGTCGTGACACGGCCATCGGGCGCTACGCGCCGAATCGCGTGATTGCCGGTGTCTGCCACATAGAGCCCGCCATCACGATCGATGGCGAGGCCTGACGGTGAATTGAACTGCGCCGCCCGGCCGTCACCATCGGCAAAGCCTCGCGTGCCGCCGGCAACTACTTGTAGGTTCCCGTCGGGTGAGATCCGGAGAATCCGCGGCTGGTCGCCCGCGTCGGCGACGAACAACGTTCCATCGGACGCCGCGGCCACGCCGAACGGGTCCGCGAGCCGAGCCTCCGGATTGTCGCCGGCGATGGTGACCACTCCGGCCTCCCATTCGGGCTCGAGCGGTGGGGGCGTGTGCGCAGCCGTGCGCCAGCGCCACGCGAACACGGCCGCGATTCCCGCCATCGTGAGCACCATGAACCATGCGACGCGGCTGACCCGGAATGCCGTCACCGCTTCGACGTTACTACACGCTCGGTGATGATGCGCTCGCCATTCCGCTGTCGATCGTAGTCATCAGGATCGTAGAGCTTCACGCCATCGACTTCGGCGAACGGCGGCCAGTCGAGCGCTCCGAGCCGCTCTCCCGAGAACCGCTCCCTGAACTGCGGCTCTTCCCATCCTTCGAACATCAGGTACGGCTTTCGGCCGTGCCGCCGCAGGAATGCGAGTGCGTCGTCCAGGCGTCCCTTCTCGATGTCCGCCCAGCCGAAGGTCGATCGCCCGGCATAGAACCGGACACTGCCGCTGTGGTGCAGCGTAATCAGCGCCGCATTGGCGGGCAGCGCGGCGACGCGCTCGCCGGCCGAGCGAAAGCGCCATTCGAGATCGCGGATGATGAAGACATCCCGTGAGACAGCCGTCCGGATCGAGACGGCGACGAGCGCTGTCGTCAGGAGCCCGAACACGATCAGGCGCGCCGGTGCGGGTGCCCGCGCGATCAGCGCGACGATCACACCAGCGCTGAGCGCGAGCAAGGGCACTGTCGCCGGCAGCAGGAAGCGCGTGTACCACCACGCATCGAAGACCACGTACGGGAGGTAGCAGGCGAACGTGATTGCGGCAAACACCATCAGCCAGAGGGCGTACCGGCGACCCCGGGATCCGGTCAGCAGCCACGGCGACAGGAGTGCGGCAGCGATGACTGGCGTCTGTGCCTCGATCAACCATCGTCCATATCGTTGCGCGTTCGGCATCACGTGCGCAGCCGCGAACATCTTGTCGAGATCGCCATAGCCTGACTTGAATGGCGAGCCGTACATCGCGTCCTGGATCGCCATCACGACCAGCGCCCCAGGCACGGCCGCGAGCCCGAAGACGGTCACGATGGTCAGCCGCTGACGAAGCGTGCGGTGCGGGACGAGAAGAGCCAGGCCGACGCCGGCCGCAACAGCCAGCGGCAGCAGGTTGGGCCGGACGGTAATCGCGGCGGCCGCGAGGACGCCCGAGAAGAGCGCACGCGCCAGATCGCTCCGCTCCTCCTGCATGGCCGCGACCAGGACCGCACACCACAGTGCCGCGGCCGTGACGTCGTTCATCGGCTGGAACAGCTGGAACAGGAACGTCGGGCTGCTCAACGTCAGGGCGGCCGTCAGCAGGCCGGCGGCTGATCCGGCCAGCCTGCGTCCGAGGAGAAACGCCAGATAAACCGCGAGTCCTCCCATGAGCGGGGTGATCCAGAACATCGCATTCCGCCCGGCGAGACGCCGCGCACCAGCCATCAGGAGTGGATAGCCGGCCGGGCAGATCGGCACCAGCGCCGGGGCGGTGATTCCCATCGGGATGTGCCCGGCCGGCGCGAACGACCAGGCGTTGCCGGGCCATGCGGGATCCGCCGAAAGCGGCTCGTAGTCGTGGACGGTGCCGCGCGACAGCAGTTCGGCCTGATTCAGATAGCAATAGGAATCCGACCCTCCGGCGATGAATGCGCCCCAGTGGAATGCGGCGAGGAGTGCCGCAATCGACAGCACGGCCGCTGCCCAGGTTGCGTGACGCTCGAGAAGCTCCCAATGCCATTCGAGCGCGGCCGAAACCGTCGCAGTGCCGCGCCAGGCAGCGATCCCCAGCAACAGCGCCGCGGCCAGCAGCGGCCGCACCGGATCGTGAGAGCGGAGCAGGATTCCAGCGAGCTGGAACGAGCCGCCGCCGGTGATCGCGACCGCAAGGGCGATCAGGATGAACACGACCGCCACCGCGACGAGGCTGCGCGCGAGCCGATCGTCGGCGCGTGGCATGCGATCAGGCGGAGAAACGATGACGGACCAGCACCCGGATGGCCGCGATTCCGTCACGCCAGCCGATTTTCTTGCCGGCGGCCCGCGATCGGGGGATGAAGCTCACCGGTTGCTCGGCGATGCGATACCCGGCCTTGAGCAGCCGCGCCGTGATCTCCGGCTCGATATCGAAGCGATCAGCCGTGAGCCCGAGGCCGCGCGCGACCGACGTGCGCATGATCTTGTAGCAGGTCTCCATGTCCGTGATCGATGACCCGTACAGAAGGTTGGTCAGAGCGGTCAGCGCGCGGTTCGCCACCAGCGTCAGCCACGGAGCGTCCGGGCGCCGGCCGAGAAATCGGGAGCCGTACACGACGTCGGCCTCGCCGCTGAGCAGGGGTTCCACCAGCCGTCCGAGCTGCGCAGGATCGAGCTCGAGGTCGGCATCCTGAATCGCAATGACGCCGCCGCGCGCATGCGCGAGCCCGAGCCGGATCGCGTGCCCCTTTCCCCGGTTGCGCTCGGCATGAACGATTCGCAGCCGTGGCGTGCCCTCGAGGGCCGTCAGCACGTCACGCGTTCCGTCGCTCGAGCCGTCGTTGATGACGATGATCTCGCGCTCGGCCGGGAGATCGATCGTGAGAAGGCGATCGATCACCGCGCCGACGGTCGCGCTTTCGTTGTAGACAGGAACGATGACGGAGACGAGCGAAGCAACAGACGCGGACTCGGTCGTCAGAATCTCTCCACCGGCATGCCGCGCATTCTACGATCTTCGGAGGCAAACGAATCCCGGCGCGTCGTCTGCGGCACTTCCACGGGGCGGCGTCGAGGTGCGACGAAGGTTCGACCGGGAGCGATCACGGCCGCCCCGGACCGGACCGGCGTCGTTCACGCAGGCTCGATTGATGGCCGGGTCAGCCCGGCGGCACTCCGGCGATCGGGCGAAGACCGGATCATCCTGCGGCGGTCCGGGAGTCGCCGTCGATCGAGCTCGGCCCGGACTTTCGTGGACAAGTCCACGAATTCCCGCAGTCCCTCCAGCGTGAGCCTGCCCTGTTCCTGGAGCACTCTGAGCTTCAGCTCGCACTCCCGCAGGACTCTCATGACTTCGTCGTACTCTACGGCTGACTGCGCCATTGTCCTCCTCGCTCGCAGAGCCGTACCGGCAGCAATATCCGCGCCTTGGCTGCCTCATCTGACCTGAGCCGTCACCCTTCTTTCAGGGAGAGCACCGGGTTGGCGCGGGAGGCCCGTCTCGCGGGCCACCAGATAGCCGAGACGCCCGCGGCGATCATGAGGGCACTTGTTGACGCGAGTGTCGCAGGATCGAACGGCTCGACCGCAAACAACTGGTGCTCGAGAATGCGCACCGCGGCAGCGGCGCCAGCCAGGCCGGCCGCCAGTCCGGCGCCGAGCACGACTGCGCCCTCCTTCAGAAACAGCCTGACCACTTGTCGAGCCGGGGCACCGAGTGCCATCCGAATCGCGATCTCGCGCTGCCGCTGCTGAACGGCGTACGCGGTGACGCCATAAATGCCGAGCACCGCGAGGAATCCGGCAATCCCGGCAAATCCCGTGAGCAGCGTCGTGAGGAACGTCGTGCCGGCGAGCTGGCGGTTCTCGCTGACCACGGTGCGCGGCAGATCGACCACCGCATGCGGGTCGAGCCCGGCGGCGACGGCACGTGCGTCGCCGTAGATGGAGGCGAGCGGACGATCGCTTCGTACGTAGAAAGAGCCGAACCGTCCCACAGACCCGGGCGTGAGCGGAGCATAGACGTCCGCAACGTTCGGGTCGGCGTATTCCTGGCGGACATCGGCCGCGATTCCCACGACGGTTCGCCAGGGACCCGGTGTCGAGCCTCCCTGCGTCTGGACGACGCTGCGGACCTGCCGTCCGAGCGCTGGTTCGCCAGGCCAGAGACGCCTGGCCAGCGTCTCGCTGACCACCGCCACCGGCAGGGCGTCCGCACCGTCGATGCGTGAGAACTCGCGGCCGGCCCGGAGCGGTATCCCGAAGGCGCTGAAGTAGCCGGGACCGATCTGGATCGCACCGCCCTTCACGCCCTGCCCGGCGCGGCCATCGGCTTCGATCGACTGCGTCGGCAGATCGAAGAAGGGCGGCCAGTTCGAGAAGACGACCGGCGCATCGGTGACCGCGGCGAGCCGTTCGGTGAACTGCTCGAAGAACCGGAAGAACCCCGACGAGTCGGGGTAGTCCCCGGCCCGCAGCACGATGCGCGCG
>Ga0075420_100002941_pt1 | contig 14811 bp, 16 predicted proteins | sample SoiMetdeltSBSDD4_FD_75296 | JGI IMG/M metagenome (GOLD analysis project Ga0075420, IMG submission 75296) | Bulk soil microbial communities from a Populus tree surrounding site in Tennessee, USA - Soil MetaG P. deltoides SBSDD4 | ecosystem: Environmental > Terrestrial > Soil > Tree plantation... | reverse complement strand
GCGCGCGCCGTATCTGCGGCAAGAATGGCGAGAAGAAGAACCACGGGGACCAGAAACGCCATCAGAACCCTCGTCGAGACAGCCTTACCTGGAGACCGGTGGTTTAGACACCGAAGAAGAGCAAATGGTTGGGGCCTACACCACCGCGCGCGCTGCAGGAGAGCGATCGCTCAGACACTCGGCCACTCTCGTGAGTGCCTGCTCGAGTCCGGCCCGTGTGCGAGGTGTGCCAAGACACAGCCGCACGGCCTTCGGATGTTGCTCCCCAACCGCGAACTCTGAAGACGCGTTGAGCACCACGCCGCGCGATCGTGCCTGCGCGACGAAACCATCGGACGACCACCGCGGTGGCAGTGACAACCAGATGTGATGGCTGAGCGGATGGGTTTGATACCGCTCGCCCGCGAGCAGCCGCTTCGCCATGATCTGCCGTGCGGCCCCTTCGTGCCGCTTCCAGTCGGCTATGCGCGCAGCCGTCCCGTCCTCGATCCAGCCGCTCAGCAGATCCGCGCCAATCGGCGACGTGCTGATCATCGTCGTCCACACCGCACCGGCGATCTTGTCGAGAAACGCCGGCGGCGCGACGACGCACCCGAGCCGCAGACCGGGAAACAGACTCTTCGACAGGCTGGTGACGAACACCGTTCGCTGCGGAATGAGCGGTGCGAGCGGCGTACGTTCCGGCGACAGGAATCCGTACGTATCGTCCTCGACGACGATCAGCCGGTACTTCTCGGCGATCGCGGCGATCTGACGCCGCCGGCGCTCGGACATCACAGCCGACGTCGGGTTCTGCATCCGCGGCATGCAGTACAGAACACGCGCGCGAGTGGAGCGGCACGCCGTTTCCAGCGCATCGGGACGAAGCCCTTCGGCGTCCATTGCCACACCGCGCACTTTCAGATGCATCTGCTGCGCGATCCGGCGAACGCCCGAATACGTCAGTTCTTCGGTCAGCAGCGTGTCGCCCGGCTCGAGTACCGAGACCAGGGACGTGGTCAGTCCGTGCTGCGCGCCCGCGGTGAGCACGATGTGCTCGGGGTCGGCGATCAGGCCGAGCTGTTTCAACCATGCCGCCATCGCCTGGCGATGCCGTTGATGTCCGCGCTTCGGTGCATAGCCGAGCAGCTGGGTCCAGGGCAGGACACGACGCTGGAAGAGATGCGCGGCGAGATTGGCGACCTCCTTGTCCGGCATCAGGACGTTGATGCTGAGATCGAGCACGCCGTTGTCGCCGCCGGCCTCGTCGTACGGTTCCTGCCCGCGGATGAAGGTGCCGCGGCCGACATGTCCGTTGATCAATCCGCGCCGCGCCGCTTCGGTGTAGGCGCGCGTGATTGTTGTCACCGTGACACCCAGGTGGTCGGCGAGGTCGCGGTGCGGCGGCAGCCTCGAGCCGGCGCGAAGATTTCCGCTCTGCACGTCTTCGTCGATCGCGTCGGCAATGGCCCTGTACACGGGACCCTTGCGGGAGTCGAGATTCGGCAGCCACATTGTCATTGCAGCAATATACGCATTGCCTCGCTGGCAATCCACATGTCCTACTAACACAATCAAGGAATCAGGATGGAGGGTTGAGGAATCAGGTAGGAATCAGGGATCAGGTGTCAGGAATCAGCGGCTCTGGAACGTCCGCTCGGCGCTCGGCGTCTTACCGGACGAGGTGCTATTCTCAAACCATCATGGGTAAACGGATTTTTCTGTTTCTCGTCACCAACCTGGCCATCGTCCTGACGCTGTCGGTCGTCGTCAGCGTCCTCGGCGTTGCGGGCGGGCCGGATGTCGGATCGCTGGCGGTGTTCTGCCTCGTCTGGGGCATGGGCGGCGCCTTCATCTCGCTGCAGATGTCGCGCTGGATCGCCAAGCGCGCCACCGGCGTTCACCTGATCGACGGGCGCTCGGGAGACAGCCATCTGGATTGGCTCCATCAGACGGTCGAACGGCTGACTCGTCAGGCGAACCTGCCGATGCCGGAAGTCGGCGTCTACGAATCGGGCGAAGTGAATGCGTTCGCGACCGGTCCCAGCAAGAACCGCAGCCTGGTTGCCGTCTCGACCGGCCTGCTGCGTTCGATGCGGCCCGAAGAAGTCGAAGGCGTTCTCGCGCACGAGGTGGCGCATATCGCCAACGGCGACATGGTCACCATGACGCTGCTGCAGGGCGTGATGAACGCGTTCGTGATGTTCTTCGCGCGCGTGATCGCGTTCTTCGTGGCGCAGTTCGTCGCCGGCCGATCGGAGGGCCGCCGCAGCGACTCCACCGCGCACGGCATCCAGTTCGTGGTGACGATCGTGCTCGAGATGGTGCTCGGCCTGATCGGCTCGCTGATCACCGCCTGGTTCTCGCGCCATCGCGAGTTCCGGGCCGACGCCGGCGGCGCCCAGGTCGCCGGCCGCGACTCGATGGTCGCCGCGCTTCGGCGCCTGCAGCAGACGACGCAGCTCGTCGACACCTCGCAGGCGTCGCTCGCGACGTTCAAGATCGCCGGCGGCAAGGGCTTCATGTCGCTCTTCTCGACGCACCCCCCGCTCGAGGACCGGATCACCGCGCTGCAGAACCCGCAGCTCCAGTAGCCGGCGCGACGGTCGCGCTCGCGGGCGCTTGCCCGCGAGCCGCGGCCGCGCAGACAATGGCGCTCGCATGAAGACCGAAACCGCGCCCGCTTCCGACGTGCTGGCCGATCTGGCTCGCCTTCTCGGCGACCGGTTCTCCACGGCGGTCGCCGTGCGCGACCATCACAGCCACGACGAGTCGTACCACGCATCCGCCGCGCCCGACGCGGTCGCCTATCCCGAGACCGTCGAGGAGGTGCAGGCGATCGTGACGGCGTGCGCGGCCCATGGCGTGCCGGTCGTCTCGTTCGGCGCGGGCACCTCGCTCGAAGGCCACGTGGCGGCCGTGCGCGGCGGCGTCTCGCTCGACATGACCCGGATGAACCGCGTGCTGCGCGTGAGCCCGGAAGACATGGACGGCACCGTCCAGGCGGGCATCACGCGGCTCCAGCTCAACCAGGCGCTCTCGGGCAGCGGGCTGTGTTTCTTCATCGATCCCGGCGCAGATGCGACGATCGGCGGGATGACCTCGACGCGCGCGTCGGGCACGACCGCGGTGCGCTACGGCACGATGCGCGAGAACGTGCTGGGCCTCTCCGTGGTGCTCGCCGACGGCAGCCTGATCAAGACCGGCGGGCGCGCCCGGAAGTCCTCGGCCGGCTACGACCTGACGCGACTCTTCGTCGGCGCCGAAGGGACGCTGGGCGTGATCGTCGACGTGACGCTGCGCCTGCACCTGGTGCCGGAGGCGATCTCGGCGGCCGTCTGCACGTTTCCGTCGATCGCCGGCGCCGTCGACACCTCGATCGCGGTGATCCAGGCCGGGCTGCCGATCGCGCGCGTCGAGCTGCTCGACGAGAAGCAGATCGAGGCCTCGAACACGTTCTCGCACCTCGAGCTGGAAGTCGCGCCGACGCTCTTCTTCGAGTTCCACGGCCCCAGCGAACGCAACGTGGTCGAGCAGGCCGAGATGGCCCAGGAGCTCTCGCGCGAGAACGGCGGCTCGTCGTTCCGCTTCTCGACCCGGCCCGAGGAGCGCAGCAAGCTCTGGAAAGCGCGCCACGAGGCCTACTACGCCGCGCTCGCGACCCGGCCGGGATCGAAGGGCTGGGCCACCGACGTGTGCGTCCCGATCTCGACGCTCACCGAGGCGATCCTGGCCGCCAAGCGCGACCTCGACGACTCGTCGCTCACCGGGACCGTCGTCGGACACGTCGGTGACGGCAACTTCCACATGCTGTACCTGGTCGACCCGGAAAAGCCCGCCGAGCTCACGGAAGCGCGGCGGCTCAACGAGCTCCTGGTGCTGCGCGCGCTGGCGGCCGGCGGCACCTGCACCGGCGAGCACGGCATCGGGCTCGGCAAGACGAAGTACCTGGCGCTCGAGCACGGCGCCGGCGTCGGCGTGATGCGCGCGATCAAGCAGGCGCTCGATCCCAAGGGGATCATGAATCCCGGAAAGATCCTGGGCGACCTCGCGTGAGGGCGTGGCTCGGCGCGGCCGTGCTGCTCTCCGGCTTCGCGCACGCGCAAGCGCCCGAGCGCTGGTGGAAGGGCAACACCCACACCCACACCGCCAACACCGACGGCGACAGCAGTCCGATCGACGTGGCGCGCTTCTATCGCGAGCAGGGGTATCAGTTCCTGGTGCTCTCCGACCACGACTCGCTGACGGGGGTGGACGCGCTGAACGGTCTCTTCGCCACCGGCGAGACGTCGGCCGGCGATCGGCCGATCGTTCCGCTGCATCCGTTCCTGCTGATTCCCGGCGAGGAAGTCACGGCGTCGTTCTCGTCGAAGGACGCGCCCGGGGCCGCCGCGCGGGTTGCCGATCCCGAGCGCAAGGCGATCCACCTGACGGCGCTCGGCGTCCGGCGCGTGATCGCCCCGCAGCGCGGCTCGAGCGTCGCGGACACGCTGCAGAAGAACGTCGACGCGGTACGGGCCGCCGGAGCGGTGCCGATCGTCAACCACCCGAACTTCCTGTGGTCGCTGACGGCAGACGACATCCGCGGCCTGCGCAACGCGCCGCTCTTCGAGGTCTTCAACGGCCACATGCAGACGAACAACCTCGGCGGCGGCGGCGCTCCGAGCGTCGAGGAGATCTGGGATGCGGTGCTTTCGGCGGGCGCGCTCGTCTACGGCGTCGCGTCGGACGACGCGCACTTCTTCAAGGTCCCGACGCTGCCATCGGTCGTGGCCGCGCCGGGGCGCGGCTGGGTGATGGTGCGCTCCGACCGGCTCACCGCCGAGGCGATCGTGGCTGCGCTGGAGCGCGGCGATTTCTACGCCTCGACCGGAGTCGAGCTCTCCGACGTCGCCGTCTCGGATCGCTCCTTGAGCCTGAAGATCGCGGCCCGCTCGCGCAGCCGCTACCGCGTTCTCTTCATCGGACGCGGCGGCCGGGTGCTGAAGGACGTCGCGGTCACGCCCACGTTTCCGGAGCCCACGCCGGGGGCCGTCGCGAACCCCGATGCTCCGTCGGTCCGCTACGAGTGGAACGGCGACGAAGGCTACGTCCGCGCCAAGGTGATCGAATCCAACGGGTATCTGGCCTGGACGCAGCCGGTTCGCGTCCCGCCGTCGGCTGCGGGAAAATGACGGCCATGCCCGAGGTCACTTTCGACGACGTGCGGAGCGCGGCGGCGCTTCTCGACGGCCTGGCGCACAAGACGCCGGTCGTGACGTCGCGGACGGTGGACGCGCGCACCGGCGCCACGGTCTTCTTCAAGTGCGAGAACCTGCAGCGCTCGGGAGCCTTCAAGTTCCGCGGCGCCTACAACGCGCTGTCGCGCCTCGACGCCGCCGAGCGCAAGCGCGGCGTGCTCACGTTCTCGTCGGGCAATCACGCGCAAGCGACGGCGCTCGCCGGCAGCCTGCTCGGCATCGCGACCACGATCGTGATGCCGGACGACGCGCCGCTCGTGAAGCAGCAGGCGACGCGCGGCTACGGCGGCACGGTGATCACGTACGACAAGGCGAAAGAGGCGCGCGAGACGCTGGGCCGGCGGCTCGCCGAGGAGCGCGGCCTGGTCGTGATCCCGCCCTACGATCATCCCCACGTGATCGCGGGGCAGGGAACCGCGGTCAAAGAGCTGATCGAGGAGAAGGGCGCGCTCGACATGCTGCTCGTCCCGTGCGGCGGCGGCGGGCTGCTCTCCGGCTCCGCGATCAGCGCGCGCGCCTTGTCGCCCAAGTGCCGCGTGATCGGCGTCGAGCCGGCCGCGGCCGACGACGCGACGCGGTCGTTCAAGACCGGCACGCTGCACACCGTGAACAACCCCGACACGATCGCCGACGGCGCGCGCACGCCGTCCCTCGGCACGCTGACATTTCCGCTGGTGCGCGAGTACGTCCACGACATGGTCACGGTGGACGACAGCAAGCTGCTGCGCGCGATGTTCTACCTTTGGGAGCGCCTGAAGCTGATCGTCGAGCCGACCGGAGCGCTCGCGGCCGCCGCGCTCCTCGAAGGCGCCGTCGAGCCCCGCGGTCTCAGGATCGGCGTGATCCTGAGTGGCGGCAACGCCGACGTGCTGGCGCTCGCGCCTTACCTCGCGAGGCTCTAGATCGGGAGATCCGCCCGCAGCCGCGATCGGATACGTCTCGGAGAGCCACCCGACGGAAGGTGTGAAGGTTCTGGCGGTCGCGCCGCGCTGAGCGCTGTGGGCCGAGCCGTTATGATTCCGTAACCAGCGCCTCGGCTTCGATCTCCACGAGCATTCCGGAGTCGATCAGGCGGCTGACCTCAACCATGCTCGTGGCCGGCCGCACGTCCTTGAAGAACTCGCCGTGAGCGCGGCCGACTGCCTCCCAGTCGCGCTCGATGTCGGTGACGTAGATGCGCGTGCGCACCACATGGCGCAGCTCCGCGCCGGCGCGCTCCAGCGCCGACTGCACGTTGCGCAGCGTCTGCAGCGCCTGCGCCCGGGCGTCGCCCTGGATCAGCTTGCCGTCGGCGCCGGTCGCGGTCGTGCCCGAGACGTGGACGAGGTCGCCGACGCGAATCGCGCGCGAATAGCCGACCAGCGGTTCCCACGGCGTGCCGGTCGCGATCAGCGTCCGCTTGGTTTTCTCCATGCCCGGAATTCTGGCACGCGCCGCGGGCGTTCTCGGTGAGGGCGCTGCGCGCGTTCCTCGCGTACTCGGCGCTCACGATCGCGTGCACGTACCCGCTCGCGTTCCGGCTCCGGATCATGGATCCGGGCGACTCGGCGTTCTTCGCCTGGGCGCTGGGCTGGTTCGTGCACGCGGTGAAGACGGCGCCCGCCGCGCTGCCGCACGGCAACATCTACCACCCCGCGCTGTGGACGCTGGGCATGGACGAGCCGATCTTCGGCACCAGCCTCTTGGCGCTGCCGCTCAGCCTGTTCAGCGACGACGCCGTCTTCATGCTCAACGTGGTGCGGCTCCTGACCTACGCGCTGTCGGCGCTCGGCGTCTACCTCTTCGCGCGCGAGCTCGGCTCGGGCGAGGGGCCGTCGCTGATCGCGGGCGCCTTTTTCGCCTTCTCGCCGATCCGGGCCGACCAGGTCGCGCACCTCTCGACGCTCGGCACGCAATGGCTGCCGTTCGTGTTCCTGTTCATGCACCGCTTCGCGCGCACGTCGCGCGCCCGCGACGCGATGCTGGCGGCGCTCTTCTTCGTGCTCGCCGGGTGGGCGTGCGGGTACCACGGCATCCTCGGCCTGGTGCTGCTGCCGCCGGCGGCGCTGCTCTTGCTCTGGAATCGCTGGAGCGCCCTCCCGAAAGCGCTGCCCGCGGTCGCGCTGGCGGCGCTCGGGCTCTACCCGCTGAACGTCCTGCACCGCGAGGCGTTCGAACCGCACGGCTTCGTGCGCGGCCGCGCCGAGACCGTTTTCTATTCGGCGTCGCTCGAGAGCTTCCTGGCCACGAGCCCGTGGAACAAGCTCTACGGCGATCTGACCGCGCCGTTTCGCGCGGAAGGATCCGGCTATCTGTTCCCGGGCCTGGTCGTGCCGGCCCTCGTGGGATTCGGTCTCTGGGGGCTCTGGCGCCGGCGCGAGCGGCCGACACGCGACGCGCTCGCGCTGGGGCTGGTCGCGCTCGGCGCCTTTGTGATCGCGATCGGGCCGGAGGTGCGGCTCTTCGGCAAGACGCTCTTCCACGGGCCGTATGGCCTGCTGCGCGATCACGTCCCGGTCTTCCAGAACATCCGCGTCACCAGCCGCGCGGGAATCTTCATCGGCTTCTGTCTGTGCGTCCTCGCCGCGCGCGCTCTCTCCGTCTGGCGCGACAGCCCGCCGCGTCTGCTGCTCGTCTTCGCGCTCGGGATGGCCGAGACGATCATCGCTCCGATCCCGCTCGCGTCGTGGGCGCAGGTCGTCGACACCAGGAAGCCGCTGCCGCCGATCTACGAATGGCTGCGCGCGCAGCCGGGCGAGTTCGCCGTCATCGAGCTCCCGATCGTGCCGAACGACGGCTACTTCCGCCGGCCCGAGTTCGACGAGACCATCTACATGGTCTACTCGACCTGGCATTGGAAGCGGCTGGTGAACGGCTATGCCGGCGTCGAGCCCCAGGACTATCGGCGTGCGCGCGACCTCGCGCAGCGCTTCCCGTCGGCGGCATTCGTGGACCTGATGCGGGAGCTGAAGGTGCGCTACGTGCTGCTCCACCATCGCGGCTTCGGCCCGAACAAGTGGCCGCGCATCGTTCGTGAGCTGCCCGACTACGAGCCCGTGCTGAAGCCGGTGCTTCGGCTCGAGAACGAGACGGTGTTCGAGGTCGCCGGCCAACCGTGATGCGCAGGGAAATCCTCGTGGCGGCCGCGCTCGTCACGGGCCTCGTGACGTCGGCGGCAGCCGACGGCATCGAGAACGCGCGCGAGGCCAAGCGCTTCCAAGAGACGAAGTGGACGCTCGTTCTCACGCTGAAGGAGGTGGAGCCCGAGGTCGTGCGCAGTCTGAAGGAGCGCTTCGGGCGGGACGATCGGCTGGCCGATCGCGGCGAGCCGTTCGAAACGAGCGAGGTGCTGACGCGACGGCCGGGCCGGCGCTTCCTGCTCGCTGGGCGCGCGGGCAAGCGATGGTTCGTCGCGTACGAGAAGGGCGGGCGCACGCCCCAGGTGGTGCTGACCGTGGTCGAGGCCGAGCCGGTTCCGCGCGTCGTGCTCTTGGCGCGCGGCCGAGCCGGCTCGCAGAGCGAAGGCGCCGATTGGGAGGTCGAGCTCGAAGACCTGAAAGACGCGCTCCGAGAGCGGCGGCTCTTCCTCGAGGAGCCGAAGAGCCCGTACTACTAGGGCTCGGCGGGTGACAGTTCTCGCGTTGACGCTGTACCTGGCATTCGCCGCCCTGGCCTTGGGTGGGCGGATGTGGCTCCAATACCGACGGACGGGAGATCTCGGCTGGCGGGGCCCCTCTGGCACGCGCGGACCGAGCGAGTGGCTCGGCGGTGCCCTGACTCGCGTTCACGGAGCGCCCTACGTCTCGTATGCGCGCGCGGTCGGCCGATTCGTGCCGGGCGTCGGCGTCTGGCGCAGATGATGGGGACACCCGAGGACGCGAAGCGAAAGGCGTCAGCCACCTACAACGCGGCTGCGGATTCGTACGACCATCCCGTCAACTCGTTCTGGGAGCGCTACGGCAGTCGCACCGTCGGCCGCCTCCGGCTGCGCCCCGGCGCGCGCGTCCTGGACGCGTGCTGCGGCAGCGGCGCCTCGGCGCTTCCCGCCGCGGAGGCCGTCGGACCCGAAGGCTCTGTGCTGGGCGTGGATCTGGCCGAGAGCCTGCTCGAGCTGGCGCGAGTCAAGGCGAGGGCACGTGGCCTCGCGAACGTCGAGTTCCGGCCCGGCGATATCCTCGATCTCGGCTTGCCGGGCGGCGAGTTCGACGCAGTCGTCTGCGTCTTCGGGATTTTCTTCGTGCCGGACATCGAGGCCGCGATACGCGAGCTCTGGCGGCAGGTGCGCCCGGGAGGCCAGCTTGCGATCACGACGTGGGGCTCAAGGTTCCTGGAGCCCGCCAGCACCGCCTTTTGGGACGCGGTCCGCGCAGTCAGCCCGGCGCTGTACAAGGGCTTCAATCCTTGGGACCGTGTCAGTGAACCGCAGACGCTGCAGGCGCTGTTTTCGTCCGCGGGAGTCGAGAGCTCGACCGTGATCGCCGAGAGCGGATCTCAGCCGCTGGCTGCCCCGGAGGACTGGTGGCCGATGGTTCTCGGTACGGGCTACCGCGGAACCATCGAGCGGCTCGACGCGCCGGCGCGAGATCGTGTGCGCGCCGATTGCCGGCGCTTCATCGAGTCGAACCAGGTGCGTTCGGTGGAAACCAACGTGGTCTACGCGGCGGCGACTCGCGCGTGAGATCATCATGCGAGAGCCGGCAGGAAACGGCAACTCGTTCCGGAACGAGTTCGACCGCGTCGTCCCCGAGGGATGTGGAACCATGCGGTCGACCGATTTCGCATGAAGAGCAGCAAGGTCCGGCAGTTCCTGCTCGGTGTGACCGCGCTCGTGTTCGCCCTGATTGCCCTGGCGTCTCTCGTTGCGCCGCACAAGATGGCCGAGGGCGTCGGGTACTCGCTCGGCAGCGTCGATGCCTTGAGCGAGTTCCGGGCAATCTATGTGGGAGTGTGGCTTGCGACGGCCGTGCTCCTAGTCATCGCGCTCCGCCGCGTGCAGGAAGCCCTCCTCGGCGACCTGTGCGCGCTGCTGATCCTGGGCCAGACTTTCGGTAGGGTGTTGAGCCTGGTGCTGGACGGGTTCCCGAGCACAAGGGTGTGGCCGATGTTCATCCTGGAGGCGGTGGGCGCCGTGGCTCTCTTCGTCGTGAGGCCTTCGGCCGCGACGCCTCGTGGAGAAGCGGGCCGGTAAGGAGCCAAACGAATGTCGAACAGGGTTACCCGTCGGGAGTTTCTCGAAACCGCTGCCGGCACCACGGCACTGGCGACGCAGGTCAGTCGAGCGGCGCCGCTCGAACGCCCGAACGTCCTCTTCATCCTGGCCGACGACCTCGGCTACGGCGACCTCAGCTGCTATGGCCGCCCGGACTATCGAACGCCGGTGTTGGACGACCTCGCCGGCCAGGGCCTCAAGTTCACGAGCGCGTACGCCGCGGCTCCCGTGTGCACGCCGACCCGGTGCGCCTTCGTCACCGGCCGCTATCCGCAACGGACCGAAGTCGGCCTCCACGAGCCTTTGACCGGCCGCGACCTGGACAAAGGACTCGTGCCCGACCATCCGACGGTCGCGTCGCTCTTGAAGGCGAACGACTACGAGACCGCCCTGATCGGCAAGTGGCATCTCGGCTGGAAGCCGGAGTTCGGCCCGAACCGGCACGGCTTCGAGGAGTTCTACGGCATCCTGAGCGGCGCGGGCGACTACTTCACGCACCGGTCCAGCGACGCCAAGGCGCCCGATCTCTGGGAGAACCTCACGCCTGTCGAGCGCGTCGGCTACCTGACCGATGTCCTGTCGGACCGGGCCGCGGCGTTCGTGACGCGTCCTCGAACGAAGCCTTTCTACTTGAGCCTTCATTACACCGCGCCGCACGCGCCATGGGAGGGACCCGAGGACGCCGCGATCGGCCACACCAGCCACGGCGAGGGCCCGATGACCGACGGGGGATCGCTGAAGGTCTTCGCCTCGATGATGAAGAGCATGGACGCGGGAATCGGCCGCGTGCTGCGCGCCCTCGGACGCGCCAAGCTGGAGCGCAACACGCTGGTGATCTTCACGAGCGACAACGGCGGCGAGCGGTATTCCTATCACTGGCCGTTCTCGTTCCAGAAGCTGTACCTCAATGAAGGTGGAATTCGAGTGCCGGCGATCGTGCGCTGGACCGGGGTCGTGCCCGTCGGCCGAGTCACCGAGCAGCCGGCAATCACGATGGACTGGACCGCGACGATCCTCTCCGTGACCGGGACCAAGCCCGATCCCGGGTATCCGCTAGACGGGGAAGACCTGCTGCCCGTCTGCCGCGGTGCGCGCCCGCTCTACGACCGCACGTTCTTCTGGCGAACCCAATCCCGGGACGCGGCGCGCGTGGGCAATTGGAAATACCTGAAGGATTCCGGCAACGAGCGTCTGTTCGACCTTTCGGTCGATCCCGGTGAGAAAAACGATCTGCGCTCGCAGCGAGGCCCGGTGTTCGAGAAGATTCGAGACCAATACCTCGCCTGGAACGCGCAGATGTTGCCCAGGCGGCCGCCCGCCTAGGTCAGAATCAACCGAGGGACACGAGGGCCGATGACGCACGGCGAGTTCGAGCAAGCGCTGGCCCGTGACGGGTTCTCGCGAGAGGAAGGCGAGACCGGCGTTCGCTTCGCGAGAGTGCAGGACGGCGTGCGGCGCTATTGCGCCCTCGACAACGTGAAAGGCGCGGCGTGGCGCGTCTTCCTGGCTGTGGGCGCGGTGCCTCCGGCATGGCCAACCGTCGCAGCCGATGGGATCGTGGCGCAAGGCTGGGTGGAAGCCGAGTCGCCGTGGTTCCAGTACGTCGCCGATCTCGACTCGCGCACTGCCGAGGATTCGCAATTCAAAGACAAGCCGGCCGCGCTCCGGCAGTGCAGCGAGTGGCTCCGCGACGTCGGGTTCGCGTGGCTCGCAAACCCTGGCGCCAAGACGACCGACGCCTGGCGAGCGGAGCACAACCTGCTGGTGCGGGGCCTCGCATGACGCGGTCCGTGTCGCTGCTCGGGTCCGGCATCTTTTTCATCGTCGCTCCGGCGGTGGTTGCCGGCTGGGTCCCCTGGGCGCTCACGCGCTGGCGGCTACAACCGGCGTTTCTTGGCTCCGCCGCACTGCGCTGGCTGGGCGGTGCGCTCATCGCAGCCGGCGCGGTCATCGTCCTGGAGAGTTTCGTGCGCTTCGCGGTGAAGGGCCTCGGCACGCCCGCGCCGGTCGCACCCACGCAGTTCCTGGTCGTTTCCGGGCTCTATCGCTACGTTCGAAATCCGATGTATGTCGGCGTCGTGTCCGTCATCGTGGGCCAGGCGCTCGCTCTCGGCAGCGTCGTGCTATTGGAGTACGGCGCTCTCGTCTGGCTGAGCTTCTTCGCCTTCGTGGTTCTCTACGAAGAGCCCAGCCTGCAGCGCCGGTTCGGGGCCAGCTACGAGAGCTACCGGGTGGGCGTTCGACGCTGGTGGCCGAGGCTCACGCCCTGGCAGCCGCCCATCTCGTCCATGAGCACGAGGTAACCGATGCCTTTCAAGAGCAAAGCCCAGCGCCGCAAATTCGCCGCGCTCCTGGTCGAGGGCAAGATCTCGCCGGAGACGTACGAGGAATGGAACCGCTCCACCGGGAAGGCCACGCTGCCGGAGCGCCTCCATCCCGAGGCCAAGAAGTCCAAGGCGACGTCGAAGCGCAAGACCAAGGCGAAGCCGAAGAGGCGCGCACCGAAAGCCAGGCGAGCCAAGAGCAAGCCGCGCGCGAAAGCGCGCGCCGGCAAGAGCTGATCCGACGGATCGCCCGATGACGCGAAGCCACAATCCGCCCAGCACTCCGCCGCCGATCGGGCAGCACGTGCACGGTCTCGAGCTCGAGCCGGGAGACTCTGGACTCACGCTGGCTTCTCGAGATCGAGGCCATCGCCGCGGCGTGAGCGAACCCGGCAAGGACGCGCCGTCGCGGCGGGCCAAGTGGATCGGCTGGACCCTGATCGCGCTGGTTGGCGGCGGCACCACGCTGCTGGCGCTGATCATCGCTTCGCCGGCGCTGCTCTTGCTGTGGCCGTCTCCGCGGATGCCCGGTGCCGCCGATCTCGTCGTCGACGATCCGGCTGCGTTCGTACGGGCCGCCCGCGGCCTGATCGAGGAGCGGGCGGTGGCCGCGGCGGACTACACGATCGTCACTGACGCCCAACTCCCCGCGGCGTTGCGCGTGCCAAAGCTGAAGGCCTCGTGGCCGATGAACAGCGTGCGTCAGGCGATCGTCGAGACCGATCATCTCGACCTGATCCTGGTTCGCCACAGAGACGGCCACGCCGGTGCGCGGGTCTGGGCTCCGAAGCATCGGCCGCACCGGGACGAAACGACGCGCTTCGTGGACATCTATTTCTTCGTCTACTCCTCCGAGGCTCCCGCCTCGCCGGCCAACATCTGGTAGCGCCAATGGGATTCTTCGTCCTCGCGGTCCTGCTCGTGTTGAAGTTCACGCTTTACGTCGGCCTGTGCCGATTCGGCTTGGCGCACGACGAACGGCAGAGCCCGAGGCTCGGCGAAGCCGTGTTCCTGACACTCCTGAAGTACGCCGTGGGAACGGTCAGCCTACTGATCGCCGTCGTCGCAGCGCGGTTCGGCTCCGGCTTCGGGTCCTGGCTCGGCCCGTTCTTCCTCTTGCCGCTGGACTGGCTCGAATGGGGCGTCGTCGAGCGCTTCCTCGTGCAATCGGTCGCACCCGGTCGAGAGAGCCGGCCGATGGGCCTGCTCGTCGGCCTCACGCCGTGGAGCCGCCGCTGGCGCGCAATGGCCGTCTTGACGTCCGCTGGCTCAACCGTCGTCGTCGTCCGGTTCGCGGTCTCGCTCTTGCCCCGATTCTGAGCGAAGCCGGCTTGGCAGCGGTCCTGCTGCCGTGGACACGTGGAACGCCGACGCCGAACCGGCCGCCGGAGCCAAGGACTGGCGGCTACTTCCGGCGCGCGTAGACGCGGATCTCGGGATTGATCTTGTCGAGATTGGTGGGCAGCGCCAAGGGATCGCGCCGGACCTCGGCGTCGAGCGTAAACGGCCACTCGAAAGGGGTTCGCTCCGCGTAGGCCTTGTCGTAGCCGAGCCCGCCCGAGTCGAGCGCCGCGTAGAGCTCGCGCGCGCGGGCGTCTTCGGCGCGCCGCGCGAAATCGGCGTTGACCACGACCCACTCCGGCCGCATGCCCTCGATCGAGCGGACGAGCTCGGTGCGCTGCTTCCAGTCGAGACCGTGGAAACGCGGCAGGTACTCGAGCGGACCCAGGACCGCGATCCGCGCGGGCGGACCGGCGTACGCGGCCAGCCAGCGCTCGGCGTCGTAGCGGACGTCGCGCGCCAGCATCAGGTCGACCGCGACGGCGCGCGGCAGGCCGAAGCCCAGGAGCGCGGTCGCCAGCGCGAGCCGCGGCAGCGCCGGGCACGCCACCAGCGCGCGGCCCGCGAAGAGCGCGAGCACCAGCGCGTGCGGGAGGACGAAGCGGTCGTAGCCGTAGAGAACCAGAGCCGAGAAGAAGAGCTGGGTCGACGCGAGCGGGACCAACGTCGCGAGCAGCCGCCACTCCCGCTTGCGCGCCGCGATCGCGATGCCGGCCATGGCCAGGAGCGTCGCCGGCAC
>Ga0075420_100002939_pt1 | contig 14812 bp, 14 predicted proteins | sample SoiMetdeltSBSDD4_FD_75296 | JGI IMG/M metagenome (GOLD analysis project Ga0075420, IMG submission 75296) | Bulk soil microbial communities from a Populus tree surrounding site in Tennessee, USA - Soil MetaG P. deltoides SBSDD4 | ecosystem: Environmental > Terrestrial > Soil > Tree plantation... | reverse complement strand
CGGTGGCGAGCGTGATCTCGAGCGTCTCCGCGATCTCGGTGTACGACAGGCCGACGACGTCCCGCAGGAGGAGCGCCATCTTCAGGTCCGGGTTCAGGTTCTCGACGGCGCGCCAGACGGCGTCGATCGTCTCCGCCCGCTCGGCGGGAGCGTCGACCACCTCGAGCGGCGGGATGTCCTCGAGCGCCGCCACCGCGCGCGGGCGCCGCTCGAGCGCGCGCAGCTCGTCGAGGACCCGGTTCTTCGTCACCTGGAAGAGCCAGGTCGTGAAGCGCGAGCGCAGCGAGAAGCCGGGCAGGCCCTGGAAGACCCGCAGGAACACCTCCTGCGTCAGGTCCTCGGAGAGCGAGCGGTCGCCCGTCAGCCGCAGCACGTAGTTGAACACCGGCTGCTCGTAGGTGCGGACGATGATCGAGAAGGCGCGCTCGTCTCCGCGCTGGGCCTTGCGCAGGACGCCCGGGTCTGGTTGCGGGAGTGCCATTGAGCGCGCGGAGTATAGATCGGTTCCGGTAAGGGGTTTGTTCGGGACGATTTACGTGGTGGTTGCGAGGCTCCTACCCGTCATCTCGTCCGGGACGGGCAGCCCGAGCAGGCCGAGGACGGTCGGTGCGAGGTCGGACAGCTCCCCGCCCTCGCGCAACGCGAGCCCCGAATCAGTCGCGACGAGCGGGACCGGGTTCGAGGTATGCGCCGTGTGCGGGCTCGTGCCGTCCGGCTCGAGCATGACCTCGGCATTCCCGTGATCCGCGGTCACCAAACAGAGCCCCCCGGCCTTCTCGACGCGGTCGAGGACGCGTCCGAGACAGCGGTCGGTCGCCTCGACGGCGACGCGCACCGCCGGGATCGACCCCGTGTGGCCCACCATGTCGGGGTTCGCGAAGTTGACGATCGCGAATCGGTAGCCGTCCCCGATCTCGCCGCAGAAGCGGGCCGCGAGCTCGACCGCCGACATCTCCGGCTTCAGGTCGTAGCTCGGCACGTCGCGCGGCGAGGGGACGAGGATGCGCGTCTCCCCCTCCCACTCCTGCTCCTCGCCGCCGTTCAGGAAGTACGTCACGTGCGCGTACTTCTCCGTCTCGGCGGCGTGCAGCTGGCGCGCGCCTGCGCGTGAGAGGGCCTCGGCGAGCGTGTTCCGGACCTGCTGCTCCTCGAAGGCGACCGGGAACGCGAAGTCGCGGCGGTAGCGCGTCATCGTCGTCAGGTCGCGACCGGCCTCCCCGAGCCGCTGAGACAGCTGGCGCGCGCGGTCGGGGCGGAAGTTGAAGAAGATCGCTGCGTCGTCGGCGCCGAGCCGGGGACGGCCCTCGAGCACGACCGGCTCGACGAACTCGTCCGTGACGCCGCGCTCGTAGCTCTCCTGGACCGCCTCGACGGCGTCCCGGGCCTGGCGCCCGTCGCCGTCGCAGATCGCGCGGAGCGCGCGGTCGGTCCGCTCCCAGCGCTGGTCGCGGTCCATCGCGTAGTAGCGCCCGCAGACGGTTGCAATCCGCCCAGCCGGCAGCTCGGCGAGATCCTCCGCCGCCGCGTGCGGCGAGACGTCGCGCCCGTCGGTGAACGCATGGAGCCATGTCCGTTCCGCCATCCCCTGCCCCTCGGAGAGCTCGAGCAGCGCTCGCAGGTGCTCGATGTGCGAGTGGACGCCGCCGTAGGAGACGAGGCCGAGCAGATGGACGTCCGCGTCGCGCGCCCGCGCGCGCTCGAACGCTGCGAGGAGCGCCGGGTTCTCGAAAAGCGAGCCGTCTCGGATGGCAACGTTCACGCGCATCAGGTCCTGGAGGAGCACGCGCCCGGAGCCGATCGTCAGGTGCCCGACCTCCGAGTTCCCCATCTGGCCGGGGGGCAGCCCGACCGCCTCGCCCGACGCCGCGAGCTGCGTGTGCGGGTAGCGCTCGAGCAGGGAGTCGAAGACGGGCGTATCCGCGAGCTCGACGGCGTTCCCCGGCCCGGGAGGCGCGATCCCCCAGCCGTCCAGGATGACGAGCGCGACGAGGTCTCTCAAGCGACGACCTCGGCGCCGGCGAGGCAAATCGCCTCGAACGACGCCGGGTCGAGCGAGGCGCCGCCCACGAGCGCGCCGTCCACGTCCGGCTGCGCGAGCAAGCTGGGTGCGTTCTCCGGCTTCACCGAGCCGCCGTAGAGGACGGCCGTCGGGTACACCGACTTCACGAACGCGTGGGCCTCCTGCGCCGTGTCCGCGGTCGCGGTTCGACCGGTGCCGATCGCCCAGACCGGCTCGTACGCGATCACCAGCCGCTCGTGCCGCGGGAGGGCAGACACCTGCCGCTCGAGCACGGACTCGGTCTCGCCGGACTCGCGCTCCGCCTCGGTCTCCCCGACGCACGCGATGACGGCGAGCCCGGCCTCGAGCGCCGCCTCCGCGCGCAGGCGCACTGTCTCGTCGGTCTCGCAGAAGTGCTGGCGGCGCTCCGAGTGACCGACGAGCGTCCCCGTCACACCGAGCTCGAGCAGCATCGGGGCCGAGACCTCGCCGGTGTACGCGCCCTCGAGCTCCCAGTGGACGTTCTGCGCGTAGACGTGAATGCCCGTGCCCTCGCCGAGGCCCTGCAGCGTCGCCTCGAGCGACACGAACGGCGGGCAGACGACGACGTCGACTCCGGGCGCGCGCTCGGAGACTCGGCGGAGCTGCGCGGAGAACTCGCGCGCCTGGTGCGCGCCCTTGAACATCTTCCAGTTGCCGGCGATCAACATCCGGACGGCGATCTTAGGCGACGCGCTGCTCCGGCTGGAGCGTCCGCGCGCTACGCGGACGGGATCGCGGCCACGCCCGGGAGCTCCTTGCCCTCGAGCAGCTCGAGGGCGGCACCGCCGCCCGTGGAGACCCACGAGATCCCGTCCGCGAGGCCGAGCTCCTGGATCGCCCGCACGGAGTCGCCGCCGCCGACGACGGAGTAGGCCTCCGCATCGGCGACCGCCTGCGCGACCGCCTTCGTCCCGTCCGCGAAGCGCGGCCACTCGAACACGCCCATCGGGCCGTTCCAGAACACCGTCCGCGCGCCGCGGATCACCTCGCCGAAGCGCTCTTGCGTCTCCGGTCCGATGTCGAGGCCGAGCCAGCCCTCGGGCAGGGCGTCGTAGGGGGTCACGCGCGACTCGGCGTCGGCGTCGAACGCCGCCGCGGCCACGACGTCCGAGGGAAGCTTCGCCTCGAACGGGAGCGGGCTCCCGTCGCGCAGCTCTTCGGCCATCTTGCCGCCCACGAGCACAGTGTCCGCGCGGCCGCCGAGGTGCTCGAGGACGCCGAGCTTGTCCTCGACCTTGGCGCCCCCCGCGACGAGCACGAACGGGCGCTCGACCTCGCCGAGGAGCCGGCCGAGCATCTCGAGCTCCCGCTCGAGGAGGAGGCCCGCGTAGGCGGGGAGCAGCTTCGCGACGCCCACGGTCGAGGCGTGCGCGCGGTGGGCCGAGCCGAAGGCGTCGTCCACGTACAGGTCCATGCCCTCGGCGAGGCGCCTCGCGCTCTCGGAGTCGTTCTTCGTCTCGCCTGGATCGAAGCGCGTGTTCTCGAGCACGGTCAGACGGTCGTCCGGCAGGAGCTCGCGCAGGCGCGCCGCGACGGGCGCCATCGCGAAGGCCGGGTCCGGCCCCTTCGGGCGGCCGAGGTGCGAGCAGACGGCGACCCCGGCCGCGCCCTGCTCCAGGAGATAGCGAAGGGTCGGCAGCGACGCCTGGATCCGCGTGTCGTCGGCGACGCTGCCGTCCTCGAGCGGCACGTTGAGGTCGGCGCGGACGAGGACGTGCTTGCCCGCCACGGCCGCCTCGCGCACCGAGCGCGGTTTTCTCACGCCGGCAGGAGCCGGGCGATGAGGTCGACGCACCGGCACGAGTAGCCCCACTCGTTGTCGTACCAGCCGAAGACCTTGACCAGGTTCCCGCGCACCATCGTCAGCTCGCTGTCGAAGATGCACGAGTACGGGTTGCCGTTGATGTCGGTCGAGACGATCGGGTCGTCGGTGTACTGGAGGATCCCCTCGAGCGGGCCGGCGGCAGCGGCGCGGTAGGCCTCGTTCACCTCGTCAACGCTCGTCTCGCGGCCGAGCCGGACGACGAGGTCGGTGAGCGAGCCGGTCGCCACGGGTGCGCGGACCGCGATTCCGTCCACCTTCCCCTGAAGCTCGGGAAGCACGAGGCCGATCGCCTTTGCGGCGCCGGTCGAGGTCGGGATCAGGTTGATCGCGGCCGCCCGGGCACGGCGCAGGTCCTTGTGCGGGAAGTCGAGGATCACCTGGTCGTTCGTGTACGCGTGGATCGTCGTCATGAACCCGGACTCGATCCCGCCGAGCTCGTGCAGGACCTTCGCCAGCGGGGCGACGCAGTTCGTCGTGCAGGAGGCGTTCGAGACGATGTGGTGCGCATCCGGGTCGTAGTCGCCGTCGTTGACGCCGAGCACGACGGTGAAGTCGGGATCCTTGGCCGGCGCCGAGATGAGCACCTTCTTCGCCCCGGCGTCGAGGTGCTTCTGCGCGCCATCGCGGTCGGTGAAGATCCCGGTCGACTCGACGACGACGTCGACGCCCAGGTCGCCCCACGGGAGCGCAGCCGGGTCGCGCTCCGAGAGCATCTTCACGTTCTCGCCGGCCGCGTGCAGGACGCCCTGCGAGAGGGAGACCTCGCCCTCGAACGGGCCGAGGTTCGAGTCGTAGCGGAGCAGGTGGGCCATCGTCTCCGCATTGCCCAGGTCGTTCAGGGCCACGACCTCGATGTCCGCGCCGAGCGCGTGCTGCGCTCGGAAGAAGTTCCTCCCGATGCGGCCGAAGCCGTTGATTCCGACCCGAATGCCCATGCTCACGCTCCTCTGTCCCGTCGATGCCCGTTCCCGGCGAGTCTAACCGGGGCAGTTCGGGCCACACCCGGGCAGATGCCGCACGAGCCCCGGGAGCAGAGCGCGACCCGGCGCGGAGCGCCTGCTTCGGGAATCTTGCGCGAGCGAAAGTGGGCCGGGGGAGGAGCTCCGAGGACGACCTCCTCCCCCAGTTGCCGCGCACCAGGTCCGCGGCAGATGGGGTCTGGATCCGCCGCAGCAGGGACGCGAGCCCACGTGGAGGGGAAGTATCGCCGATCGTGCGTCTCGGAACAAATGCCGGATGCGTCAGGCCTGGGCGAGCTCCTGGAGCCGCCGGAGCCGCCTCTGCAGCGCGGCCTTGCTCGCCCGGGGATCCGTGCGCCGCGCGAGCTCCCTCAGCGACTCGGTCGGAAAGCGCGTCCGAAGCTCGGCGGCCTCGCGGAGCTCGCCGGGCAGCTCTTCCAGCCGGCGGTCCGCTCGCAGGGTCTCGACGGCCTCGAGCTGTGCCCGCGCCGCCCTGGTCGTGCGGACGACGTTCGCATGGTCGGCGTTCGCGAGCCGGTTTGCCTGCTCACGCGTCGCCGCCAGCACGACGCGCTCCTCCAGCGCGAGGACGGCCTCGGCAGCGCCGGTGAGGGCGAGCAAGGACTCGACCTCGTCCCACGCCTTCGCGTAGGCGGCGGCATGGGTGGAGCGCTCGGTGACCCGCAGGCGCGCTCCGGCGGCCGCGGCGACCTCCTGGAGCAGGACGGCTGCCTCGAGCGTCGAGGTGCGCAGCTCGAGATGCGCGGCGTGCCGGATCGAGAGCGTCCCCCCTCCGAGGAAGGCGCCGCGGAGGTACGCAGCCCGGCAGCACGTCCTGGCGATGACGCGGCGCGGCGGCCGCTGGAGGGGTGCGTGCCGGAGGTCGAGCACGCCTGCGTCCACGAGCACGTCGAGCGCGTCCTCGTCCCCCTCCAGATGGAGCTGGTAGCGCGTCCCGCGGTCGAAGGCACGCCGCTGATAGGTACGGATCTCCGAGCGCAGGCCCTCGTCGCGGAGGAGGGCGAAGGCGCGCCGCGCCGCGGCGCCGCTCCCGAGGTCGAGATGGATCGCCCACTCGCCCTGCCCGCGGAGATGCAGGCTGCCGGCGGCGTGGAAGAGCGCCGCCAGCTCGGCCAGCCGGTCGCAGCGCCGGGTCGGCGCGATCCGCGCGAGCTCCTCCCGCACGTCCTCCGACGTGATCACGCGGCGAGCCCCGTGACCCCCTCGAGCGCGAGCAATCGACGCTTGACCGCGACGCCCGCGCTCCCGTAGCCGCCGATGCCTGCGGACCCCACGACCCGGTGACACGGCAGGAGAAAGGCGAAGGAGTTCTGCGCGCAGAATGTGCCGACGGCCCGCTGGGCGCCGGGATGTCCGGCGAGCGCGGCGAGCTCCGCGTAGCTGACCACCTCGCCGCGGGGGACGGCCCGGAGCGCGGAGGCGATCGCATGCTGGAACGGCGTGCGGTCGCCGAGGTCGAGCGGGACGTCGTCGAAGCCTTCGTCGGCGCCGGCGAGGAACGTGGCGACGCGTGCGGCGAGCTCGTCGGGGTCGAGCTCGAGCGGCTGCGCCGCGCGTCGGCGCTCGTTCGGCACGAATCCGTGTCCCCCGCGTGCGGGCTCGGCGTCTAGCCTGCCGGTTGGGGGGCTCTCCGCCCCCTTGGGGGGCCGTGCTCCGAACGCGAACTCGTGCGCGAGGACTGCGACCTCCGAGGTCCACAGCTCGCCGACGCCCCAGCCGGGCACGGCGTAGCTCGTGTGCTTCGCCTGCACCGGCCTCGATGCTAGTCGCCCCGCCCCCGACGCTGCGAACGCCACCACTAGAATCGCGGCATGAGCGCACCCGGCATCTTCACGCCGCCCGCGCCCGTCAACGAGCCGGTCCGCGGGTACGAGCCCGGGTCGCCCGAGCGCGCCGAGCTGGAGGCGCGGCTGCGCCAGATGGAGGGCGAGCGCATCGAGATCCCGCTCGTCATCGGCGGGAAGGACGTGTCGACGGACGAGACGTTCGAGGCGGTCATGCCGCACCGCAAGAGCCACGTCCTCGCGCACGTCGCCAAGGGCGGGCCCGGGCACGTCGAGCAGGCGATCGACGCGGCCCGCGAGGCGCACGCGGACTGGTCGCGGACGCCCTGGAACGAGCGGGCGGCGGTCTTCCTCCGGGCGTCTGAGCTCCTGGCCGGGCCGTGGCGGCAGACGCTGAACGCGGCCACGATGCTGAACCAGTCGAAGACGGCACACCAGGCGGAGATCGACGCCGTCTGCGAGCTGATCGACTTCTGGCGGTTCAACGCCGACTACCTCGTCCGGATCTACTCGGAACAGCCGTACTCCCCGACGGGCACCTGGAACCGCATGGAGTACCGGCCTCTCGAGGGCTTCGTCTTCGCGGTCAGCCCGTTCAACTTCACCTCGATCGGCGGCAACCTCTCGACCTCCCCCGCGCTGATGGGGAACACGGTCGTGTGGAAGCCCGCCTCCACGTCGGCGCTCTCCGCCTACTACCTGATGCGGCTGTTCCAGGCCGCCGGGCTGCCCGACGGGGTGATCAACCTCGTGTACGGCTCCGGCGCCACGATCGGGGACGCCGCGCTCGCGAGCCCCGAGCTCGCGGGCATCCACTTCACCGGCTCGACGGGTGTCTTCAACGGCATGTGGCACACGGTCGGGGCGAACGTCGGCTCGTACCGGAACTACCCCCGCATCGTCGGCGAGACGGGCGGCAAGGACTTCATCCTCGCCCACCCCTCCGCCGAGGCCGAGGCGGTCGCGACGGCGGTCGTGCGCGGCTCGTTCGAGTACCAGGGGCAGAAGTGCTCGGCCGCGTCGCGTCTCTACGTTCCCTCGAACCTGTGGCCGGAAGTGAAGGAGCGGCTCGTCGAGGACGTCGGGACGATCCGCATGGGCGACGTCTCCGACTTCGGGAACTTCATGGGCGCGGTCATCGACGCGGGAGCGTTCGCCACGCACCGCGACGCGATCGCCGAGGCGCGCTCGGCCGGCGCGGAGATCCTCACCGGCGGCTCGACCGACGACTCGGAGGGCTTCTTCGTCGAGCCCACGGTGATCGCGACGGACGACAGCGGCTTCCGGCTCCTCCGCGACGAGCTCTTCGGCCCGATCGTCACCACATACGTGTACGACGAAAAGCGCTGGGACGACACGCTCCGCCTCGTCGACGAGACCGCGCCCTACGGTCTCACGGGAGCGGTCTTCGCGAACGAGCGCGACGCGATCGAGGAAGCCCAGGACGCGCTCCGCTACGCGGCGGGCAACTTCTACGTCAACGACAAGCCCACCGGAGCGGTCGTCGGCCAGCAGCCGTTCGGCGGCTCCCGGGCGAGCGGGACGAACGACAAGGCCGGGTCGATGTGGAACCTGATCCGCTGGGTCTCGCCGCGCACGATCAAGGAAACGTTCGTGCCAGCGACGGACTACCGCTACCCGTTCCTCGGCTCGAACGGCGACCAGCCGTAAGGGGCGACCCCTCGTGGACGCACGCGCGCCCGCGACCCCTGGGAGCGCCGCTCGGATGCCCGTCTAGCCGGGAGCTGCAGCAGTGACCAGAGTCCTCGACGGGATCGACGCGTTCCTCGACCAGCTCGGCGCGGTCGACGTCGGCCCGCTCCTGCTCGCGGTCTGCTGCCACCTGCTGAAGATGGCCTGCACGAGCCGGGCGTGGCGGAACGTCCTCGCCGCCGCCTACCCCGACGAGACCGTGCCGTGGCGGAAGGTGTACGCGGCGTACCTCGCAGGCGTCGGGGTCAACGCGATCATCCCCGCGCGCGCCGGGGACGCGGTTCGCATCTACCTCGCGCATCGTGCGGTGCCGAGCAGCACCTACACGACCGTGATCTCGAGCACGCTCGTGCTCACGATCTTCGACGTCACGGCGGCGACCATCCTCCTCAGCTGGGCGATCGCGATCGGCGCGCTGCCAGGGCTCGACGTCCTCCCCCGGCTCGAGACCTTCGACTTCGCGTTCCTGCTCGACCGCCCGCTCGCGCTGCAGCTGACACTTGCCGGCCTCGTCATCGGGATCGCCGTCCTCGGCATCTGGGTTCACGGCCACGTGGCCGAGTTCTGGGACCGGGTCAAGCAGGCCTTCGCCGTCCTCCGCCCACCAACGAGGTACCTCGCGTTCGTGGCGCCGTGGCAGGCGGCCGACTGGGCCCTGCGCCTCGCGACGATCTGGTTCCTGCTCGACGCGTTCGACATCCCCCAGTCGCTCCACAACGCGACCCTCGTCCAGGTGTCGCAGTCGACCGCCACGCTGCTGCCGATCACGCCCGGCGGGCTGGGGACCGAGCAGGCCTTCCTCCTGTACGTGCTGAACGGGCTGGCGCCGGCCGCCGTCCTGCTCGCGTTCAGCGTGGGCGCGCGCCTCACGATCACGACGGTCAACGTGATCGCGGGCTTCACCGCGATCGGAATCACGCTGCGCACGTTCCGCTACTCGAAGGCGCTGCGCGCCGCAGGGGAGGCCGAGAGCCAGCCCTAGGAAGGGCCGGCCTTGTGGAGCTGTCCGTACAGCGCCCGGGCCGTCTTCTGCGGCAGCCCGGGCACCCCCTCGAGCTCCTCCTGGGAGGCGTCCAGGAAGCGCTCGACCGAGCCGAAGTGGCGCAGGATCGCCCGCCGTCGCACCGGTCCGACGCCGTCGAGCGTCTCGAAGATGGTCTCCATCGCCTTCGCCCCGCGCCGCCTGCGGTGGTACCGGAGCGCCACGCGATGGGCCTCGTCCCGCGCCCGCTGGAGCAGCTGCAGCGCGGGGCCCGAGCGGTCGAGCCTGATCGGCTGCGCCGAGCCGGGGACGAAGACCTCCTCGTCGCGCTTCGCGAGCGCGATCACCGCGACGCGAGGGAGGTCGAGGTCCTCCATCGCCGCGAGGGCGGCGGCGAGCTGCCCTCGGCCCCCGTCCACGACCACGAGGTTGGGCGTTCGCGAGAAGCTCTCGTCCGGCTCCCCCTCGCGCGCGCGGGCGAACCGCCGCGAGATCACCTCGCGCATCGCGCCCACGTCGTCCGGCCCGTCCTGCACGCCGCGGATCGCGAACGTGCGGTAGTGGGCGTTCTTCGGGCGCCCGTCGAGGAAGACGACCATCGAGGCCACGATCGCCTCGCCCTGGATGTTGGAGACGTCGAAGCACTCGATGCGCACGGGCAGGCTCTCGAGGTTGAGGCACTCGCGGAGATCCTCGAGCGCGGCCACGCGGCGGAGCCGCTGCGCCTCCCGCTGCGCCGTGTCGGCCTCGAGCGCGAGCCTCGCGTTCTCGACCGCGAGCTCGACGAGCCTCCGCTTCTCGCCCCGGGCCGGCGCTCGCACCTCGACGCGCGAGCCGCGGCGCTCCGAGAGGAACTCTGCGAGCGGCGCGAGGTCTCCGCTCTCCGGTGGCACGAGCACCTGCGGCGGGACGCTCGGCGCGGAGCCGTAGAACTCGACGACGAAGGCCTCCAGCACCGACTGCGCGTCGCCCTCGACGACGTTCTCGAGGTGGAACCCGTAGCGGTCGATCATCTTGCCGTCACGCAGTGGGAAGACCTGCACCGCCGCCTCGTTGCCGTCGATCGCGAGGCCGATGACGTCGACGGTCCCGACCGCCCGCTGGTCCGCCGCCTGGCGCTCGGCGAGGTGGCGGATCGAGAACAGCCGGTTCCGGTAGCGCGCAGCCTCCTCGAAGCGCTCGTCGGCAGCCGCCTCGCGCATGCGCTCCTCCAGCTCGCGCTGGATCGGCCGCGTCTCGCCGCCGAGGAACTCGACGACGCCGTCGATGACCTGGCCGTAGTCCTCCTGCGAGATCGCCTGGATGCAGGGCGCGAAGCAGCGGTCGATGTGGAAGTCGAGGCAGGGAATCCCCGAATGCCGCCCCGGGCGCGGGCCCTCGCACGGCCGAAAGCGGAAGACGCGGTTCAGCACGTCGAGGGTCTCGCGAACCTTCTTCGCGTTCGCGTACGGGCCGAAGTAGACGGTGCCGCGGCGGTGCCGCTCCCGGGTGAACATGACCCGCGGGTACTCGTCCTCGAGCGTCACTGCGATGTACGGGAACGACTTGTCGTCGCGGAGCCGGATGTTGAAGGGCGGCCGGTGGCGCTTGACGAGGTTCTGCTCGAGGTGGAGCGCCTCGGCCTCGTTCCGCGTGACGATGACCTCGACGTCCGCGATCCGCGGCACGAGCCGGTCCATGCCCGGCCGTCCGTCGGCCCGCTGGAAGTAGGTGCGCACGCGCGAGCGCAGGGACTTCGCCTTCCCCACGTACAGGACCTCGCCGCGCTCGTCGCGGAACAGGTAGACGCCCGAGCCGCGGGGGAGCGCGCGCACCTTTACTTCAAGGTTTTCACGCATTCCCTCGCTAGCGTATCCCCATGCGCCTGGGGCTCCGGGCCGCGCTCGCGGCCGTTCTCCTGACCGTCGCGGGGTTCCTCGCGCCCCCCGCCGCCGAGGCCGGACCGGGCATGGTCGTCGGCGCGGTCGACGACGGCGCTCGCTCGACGAGCCTCGTCGAGGCGGAGACGCGGATGGAGCTCCTGCGCGTCTCCGGCTTCCGGGCCGTGCGCATCACGAGTTTCTGGAATCCCGGCGAGCAGGCGCCCGCGAGCAACGAGCTGACGGTCCTCGAGAACGCTGCCACGGCGGCCGAGCGGAACGGCGTGCGCGTGTACGTCACCGTGATGAGCCCCGGCTCGCGCACGACGCCGCTGACCGAGGAGGCGCGGGCGCAGTTCGCGAGCTACGCCGCCGCGATCGCACGGCGGGTGCCCGCGATCCGACACGTGATCGTCGGCAACGAGCCGAATCTGAACCGCTTCTGGCTTCCCCAGTTCGCGCTCGACGGCTCGAACGCGGCCTCGCCCGCCTACCTCCGGCTGCTCGCGGAGACGTACGACGCGCTGAAGGCCGTGTCGCCGGGCGTGCGGGTGTACGGCGGCGCGGTCTCGCCACGCGGCAGCGACCGCCCTGCCGGGATCCGCCCGACGCACTCGCCGACCGCGTTCATCCGCGACCTCGGCCTCGCCTACCGCGCGAGCGGGCGTACGCGTCCCGTGATGGACGCCTTCGTCATCCATCCGTACGGCGACAACTCCAGCCAGCCCCCGACCTTCGCGCATCCGCTCAACACCACGATCACGATCGCGGACTACCCCAAGCTCGTCGCGCTCCTCGGCGAGGCCTTCGACGGGACGGCGCAGCGCGGCTCCGACCTCCCCATCGTCTACGGGGAGTACGGCGTCGAGTCTCAGATCCCGGAGAGCAAGGCCGGTCTGTACACAGGGACGGAGCCGGCGACGACGAGGCCTGTCCCCGAGGAGACGCAGGCCGCCTACTACCGGCAGGCGCTGGCCCTCGCCTACTGCCAACCCACCGTCGAGACGACGCTCATCTTCCTCGCGCGCGACGAGCGGGCGCGTCAGACCTGGCAGTCGGGCGTCTACTACGTCGACGGGAGCGCGAAGTCGAGTCTTGCGCGCGTCACCGAGGCGCTCGACCGGGCGACTGGCGGCTCCGTCGCCCGCTGTCCCGGCCTGCAGCTCCCCGTCCAGACGACGTTCCTCCGCTTCGCCGGCCGGGCCGCTGCCCGCCGAGGCTCGTTCACTGTGAGGCTCCGGTGCAGCCTCGACTGCGCGTACCGCGTGCGCGTCGAGAACGTCGCCACCGGGCGCACGAAGCTGTCGCGCCGCGGACGCGCAACCGTCGGCGAGCTCGTCGAGATCGACCTCGGCACGCGGCGGCTCGCTCGCGGCACATACCGGTACACGCTGCGTCTGCAGCACCCGGTGAACCCGGCCCCGCCGACGCTGCGCCAGGGCCCGCCGTTCCGCCTTCCCTAGTCTGCGCGATCCACGCCGAACTCACCGACGCGGGAGGCCCGCGCTTCTGGCTCGTGGCTGCGCCTCAGTACCGGTGCTCCCTGCGCCACACGCGCACGACGACGAACGCGCATGCGGCCAGGACGAGGACGAGTGCGAACGCGTCGCGGCTCTCGGGTAGCCCGTATCCGAGCGCCATCCCGATCGCGACGACCGCGAGCCCGATCGCGGCATAGAACAGCCGCCGGCTCCAGTCGTCCCACGCCTCCAGGTCCCCCCTGCGCTCGCGCCAGACGAGGAACAGGAAGAACGCGACCGCGAGGAAGAACGCGATGCGGAGGATGCCGCCGACGGTCGCCAGCACGGGCTCGAGCGACAGCACGACGACGACGATTGCGATCACCGCGACGACCCCGAGGCCGCGCGCGAGCGGCGGGATCCGGTCCCAGAGGTCTCTCACGAGCCCGTCATGAACGCACGGACGGCGAGCGCGCCCGCGACGAGGGTCGTGACCGCGAACCAGAGCAGCCGCCGTGGCCCTTCCGCGGGCGCGTAGAACCAGGGCGAGAGCGCGACCCCGAGCGCGAGCGCGCCGTACGTGTAGTGGAGCCGGTCGGGGGCGCGGCGCCCGTCGGAGAGCAGCAGGAGGCCCACCGCCGCCTGCGCGATGAGGACGGTCTGCGCGAGCGCGAGCCCGTGCGCGGCCCACGGCCCTGCGGCGCCCCGCCGGTAGGCAGCGAAGCCGAGGATCGCCGCGCCCGCGCACACCGCCAGGACCGCGACGCCCACGACGACGTGCACGGATACCATCGCGCGCACCCTACCGAGGAGGAAGTGCGCGCATGCTCGAGGAAGGCGTCGGTGTTCCGGAGGCGGAGCTGAAGAAAACCGAGCTCGGACTGGTCCCCGAAGGCGAGGGCTGGTTCGTGCTCAACGCCCGCGACGCGACGTGGATCCGGAGCGAGGAGCGCGGGCAGGATACCGACTTCGAAGGCCGGCAGGAGTGGGCGCAGCTCGGCTTTCGCATCCAGGTCCTCGGCCCGGGCCAGCGGGGCGTCTACCACGGCGAGCTCGGGCAGGAGGATTTCCTCGTCGTCTCCGGCGAGTGCGTGCTCGTCATCGAGGGCCAGGAACGCCGCCTGCAGGCGTGGGACTTCGTGCACTGCCCGCCGTGGACTCGCCACGTCTTCGTCGGCGCGGGAGCCGCGCCGTGCGTGATCGTCATGGCCGGTAGCCGTGAAAGCGGTTTCGAGGTCGTCTATGCCGTGAACGAGGTCGCGGCGACGTACGACGCGAGCGTGCTCCAGGAGACATCGAGCCCGGACGAGGCGTACTCCCGCTGGGGGCCCGAGGAGCGCATCGCGTACGGCGGGTGGCTGCCCTCGTGAACCGATCCCGAGGACCCGGCGAGCCCTGCTGACGACGCGTCTACCGCGCTGACGCGGTAGCGCGCCTGACCCGTTTGTGGAGCGGGCCGGAGTTCGCCCTTCGGTCGGGCTCGCGAGAATCCGTCACGCTCCAACGGGATGAGTACCGGCGAACACGGAGGGCAACGAATGAAGACGTTCAACCTCTACGGCGACGAGTGGGATGCGACGAGGGAGCGCGAGGGCTGGGGCGCGAGAGGGACGCTCGTCGGCCAGCGCATCGGCGGCGAGCTCATCGGCGCGACCATGTCCGAGGTCGAGCCCGGCAGCAAGCTGTGGCCGTACCACACGCACTACCTGAACGAGGAATGGGTGCTCGTGCTCCGCGGCCAGCCGACGCTGCGAACGCCCGAAGGCGAGCAGGTACTCCAGGAGGGCGACGTCGTGTGCTTTCGGCGCGGCAAGGAGGGCGCCCATCAGATCATCAATCGGACGGACTCGCCGATTCGGGTGCTCATGCTCTCGTCGATGATCCGCGGCGAGATCATCGAGTACCTGGACACGGGAAAGATCCTCGCCAAGGACGTCGACGACGAGGACGTCGTGTTCGCCCGGCCGGGGCCGACGGCGGACTACTGGGAGGGCGAGGAGTAAGCGACCGGTCCGCCGGTCCCGCTTACGATCATCGAGTGGTCGAGGAGAGTACGCCGGCCGGGACCTTCATGCTGCCGAGCGCCTCCGGTGAGGAAGTGTCCCTCGAGTCGTTCCGTGGGAAGCCCGTCGTCCTCCACTTCCACCCGAAGGACGACGCACCTGGGC
>Ga0075420_100002936_pt1 | contig 14816 bp, 17 predicted proteins | sample SoiMetdeltSBSDD4_FD_75296 | JGI IMG/M metagenome (GOLD analysis project Ga0075420, IMG submission 75296) | Bulk soil microbial communities from a Populus tree surrounding site in Tennessee, USA - Soil MetaG P. deltoides SBSDD4 | ecosystem: Environmental > Terrestrial > Soil > Tree plantation... | reverse complement strand
CAGCGTTGAGGCCGAAGCCCTCGAGGGGCGAGGCCAAAAGCCCGATCCGACAAGGTCTTCCTCAATCCAACGATCGACCGAGCCTCGCCGCTCTCCTCGCCGACTTTTTCGACAGCATCGACCCAGAGCTGCCGTTCCACCGGGTAAACGGCTAGGCGCCACATTGCTGAACAATCGGCCGTAAGAAAATCCGGAACGCTCTAGACTACCTCCATATGAGGATGCTCAGAAGGCGCGTTATACCGGGCATCACCCGCCACGGCGGTCGCCTTTAGCGCCTGGTGTCGAGCCGCGGCGGCTGAACACTCACGTTAGAGGATCAAGCATGAGGGCTGGCTTAGAAGGGAGGCGAGCGATTGTTGGGGCGCTGGTCGGGCTTTTGTACGGATGCGTACTTGCCCTTTGGTCATTGGTCTTGTTCGGCAGCGGTCACGCCACCAGCATTCCCCTCTTTCTGTCATCAGCGCCCTTGGGCGTACTCGGCTTGGTCGGCAAGCTCGTTGGTGAGCCGTATGTCGGCTACGGCTACAAGGCGACACTGCTCGGTGCGCCGCTTGTATGGGCAGCGCTCGGGTCATTGATTGCCCTGTCTGGCCGCCGGAGCACGCTCAGACTCACACAGGTCTTGCTTCTGTCGCACTACGCGTCAGGGCTCGCGCTGGTCGCGACGACGGGCGAGGGGCCTGCACATCTGCAGCGCCTGCCGGGAATATGGACCGGGCTCGCTATGTGGGCGACGGTTTACCTGGCTGGGCAGGTGGCGCTGTGGTCGTGGATGAGGGCTGGCTCAGATTCCAGGCAAGCGATTGTTGGGGCAATGGTCGGACTCTTGTACGGCTCGATTCTCGGGTTCCTGTCGTTAGGCGCGGTCGGCGGTGGCCACGGCAGCATCGTTCCCCTATTGCTGTCTTCAGCGCCGCTTGGCGTCCTTTTCTTGGTCGGCCACCTCGTTGATGCGTCGCATGTCGGCGATGGGATACTGTTCGCAATGCTCCACGGTACACCGCTGATATGGACAGCGCTCGGGTTGTTAGCCGCCCTGCCAGGCCGAGGGACGAGTCTCCAACTCAGTCAGACTCTGGTGCTGTTGCAGTACGCGTCGGGCCTCGCCCTCGTCGCGGTGGCGGCTGGCTGGCTTGCAGATGTTCCTGCAGACTTGAAGCGCGCGGCGGAGTTGACCCTCATGTGGGCGACAGTCTACGTGATCGGGCAGCTAGCGTTCTGGTTCCGAATAAGCATGCGCAAGCAGCTTCGACCGACCCGCTAAACCGCCGAAGGGCGGCGGCATGAAGATTTCGAACCCCGTTCTGCGCAGCAACCTGAAGGGGTTGCGTCCGGTCTTATCTTTCAATAGCGCGGTGATCAGAAGCGCCGAACGCAATCTCCATGCAGTCGAAACCGTTGGCTGTCGGTGACCTGGGCACTCTCATTCGCTTCGTGGTCGCTTAAATTGCCGTCGTCCAGACGGCCGGCATGCTGTTGCGCCTATTCCCGCCAAGCATCCCTAGCGGGGCGACGTGCGGTCATGCTCACGCAGCAATCTGGCGAGCTGCTGCATGGATTGTCGCAGCGGTTCCGCGCTTTGTCTCGACTTGGCCATTGCCATAGCGCCCGAATACACTGCAATGACCAGTGTGGCGATGCTATCCGCATTGAGACCAGACAGCCGACCCCCGAGCTGATCATGCCTGACCTTGTCTGCGATGGCTTTCCGCCAAGTCTCAAAGATTAGATCGAGGGCTTGGCGATAGTCCGCGTCTTGACCGGATAGCTCGAGCACCAGGTTATTGAGGGGGCAGCCCGCCACCGCGCCACGCCGATCGAGTTCGGCTGCAATCGACTGAAACACACCTTTGATGCCAGAAAGTGCGGTGTCCGCTGCGACGACTGGCGCGATCCATGTCTGTTCGACCGCATCCCCCACACGCTCTCGGATCACAGCGAGGGCAAGCTGTTTTTTCGACGGAAAATGGTGGGCGACGGCTCCGCCGGTTACGCCAGCCAGGCGATTCAGATCATGCATCGATGTGTTGCCGTAGCCGCGCGTGGCAAAGGCCTCGAACGCCACGTCAAGAAGCCGATTGCGCAATCCGGCTGGATCATTAGTACGTCGTTGCTTGTCGCTCGCAGACGTTGCCACACCTGCCTCCTGTTGCCAGCCAGCTTGCAGGAGTTGACATAACAGGACAAATGTCCTGTTATGCAAACAGGATGGTTGTCCTGTCACCAACCGGGCGGAACTTCGATGATGTCGCATGTGGCCTAAGTGTGAGCGGTCGGGAGCCGGCACATTTGGGGAATCGACGCCACACGTTCGAGGTACAGCGCAATGAAGCTCTATTCCGGTTCCCTCAGCATGTTCGGCGCGAAGGCTCAGATCGCCCTGCACGAAAAAGGCGTGGCGTTCGAGCTCGAGATGGTGCCGTTCGAAATGGGCCATCTCTACGAACCAAAACATCCGGAGGTCGAACGCATAAATCCGAAGCGGCAGGTTCCGGTTTTGGTGCACGGCGAGTTGGAGATTTTCGATTCCACGCAGATCTTCGAGTACCTGGAGGATGTAGCACCCTCGCCACCCCTGTGGCCGCCGGGTGCCGCCGCGCGTGCCCGCGCCCGGCTCATCGAACACAAGTCTGACGAGATTTACTTCCCGCACATCATTCGGCTCATGGGCCTCCAGGACAGGCTCGATGAGCCTGCTGCAATCAGTGCGCGCGACAGTGCTGCCCGCTTCTACCACGAGATCGAGCGTGAACTGGTCGACCGTGAATACCTCGCGCAGTCGTTCTCATTCGCCGACATCGCCTTCTATATGGCGCAGTTCTTCGGCGAGCGCATGGGCGTACCCCTCATCGAGAGCACGCCGCTGCTTCTCGCCTGGCGCGACCGCGTGAGTCACCGGCGGGCGGTTCGGGCTGTGCTGCTGCCGATGGTCGATTTCCTCGCCCAAAACGGGCGGCCCGTTCCGAGTCCGATATCCCGTGCGCTTGCAACCTGAGTTTGCGGCGCTCACCTCGCCCGTGCGGCTCGACCGAAGTGACCATTGCAGGATCCAAAACGGAGGAACGATGGCAGCAAACGGGCAAGACGACGAAGGCCTGGGCTTTTTCAATCAATTGTGGGGGCGGCTCAATCTCGAGCTCAGCGAGCCGCCGCAACCAATTTCCGAGCGGCTGCTCAATGAGGCCGCGCTGCCGTCGACGCGACTCGGGCGGGTGTCGCTGGAGTTGCGGGTCGTGGTGGAAATTGAAGACAATGATTACCGGGACCTCACGGAGGAAGAATGGCGGCGCGTGGTGCTGCGGGCACCAATAATCCGCCTACGTGGGTTGGACGAAAGCGTTGTCAAGCACCGCGCACCGGATGGCGCGTCCTTCACGGTTCGCGACCTGGTTGCGGTTATCGTCGAGACGGAACGTCAGACGCGGGCCAACACCGAGTGGTTCGGTGGCATCGACGTCCACCATGTCTACTTCGATGGGATCACGCTCGATGACGCCGGCGTTTGGTCGATTGGGTGGAGTTCCTAGCCGATCCCGGTCCGAAGCCAAGCTGAGGCATCGCGTGCTAATGATGCGGCGATCAGCCATTACTTTGTCTCTTTCAGCTGGCCACAGCCGCCACATGGCAGTGCGTCCAGGCCACTGACGCTGTGAATTCTTTTTTTTGTGCAATCGGCCTCCAGTCCAGTTAGCATGCCACAATGCTCGTTCATCGATACTAGCGAACGCAGGTGCACATCATCAGACAAATTGCATTTCGACCCAGCTCCGATCGAAATTTCGCCCGGACAGCGCCTCCTTGGGAATGCAGAAGTGGAGGACGCCGCCCCCTCCCCAATCCATCTCCGCTTCCTCGTTGCTATAGACCTGAAGTAGCAGCCGCCACTCAGACTCCGCGTTATGTTGGAGGCTCCGCCACTGATCCTGAAGCTCCTCCCTCTTGTCCTGCAATTCTTGTAGGTTCAGGCTGCGCCCCTCGATTGTTGTGTACGGATTAGGGATGCCATGCGCCTTCAAGTAGCCGACTATGAAGGGCGACCCGCCGAGGCAATAAGGAAATCCGAGTAAGTGATGGTTCATTGCGGACAAGTAGCCCACGTCCGCGCCTGTCTGGACGTTGATATAGGCGTGCCGCTCCGGCTCGGAGAGCCCAAGGCCCACAATCTCGCGCGACTCCACGTCAGGCAGCGTCGGTTCCGGCGAGAAGCTCGCGTGGCAGGCGGGGAAATGCAGGCGTTCAGGCAGTTCAGTTGGCGGAGGGAGGCGGATCAGCGTGCCGAGGTCGTCGTCGAAGTACGACACCATCCACGATAGTGGATCGCCGGGTGCTTGCATGACTCCTGCGCCGGTGCCGTCGACGGCGCAAAAGAATGAGAGCAGGCCTGAGTGAGGGAGGTGACCTTCTTCGTCGTAGGCAGCAATATCAGCAAGGTTCACCTGAGCGACGAAGGCCATCGGGGAGTCTTGCCAGGAAGGCCACCTCTTGCCGGGCCGCGTATCCGGTTCTCCGCCGAGTCTTGAGCTGCCGAGCGGCAGCGTCCTTTGATCGGAGACCCGTCGGCAGTGCATGCGAATCGACGGCATGGAGACGCGGATGATGTCATATGCGACGCGCCCGAGTCCGGCGCTGATCAAGCGTGCCTGCAAGTTCTTATTGCCCATGGCGTACTCCCGGCGAGACGAACCGATTCGCCAGATCGAGAACGCCGCCGCAACGGCGCCCACTGCAGCAGCACCGGCCAGGACAGCGCGGCGGCTATCTACAGCCATGAACCCGTCCAGCGAGTGTGACGCGCGCGGTCGATCACTTCGACATTCCGGCCTTGATCGTTCGCAGTTTCTTGACCATGGCAGTTACGCCAATGACCCCAATGGCTGGAGCGAACAACACCGCTGGCCAGAACCCCAGGAAATCGTACAGTGGCGCAATGGGACCCCACACGGTAACGCGCTGTGCCGATCCATACTCCAGCTGCAGGAGCTGGTAGAGCGTGAACCCGCTGAGCAGAAGGATGGCGGCGCTGAACAACAACATGAGGCGGCGCATCGCGGCGGCTCGGTTCTCCACCGGCAAGTCATCAACGGTCCAAGTCTTTCTCGGCGCGGTTGGGTCGCGTCTGCTGTGACGCCAAATCGACCACACGCCGAAGACGAGTGAAAATAAAGCCGCGCCAAACAGGAGCAGTGTCACCTCCAGTCCAAGCTCATCGGTCGGAGGAGAGACATACATGGCGACAAGCAATCCCACGCCGATCGTAACGAGCAGCAGCGGGGTGAAGTACTCGGTGTAGTGAGCCAGTCTGCGCATCCCGTCGGAGAAGGCCAGTTTGCGTAGTTTGTCCAACAGGGGCATTGGGACACCTCCTATGGTCATGATCAGATTCCTTGCAATGCCAGGCTTGTTGCGAGCCAAAGCTCGTTTGATCCAATCATCTGATCCTTTGGGCGTTGCTTTTCCCTTGAGGGCAACTGCGCGACCGGCAATGCTTGCACGCTCGCGCGTGCTCCTTCGCCCACAACTACGAAGGGCGCCCACTAGGCGGGGTGCGCCTCGTGCGGTTCACCCCTGTCAATGAGAGCCAGCATCGAACGCCGCAGGCCTCAGCCCGGCCGTCCTTGGGATTAGGGGTCATCTGTGGACCGAGAATGTGTCGGCGTTAAGCCTTGCTGGAGCGCAGAGCCCATTGGCGCACACAGGGCGCATCCGAGTGTCAGACGGCCTTGAGCATCGATGCATTGTCGCCCCCAATGTTCCATAGCCAAGTGGGGCATGCGGGGCGTGACGGAGGACCGTCATGTGCCGAGCACTTCGGCAAGCTTGCCGAGTTCGCTCTCCCAACCCATTACCGTCCGGCGCGTCCACGCCTCGTCATGCATGGCATCGAAGGTCAGAACCATGCGCACGCTCCGATCGCTGGGATGCAGATCGACCGCAATTGCAACGTCGTAGGGAGCCACCCCGGGAATGAAATCGGCGCGGTGTGTGAAGGCCAACCGACGTTGCGGTGTGACCACCGTGTAGGTGATGTGCATCTCTAGCGACACGGGAATGCCTGCGCTCTTCACGAAATCGATCTGCGCGGGCGCTGTCGCAGTCATCAGGTAGAGCAGCTTGCCGCCGGGACGGAGGTCGAGCTTGCGCACCTTGACGTCGAACCCATTCGGGCCCCACCACGCTTCAATGCCCTCTGGTGTCGTCCATAGCTCCCACACCATTTCAAGGCTCGCTTGATAGGTGCGTTCCAGCACCAGCCTTCGCGCAGCGGCATGTGATGAGGGAGCCGTCCTTTTCCTGCTTGTCATGGACCCGACTTCCTCCGACGGGTCCGTTGCTTGCGGCCGAGCGCCTCGGCGAACTTGTCGAGACGCGTCTCCCAGTGGCTTCGAAACCCGGCGAGCCAAGCATCAAGCTCGCAGAACCTCTCAGGGCGGAGAGAGTAGAGGCGCCTTACCCCTTCCGGCCGGACCTGTACGAAGCCCGCTTCATGAAGGATGCGCAGGTGCCGCGAAACACCCGATTGGTGAATGGCCACTCTGGCGACAATGTCGTTCACCGACTGCTCGCTTCCCTGGAGGGCTTCGACGATAAGGCGACGCGTGGGATCAGCTAGTGTCTGGAAGGGATCGACATGCACCATAGTATATATGTATACTCGCACATATGCCGACTGTCCAGCGGTGACGTGCCGCAACGCAAGGTGGAAAGGTGGCTAGCGCGACGCGTAGTATTGACCCATTCCACTCTTAGCCGTCTTGCTCGCTCGTCCCCGGCTGGCCGTAGAGCCATGCGACGTTCGAGCGAATGTTTGCTGGAGTGGCCACGATGCGAACTTTGCGGTTTCGTTTGGGGATTTTGCTCGTGGCCATGCTGCTGGCCAGCGCGATGGGGCTGCTGCCTCACGAGCTCGGGGGTAACACGATGCCTGAAAATGCCAAGCGTCCCGCCATGATTGCGTTCTGTCTCGCAGCTATTTTGCTGGTGACATATTTGATCGCGATATTTGTTGCAGGCGATTTCATTATTCCTGTTGCGCTCGCGCTCGTAGGCGATCCCCAGGATTGGCTGCCTACGCAAGTGTTGGGCTGGGCTAGTATCGTCGGCTTGGTTTTCGTGACTATCTGGTTTCGCCACGATCCTCTGAAGCTCGCCATTTGGCAGCTCACAGCGAGTATTTTTCTGTATCTCTCTTGGTTCGCGTTCGCATACTTCAGTGCGCGACGGAGCCCATGGATCGCCCAGGCGCTCGGGCTGTCCGCCCCGTTTCAGGTGGCATTCGTGCTGGTTGCCGCAATACTCATTGTGCAAATCGCACGACGGCATAGGGAGCGCAGGGCTACCTCGAGTTCGTCTTCGAACGCCCCCTGAAGGCGGGCTGTCAGGATTGGCGACGCCAGTGTTCCGCTTTCGCCTCTCCCAAAACGGACCTGTTGGAGACTTGTGCACACCTAAGAGAGCATGATGGCGACTTCCGCTTCTGGCACTACGCGGAAGTTCTCGCTGGTGCAACAAGTTCGGCAGCTATCTGGAGTACAAGAGACGTGGTGGACGCATCGGCTTCGGGACCGCCTTTGACCCCTAGCCTTAGCCGGCGTCGACGCTGGTCACCGCTGCAAAATCGATTCGATAGTTGCCGTTCCTCGCATTCGCCTCACGGAGATCACATGCTGTGCGATGTCCGGTACGCCTCCTTCGATCGCTAGCTCAACGATAGCGTCAGCGCCGCGATTTCGCCGCTGATCGAAGGGGTATTCCGAGATCGGCAGGAATGTGTTTTGGCCTCTCGGATGCGGAAATGGCTTTGTGCAACCGCTGTTCATCGGACTGAGCCGCACATTGGCCTCGTGAGCTCCGACGAGGCTAGCGGTGTCGACCGACAGGACGGTGTGAGCAAGCTCTCTGTACGGGCGCGCGTTTAGAAGGGTCAGCAGTCGTTGTTTGGTCAGCCAGAAAAAGCTTTTGCTATTCAGTATCCTGTACCACTCCTCGGGCGAGAGACCATCTTGCAGACACCGTGAGAGCCCGTTGTCCGACATCGGCTTCTGATCACGCACAACGGCTCGGGCCAAGCCTTGCCCCTGTATCTCGACTGATTGGGGCCGATGCCTGCTTTCGATGGCATCACGTTCCCTACCATTGATTTGATACAGGTCGAGTAGTGCCGACGTGCTTAGCAAGCCATAACGCTGAATCGATGGCCATGAACCGTCCTCAGCCATGTGCCAAAGGCGAGGGTATCTCGCGACTAGCGTCCCGACTTCCATCACCACGAGCGCCGGTCAATGATGTTGCGGAGATGGAAGCGAGTCGAGATCAGCGAGACCGGTACGCCGGTGACTCGCTCCACCTCTTCGATGAAGACGATGCTCTCAGGGCTCAGCTGGTCGAACCGCCGAGCCTGCTGATTGCCCTTCGAGATATAGTCTGCGAACGTCAACGCAATGTCAGTCGGACCATTGATCGTTGCAGAACGTCGGAGCTGAGCCCAATCGAATTCGCCGATTCGTCTCGCTCGGCCTGTCCTAGAAGCCTTTTCTGTTGCATCAATTTCTCCTGCAGGCAGACCGGATCGCTGCGCGATCGTGGCAACATCGATCTCGCCCTTCATGTATCCCGAGAGTCCACCCACTCGAATTGGATAGGTGCGCGTTATCATCACGACCTTCCGTACCCACAAAGGAGCGATGCCAGCATCCGCGAGACACCCAGCCGTCGTCGTATCCCGTGACGTTACGTGAGGCCAACGCCCATGGTGCAGGCTCAGCGTCGTTCCTTGTGTACCCTCCAGCATGATCGGGATGCGCGCGGTATAGGCGCGGTCGAGTTCCTCAGCCGTAGAGCGAACAAATGGTTTGAGTTCAATGATGTCGCCCGCGAGACGCACCTTTGCGCCGAGCACGTTTCTCTCGTCGCGCCCCAGTATTTTCCTGGCTGTAGCCACTCCGACGCCTTGTTTCGTCGAGCCCATCATGCCGAGCCGCTTCTCCTCCCACTTCTTATCGCTGTCCTCGATCACCATGGCCTGCGGGTCGATGCTCAGACGTGCCGCGTCGACCTGGCAGGCCTGGATTTCCTCCATGAGCACTTTCACGTCGATCGTCGCACCGGGGCCGAGGATGAGCTTGGCGCTGGGATTGCGCTCCGTTCCGGACGGCAGGTGTATGAATGTTCGTTTCGGATAGGCGACTTTGTGACCGGCATTCGGGCCACCCACCCGCACGAGAACGCCGTATTCGCGCGCGAGATGCGCCGCTATGTTGCCCTTGCCCTCGCTGCCATACTGGGCACCAACCAGAACGTCCACGAGAGGGAACGGCGCGCGCGGATAGAGTGAAAGCTGTGCCACGGCTCGGACGAATACATCGTCCTGTTCGCATCGGTCCGTCTGCACGACCACGTCGGCGATCGCGGCAAGTGCTCCTACCCCTGCCTCGGTAGGGCTCTCTCTGGCCTCGCTGTATGATGCGAACTCCCGCATCTCAGCTGGCCGCGCCATGTACCTGCGCTCCAGTTCTGCATCAGCAGCTGTCAGATGGATATGAGTGACGATGGTGCCGAACACATCTCTGAGCGCGTCTATCTGCGCCTCAATGCGAACCGCGTCTATGGCCACGTTCGCTTGACCGCTGCCGTCCGCCAGCTCCGACAATGCGCTGGCTACCCATTTGCCCCCGCTCTCTCGGTCAAGCGCTTCACCAGCCGCTTGCATTGCGGCTCTGTCGTTCGAAACGTCCGGCTTCGCTTGCTTGATTAGCTCGCTTGTCGACACCCGACGTACGCCATGCTGGTCCGCAAGGCGCCGGGCAAGCTCAGATTTTCCCGATGCCATCGGGCCGGAGAGGACGATGATGTGGCGCAAGCTTAGCCTAGTTCCAATTGCTGGGGTTGGGGTGGCAGATCATAGATTGTCGTTTGAATCCCTCTCGACGGGAGCTCGTCGTAGATAATTTCCTCGACAAGCTCCCACGAACCACCGGCCTGACCAGTGCCGATGCGTGGCATGTGAACCGTTGCAATTTCTTCCTGTGCTCGCCCTGCCACCGCGGATAGACAACGTGCAAGCGCGGCATATCGCAGGCGAAAATCCGTCGCAGGACCGAAACCGGCCTGAGCTATCATGCTCGCGACCGTCACGTCGTGCTCCGTCCAGAAATGCACGGCACCCAACCGCTCTTTTCTTCCCGTTCCCGCAACCCATTCCCGGTATTCTTCCTGCGCCTTCGGCCAACGCCTGCGCACGGCCGCGGGAAAACCGCGAGGTGACCAATTGAGTGCTTGATCGTTGACGATCTGACAGACGATCTTCGAACCGCCGTTGCGAGGCTCTGTTGCATCACCATGCACATAACGCAACAACGGTTCGCTCCGCTTGCCCCCGCCGCTCTTCAACAATCCAGCGACGCGTGGGAGACGAGACCCCTCGAACCCGGGGAGTCCGACGCACTGAATATGAGCCATGCCAACCGCACCCCATCGCTCATCAAACGATGCGGTGAAGCCAATCGCGGTGCACTCGCGAATCCGAGACTTCTTCGGCAGCTCGATGTCAGAGAGTCGTGTTGGGGCAGCCGCGCGTGAACCGACGATGTAATCGATATGGTAGTCACCCTTCTCACTTGCGGACGCGCAGAACATTAAGACCGGTTGCTCGCTCAATCGGACGTACCGCATCAGAAGCGCTTCAGTGGATACGTCGAGCTTCCGCCGCAGCTCCATCAGCGCATTGATGTTGTGCTCCCCTTGCAGCATTTCGCGGAAGCTGCCTACGGGCATGATGATCTCTGCTGCAGCGATGTTGCAAAGAGTTTCTACCTCTCGATCCGCGTGTTCCTTTCGCGCAGCGTCACGGTAGCGTGTCGCCACCGCAAAATCCGGAAACAGCGTATGCGCGATCTCATGCGCCACGGAAAAGCGAATGCGTCCGCGCGGCCGATTGGGATTGTATTCGATGGTTGCAGTCTTCCCGGTCGGAATGAGGCGGGCGTCGTTGATCTCGTCCGACACGGCAATGCCAATGCCAAGTTGCCTCGCAAGCTTGATGGGATCGAAGGGCGGCCCCGACCAGCCCTTGTCCATCGCGTCAAGAACGAGCTCCCTGGCTTTCGCCTCGATAGCGCGCACTGGGTCGCTGCCTCCAGCCAACGCACGCACCGACTCACTTTTCCAACCAGTGCGATTCGTCATTCGGGTAGTTCCTTGGCGTTTACGACGAGCACGACACGGCTACTCTAGGGTCGGCAACTATCTTGATCGACAGAACCACACCGCGACAGAACCACACCGAGATGCTCAAACCCAGCCATTATCGCCCTTTCATGGGGGAAATCCCTGTTGCGGATGTGCCACTAGCGCTCCGTTGAGGTCAGTCTCCGATGCCTCATCCACCAGCTTCGCGTCAGAGAACAAAGCGGTATTTTGGAGCCGCGTGTGATCTTCGTGCAGCGCCTTCTTGGCGATTTCAGCAAAGAGCCGCACCATCCTAACGAAATTGCGTGCACTGATCCCTTCAGAGTGGCTCAGCCAAGAGTGGACCCACAGCCCGCCTTCTCGATAGTGGAACTGCACAAGGATCAGCGCTCCGTTCAGGCGATCGGCAGCCGCGGCTCCGGCTGAAACCTCCACGACAGCGGTGTCATGGTAGGTGGCCAACGCAATGAGCTTGTGCTCAACCCGCACGTGAACCCGCAAAGGCATTGTTGTGCCCTCGTAATCTGGCTCAGCGGTGATGAAGGGGGCGAGGGGGTATTTTTCCTTGGCCTAAGACCGGGGATGGGGGGTGGTGTAATCGTGTCCGTCTCGGGTCCCTTTTAAATTTGCAGCCGCAAAAATGTGCACCATCCAGGCAGGCATAGGGGACGCAACCGGTCTGGCCCGCTTGACCGGCTGGCACCTAGGTGCTTGATAGCGCTTCCACGCTCGCGCTGGTAGTGGCTTGCCGTATATGCTCATCGGAATATCGGTCAAGAAGGTCTAGGCCACCGATCTCGAAAGCGCCAGTCTTCCTACCGCCATTCAACTCGACCACAAAAATATCTCCCGCATCACCCCCACGGCGTTCAAAAATCTTGTCTGCGCCCCAAATAACCCCGCCCCGCACCTTCATCGGTTCAAGCAATTCATCACCAGCGCTCATTTCATACGTTCCATCTGGAACGTATATCGAAACAGACTTTGGGATGTTAAATATTCCCGACCGAATATTCGCCGAGTTAAGATGAAAGGCAGTCCAGATCGCCCCCGCCGACGTCCAACCGTGGTCGATCAAAACGCGACCCCGTGCCTTGTCAGTAAGCGCCTCCACATCGGCCAAAGTGTAACTTGAGCCGATCAAACCATACACCCCCTTTGCTAATCGTTCAACAATTGGTGAATAGGAAAGATAAACGTAGAGGGAATTTCGGTTCATTCCAATCTTCATGCACTCTTCCTCGATTTCCTCTCGTCTTGCGACTGGTCCTATCCGCGTGAAGATATCGAAAAAACTTTGCTCTATCCCACCCAATTTCTGTTCATAAGCCACCTCACCCCGGGACTTCACTAGATTGCCTTCAATGAGGATATCGCTTTGCGCGTTGCAGAAATTCGCGAGTACATTTCGCGTTGGAGCAAATCCCTTCATGCGGTGATTTCTGCTAACCGCTTTGCGCAATGCGGTTACGTCAATCGTGTATGCCACGGACAGTACTTTTTTGATCAAATTCAAAAGCCGATTCCTCTTTTGCGCAGTTAACGTGAACCAATTCCTTTTATCGTCTAGCCATACTACGTCGGGACTGCCACCCAAAATCTCCCTGACAAGGTCGGGGGCAATACGCGTATCGATCTGAGAGCACACCTCCGAGACGGTCGTAACCCCCCAGCGGCTGACAAGTTTCCCAGCTTTTGAGTTTATGCTTCCGACAAATTGGCCTGTCCCAAGAGGCGTTAGTAGCTGGGCCCCTCCCTCTAGCTCGACGATCTCGAACGGAGCTGCTTCCCCATCGAACTCGAACAGTGATACGATGCCGCTCATGTCAAACGATTTTGCCGTGAGGCCGGCGGCGAAAAGTGCTTCTTGGGCGTCCTCAACCAAACACGGTATCTTTTCCTCAAGCACGTCTAAGGCTTCCATCGAAGCCGGTAATGAGGACAGTTTCACCCGTTGAGGAAATTGATCTCTCATTTTTGCGATAATTTGTCTAATACGCTCCTTCGTCAGAGCAAATTCTTGTCCTACGGCTTCAAGTGTCTTTTGGCCCGTGCCATCGAACCCATAGAACTTCATCGCGATCCGAACCCATTTCTCGGATGCGAACCGTCCAAGCAAATCACTAATCTGCTGCTCAAGACGGATGTTGGGCGTCACGTCGATGGGGACGACTTCGCTATGTTCAATGAGCCCCCCGTTGTGGGTCGCGGTTAGTTCGGGTCCTTTTTCAAGTTTTGCAGCGGCAAATGGGCAGGAGGTATTGAAGACCTTCTCTGGGGCACTGGCTCACGACGATAGCTTCCCCTCGCGCCAGCATCTCTTGCATCACGGAGTCTTTCAAGATCTAGTACCTTCGTCCTGTCCGCGATTTCTTGGGCCTCTTCAGGAGAAACGATCAACCGGTTAAGATCATTGATGTCGGCATTCAGGATTGCCATGCCGCAGACCTCACCACCTGGATTGATCTTCTTGCGCCAGGCAACCTGTACCGCCTCTTCAATATCAGGCGCCTGTACGATGACCACACCAAGAAACTCTCCTTCCTTGGCCTTGCGCCAGAACTTCCAAAAGGGCTTTGCCTCGTCTGGCTCGCCAAACGAGAGCCACCAGAGAGGCTCGTTGCTCATGTACCAGTTTCCGACCAGGTTCTTCATGGTTTTTCTCTCCGGCACATCATGTGCTGCTGATCTTCCAGAACCTTGAGAGTATTTGTTGTCGGGGGGCGTCTCCTTAGTTTCTCCGTTGCAACGAGCACACGCTAAGCAGCTGCATGCGGCGCAGCCGGCCGCATGTCGCACAGCATGTCTCAACGCGGTCTTCTCGTGGGGAAGTTGGCGTAGGTTTAGGGAGGGAAGCTGGCACTCCGGATGGCGACGGATGGTGTCTCAGATGTAATGGCGGGTCGCTCGCTCGCCAGACTAGACCTGCAATCAAATGTCCGTCAGAGACCGGATGAAACGTGAGCCTTCCTCGTCCCAGCACCGACGCTTCAAGTGCCTGTTGGTGTGTCCAACTTTTGAGCATGTCACGAATGCCGTCGCTGATGTTGGGACCGTCGTGAGCCAACTCGGCGGTGATGACGGCGGCATCAAGGATTGTGCGGAGGCGTTCGACAGCCACATGGTTTTCGGCGACCGTGGCGCCGAGGCTCAGGTGTTTGTACATGGACATTCCTCGCCTTCGGCAGAGAGCCTCCAGGGCCAAGCAGGGGAATGAGCGGGCTGTGCTCCAGCCGACTGGTCTGCTCGCTGGTCGAAGCTAAGTGCGCGCCGGGGGAGCGGCACGTGCTCCACGCCATTGGTCAGTGTCCGGAGCGGTGGGGCGAGGAGGAAGTCTTGAGCCCGCGCTTGCCAAGCGACAGACGGTCTATGAAAGGCTAGGGAGACCCTACTCAGCCGAGGTGGTCTTACGCGCGCGAGGGAAGGCCCAGCTTGATCGTCAGCGCAACCTATACGCAACCTACCGCGGCATGAGCGACTAGGGTTGGCGTCTAACTCCTTGATATAATTGGCGCACCGGGGAAGATTCGAACTCCCGACCCCCAGATTCGTAGACTGGGGGTCGACCAATGGCATCTCAAGTCTCGGTCGAATCAGGCGCCCTAAAAAGGCAACCTCGATGCCGCGGT
>Ga0075420_100002934_pt1 | contig 14818 bp, 14 predicted proteins | sample SoiMetdeltSBSDD4_FD_75296 | JGI IMG/M metagenome (GOLD analysis project Ga0075420, IMG submission 75296) | Bulk soil microbial communities from a Populus tree surrounding site in Tennessee, USA - Soil MetaG P. deltoides SBSDD4 | ecosystem: Environmental > Terrestrial > Soil > Tree plantation... | reverse complement strand
GGTGTTCACCACCACCGCATGCGGCTTCATGAGCTTGATCTGCTCCTCGCCGAACATGTAGCGGGTCTCCTTGGTGAGCACGACGTGGAACGACACCAGGTCGGACTCGCGGAGCAGGGTCTCGTAGTCCACCGCCTGAACCCCATGGGTCAGGAAGTGCGAGGGCTGGACATACGGGTCATAGGCGATCATGCGCGCCCGCCACGGCGTCAGCAGTTGTGCCACCCGCGCGGCGATACGCCCGAAGCCGACGAAGCCGATGGTCTGGCCGCGGAAGCCGTCCGAGGCGCGCGCGCCGACGTAGTAGGAGAAGTTGTCGGCGGTCCGCCATTTGCCTTCGCGCACGTCGGCGTCGCGGTCGTTGAGCTTCTTCAGCAGCGAGAGCATCATCGCCACCGTGGTCTCGGCGACGCCGAAGCAGTTCGACTCCGTCGGCGCATGGCAGACCATGATGCCGAGATCGGTGGCGGCTTCCGTGTCGATATCGTCAACGCCAACGGTGTACTTGGCAACCACGCGCAGGCGTTGCGACGCCTCCATCACCCGGCGGCTGATCGGCGTATGACGCATCGAGGTGCCCATCAACGCCACGCAGTCGCGCGCCTGCGCCACCACCTCGTCCTCGTAATGCGTGCGCGGCAATTGCCAGTCGCGGTTGCCGATGATCAGCTCGCAGCCCATTCCCTCGATGGCCTTGATGGTTTCGGGCGGCTCCTCGCGCGGCGCGAAGATCAGGACCTTGGGCTTGTCGGACATGGCAACTCCCTGGGGCGTTCGCCCTTTGATTTGGTTCGTGGAGGCTGGGACTGGATCGCTGGCTGGAACCTTACTTCGCCAGTTTAAGCGATTGCAGGGTCTGTTTCCAACGGCCGGTTTCGACCGCCAGGAACCGGGCGAAGGCCGCTTCGTCCTCATAGGCGGCGGACACCGTCAGGGCCTTCAGGTTGGCCGCGATGGCAGGCGAGGCCAGGATCTGGCGGACTTCGTCCGATATCTGCTTCGCGAGCGCCGGTGGTGTGCCGGCAGGCGCAAACAGCCCGATGAAGCCGCCGGCCCGGCCGAAGCCCAGGACGCCGGATTCGCCGATCGTCGGGATTTCAGGGGCGGCGCGCGAGCGCTTCGCTTCGGCCATGCCGAGCGCGACCGCCCGGCCGCCAACGATGTGCGGATAGGCCGAGGTGATGTCGACCGAGGCGACCGGGATCTGGCCGGCGACGAGATCGACGATCGCCGGCGCGCTGCCGCGGTAGGGGATGTGGACCAGGTTGGCGCCGGTCGCAGCCTTGAGCATCTCCATCGAAAGATGCTGGCCGGTGTTCACGCCCGTGGAGCCGTAGCTCAGCCCCTGCGGGTTCGCTTTGGCGCGTGCCAGCATGTCCTGGATGCTGGTCGGGCCGGTCTTCGGATTGGCGACCACCACGATGCCGACCTCGATCAGCTTCGCGATCGGGACAAGCTCGTGCAGGAGATCGGGGGCGTTGGAGCCGGTGATATGCGGATTGATCAGCAGAGCGCCGCTGGCGCCGACACCCAGCGTATCGCCGTCGGGCGCCGATTTCGCGAGCGTGACCAGCCCTTGCGATCCGCCGGCGCCGGTCATGTTCTCGACCACGACGGTCTTACCCAGACGTTTGCCGAGATCGATGGAGAGCGCGCGTGCAATTCCGTCCGCCGAAGCACCTGGCGCAAATGGCACGATCATGCGGATGGTCTTTTGCGACGTTTCGGCCAATGCCGACGTGGACTGCAACAGGATCGCCAACAGGAGCACGCGCAGCATGTCCGGCCTCCCTTTCTCTACTGTCATTCCGGGGCGCGCCACCGATCTCAGGTTTACCTGAGATCGGCTCTTTGGCATCCCAAGTCGGCAATAGCCGACTTGGTTGGCGCGAGCCCGAAATCCATCTTTCTTATTTGCAACTCCTAGGGGCCATGGATTCCGGACAAGCGCTTTCGCGCTTTCCGGAATGACGACGGAGAGTTCGCGGCCTCTAATCCAGTTTGATTCCGCTTTCCTTGAATGCCTTGCTCCAGCGCACCGCTTCCTTGCGGACGAACGCGTCGTATTCCTCCGGCGTCGATGACACCGGATTGATGCCGGCAGCGACCAGTTTGTCGTTGGTCGCGGCGTCGGCGTAGATCGTGGCGACCTTACTCTGCAGTCGGTCAACGATCGCACGAGGCGTACCGGCGGGCGCCACCAGCGCAATCCAGCTCGACATATCCTCGAGCTCCGGCATCCCAGCCGCCTCCGCCAGCGGCGGGACATCGGGCAGTGCCGGTAGCGGCCGGTTGTTGAGCTTGGCAAGTGCGCGGAATTTGCCGGACTTGATCAGCGGCAGGCTCGAGGCGGTGCCGTCGATGATGTAGTCGACGGCGCCAGTGAGCAGGCCCTGCACCACCTCGGCGCTGCCTTTGTAGGGAATGAGCTGCACATCGATGCCGGCGGCGCGGTTGAACATGTAGCCGGCCAGCCGCGTGGTGATGATGCCGGCGCCATAGTTCATCTTGCCGGATGCCTTGGCGCGCGCGATCAGCTCGGGGATGGTCTTTGGTCCGTCCTCCGCGCGCACCGTCAGCAGCGAGGTGTTCTTGGCCGCGAGCGTGACCGAAGTGAAATCCTTGAACGGGTCGTAGGGCAGGTTGGTCTTGGTCGCCGGATTCATCACCATGGTCGTGTCCATGGCGGCGAGCAGCGTGTAGCCGTCGGGCGGCGCTTTCGCGACCTGCATCGCGCCGATCACGGTATCGGCGCCCGGCCGGTTCTCGACCACCACCGGCTGCCCCCAATCCTCGCTCATCTTCTGCGCGATTACGCGCGAGACAATGTCGGTCGGTCCTCCAGCCGGGAACGGCACGATGATGCGGATGGTTCGGTTGGGATAGGTTTGCGCATGCGCCATGCGGATCGGCGTCAACGCGCTGGAGCAGAATGCGGTCGCGCCAGCTCCGGCGAGCACTGTGCGGCGGGTGACGATCACGGCGGACCTCTCATTCATTGCACGCGCAGCCCGATCTCTTTCGCGATCGGCGCCCAAAAGGCGTATTCATCGGCGACGAACTTGGTCACGCCGGCGGGATCGAGGTCCCGCGTCAGCAGCGACAGCTTGTTGAACTGCTCCTGCATCTTCGCCGTCTTCATGATCCGGCGGGTTTCCTGGTTGAGCTGCGTCACGACGAACGGGGGCAGGCCGTTGGGTCCGGCGAGCCAGAACCAGGTGTCGCCGCGCACATCCGGAAATTTCTGCTCGGCAAAGGTCGGGATGTCGGGATAGGCGGGATGCCGCGCCGTCGAGGTGACCGCGAGCGGCACCAACAGGCCACCGCGGATCTGAAGACCTGCGGTTAGCAGCGTCGTGAAGGTCAGGTCGATGTGATTGCCGAGCAGATCCTGCATGCCGGAATTGGGCGCGGGCACGTGCTGGATGTTGAGATTGGCGCTGCGCTTGAAACGCTCGAGGATCAGGTGGCCGAGCGATCCCGCACCGGGCGACGACGAGGTGAGGTTGCGGCCGCGGCCGAGCTTGACCAGGTCGTCGATCGACTTCACGCCCAGCGCCGGACTGGCGACCAGCACGTAGCTGTCTGCCGCCAGCATGGCGATATGGGTAAAATCCTTGAGCGGGTCGTAGCCGACATTGGGGTTGATGGCCGGTCCGGTCAGGTGCGGGCCGGAGCCCGCGTTCACGAGGGTGTAGCCGTCGGGCGCCGCCTTGGCGACCTGGGCCGAGCCGATCGAGCCCGAAGAGCCGGGACGGTTCTCCACGAAGAACTGTTGGCCGAAGGTCGCAGTGAATTCAGGGGCGAGAAGCCGCGCGAGTTGGTCGGAACTGCCTCCCGGTGCGAATGGAACCACGATCCGTACCGGCCTGGCGGGCCATTCCTGGGCGTGCGACGTACCCGTTGTCGCACTCAGGCAAGCCAAGGCAAACAAGGCGGATCTCACCAGTGGCATCGTTACGTTTCCTCGCCAGCGAGCGGCTCCCGAGCTGATATTACGGGCGGAACGCGCGGGCGGCACGCGACATTTCCGCCGATTGTGTTGCGCCGCAACGCGAATGCTGGCTTCAGAAATCACGAATACGAAGGCGGTGCTGTCGTCAAATGAATTGGCCTCAAGCATTCCGCTCGCGCTTACGCGGGAATGAGCGGAGGATAGAGCTAGCCAACCTGTATCCGGCTGGGGGCGGCCTATCGTTTGCCGCTCTTGCCGTTCATCCTGCGGAAATAGGCCCACTCATCGACGACGCGGCCATTGGGTAGCCGGCACACACCGTATTGGCCTTTCGGACCGGTGCGGATTTCGCTCTTGCCGCCACTCTTGACGCAGAACACCGACGCGGGATTGGCCAGCGCCCACGCCTGATGGGCCGATGCTGTCAGCACGGCGAGAACAACAAAGCCGATCAATCGTTGCATGCGGATCTCCCTGGCGGCGGCGGCCGTTTCATCGTGCAAGATCGAAAGATACTGAAGCCATTCACCTTGCAGAAGCGTCAACGGGAACGCGCGCATTGAATGTTGGGCCGGATTCTGGTAGAAAGTCCGTACGGGGCCTTCGACGGTCGCCCCGTTTTCAGGCTCTTTCGGTTTTTGCCGGGCCCAAGCACCGTCTCCTTCGCAAGGAGGGGACATGTCTGCTGGGCCCTAGTTTTTGAATCACCTACACTGACATCGCAGAGCAGGGGACATTGCGGCCTCCCCTTAAGATGGACACCACCATCCAAGCGCTGCTCGCCTCAATCCTTGGGAGCGAGCCATGGATGTTATTGTTCTTGTACTCTTTCTGCTTGCAGCGTTTCTCGGCGGTTTCGCGTCCGGGTTGGCCGGCTTCGCGATGGGTTTCGTCGTCGCCGGCATCTGGCTGCACATCATCACGCCGATCCAGACCACGGCACTGATCGTCGGTTACGGTCTCTGGACGCAGGGCTATGGCGTCTGGAAGCTGCGGCATGTGCTGGACTGGCGGACGCTGGCGCCGTTCATCGTCGGTGGAACCATCGGCGTTCCGCTCGGCACGCTGCTGCTCACCTATATCGATCCGGCATACATGCGCAGCGGCATCGGTGCGCTGCTCGTCTTCTACGGTATCTGGGGCCTGATCCAGCCCGCGCCGAAGCCAGTACCCGCCGGCCCCGCCGCCGATGGCGGCGTCGGATTCCTGAACGGCATGTTGTGCGGGCTGACCGGCTTTCCCGGCTTCATCATCACCATCTGGTGCCAGCTGCGTGGCTGGAAGAAGGACGTGCAGCGGGCCGTGTTCCAGCCGGTGATGCTCGCGGCCATCATCGCGACCGCGATCTCGCTGAGTTTCACCGGCGTGATGACCATGGAGATCGCCAAACTCTATGTGCTCGGGTTGCCGGCGCTGCTCGCCGGCTTGTGGATCGGATTCAAGCTCTACGGCAAGCTCGACGATGTCGCGTTCCGCAAGCTCGTGCTGGTGCTGCTGCTCGTCTCCGGGATGTCGTTGATCGTCGCTCATGGTTGGCCGCTGTTGCGGTCGCATCTATTGTGAGGACGGTCATGGGCGATCGAACCAAGAGTCTTCACCTGTCGTGTCGCTGGACGTTCACGGTGCTGCTGGCCGGCCTGTTGGCAGGTCCGGCGACCACCGTGCGGGCTGGGATCACCTGCAAGCCGCTGCTCACGATCAAGAATGTTCGCGAACTTCGTACTGCGGAGCGGCCCGTTCAACCTTGGACCTGGCAAGCGACCATCACCGCCGACGCAAGCTATTGCGCCACGCGATCGGGACAGTTCGAAATCGACGTGATCCGCATCAAGGAGTACTCGGCCGACATGCAGTTTTCCGAGAAGTACCGCTGGAACGCCGGTCAATTCGACGTGAGGATCGAACTGGCGGCCGATGAGGCCATCGAGGATTACCGGATCGGCTTCATTGCACCCTGCGTTTGCAAGGAGATTCCCTATGACTGATGAACGCGCCGGCGATCTGGAACCGTTGCCGCCGGACAAGATTATCTGATAGGCATTGTTGGTTAGAATGCGTGCGGGGATTGACGCAGGCTCCCCGTCAGACGGCCCACCGTCCAAGCTCTGCGCAACACTCGATCGTCTCGAGGGATTGCGCATGGACGAAAAAGCCCACTCGATTACTTCATCCGAACTCTATGCTCGTCTGGGCACGGCCTTAGCGCCGATGCTGCTGGACGTCCGCCGTGACCAAGCATTCAGCGAGGACGGTGGGCTGATCATCAGCGCGCTGCGCCGAGCACCCGGCGACGTTGAGCGCTGGTCCAGGGACTTGATCGCCGGCCGTCCGGTCGTCGCTTATTGCGTGCACGGACACGAGGTCAGCCAGGGCGTCGCGGCGAGCCTACGACAAGCCGGCCTCGACGCTTCGTATCTCGAAGGCGGTATTGCCGGCTGGAAGGAGCGGGGGCTGCCGACGCGTAAGAACCTCGGCGCCATCGAGGCCAAGTGGGTGACGCGCGAGCACCCCAAGATCGATCGTATCGCGTGTCCGTGGCTGATCAGCCGGTTCGTCAATCCGCTGGCGGCATTTCTCTACGTTCCCGCCGATCAGGTGGTCGCGGCCGCCAAGCACGAAGATGCGACGCCCTACGACATCAAGGGCGTCGAATTCGGTCACGTTGGCGACCACTGCTCTTTCGACGCGATCGTGAAGGCGTTCGCGATTAAGGACCCCGCGCTCGATCATCTGGCGACGATCGTGCGCGGTGCGGACACCTCGCGACCTGACCTCACGCCGCAATGCGAGGGCCTGCTGGCGATTTCATATGGGCTCTCGGAAAACTTTCCGGATGATCACGAGATGCTCAAGCACGGCATGGTCATGTACGACGCTCTCTACACTTGGTGCCGGATGCAGCATCGGCGATAGCCAGGGAGGTTCGAAGATGACAAAAACTGACGTTGCCTTGGCCGTCTCCATGACGCTGTCGCTTCTTACAACAAGCGTGTCCGCGCAGACGGTCACTTTCGAAAACGACACGCCGGGGAAGCCGCCCAAGGACTTCGCATTCGGTTTGGCCGGCGAGGGCGGCCCCGGTCGCTGGGAGATCGTGGCGGACAAGACCGCGGCTGGCGGCAAGGCACTGGCGCAACTCTCGAGCAATACCGCCGCCAATCGGTTCCTGGTGGCGATTTATCAGCCGACGGTGTTCGCCAATGGTGAAATCACCACCCGCTGCAAGCCGGTCTCCGGCCGGGTCGATCAGGCCTGCGGACTGATCATCCGGGCCGCCGACGCGATGAACTATTACATCGCCCGTTCCAATGCGCTTGAAAGCAACGTCCGGCTCTATCGCGTCCGCAATGGCGAACGGCAGCAACTGGCGACCGCGGAGGGCGTCAAGCTTGCGAACGGGCAATGGCACACGCTGACGCTGCGGGCGGATAGCAACCGCTTCACGGTCATCGTCAACGGCAAGACGCTTCACACGACGACGGACACGACCACGCCGGAGCCGCGTCCGGCCGAGGGCCGCGCGGGCCTCTGGGTAAAGTCCGATAGCGTCTCGCACTTCGACCGCATCGACATCACGAAGCTTCCGTAGCGGTGTCGGGGGACAAGGCGACGCAAGTGACGCAGCGCGAAAGCCCCCCGATCGCTTACCTGCGGTAGCGCACCCCCGCGTACACTGCGCGCCCCGTTCCAGGCTCGAACAAAGCCGAAGCAGTATTGGCGGTCTCGGCAATGCTCGCGCTGGCGATGTAGCGCTCGTCGAACAGATTGCGGCCTTCGAGATAGGCCGACCAGCCGTCAGTCCGATCATAGCCGACGCGGAAGTTCAGCAGGGCATAGGGTTCCGTCTTCACGCTGTTGGCGTTGTCGACGAAATAGGCTTGCGGCACCCACTCGAGGTTCGGTCCTGCATAGAACCCGCTCGGATGCTTGTAGAGCAGCTCGGCCCTGACGTAGTGCGGTGGAGCACCGGGAAGGGTGTTGTTGCCGTACAGTGCGTCGCCATCGAAGAAGAAATCATTGAACGTATAGGCGACATTCAGCCATACGCGATCCGCGGCCGTGGTCAGTGCGCTGAGGACGGCGATGCCGAAGCCGGCTTCGATGCCTTGATGAACGGTGCGGTCGGCATTGGTCACCGTGCACGCGCCTGGCGTGAGCGTGTTGGTCAGGCATTGCAGCTCGTCCCGGATCTCGGCGCGGTAGATCGCCAGGTCCCACGTGACGTCAGGCCGGCGGCCCCGGGTGCCGATCTCGTAGGTGGTCGCGGTCTGCGCGCGAATGTTCGACAGCGCCACCGTCGCAAACGAGTTCTCGCCGAAGCTCGGGACCTCGGCACTGCGCGAGATATTGCCGAAGACCTGCCAGGCCGGATCGACGTCCCAGAGCAAACCGATCTTCGGACTCAGGATGTCGAAGGTGCGCCGGCCGGACTGGTTGCCGTTGGTCAGGAAACGGTCCTCGCGATCGCGCACCGCATGCAGGAACTGCGTGCCGGCCACGAACGCAACATTGGGGAGAAGAAAATACGAATTCTCGGCGTAGGCGGAGATATTCTCGGATTTGTCGACCGACGACGACAGCCGCGGGCCTTTGACCGCACCCGGCAGATTCTGGAATTGCTGGTTGTCGATGCTGCCGTTGTGCAGGTTGATGCCGGCAATGAGCCGGTTCCGCGATCCGCCGATGACGCGATCGTCGGTCGCCCGCACGAAACTACCGTAGTCCTGGTAGCGATAATCGATCCATTGAAAGATCGGATGCATTAGATGGCGGTCGACGGCGAACAGGCCGATGTCGACGATGGTGGGACCGAAACGAACGCTGGTCTTGTTGGCGACGCGCACCGTGTCGATGTTGCGCTGCTGGTCGAGCAGGACATTGTTGGGCGCGGCCGTCTGTGGCGAATTCAGCGCTGATGCCTTGGTCACCGCTCCCGGAATGCGCTGACGTACGATGTTGGCGTTCAGGTAGAACCGGGTCTCGGCATCCGGCGAAAGCTGATAGCCGGCGTTCGCGCTGCCGCGTTCGGCGTGTCCTTCGCTGTGGTGGCGAAATCCGTCCTGGCGTTGCGCCGATCCGGTTGCGAACCAGTCGAAGCGGCCGCTGGCGCCGCCAGTGCTGGCCTGGCTGCGCACGAAGCCGAAGCTGCCGACATCGGCGCGTCCGTCAAAAGCCTGCGCGTCGCGGCCGGTCGCCATCACGAAATTGATCGCGCCGCCGAGCGAATTGGCGCCGAAGCGCAGTGCGTTGGCGCCTTTGAAAACCTCGACATAGCGATAGGCGGTCGGGTCGACTTCCTGAAAATCGCCGTAGCCGTCGGCAGTATTGATTGGAATGCCGTCCATGGTGAGTTGGATGCCGCGCAGATGGAAATTGCGCGAAAGGCCCGAGCCGCGGATCGACAGCCGCGTGTCGTCGCCCCATTTGGGTTGCGCCCAGACGCCCGGCACCCAATCGAGCACGTCCTTGATGGTCGCGGCCGGGGTGTTCTTCCACTGGGTATCGGGAACGACCGCGACACTGCCCGGAATGCGCTGCAGCGCGCGTGTTGCCTGTTCGGTGTTGAGCGCGGTGAGGCTGGTGCCATCGAGGCCTGTGGCCGCAGGCGCGCTCGTTGGTGCGGCCGTTCGGGCGGTCGGTATGGCCTTCTGCCTTGCTGGTGCTGCCTTCTTTGCCTTGGGGCGTTCCTTCTGCGCCTCGATGTTGACGGCGGGCAACGCAACAGGTTCGGCAACGACAGGGCATGGGTGAGCGACCGCTGCGGCCAATACGGCACACAGCGCGCGAACATAGCGCTTCATAGGAGCTATTCCTCGAAAGACGTGATCAGGGCTTGTCGGTGGAAGCGATCACGCTTCGGGAGGGCCGCGCGAGGGATGCGCAACGCCGAGTCTGCTAGGGACGGAAAGCGTTGCTGTGTGGAACGCAGCCGCAAAATAGGCTTGCGGCGGATGCAGAACCGGCGCGGAGCCCGCGAGCGCCGGCGCCACGCTGCCATGGGCCTGCACGCAGGCAAGCAGGCAGTGCAGGGGATCGCCCGATTTGCGATCCGGGTTATGGCCGCCGTCGCCGCCGCCGCCGTAGCAGATCGCAAACGGATCGCCGGAAGCCGACGCGGCAGAGGCCGCGCCGCCGAGCGCCAGGCCGACCAGCAACAACTGCAAGACCAGCGCGCACGACACCGCAAGGCCGACGAGCGACCTTCCGATCAGACGCAATGCTTGCTGCTGTTGATGCACGCCGTACCCCACGTCGCCGGTCTAGCATCGCGAAAAGCCGGCCGCAATCGGCCAGGCTTGCGCGGACGACTACACCGCGACGTTGTCGATCAACCGCGTCGAGCCGAGCCGCGCCGCGACCAGGAGGCGGATGGGGCCGTCCTTCGAGCTCTCGACCTTCGCCAGGCTGTCGGCCTGCCGTGCTTCGAGATAGTCGACGGTGAAGCCGACGCTCTCGATCTCGTTCAGGCCTTCGTCGAGCACGCGAACGAGGTGCTCCTTGTTGGCGATCCGGCGGGCGCAATCCTTGAGCACCCGGTGCAGCGTTGCGGCGACATCGCGTTGTGCGTCGGTGAGATACGCATTGCGCGACGACATCGCGAGGCCGCTGCGTTCGCGCACGATCGGCGCGCCGACGATCTTGACCGGCAGATCGAGGTCGGCGGCCATCCGCGTGATCACCTTGAACTGCTGGTAGTCCTTTTCGCCGAATATCGCGATGTCGGGCGCGCACTGGCTCAGGAGCTTGGCGACCACCGTTGCGACGCCGCCGAAGAAATGCGGGCGGAAGGCATCTTCGAGCCCGGCCTTGGCCGGCCCCTCGGGCGCAACGCGCGTCGAAAAGCCTTCCGGATACATCACCTTCGCGTCGGGCGCCCACACCAGGTCGACGCCGGCCTCGGCCAGCGCGGCGAGATCCTTGCTGAGATTGCGCGGGTAGCTCGCGAAGTCCTCGTTCGGGGCGAATTGCGTCGGATTGACGAAGATCGACACCACGACGCGCTTGGCCCGCCGTTTCGCCAGCCGCACCAGCGCAATATGGCCGTCATGCAGCGCGCCCATGGTTGGAACCAGCGCCACCGTACTGCCCCTGCTGCGCAGCTTCGCGACGGCGCGGCGCAGCGCGGGAACATTGGAAACAACAGGTGGCCGTTTGGGCATGGAATGGATGTCCGGCTGGGTCGGGGATGAAGGTCGGGCATAAACGCCGCGCAAACTATCAAAGTGAACCGGCCAAGACACGTAGTTAATTTAAGCATGTCACGAGGCGTGAATGCGTGCCGGGTTGACCAAGCTGAACAGCAGTTTAGGGATGACCGCTACTGAGGTGGCGGTCATGTTGGCGCATGCGGGACGATCGTCCGCGCACGTTGTCGTGCTTGGCAACGAGAAGGGCGGTTCGGGCAAGTCGACAACAGCGATGCACGTCGCCGTTGCGCTCATGAACATGGGCCAGCGGGTCGCGACCATCGACCTCGACTCCCGCCAGAAGAGCTTCACCCATTACATCGAGCACCGCCGTGCCTGGGCGGCGCGGGCGCAGCTGGACCTCAGGCTCCCGGCCCACTTCTGCATTGCGCGCGGTACGACGATTCGTCTCGACGAGAACGAGTCGATCGAGTTCAACGGGTTGGTTGAAGCGGTAGCGTCGGTCGAACGCTCGCACGACTTCATCGTGGTCGATACGCCCGGCACCGACGCCTACCTGATGCGGCTCGCGCATTCGATGGCGGATACGCTGATCACGCCGCTCAACGACAGCTTCGTCGATTTCGACGTGCTCGGCCGGATCGATCCCACGACCTTCGAGGTGACCGGCGAAAGCCACTACGCCGAGATGGTGCGCGACGCGCGCCGGCAGCGCCGCACCGTCGACAGCGGCAATATGGATTGGATCGTGGTGCGCAACCGGCTGTCGATGATGGGCTCGCGCAACAAGCGGCTGGTCGGCGAGGGGCTCACGCAGCTCGGCGCGCGGCTCGGCTTCCGCAGCGCCGACGGCCTCGCCGAGCGGCTGGTCTATCGCGAGTTCTTCCCGCGTGGCCTGACCGCCATCGACAGCATCGACGAAGAGACGCTCGGCGCCCGCCCGACACTAGCGCACGTCACCGCGCGCGAAGAGGTCATGGCGCTGATCGCCACGCTCAAGCTGCCGCTCGACGAGCGCGGCCAGCGCCGTGCGGCCGCGCGCGCCGAATGGTTCTCGGCGGCAAGGCAGCCGCTGGAATTGCACGACATCATCGAGAGCTAGGGCGCGGAGATCTCTCCGCCGTCATTCCGCGGCCGGCCGAAAGGCCAGGCGCCTGGAATCCATTGCTTGACATTGCGCGGCATGAACCCGACCTAAGTCGCCTTGTTGAAATCAGCTTAGCTTAGCCAGCTCAGGGGGGAGATTGACGATGACTGACGCGCCGCAGACCAAGCAACCAATCGAGGGCTTCAATTTTGAATTCGTCGATCTGCCTCAGCTTTCGGAAACCTTTGCCGATTCCGTGCAAAGCCTGTTCTTTGACGGGCAGAACCTGCGCATCGTGTTTTGCGCGAGCCGGCTCGAAGAGCCAAAGGGCGGTGGGCGCCCGAATGGTAAGCGCTATCCGACCTGCCGCCTGGTGTTGTCGGCGCAAGGCACGCTCGACCTCATCAACAGGATTCAAAAGATCAGCGCGGCACTCGCGAAGGAAGGAGTCATCAAGGCGAAAGCGGAAAGCGCTTCGTCTGATAAGACGGGATGATGATGCATCAAAAAGTCCGTTGAATCGTTATAGAAAGAGCGATCATACGTATTCGGCCATGTGACATAACCGATCGATGATGGCGCAGCGTTTCATTTCTGATTTTTCGCAGCGCGCGTGACTTATCAGTTGAATCGAATCGATTCCGTTTTAAAGTTGAGCGAACGAGGTCATACAAACGACACGCGTGTCGCTCACGATGATCGCGTAAAAATGTGGGGCGGCTATTAATTTCTTCACTGGCAAGCGAGAGACTTCTGCAATCGCATTCGAAAGCCAGTTCTACCCTGATCGATGAGTAGCTTTATCACTGAGCGGCTTCGCTCTTATCGTGGGCCTGTGTCTTGATCGGATCGTTGAGCTCGATGAGCATATCAATCAAGCCACATTACGTTGTCGCGGTGGCTTTGGTCTTCAGTTGCGCCGCGGCTGTTTTTGTCACCGCTCTGAGCGGGCGCATTGCGTCGGCAGAAGAAGATAGTTCGCGAGCAGCGACGGCTTCCATTCCAGAAAGTATTCGATACATTTTTGATCTGCCGTGGTGCAGGCGGTGGCAACTTAGCTGCTCAAGCTGTGAAGTGCAGGGAGGCAGTATCAAATGTCAGTCAACCCGAGATAATTGCGAAGAGAATTTCAAGAACTATTACTGCACACAGTACAATGTGCCTGAGAGATGCATTTACTGGCGCGACGGATGCAATGTTTGCACGCTGCGTGCGTCAGACAAGCTAATTTCATGCACGTTACTCTCGTGCAAGGAATATCAATTTCCTAACAAGCCGACTTTCACTTGCCTGCGCTTCGAGGATCGTTAGCGGCACGCATTGCTGCCGTTGACGCTTTGACGAGCGTATAGCTGAATCGGAGGGGAGAAAGAAATGGCATCGGTCGTTGGTAATACCATGCAGTCGCCTTGGAAGTTTGTTGGCGCATGGTTGCATGGATCCGGAATGGCCCAGAGCCATGGATCCGGAGTGTTGCTCGGCCAGAATTATGTTCTTACGGCCGGCCATGTCTACGGAGGAGATGATCTACAAGGAATACGCAACTTTTTCGATCCACATTTCGTTCCTGGATTAGATGGAACGAATCAGCCTTTCGGCTCTGCGGGGCATAATTCTGTCGGGCCCAGCATCAACACATTTACGACGCAGAATGGCGATGCGCCCGACATCGCCCTAGTTCGTGTGCACCAGTATAATGGAATACCTACCGGATTACGGTGACACCTTACCCATTGCATCGATTTGCTGACCTCAGCACAATGCGTGCATGGCACGTCTTGCCCGCATCGTTGTCCCGGGTCATCCGCATCACGTAACGCAGCGGGGCAACCGTCGCCAACCGATCTTCTTGAGCCATCCGACTACGCGCTCTATCGCGATCTTCTCGCCGAGCAATGCCGCAAGGCGGCGGTTGAGGTGTGGGCCTACTGCTTTATGCCGAACCACACCCACCTCGTGCTCACGCCGCATGCCGCCGGCGCACTTGCGCGTGCGCTCGGCGAGACGCACCGCCGCTACACCGCGTTTGTCAACGCGCGGGCGCGCTGGACTGGACATTTGTTCCAAGGCCGGTTCGGCTCGGTGGTGATGGACGATGCGCACTTCGTTGTCGCGGCGCGCTATGTTGCACTCAATCCGGTGCGTGCGAAGCTGGTGGCGCGAGCGCAAGATTGGGCATGGTCGAGCGCACGCGCGCATCTCGCGGGGTGCGACGACGGGTTGGTGCGGGTGGCCCCGCTACTCAATCGGATCGGCTGCGTTGACGACTGGTTCGAGGCCGACACCGACGGTGCGTCGTTCGCCGCGTTGCGCGCCGCCGAAACAAGCGGCCGACCGCTCGGCGACGATGATTTCGTGACGAGGATTGGGCAGAAACTCGGTCGTTCGCTGCAACGGCACAAGCCGGGCCGGCGGCCACGCGAGCCGGAGAACGATCAACTGAAGCTGGACATTGGAAATGAGTAAGGTGTCACCGTTCCCCGACGCGCCGCAGACCAAGCAACCAATCGAGGGCTTCAATTTTGAATTCGTCGATCTGCCGCAGCTTTCAGAAACCTTTGCCGATTCCGTGCAAAGCCTGTTCTTTGACGGGCAGAACCTGCGCATCGTGTTTTGCGCGAGCCGGCT
>Ga0075420_100002932_pt1 | contig 14822 bp, 24 predicted proteins | sample SoiMetdeltSBSDD4_FD_75296 | JGI IMG/M metagenome (GOLD analysis project Ga0075420, IMG submission 75296) | Bulk soil microbial communities from a Populus tree surrounding site in Tennessee, USA - Soil MetaG P. deltoides SBSDD4 | ecosystem: Environmental > Terrestrial > Soil > Tree plantation... | reverse complement strand
GAGGTGTCGGTCGTAGCGCCGTGGGGCTGGACGACTCAGCCCGTGCCGGTGACGCAGGCCAGCCTGTTGCAGGCGTCGCGGTTCCTGTCCCGCCGCGATTCGCCCTACGGCATCGCCGGCTCACCCGAGCAGGGATCGGAGCTGCGGCTCCTGTCCAGAGTGGACCCCGACGTCGGGGTGTCGCTACGCGGCCTCGTGCGTCCGCGGGCGGTGGGCTGATGAACCTCGCCGCCGTCATGGATGCCGTGTCGACCCGGCTGGACACCATCGCCAACCTGCGGTGCTTCGCGTACCCGCCGGCCAAGCTGACACCGCCGGCCGCGGTCGTGTCCTACCCCGAGACCTACACGTTCGACGAGACGTACGGCCGCGGCTCCGACCGGATGACGCTGCCCATCGTGCTCGTGGTGGGGAGGGTGTCCGACCGGTCCGCCCGCGACGAGTTGGGCGCCTACTGCAACGGCACCGGCGCCCGGTCGGTCAAGGCGGTATTGCAGTCGGGGACGTACACCGCGTTCGACTCGCTGCGCGTGGTGTCGATCGACTTCGACGTGGTGTCCATCGCCGGCGTCGACTATCTCGCGGCGCTGTTCGACCTCGACATCTTCGGCCCAGGGAGCTGACCCATGGCGTTCGTCCACGGCAAAAACACGTACATCTCGCTGAACGCCGTGGACCTGTCGGCGTTCACCAACACCTCCGAGTTCGAGCGCGGCGCCGACTCGCACGACGTGACGACGTACGGCAAGAACGATCATGTTTTCTCCGGCGGGCTGGGCAACAACCGGGCCACGATGGGCGGCGTCTACGACAACGGGGCGGCCGGGCCGCGGGACACTATCGAGCCGCTCGTCGGCACTGTCGTGACGTTGGTTCGCCGGCCGGAGGGCACCGGGTCGGGCCTGCCTCAGGACTCGGTTTCGGTGCTTGTCGAGAAGTACGTCGAGTCGAGCCCGGTCGCGGACATGGTCACGTGGTCGTGTGAGATGCAGTGTTCCGACGCCGTCACGTCCACCAACCAGTAATAAGGGAGAAGTCGGTATGGGCGCGTTGGTAGCAACGACTCCGGACCGGGACGGCACCGTCGTATCGGGTGCGGCGGTGGCCGCGTCAGACACGATCGCCGCGGCGATCATCGGCCAACGCGGCTGCTACCTGGAGATCATCAACGGTGGCGGCAGCCCCGACGACATGACGATCTCCGACGCGAGCCTCACGCCGACCGGTGCGGCCGCCGCGGCGAACGCGCCGACGGTGACCAACGGCACCTCCAAGGTGTTCCTCATCGTGCCGCAGCAGGTGAACACGTCCACTGGTGTGGTGACGGTCACCCACTCATTCACCACGTCCGTGACCTACAAGCTGTACCCGTTGGGGTGAGGACTGTGTCTCATGTAGACGATGACCTGAAGGCCCGGCTGTTGAAGCCCCGCCTCGCGGAGGCCGACGTCGATGTGCCCGGTATCGGCACGGTACGTGTACGGGCCCTCAACCGGATCGAGGCGATGCACGTTCAATCCGCCAAGGGCAACGAGGCGATTGAGCGTCGGATGCTCGCGTTGGGCATGGTCGAACCTGCGATGACGGAGGCCGAGGTCGGGCAGTGGCAGAAGGCTTCGCCCGCCGGCGAGCTGGAAGCGGTCACGGAGAAGATCACCGAACTGTCGGCGCTGGGCGGCGACGCCGACAAGGAGGCGTACAAAAGCGTTCGAGGCGAACCCGGACCTCGAGTTCCAGTTCTTCCTGGCGCAGAAACTGGGCATGACGGTGGCCAGCCTCCGAACGGAGATGAGTAACGACGAGTACCTCCGCTGGTGTGTGTACTTCGCGAGGAAGGCGCAGCGGGAAGAGCTGGAGATGTTGAAGACCAAGAGGTGAGGTGGGGGGCAGTGCGTGACGCGATCCGGATCGACGGCCTCACCGAGTTCACCCGCAACCTCGCCCAGTTCGAAGCTGCCCTCCCGCGGGCGCTGCGCCTCGCGACGGGCGACGCCGCCGACGCTGTTGTCGACTACGCGCGGCCGCGGGTGCCCCGCCGGACCGGCCGGGCGCGGCAGTCGCTGCGGGCCACGTCCATCGGCGGCGCGGTGCGGCTGACCGAGGGAGGCCCGCGCGCGCCGTACATGCCGTGGCTCGACTTCGGCGGCCGGGTCGGGCGCCGCGGCAGCGTCCACCGGCCCTACCTGAGGCGGGGCCGCTACCTCCACAAGGGATACATAGTCAAGCGGGACACCGGCGTGATCCAGAAGGTACTGAGCCGGGCGCTGCTCAACGCCGCCGACCGGGCCGGGATCGAGGTCACATGATCGGCGGCCGGAACCAGGTCACGTTGACGTTCGACGGCGATTCCGACCCGCTGGAGCGGGTGTTCGCCCGGGTCGGCGACGCCGCCCGCAGGATGACCCGCCGCGTCAGCGACTCGTCGCGGTCGCTCGGCGGGTTCGTCAAGGCCGGCGCCGATGCGGCGGTCGGGTTCGGCCAGTCGTTCTCCGCGAAGCTCGCCCCGATGTTGGCCAGCCCTATGTCTGTCGCGCTGGTGGGAGCTGCTACCGCCGCCGCACCGGCAATGGCTGCGGCCGTGACCGCCGGGCTGCTGATGGCCGTCGGCGGCGGTGTCCTCATAGCTGGCATCGTGACCGCCGCGAGAGACCCAGCGGTCGCTGCCGCGTTCACGGGCTTGGGCACCCGCGCCAAGGCGGCGTTTGCCAACTTCGGCACCCCGTTCAAGGCGCCGCTGATCCGGGCCGCAGACACGTTCGGCGACGCCCTCGAGCGGATGGCGCCGGCGCTGAACCGCATGGGCGCGATGATGGCGCCGATCATTGACGTGCTCGCGCCGGCGTTGGCGCAGATGTTCGAGAAGGCTCTACCCGGCATCGAGAAGGCGGTCGCGGCCAGCATTCCGCTGTTCATCACACTCGCCGAGCATGCCCCCGCAATCGGCGAGGCCACCGGGAAGTTCTTCGAGATCGTCGCCAAGGGCGCGCCGGCCGCCGTGCGATTCCTGGACATCATCCTGAAGGTCGCCGAGGTTGCGCTACCTCTGCTCGGCCAGGCGCTGCGCGGGCTGAGTGAATACTTCGCATTCACGTACGGCGCGTGGCTGGCCATCTTCAACGGGATCAAGGCGGGCTGGAACGGGCTCATCGGGTTTTTCCGGGGGCTGCCCGCTCGGGCGGGTGCGGCGTTCAGCGGCATGTTCGACGGGGTCAAGAACGCGTTCCGGTCGGCGCTGAACTGGGTGATCGACCGGTGGAACAACTTCCACATCCCGGGCCTTGCCACACCGTTCGGGACGCTCGGCGGGTTCAACACGCCGAACCTGCCGCGGATGCACTCCGGCGGCGTGGTGCCCGGGCCGCCCGGCTCGGAGGTGGTGGCGCGCCTGCAAGCGGGTGAGCGGGTCACCCCGGCCGGCGCGTCTAACCGGGTTGTCCTCGAGGTCCGCTCGGGCGGGTCGGCCATGGACAACTTCATCGCCGAGATGATCCGCAAATATGTCCGCGTGAACGGCGGCAACGTTCAGACCGTTCTAGGCACCTAACAGGAGACGACACGATGCACAGGTACAAGACCTGGAACGGGGCCATGCCGACCACCGCGGCGCAGTTGGCGGTCACCACGGGCACGGCGATCAAGACGATGCTGCAGCTCGCGACGCCGTCGACCCGGCAGATACAACTCATCGCGTGGGGGTTCAGCGTCGATGACCCGCCCGGCGCCGACGCCGTTGTCGAGCTGTTGCAGACCGACGTGGCGGCGACCGTCACCGCGCACGTGGCGGCCGGTGTGCAGCCGTTGGACCCGAACGCCCCGCCGTCGCTGCTGACGCTCGGCGTCGCGGCGACCGGGTACACAGCGACGGCGGAGGGTGCGACCACCGCGACGCGGGTCTTCGACGTGGTGTCGCTGTCCTCAACGTCGGGTGAGTCGCCGCTGACCTACACCTACCAGTTCATGCCCGACGAACGCCCGATCATCGCCGTGTCGCGGTTCCTGCGCGTCCGCGCGACCACACCCACCACCGCCGTCGACATGCGGTGCTGGGTTGTCTGGGACGAATAGCCGGTGAGCCCCGCCGTCGCGCCCCTGGTCGCCGGCTGGCGGCTGCGCCAGCCATGGCCCGGTGCGGTGCTCGCCGGCCCGTCGCAGGGTGGGCAGGGGCCAGCCACGTTCCCGGCGACGCTGCTGGAGCTGCACGTCGAACTGTTCATCGGCGGGGTGTGGCTGGACATCACCAGCGACGTCCGCTACCGCGACGCCACGGTCATAATCAACCGGGGTCGGATGAACGAAGGGTCCCGCGTCCAGGCGTCCACGGCCGAGTTGGAGCTCGACAACCGGACCGGCAAGTACAGCCCCCGTAACCCGACCGGCCCCTACTACGGGCTGATCGGCCGGAACACCCCGATCCGGATCGCGGTCCGCGGGGACTACCGGTTCCACGGCGAGGTGTCGTCGTGGCCGCAGACGTGGGTGATGTCCCACGCCGAGGTGTGGACGCCGATCGAGGCGGCCGGGATCCTCCGCCGACTCGGGCAGGGTGTCAAGCCGCTACGGTCTGCGCTGTACCGGGCGATCACACGGTCCGACGCCGTCCTGTACTGGCCGTTGGAGGACGGTCCAAACTCCAGCCAGGCAGCCCCGGCCATCGGCGGCGACCCGCCCCTGCGGGTGACGTTCACGTCGGGCCCCGGCGAGTTCCCGTTCGGCGCGGAAGGGCCCCCGGGCGGCGGGTTCACCGTCGACGCCACCGGCGACGGGGACACCATCATGGGCCTGAGCGGTGCAGTAACCAGCCCGCTCGGCGCTACGCACAAACAGTTCATGCACCAGTCGGTGTGGCGGGCCGATCTGTCGTTCACCCCGTCGGACAGCACGCCGATCACGCTGTACACCACCGACTCCCTCGTGTGGTTCCCGAAGATCACCGCCGCCGGCAACCTGGGCCTGCGGGTCTTCGACCTGGCCGCTTTCGCCGAGGTGGTCACCCTCGACAGCGGCATCAGCATCATCGACTCGACGTGGCATCACATCGCGTTCTCCGTCAGGCAGTCCGGCGCGAACCTGAACGTCAAGCTGTACCTCGACGGCGTTGAGGTGGAAGACGACACACTCGCCGGCCGTACCATCGGCGGGTTCAAGCGGGTCACCCTCAACGTCGGTGTCCCGGACAGCCCGCGGGTCGGCCACATGTACCTGACGGAGTCGGCGTCAACGACCGCCGGCGCGCTGTCGGTCGACCCGGAGCACATCGACGCGATCTACGGGCATCCCGGTGAGACCGCCGCGGACCGCATGAGCCGGCTGTGCACTGAGGAAGGTATCGCCCTTCAGATCATCGGCACCGCCGGGGACACCGCGCCGATGGGCGCCCAGCGGCCGGAGAAGCTGGTCGACCTGCTGTTCGAAGCGGCCGAAGCGGACCAGGGCATCCTGTTCGAGCCGCGGGACGCGTTCGGGTTCGCCTACCGCACCCGGGTCAGTCTGTACAACCAGCCGGCGAAGGCGACCCTCGAGGTGCAGGGTTTCCACCTGACCGCGGTGCCGTTGCCGGTGGAGGACGACCGGCTGATCCGCAACGACGTGACCGCCATCCGGGTCGACGGGTCGAGCTACCGGCACATCGTCGCCGAGGGTCGGCTGTCCACATTGGATCCGCCCGACGGGGTCGGCACCTACGACATTGACCTGCGGGTCAACGTGGAAGCCGACGCGCAGCTACCCGACATCGCCGCGTGGGTGGCGCACGTGGGTACGTTCGACGACGTCCGGTACCCCGATGTGAGCGTCGGGTTGCACACGTTGGAGGTCGTGGCCGACCCGCTGCTGCCGACGAACATTCCGGCCGTCGACATCGGCGACCGGTTCGTGATGAACAACCCGCCGGTGTGGCTGCCGCCGGATCAGATCCAGCAGCTTGTGCAGGGCTACACCGAGGAACTCGGCGGGCACCTGCGCACCCTCGTTTGGCATTCGACGCCGAGCGGACCGTACGACGTCGCGGTCCTCAACGACCCGGTCCGCGGCAAGTTGGACACGGCCGGGTCGGAACTGGCCGAAGCGCTGACCTCGGGCACGACCCAGTTTGACGTGGCCACCACGAGCGGCCCGCTGTGGACCACCGACGATGCCGAGTTCCCGTTCGACGTGCGCTGCGGCGGCGAGCGCATGACGGTCACCGACATCGCGGCGTCCGCGCCGACCTTCAACGCGACCGGGGCAGCGGCGCACGCGGTCGACGCGGCCGTCACACCGACGATGCCGTCGCACCTGACCGGCAGCCTGCTGCTGTGCCTGGCCGCGATCCGCAACTCCGGTACCGGTTTCCCGGACACCCCGGACGGCTACATCCGGCTACCCGTCTTCGACGCCGGCGCCAACGTGCAGCTCTTCGCGCGGATCGCCGAGTCAGCGTCGGAGGCCGCACCGACGATCACGTTCAGCGGCAGCGTGGCCGGCGCCGACACGAGCGCGCAGATGTGCCGCTGCAACGGCAAGTGGTACGACGTCGCCAACATCATCTCGGCCAAGGCAGCCTGCCTCAACGTGTCCGCGCAAGACATCGCCTATCCGGGGCTGACCATCCTCGAGGACAACTGCATCGTCTTCTACATCGGGTGGAAACAGGACGACTGGACGTCCGTTGCGGTGATCGCCGGTGCCACCGAGATCGGGGAACCCGACACCACCACCGGAGACGACCAGGGCATGGTATGGGACCGGGTGGTGCAGACCACCGCCGCGCACATTCCGGCGGGTGCGTTCGTGGTCACCGGCGGCGCGGCGGCGATCAGCCGCGGCGCGGTCGTGGCGCTGCGCTGCGACGCGCAGGAGTTCACCGTCACCCGGTCGGTCAACGGGGTCGTCAAGTCACACGCAGCCGGCGCGGACGTCCGGCTGTGGACACCGCTCGTACTAGCCAAGTAAGGAGGTTGCCGGTATGCCGTTCCTCGCCGGCCAGACGGTCACCGCGGCGGACCTGAACCTGGCCACGCAGAAGGTCATTGCGCGGGGTCGTCGGGTCACCACCTCGGCCGGCACCACCAGCGTCGTCGGGATCATGCGTCTCGACGACAAGCCGGTCCTCGCCGGCCGCACGTACAAGATCTCCGCCGGCCCGCTGCAGCTCGACTCGACAGTTGCGAACGACCACATCCGGGCGGTGATCACGTACACGACGGACGGGTCTACGCCGACCACGGGGAGCGCCACTCTGCCCGGCGCGGTCGCCGAGGGGCAGCAGGACAACATCGCGTTCGGCGAGACGCGAACGATTGAAACGACGTACACCCCGGCCGCCGACGAGACGCTGTCGCTGCTGCTGTGTGTGCAGCGGATCAACGGGACGGGCACGGTCACGCTGGTCGGCAGCGCCGACTTCGACTTCGAGATGAAGATCGAGAACGCTGGCGAAGACGTCGGCGACACCGGCACGGACATCTAAGGGAGGTGCCTGACGTGTCGACGTGGTACCTGAACCGTGCCCTGACCAACTTCCGGGCCGCCGTCGACTTCCACTACCCGGATCGGGACCGGCAGTCCGACGGCACCGTCGGCGACCCCGCCCACCAAGAGACAACCAGCGACCACAACCCCGACCCGGCCGGCCAGACTGACGCCGGGTCTGTCGACGCGTGGGACATGGACGTAGAACTCAACGGGGTAGGGCAGCCCTACGCGGCGGACGTCGAGGCGCTGAAGGTCGTGTTTGAGGACCACGAGTCGTCGCGGTACTGGATTCACAATCGACAGATCGCGTCACGCTCCGACGGATGGGTGCGCCGGCCGTACACCGGGTCCAACCCGCACGACAAGCACGTGCACTGGAATACCCGCGAGTCCCACGAGAATTCCCACGCCCACTGGAGGTTGGACATGGAGCAAGGCGAAGAGCTGCTCTTCGAGACGCCGCACAACCCCAGCCGCCGGGTTGGGCACGTGCTCACGGACGTCAGCAACCTGCGCGACGCCCTGATCGACGAAACCGACGCCGTACCGGGCGACCCGGCCTACCCGAAGGCCGGGTCGATCCTCGGCCGGCTCCTCACCGCCGCGGAAGCGCCGACCGAGCCGGCGCACGTTGACGTCGACGAGCTCGTCGACGCGCTGAAGCCGCACCTCGAGGCGGCGGCCGAGGCCGCGGTGCGCAAGGTGCTCGGCGGGCTTGACGGCGCCGTTCCACCACCGCCGCCCACCGGCTAAGCCAATGGCACGCCGCCGCCAGCTCACCGTGCTCGTGCCGCTCGAACACAACCCGCTGGAGCTGTGGCTGCTGACCGTCTGCCTGGTCTCCGGCGTGGCCGGCTTCGTCAACGGCCCGCTCGACGACGGGATCCCCGCGTGGGCGCGGCTGCTCTGGTACGTGCTGCTGTTCGCAGGCGGCGCGGTGTACTTCGTCGGCGTGTGCGTCCGCGACGTCATCACCAGCACGCTGATCGTGCGGGCCGCGCTGATCCCGGTCGGGTTCGGCGCGTACCTGTGGGCCGTACCGGCGGCCATGCTCGGCGGTCTGCTCGGCGGCGTGCTCGTGGCCGCGTTCGGCGTGGCCGCGCACTGGCGGGCTGTGCAGCTCACCAACTACCTCTGGCGGACGAAGGTGCCTCTGTGAACGTGTTCCTGGCCGCGCTGCTGGGGCTTATCGGCACGGTGCTCGGCGGCGGCGGCGGGTTGTACGCGCTGCTGACCGTGCGGGCGGCGCGGCGGCGCATCGTGGCGCAGGCCGATGAGACGGTCGCCGGGGCGGCGCGGGTGCTGATCGGCGGGGCGGCCGACTTGGTAGAGCCGTTGAAGCGGGAGCTGGGCGAGGTGCGCGCTGATCTGCGGCAGGTGCGCCGCGACGCCGACGCGCTGGACCGCCAGTTGCGCCGACTCATCGCGATGATCCACGACCCGTACATGACCATCGACCGGCTGCGGGTGATGGTCGGCGAGCCGGGCACCAACTAAGGGAGAATGATCATATGCGTAGGTGGCTTCGGCTCGACGCCCTCAACCGGGCGTGGCGCACCGTCCTACAAGGCATCGCCGTCGCCGTGCTCGCCGCGGCCGGCGACGCCGCGATACAGGTGGTGCAGCGGGCGCTCGTAGACGCCGCTGTGGGACAACCGATGGACTGGACGCAGGTGCGGACCACCGCGGCGTACGCGGCCGGCACGGCGGCGCTGATGGCGATCGCGGCGTACCTGCACCGGAAGAAGCTCGACCCGTCGCCGATCCCGTCCGCGCAGCCCCCGGCGCCTCCCGCGCTGCGGCCGGCCGAAGCGGCTTCCGCCGCGATGCAGCCGACGACGCCACGATGAGACAGCAAAACGCCCCCGACCTCGAGGTGAGGTCGGGGGCGTTTGCCGTGTCGGGTCAACACTCACATGTGCCCAACTCACAACCGCTGGCCGGGTTCGGGTCGCCCGGCGGGATCCTGCCGTGCGGAACCTGACAGGCGCAGTCCATGTCGCAGCCGTGCTCGCGGTGATTCGCTGTGTAGTGATCGCAGGCCGGGCAACGGAATCCCTTAGCCGGCATGGGCAGGCCGCTACTGCGTACCTGCGATCTCGCCGGCTGACGCTCCAGTGCGTCGGCGATGCGTTCCAGGGCGGCAGCGATGCGGCAGAGTGCTTCGTCGTCCACGTCGTCATCCTCTCGTCGTGGGGTTGGCCTGGTGGCTCGGGCAGGTGCCGGACCCCGTTTGTCGGGTTCCGGCACCACCCCAGTCATCAGACGAGCGCCGGGCTGACCGGCGCGTCAGCCGGCACGTACCCGTCGCGCATCTCGGCCAACTCCCGCTCGGCGCGCTTGCGGGCCTTCGTGATCGCGCCCTTCTGCGCCGGGGTCAACGTCGCGGCCTTCGCGTGCCGGCGGCAGGTGCACCCCGGCTCGCAGCGGCGGGCGGTACGCGCGGGCGGCGCCGGGGCGGCGATCAGCCGACCGGAGTACCACTCGGCGAACACGAACACGCCGACCACGAGCACGCCGTAGAGCCGCTGGCCGAGGTTGTCGCCGGCCATCACGTTGCACGTCAGGGACAGCAGCCCCATCGCGGCGGTGATCTTCAGGCCGGCGCGGCGGGTCGACTCGGCGAACCGGTGCGAGCGGCCGATGAGGCCGAGGACCGCGAAGCCGTCGACCAGGAACGGGACGGTCCACGCCTCCCAGCCCAGGCCGAGGGTGTGGCTGACGTCGATGATGTGCATGAAGCTGATGCTGGCGGCACCGGCCATGAACAGGGTGACGATCGTCTTGACGGTGATGTAGGTCCAGTTGTGGGTGCGCACTGTGTGTCCTCCGGGACGTTGGCCGCGCGAGCACCGCCGAAGCGTGCTACGAGCGCGGGACTAAAAGCTTGGGGCTCGACCGGCGAAGCGCTACAGCGGGTCGCAGTTCTGCTGCGCGTTCCGGACTCACTTCGCCGGTCGAGCGTTGCTGGCCTGGCGGCCACCGCGTCAGCCCAGCGCGGCTGGGCTGCACGGAAGCGGTCAGATCCGGGTGATCGAGGTCACCGTGACGTCGAGTTTGCCGGCCGCCTCGTAGTAAACGATGGCCGCGTCGGCTGCCCCTTCGGGGTGGTACGCCATGATGTTGCGCTCCGTCCGGGTGACCCTGGCGCCTGCGTTGGGACCGCGCCCCCGGGGGTTGGTGTAGGTGACCGTCACGGCGTACTGGTCGAGCCCTGCGAACTGCATGCCCTCTCCTTTGTCCGGGGGCTTGCTTGCGTGGGTCTGGGGGGAGTCGAACCCCCGGCGTTAGGGCTTACTGGTGGCGGTCGTACCCGGCCTGACTGCCGCTTCCCGCGGACCCTTGGTTGGTGCTTGGTTGCCCCTGGCAGCTTGCTCTGCGGTGGGATCTGATCTCGGTTTCCCTGGGGCCGCTATCCTCTTGTACCTCTAGTATGACACGCCAGCGTGTCGGGCGCAAGGGTAGACGCGTGACGCTTGCCACGCTAGGGTGTCAGTATGACCGAGCCGCTGCCGATCGTCGACCGCTGGCAACTCGACGAGGACTTCCTCGCCGAATGCCCGCGGGAAATGGACGCGGACCCGCGGTGGATCACAGATGGGCTGGCCGAGACTTATGGCACGAATCCGCATCGAGGTCGACGGCAAGCTAGCCCTTACCGTCGCCCAGGTCGCCGCCGAGTTCGACCTACAACCTGAGTCGACCCGCACGGTGATCAGGCGCCTCGGCGTCGAGCCGGTTGCGCATCTCGACGCGCGTACCCCGCTGTATGCGGCTGTGCTGCTGCGGAAGGCGATGAAGGCCCGGCCGGGCAAGGGCGCCAACCTGCGGAAGAGCTAGCGGCGCTCGCAGACAACCCCGTCGCCGTCGCGGTCCTCATACCACGCGTACTCCGGATCAACACCACGTCGGTACGGCCCCAACAGATGAGCATTCGCCTCCGCGCACGTCTCAAACCGCGGATCGAGCACGGCCGCCGCGCTGGTCGGCGCCTGCGACGCCGCGGCAGTCGTGACGATGTTCACCGGGGTCGGCGGCGCGCCCGGCGGACTCGTGAACAGCGCCCGGCCGCACACCCCGCACACCACCAGAACGATCACGGTTGCGCTGCCGATAGCGATCAGCCAGGTGCGTGCATTGCTGCGGGGGCGGGGCGCGGCTGGGGGCGGGGTCACGGTCGGGGACGGTAGCGGCCGCCCGTACATGGTCACAAGAGGCCATCCGACTCGACGGTGGGCAGGGCATCGACGCGGACAAGCACCTGCGTGTGCCTCGGCGGCCGGTCCTCGACGTACCGCGCGCCCTCGATCCACACCTCCGTGCCGCCGTAGAACTGAGACAGTTCGTTGAGGACCCGCTGTACCCGCAGCCGTAGCCGCCCGTTGCCGTACTTCCACTTGCCCTCAGGGATGTCGATCAGCGTGCCCTCAGGGATGTCGACGTCGGTCATGGTGTCCCCCAGCCGAGCGCGTCGCCGATGGGCTGCAGCAGCAGCACCCCGGCGCAGATGGCGATGATCAGGGCCGCCGATGCTGCCGCGACCCAAGCCGGCACCGGTGCGGCGTCCGGTGCCGGCCGGCCCCGTTGGGTGGTGGCCATGCGGACCTCCCTCGCGGCGGTGAGCTTGGCGTAGACCTGCCGGCGGGTCTGCCACCGCATGGCCACCCCTCCCATGGGAGCGGGGGGTCGGGGCGGGCGGTATCGAGCTCTGCTATGGGCAAGAAGGCCGACCGCCCCGACCCGGGGGGCGGGCTCGCCCCGGTTTTGCCGACCTGGGCTAGCCCACGCAAGACACCTTAGGTAGCCTAGATGGAATCCGCAACGTTGGTCTTGAGGTGCTGGAGGTGATCGTGGTTAGATCAGCGGGCCGACCTGGGAGTACGTTGATCATGCCCGCGATTCCACCGACGTACCGCGAGATCGCGGACGAGTTGACCCGGCGCATCGAGGCCGGCCAGTACAAGTCGGGGACGATGCTGCCCAGCTATTCCAAGCTGGCGGACGAGTTCGAGGTGTCGGTGTCCACTATCCAGCAGGCGCTGCGGATCCTCCGCGAGCGTGGGCTGACGACGGGCCGACCCGGCCGCGGGGTGTACGTCAAATAGCGGAGCCGCCGCTCCTACAAGTGGGGGGGGGTGTGCGCCATGCAACTACCGGCGGTGATCTGGCTCCCCGACATACCTGACGCCGATGCCTGGCTGGCGCGTTGCCTGGCGTACGTCGAGCGGATGGGCTACCACCTCATCGGGATCGTCGAAGAGTCCAAGGGTGGCCGCTGGCGGGACGCCAGCCGGCTGGCGTTCGACGAGCGCGCGGTGCTCGTGGTGGGCGACCTGGCGCACCTGCCGACCGACCGGTTGCCGCGGGTGGAGTTCGTGACGCAGACCCGCGAAGCCGGGTCCCGATGGAGCCGGCCGCTGCGTATTCTGCGCCAGCAGACGAGACGTGCCCCCGACGAAGGCCGGGGGCACGGTACCGTTACATAGCTGGGTGTCTACATGGATGCTGCGGCGACGGTGGGGAGCGCGTGGACCGCAAGTCGGCGCTCCTCACCCGTGATCAGGGTGTACACGGCGGTGGTGGCCGGCGAGGAGTGCCGCATCAGTTCCTGCACCAGCCGAAGGTCGCGGGTCGTGCGGTACAGCTCGGTGCCGAAGAAGTGCCGGAACGAGTGGGCGGACAGGTGCGGTAGGCCGATCCGGTCGAGCATCGCCTGCAGCCGCTGCGACACCCACCGCCGGCCGGGGGTACGGGGCGGCCGGCCGGGGATGACCAGCCCGGCGGGGAGGTCCCGGACCGCGTCCCAGATGACCGGGTGGGTGGGCAGAATCGCGGGCCTTCCGCCCTTGCCGCGGCGGACCCGCAGGGTCTGGGCGGTGATGTCGCCCCGGTCCTGGTCAGCGATGTCTCCGCAGCGCAGCCCGGCGTACGCGGCGAGTTTGACGGCCAGGTCCCAGGGCTGCGGTAGCCGGGCCAACGCGGTGTCGAGCTCGTCGACCGTGGCCGGGTGGGGAATGCCGCCGGGGACCCGGACGCGGGGCAGGCGGGTCGTCGGGTCGAGGGTCAGCCACGGGTCGTCGGGGTCGGTGGCCCACCGGTAGAACTGGCGGAGATGGTTGCTGTAGGTGTGGCGGGTCTGCGGGCTGGTGTACGCCGCGAGCCAGGTGAGCAGTTCGCCGTGGGTGGCTGCGTCGAGGCCGTAGGGCAAGGCGCGGTCGGCTGCTCGTAGCAGGCGACCGCGGTCTTCGATGGTGCTGCCGGCGAGGCCGGCATGTCGACAATGGGCGAGATGTGCATCGATGAGGTTACTCATACCGCATCCTTTCGTCGCTGTCGTTTGTGTGACCACGGGTTGACGGTCGGTTCGAGCAATCGACGGTCCTTACTCAGGCGGCGACGGGTCGGGGGAGTAGGGCTGGACGGCCTAGGCCAGGTTTGGCGCTACTGCGTCGGGGTCCACCTTTCGGCCTGTTGTCCCTGGGCCGTGCGGCGTCGACCTGATACTTAGTGGTAAGGCCTGGGCGGACCGGTTCGCTTGTGGCCACAGGCGGAGCGGACGCGTCGGCGGGCAGTAGGTCCACGACCGGGACGCCAAGGGCCCCCGCGATTCGTTGGAGGTCGTTCAGGTCGATCGGCTGTCGACCCCGGGCCTTCCGGCTGACCCACATCTCCGATACGCCTAGCCTTCGGCGAGCTGGGCCTGGGTCATCATCCGGCGCGCGAGTAGTGCTCGGATCTCGGCAGCTACCGCGTCGCTCAGGTCCGCGGTCCGCGTGGGCGTACTCATGGGCGCGATTCTCTAACGCGATCCGTTGTCGGGTCAACCGAATGGCCCAAACTGCCCAGGTTCTGCTTGACGTCTAACAGGATCTGTTAGACAGTACCCGAGTGAGCAATCCAGCACCCGAATCGGTCATCGCGGAGATCCGCGCCGAGATGGGCCGCCAAGACATCAACGGTAATCAGTTGGCGGAGAGGCTCGGCACCAGCGAGATGTGGGTGAGTCGCCGACTGAGCGGAGTCACCCCGCTCCGCGTCGCCGACCTGATCCGGATCGCCGATGCGCTGGGCGTTCCCATCACTCAGTTCCTGCCCGCCCCTGCGAGCGCCGGCCATGTCCAGTGAAGCCCGGACGCGCCGGCCGCACACCCAAGGGCCGCGCAGGATCCGGCCCGAGAGGGCCAGCCGGCAAGGGACCTCGGAAGCGCCTGCTACCCGGTTGTCCGTTCTCAGTGGTCGTGCCGGCCGGGTTGCTCGTGCTCGTCGTCGCGCTCTGCGCCCGGTGGATTGGCTGATCATCCGCGCCGCGTGCGCAGCGGTCGCCGTCATCGGCCTCGCGATCGTCGTCGCCGGCATCTACCCCTTGGCTT
>Ga0075420_100002931_pt1 | contig 14823 bp, 9 predicted proteins | sample SoiMetdeltSBSDD4_FD_75296 | JGI IMG/M metagenome (GOLD analysis project Ga0075420, IMG submission 75296) | Bulk soil microbial communities from a Populus tree surrounding site in Tennessee, USA - Soil MetaG P. deltoides SBSDD4 | ecosystem: Environmental > Terrestrial > Soil > Tree plantation... | reverse complement strand
TACATAAAAGCAATGTTGAATTTAGAAAAATTTGAAATAGGACAAAGTTACGTTACTTCAAAGATAAAAAATAGAAAAAATGAAACATTAGTCGTCAATATTCAGGCTGGTAGTCCAGGAATAGATATATCGGATTCACTTTTTAATTTGACAGAGATTCCTAAGATTGCATATCTACGTACAACAATTGATAATATGATTCTAATAAGAAAACTACCAGTGATGGGAGTTAAAGAATGGTTACTGATTTATGAAAATACTCTTTTTTTGTTAGCTGTAAAGGAAAAATATGATGAATTAGAAATTCTTTGTGTCTTTTAATTCCTGATTGATATTATTTCTATTCCAAACTAATTTCCCAACAGTTATACCTACATTTCATAGATAAGATTTTAAGTCATAATGTTATCCAAATTCTTGAAATGGGCTTAGCGCAGCTTGCTAAGGTTACTTTAATTCTTCCTAGGATGGAATCGTCAAAAGTTGCTAGTAGGCTAGCACAATTTGAATGGTTTCATCCAATCAGCTCTAATTCTGAATATTCTGATCCAAATTTAGATGAACTACATTTACGCTCGCAAAAACTCTTTCAAAGTATCGATGAAGTTGTACGTGAGTTAGGGATTAAAACAGAAATTGGAATAATGGATGCTCTTCTAAAAGGTAAACCCAAGAATAAAAAAGAACTACAAATCTCAGAAATTGAACAGTTAATATTAAAATTAGAGGGAGATTCAAAGACTTTGGTAAATGAAACCTCCAAAATCATTAATGAAAGAGATTCTATAAATAGACAACTTGATGAATATAAAACATTAAAAGATACTCTAAGTGTAGTATCCAATTTAAAGATCGATATATCCAAACTTAATAATAGTAAATTATTATACCAAAAGGTATATGTTATAAAAACTAAAGATTTCTCAGAGATTCAACGTTCTCTTCCAGATATCTCTCTTTTTACATTGAAATTAAATGATACTTATTCTGCATTATTTATCTTCGCTAAGAATGAGGATTCTGATAGAATAGGAAAAACAATACGTAGTTTTGATATTTCACAAATTGCAATACCTAATACTTTTTCTCAAAATCCAAGTGAAGCTTTTCGAAATTTAACTACAAAAATAAAAGAATTAACTACAAAGAAAAAAGAAATTGATTCTAATATTTTGAAGATAAGCAAGGACAATAATTCAAAAATTCTTTATTTGAGAGAATCCTCCCAAGTTGTAAGAGAAATTTTGGAAACTTTAAGAAAACCTGCAGGTTTAAAGAACTTTGCTATTATTCAAGGATACATTCCAACTGTTATGGCTCATAATTTTAAGAAACTACATGAAAGATGGATAACAATATTCGAGCATAAAAAACATAATAATTTTCATCAAATAGAGAAAGATCAAGATCATGACCGTGATTCTGAACAATCAAAAGAAAATCAAGAGCCTACTTTATTTGCCAATGGTCGTTATTTTAGATCCTTTGAACCAATAACACTTACCCAAGGTCAACCTAGATCCAATGAGATAGATCCCACCCCAATGATTGCATTAATATTTCCTATTTTTTATGGATTAATGTTTGGAGATGCAGGACAAGGTGCACTATTGGCTTTGCTTGGTGCTACATTTAGAATTAGAGGAACAGGAAACTTAAAAAAATGGGGTACGTTGATACTTGCGTCAGGAATATCTGCAGTAATTGCAGGCTTGATAGTAGGAGAGGCTTTTGGGTTTCATATTTTTGAAGTTCCAGGAGGTGAATACCTGAAATCATTAGGATTCATCGGAATATTAAATGCAGCAGACTTTTCAGAAGAGACTGTTCTTACTATTCTTACTTTTTCCATCAATATAGGTATTACACACTTAGTAAGTGCTTTTGCATTTTCCATATACAAAGGAATCAAACAAGGCAAGAAATACGAAGTACTAACTAATCGTCTTCCCACTCTAATAATGTATTTGTCAATAATTTCTCTAATGTTAGCTGCAGTAGGTGCTAATTACAAGGTTCTCGAAATGTATACCAATCAAAACCCTGCTCCATTCTTCTCAAATATAGCTGGTGATTGGGTTACTGTAGAAATAGTTACAAAGATTTCATTCTTAATACTTATGATAACTATGGTATTACAGATTATCGCAGTTCCTTTAGGCGTTAAACTTGGGAAAATAAAACTTCATGGAAATGTAAATGAAGAATTATTTATGACAGTCATTGAAGTTATGTTAATTAGATTAGTGGAATTATTTGCTAATACAATTAGTTATACCAGAATTGGAATTATGTTACTTGTACATGTAGCTTTAATGGGTACAGCCAATAATGGAGTAGAATTCTTTTTCTCCACTGGTAACTTTCCCGTTGGAATAGTAGTGGCAATACTAGGAAATCTCGGTGTGATGATGATAGAAGGATTACTAGTCTATATTCAGGCACTAAGACTTCATTTATACGAGTGGTTTACAAAATTCTACGATGGTTCAGGAGTTCCATTTAAAAAATTGGTACCAGAAATGCTATACACAAGCCTGCTATGGGAAAAGAAACTACAAAAATAATTCCAATAAATCTGATTGTTAAATGATATGACCTAGGACATCTGCTCAATATCCTAGGCCATGGAAATTGTTCCCCTTCGGTTTGGTCGATGTATTCTTCTTATGGTTATTAGGAATATTTAAACGTGATGGGTATCAAAAATTCATGTATTGAATTCTATTATCAAAATAATTTATAAATAACATGCGGCTATAAATTAAATGATGAGTGATTTTAATAATAAAAATTTTATACTAAACCAAGCACTATGGTTAGGAATATCTCTAGCTATTAGTATTGCTATTTCTCTTGTAGTACCATTCCCATACTCATTACCCATCATAATTGGAGTTTTCCTACTTCTAAGCTTTTATATCAGACAGCGTCAGTTTAAGAAACTTGGATTGTCGAGTGCTACTATGTTTGGTAACAGTTCTGTAAATTACTATTGCATGAATTGTGGAGCTAAACATAACCAAGTATCATGTCCTCGCTGTGGGTCAAAAATGAAAAGAGTCGGTGCTTAAATTTTTTTTATTTCATTAAAATGAAATTCTCATATACATTAGTCAAAAGCTTCACAAAGTTCTTTTAGTTTATCTTTCCATGTGCCTGACTTTATTAATCCACTTGCCAACAGTATACCTTTTGATCCAAGTTTTACGGCGCTTTGAACATCGGCCTTATCTACTATTCCAGCTCCACAAATTACTTTTATATTTTCAGAATGTTTGCCTGCTTCTTTTACAGATTGAGTAATTATTGATGGGTTGACTTTACTAACTGCTTTTCCAGTTCCTATTAGTTCTGGAGGCTCAATAGCAATCATATTTGGATTTAATCTAGCTAATTCCCCAACTTCCTTAGATGTTGCCGCACACACTATTGAAGTCATATTTAATTGTCTCAATCGTTCTACAAGTTTTTGAATATGTGTATGTTCAATTCTGTGTTCGCTATGATTTATCAAAGAACCAACTGCTCCATAAGATTTTGCTAATTCAGGAATAATAAAGCCGGTAGTAGCTCCTATTTTTTTGTCATCTATATGTTGACATATGAGAGGAAGTTTAATGAATTGTGATAAGTAAAATAAACAATTTTGTGGAGGTGCTATCATTATTTGAACTTTGTTACTATTTGAAATGTCTTTTGCAATTTCCGAGAGCTTTAAGATTTTCTCTCCAGCCACTTCTAGGTAATTCTTACAGTTAATTATAATAAGTCCTTTCAAATTCTTATTCCATTTGTGCTAAGGATTATTTTTCGTTAATCTCTTTTAGGAAATTTTTCTGTTTCTTTATTGCTAATGCTTGATGTGAATTTCTGATTCAATTTATCCATTCTAGCTTCATATCCTTTATTATATTCTAGCTCATCCGGTACTAAAGTTGCGGGGTGAATAAACCCTTGATTTCTCATAATCATTGCTCTTTCAGATGCCCATGTTCTTTGTAAGTCCCAATCGGCTGTTCCAAATCCATCAAGTGGACCAGTTAGTCTACCTTCGTGCATACTAAATACTAAGCATTCTACAATGGGGATTGAATAATTTAGACTAGCTGGTGAATTCAGTTTTACTGGCATCAAAGGGAGATGATGACTACCTCTTGTATTACCTGATACATAATGTGGATTATTAAAAGCACTACCAACTTCTTCTGTTGCTGGAAAATCCTTTTGTGTTCTAACTATTGCTATGGGATCATCCTTACCAACATAGGTTCCAGCTATGTTATGTAATCTATCAGTTGATGCAGAAAGAATTTGATCTCCTGCTGATGAATATACTGAATGAACAACGTATCTGCCAGGAAACATCAAAGCTGCTTCTAACTCTGGTTTATCCTCCCACATTTTTAAATCTGCAATATTACCTGTCATGACATCCATAATCTTAAAGGTGACTCCACCTGCCAATTTTTCATTTATTAAAAGGCCTGTATTACTTCCAGCATCTACAAACATTCTCCAAAATGGAAAATTAAATGCACCAGGCTCTGTTTTATCAGCAGCAAAAATACAGAATACTTCACTTTGTCTTTCTTCCATTTCTATTTCTGCAACTCCAGGACCCATTCCTCTAACGTTTCCAGAAAAAGAATCTTTTAACAAATCTTGTCCAGCTCCATACAAGCCTTGGTTTTTAGCTGTTTTAGTTCCTTCACTAAAGGCATCCCATGCTAATTTATGAATTTTTTCATTATCTATTCCAAATTTATGGGTCATAACAATGTGAATATCATCACCGCTATACCCAATATAATGGTCTATGATGAGTTCCTTTCCCATTTTCTCAATAGAGTTTTTAACAACATCAAGTAATTCATCACTAGGTCTGGTATGCCCACCAATTGCACCTATATCTGCTTTTATTGCTGAAACTGTTATACGCATAATTTGATTGAATTAAATATTGTTTATATCTTTTCTGCTATGTATTTTATTTTTAATCATCTAAAATGGAACCTCATTCATTGCATTTTAAACTATGTTTTTGATTAGAAAAGTTAAATATCAGAAAGTGAATGAAAGATATCAAAATCCAGAATTTGAATATCAATTCAAAAGATAAAAAATATTCCCTTGTAATATGTGAAAAACCAAATGTTGCTAATCGAATTGCTATTGCTTTAGGAACATCTGAGATTAAAAAAACAAAAATAAAAGGCAATATAGTTTTTGATGTACTTACCAAAGAAAACACACGTTACGTAATTCTATCCTCTAAAGGTCATCTGTATGGTCTAAAAAATACTAAGAAGAGAGGTAAGATCTTTCCTATTTTTGATATATATTGGGCACCGATATCCAATTTCCACAATAAAAATTCAAAGAACGTCATAGAGTTAATAAGGCAATTTGCTAAGGAAACTGATAAATTTATTCATGCATGCGATTATGATCAAGAAGGTGAATTAATTGGATATAATATATTAGAATTGATATGCGAAAAAGCTTATAATAATTCTCATAGAGCAAAATTGTCAACCTTGACTACTGATGATATAAATAAATCGTTTATTACATTAGAAAAAACTAATAGAAATATGGCTTACGCGGGGATGTTTAGACACTTATTAGATTATATTTATGGAATAAATTTTTCTATGGCCATTTCACGTGCGATAAAAATAAAAAATAGGTATTCTCATCTAACTGTTGGAAGAGTTCAAACTCCTACTCTAAAATTTATAGTAGATAGAGATTTGCAAATAAATTACTTTATACCAATTCCTTTTTGGAGCATAAAAGCTCATTTTAAAAAAGATAATGAAGTTTTCATTTTTTTCTTTGAAAAAAAAAGAATAGACACATTAAAACAAGCAAATTATATTATAAATCAGTGTAATGGTAAAAATGGCATTGTAAATAATATAAATATTTACGAAGAATATCTAAAACCATTACACCCCTTTAACATAGGAGACCTTCAAAAGGAATCATTTAGATTATTTAAATATTCTCCAATCTATACCCTTTCAATAGCTGAAAGCCTTTACCTAAAAGCATTGATTTCCTATCCTAGAACTAATAGTCAAATTCTCCCAGTTTCAATTAACTATAGGAAAATTTTATATGATTTGGAAAAATTTTCAGAAGAATACAAAAGATATGTTACTATATTGTTAAATCAGAATAAGCTTTATCCGAATAATGGTATAAAAAATGATCCAGCTCACCCGGCTATCTATCCTACTGGAATAAAACCAATTAATCTAAATTCTGCTGAATTAAAAATTTATGATCTTATAGTAAAAAGGTTTTTTACTACATTTGGGGAAACTGCAATTTTTAAAAAAACTAAAATTGATCTTCTGGTAGATGATAATTTTTTATTTAATAAAGAAGAAAAAAATATACTTTTAAAAGGGTGGATTGAATTTTATAATTCATTTTATAATTATAGCGATAACTCTGTTGACTCAGATCTTCAAATAGGAGATACATTGACTAACATAGATATTATTAAAGATTCGAAATTGACCGACCCACCCGTCTATTTCAATTATTCCTCTTTATTATCTAAAATGGAACGAGAAGAGATAGGCACAAAATCTACAAGAGGAAATATTATAGAATTATTAATACGAAGAAATTATGTAACTGTAAATAATTATAATAATATCAAATCAACTGATCTTGGCATCTTTTTAATAGATTTTATGGAAAAAAATCTTCCAAAAATAATTTCTACGGATTTGACCAGAGCTTTAGAACATTATTTAGCCGATATTGAAGGAGGAATTACAGATAGAATATTTATACTAAATAGTATAATTACGGATCTAATTGATTCTATGTATAATATTCAAAAAATCGAATGTATATCGCCAATTGAACATCCAATGGTTAGGAGCAATAATTTTATGTTGATAGGAGCTTGTCCTGTTTGTCAAAAAGGAAAGTTTCAAATTATAAGATCTAAAAAAACCAAAAAACGATTTATTTCATGCTCTGGTTACTTTTCCGATGGTTGCACTGCTTCTGCTCCAATTCCACAACAAGGTTCGATAAAGAATTCAAATAAAATCTGTAAAGATTGTAATTGGCCAATATTAAATGTGTTTTATCCAACTAGAAGATACAGTAAAAACTTTTGTACAAATATTAAATGCCCTACAAAATTAATTTAAAATATTAATATTATAAATATCACTCCTTCGATTTTTTAATAAAGGTAATGTCTTCCTCACTTCGTCTATTCTTTCTTTTTGAATTTCCACACATTCGATTCCTCTCTTATCGCCTAAATCAGTAAGAATAGACCCCAAAGGATCTACTATCATACTTCTTCCACAAAATATATTTCCTACTTGATTCGGTGCTATTACATATACTCCATTTTCTATAGCTCTTGCTTTAAGCATAGTAATCCAATGTTCCTCCTTCATGATCCCATGAACCCATCCAGATGGTATTACTATTATATCTGAACCATTAACAGTAAGTATTCTAGAGAGTTCTGGAAATCTTATATCATAACAAATCATCAAACCCATTTTACCTATTGTAGTTGTGACTAATTTTGGAATTTCATCTCCTCTGTTAAACTTTAAAGATTCTTTAAAACCAAAGGCATCGTAAAGATGCAATTTTCTATAAACTGAAACGATTTTTCCATTTTTATCGGTACAGAAAGCGGTATCAAAAACTTTTTTATCTGTTTGATAAAGATTTTTTTCAAAGAATGTACCTACTATTCCTATCTTATATTTTTTAGAATACTGACATAATTTCTTTATAAATTTACTATTTGCTAGCGGTTCTGCACTATTATAGAGTTCATCAGGCGTTTGAGTACTTGAAGAAAAAGCCATCTGAAATTCTGGGAAAAAAATATAATCCGCTTGTCTATATGCTGCTTCTTTGATATATTTTAGTGATTCTAGTAAATTATCTTGTTTGTTAATTGAAGATTTCATTTGTACAATAGCGGCCCAGAATTTTTTCTTTTTCATCTATATGTTCTTTAATAAGAAACATTAATATATTTTCCTATTTTTGCACGAAAATTATCTCTATCCAAATATGTATACTTAATATGTTATAATAATAAAGAATACACTTCATTAGTATATACCTAATTTCCTAATAATGTAATATCATATTACTATACTCTCATTCTACTAGACCTTACATATTCATTCTATCTACTTATAATTTTCTATTGGATAGAACAATCTTTGATATAGAATGTTATTATAGTTATTAATAAACAAACTCCGATCACCTGCAATAAATTTAGATTGAATAATATTATTATTTATAATGTAATAATATCACTATGATAATAATGTATTTAGTTAATAAAATTGATTTAAATAAAATGTTAGGACTGTTATTAGTAAAATTAAATTATAATGAAATCAAATAAAAGTATTATTTTTTAATTCTCCACAGTATAATCAAATTTTCAATGGTTAAAAAATTGAATTGCTCAATAGTAGTAAGAAGATTATTTCAGTTGACATTTAATAAGATAAATAAGTATCCATTATAAAGATAAAATATGAGAAAAGAAGTTAACCTATTTAAATATATCATATCAAAGGTCGAATATATATTATTAATGAACCCACTTATTATCAAGAAATTTTCATTATGTTATCTATTGACACTATTATAGAGGTAAAACTTAATACATTTGAATTAATTCTTTTACTAGTAATAATGAGGATTTGACAATTTATATCTAGACCTAAATTTCATCTGATGAACATTAGTTAAAATTGACTTAAATTTACCAATTTTTTACTTTGAGTTTCATTTTATTATTACAATCCAGATATTATTAAATGGTATGCAAAATAAAAATGATAAACCTATTTAAAAGATGAGAGAGAATTTTAGGCAGATCCTCTGACTATATAAATAATACTCGAGTTTACCAAATGATAATTACGATAAGTTAAAAATTTGATGTCTCTTGCTTCTCATTCATTAGAAATATGAATACACTCAAATAACCATTTTACAGTTTGCAAATAGATATTATGAGTTTGAAAGTTGTTGTTTCTATAATATTTGCAATCTTACTATACTTTACCATTTTTTCTTCATTGTATTCAGATAGCAAATTATTTTCTGTAGAGGGGCAACCATCTACTATAAGCGATCATAAATTTCATGGTTATCTAGAACAAATGATAGGACATTTAGATGCTTCAATTCTAAATGTTCAAAACAATAACAGTGTATTAGCTGTTGCCCATGCATTACACCCTATCGAAGAAATTGTAGATGTAATAAATAGTAGACTGATTCAAACAAATGAAACATTAACAAAAGATTTCTCAAGCAAACTAAACAAGTATGTTCAAACTGTAAGGTCGGATAATCTAAATAAAATTATTATGGAGAAAGGAGAATTAGAGAAATTGCTTAGCAATGCATTAGATCAATCTATATCTTTAGAAAAAAGAACTAACCGAGATTATATACTCAATGTTACTGCAGAATTAATAACTATTGCATCTGAGGAATATACAGAATCAATGAGTCAGGGAAATATCATTAATTTCCTAGAATATCAAGATGGTCAACAGTTTTTTAAAAGAGCTATAATTCTTTTAAATAATTCACAAGCATACTTATCAGAAAATGATAAGAATTACCTTACAGGATTATACAAGCTGAAAAAAGGTATGGATTCCAAAATAGATCCAAGTGAAATAGATATGAATGTAAAAGACATGCTTTGTGAGATAAAAAAAGGGCTTTATTGTTAGCCCATTTTATCTATTAATTGAAGACTGGTATATTCCTGTATGGAATTTGATACAAAGATTTGATTCATGTCACATACAAAAGTAAATAATCTCTATATTTGTTGTAATTGAAACTATTATTACAATTAGAAAAATCACTATTGATTAGGGATCTTAACTCTTGAGATCTGCACTAGGTATTAATATTCTCGATAAAAAATATGTTTTAGAAGAGATTTTCAGAGTTAATTGATAGATATTGTAACCATATGGTTTATACAGATGTTGATACTTGGTGTGTACAAGCATCTTCGAAACATTGGAGTGTTTTACACTCTGAAAAAAATTTTTAGTTGAAAAAGTAATACAATATGTTAAGAGTAGAACATAATGCTTTGTTGATGACTATCCTAAAGTAAGAATAAATTGGAACTATAGAATTTATGCAATACGTTAAAATTATTTGTATATATCTACGATTCAAGAATTAGAAATAAATGCTAGTTATCAAAGAAGGAGGAGGTGTAAGCACCTCAACAGCATCTTTAATAAAAACTCTATAACAATATTTTGTTTATTAGAATTATCCATTACAAGGAACAGCATAGGTGAAATTGATCTCTAAGCCATTAGGATCTTTAACATAATCATTGTTTTTATCATCAAAGAAACGAAGTGTATAGATATTTGGTAAAAGACCGTCTGCTATAGTATAATCATGAAATCCTCCTGTAGAATTAGTATCAAAATATCCATAATAATCTACCATACCTTTAGAATTAATGAATTCCCAGTATACATTACCATTCTTATTAAAACCATTTACAGTCATGTTAATTCGATGATCTTTTAATAATCCACAATTGGGTTCTATATCTGCTATTACTTGGCTTGTTGGATAAATAGAGTGATGATTAGAAAGATTGAGGAATATTAAAAAAATTATTAGAGATGACGAAAAAAAGGAATAGTCATATTTTTTCACTATATTAATACAAAAAATATTATTATATGAACTTTCTTAAAATAATTATAACACAATCACTTTAAGTCACAGATAAGTTTCACTTTCGCAGCTAAATTATTTCTATATACCAATTATAATTATCTACAAATAATTCTATAAAAAATATAGTAATTGAAGATTGTAGAGAATTATTCAATTCCCCAATCCGAGAAATCAGTTACCTCAATTCCTAATTCTCCCTCTAAATTTTGGATTCGTTTTGCATATAGATCTATCTTATCCCATTCCATTTTTTCTTTAGCAATCACAAAACCAACCCAGCATTTATGAAGAGCTCCCCAGGTCTGACTTTCAAAATACCCAGAAGGTAATATACGATCTCCATATTTCAAACTCTTCTTGTAATATACAAAAGATAATTTTTTTCCATACCTTATCCAAAACTTCTCATTGGAGATCCTATATCTTTGGGATTTCATATATTAAATAATAATTAGAATCTAAAGTTAATAAGCTAATAAAAAACTAATCAAGATAAAGTAAATTTAGTTTAATTTAAAAAAATTTTTTAGAAGATAGCTTTATAGATACCCCCACATAGGATACTATATTTTAAAAACTTTTTCCTACAATATTTTGTATGTTACGTAGGGATAGATATACAGAATCAACAATACTAGAGACATTTGTGACTATCATAACAATAAAATAAATTCATTATTATTAAAAAAACATTGTTTATTATAGTAAAAAAAACCCTGCATTTTTTATTATTCTTTCTTGCATTGATTCATTCCACTCTTGGTATCCGGTTATATGTTTTTTTCTAAAAGATCTATTACAGCCATTATTTTCTCATCAAGGATATCCAGAATGTCTATTAATCCATTGCTGTGTATAAGACTAATATCATCTTGATAATATCGGTTTGAAGCTAATGATTATTAACAATTTTGGCAATTATTTCAGAATCTATTTTGCTATTCTAGTTTAAGAACATCTGTTTTGTTTTGATTGAAAAATATATTTACTATTTATTCAAACCATTTAATTTTCTCATTATTATATGGAACAAATTTATGTAAAAAATTTCTAAAATTATGAGAATGTCCTTATATTTTTAAAATGACATAAATCATGAGTGCTTATATTATCAATAATTCTTTTAGAAGCTGACATGTTAAGTTTTACCCGTTACTGATTTCCTATCTAAAAATGAATTCATAATCACCATCAAGTTTGTAAAGATTTTCTAGATCATAATTATACATAAACAAGTATGAGAATAATTTATCTGAACCAAAGAAATAACTACTACTGGTAAAGCTGTATAGAACTTATTGATACTAAAAAGAAATAGATTGTTGAAGCCCTCGGCAAATCTCAAATCAATACTTAGTTAATCTGAAAAAGGAATTCAAGTTATAAATTTATTATAACCTTCAAAAGAGATAATAAGAACTAATATGATGTAACAAATAAAATATAACATCATATATTACAAAGTAATTATAATATTAATTGAGGGTAAATATAGAAACACAACGAGGATAAAATATTAGTATCTAACTTATTTAATGATAATGATAAGATTATTTTAAAGATATCTATTAATTAGAAATATTGTATATATTTAAATATAGCTAAATAGTTAGGTAAACCTAATATATACTACATTATCCGGGGAAAAATTCAAATGGCAAATAAAATAAATTCAAAAATAAATATAATCAACTTATATTATGTATTTTCATTTATAGGATTTTTTTTATTTACGATTACATTGCTGCTCAATAGTGGATATTCACAAAGTGATTCTATAACTCAAGATTTAGATTCTCAGATAGATATCCAAAAAAAATTTATTATATATATTAACCTTGAAAGAACAAATTCTCAATTAGAGCTTAGTGAAAATAATCTAGCATCAAATAATCTGGATAAAGCATTTTCCCATGCTTATATTATACATACGAACATTTTTCCTAATATAAAATCTGATTTACAAGCGCTTGCTCCCGAATTATCTTCTAAATTAGAGAAACTTTTAACTGATTTGCCTATTTTTATAAAGGATGTTAAAATTAAACCTATAGAAGAAATTAAACAAACCATCAATGAAATAAGAAATACAAATTATTTACTCAATAGCAAAATAATAGGAAATAATACTCTGAATGACAAGAATTTTTTAATTCAAAGCTCAATCCAGTTATTACAAGATGCTTCTAACTTTATAGGTATTTCTAATTTATCACAAAATCAGGAACAAAAAAAACTCGAATACGATAAGATAAAAGGAATATTAGAAAGATCAAAATATCAAATCAATCAAATTCCACCTAATGAAATTGATGAGAGAGAAAATAACCAACTAATTTCAATGTATTCAAAAGTAGAACAAAATTTGAATCAAAACAATTTTAATGCTTTATCCTCATCTATTATATCACTTCAAAGCTATTTGAACAAATTCTTAACTACCAGTAATTTATCAAATCTTCCACATGAATATCAAAATTATTTTTCAACTATTCACACATTATTAAATAATGTGATTGTTGAAATAAGAGAAAACAATGATTACAAAAAAGCTGATAAGCATGCCATGTCTGCTTATTTGGATAATTATGAATACCTAGAAGCTCCTATTGAAAAAATTGATCCTACTCTAATGGTTGATATAGAAATTGATATGAGAGAAGATTTACGAAAACTTATTAAAAACAATGAAAAATTAGAAATTATTGAACCATTTGTTACTCAAATAATAACTAAGCTAGATAATGCTAAATTAATTTTAGAAAATGACCCATCAATAGTAATTAATAATAATAACAACAATAGTATTTCAGCAGGATTAACTTCTTCAGGAAATAACCTTGCCAATATTGAAGAACTTAGTAAAGGTTTTGGCTCCTTTCAAGGAAATCGTATCGAAATGGGTCAATCTACTAATACTCAAAAACAAGATGTTAGAAATGATATAGATCAAATTAGATTAAATCTCCAAAAGGTATTGGATTTAGTAAAAGAAAAGAAAAATGATGAAGCATTAGTACTAGCACGTTCTGCTTACCTAGATAGTTATGAGAATATAGAACTACCACTTAGACCAATAGATCCAGATTTTACATTAGATATGGAAATTAAATTTGCTGAACTCAGAAACATGATAGAACAAGGATCAGAGAATGAAAATATTGTAAAAATGATCGGTGAAATTCAGAAAGGATTAGATGAATCGGAAAGACTAGTTTCCGGAATTGGTACAATAGCTCCTGGTATTGCCTTTACCTCGTCCTTTTCTATTATATTTAGAGAAGGTTTAGAATCTGCCTTAATCATCGGAGCAATAATTACATATTTAGAGGCTTCAAGAAATGAGCGATTCAAAAAACATGTCTATTATGGTATAATCCTTGCTGCCAGTGCAACAGCTCTAACATGGATGATTGCAGAATTCTTTATTGAGTTGTCTGGTGCAAGCAGAGAGCTAATCGAAGCTATAGCTGGAATTTCTGCTGTAGCTGTATTATTCTGGGTTAGTTTTTGGGTTCTTAACAAAATAGAGACTAAAAAATGGGTAGAATTCGTTAAGTCAAAGGTTTGGAAAGCAACTACAACTGGCAGTGTGATGGTATTTGTCTTGCTGTCCTTTTTTACAGTTTATAGAGAAGGATTTGAAACTGTATTGTTTTATCAGGCAATGTTATCTTACGCTAAACACATGGAGCTTTTTGTTATTTTGGGAATGATTATTGGCCTAACAGTAATAATCGGAGTTGCATTCATAGTCAGAAAACTGGGAAAGAAGCTACCGTTAAGAGTTCTATTTGGATTAACCATGGGGATAGGCGCATACATGTCTATAACCTTTTTGGGAAATGCTATTCGTGAGTTTCAAGAAGTTGGATATATAACAACCACGCATTTATTCGGAATAATTCCACGCTTAGATGTTAATCTAGCAACGATGACTGGTATACATCCCACTCTCGAAACTGTTGTTGCTCAACTATGTCTATTATCTGTATATCTTGCCGGTTCAGTCTATATTCTTATTATCCAACCACGCAAAAAGAAACTTATAGAATC
>Ga0075420_100002930_pt1 | contig 14824 bp, 13 predicted proteins | sample SoiMetdeltSBSDD4_FD_75296 | JGI IMG/M metagenome (GOLD analysis project Ga0075420, IMG submission 75296) | Bulk soil microbial communities from a Populus tree surrounding site in Tennessee, USA - Soil MetaG P. deltoides SBSDD4 | ecosystem: Environmental > Terrestrial > Soil > Tree plantation... | reverse complement strand
CCTCGCCGTTCGGCGGGTACAAGGAGTCGGGCTACGGTCGCGAAGGCGGCCGGCACGGGCTGGAGGCCTACCTTGCCCATTAAGCGGCTGGCTGTACGGAAGACGTACAAGCTGTTCATCGGTGGCGCGTTCCCGCGCAGCGAGTCCGGCCGGACCTACGTCGTGCAGGACACCAACGTGCCACTGGCCTCCCGCAAGGACGTACGGGACGCGGTGGTCGCCGCGCGGGCGGCGGTACCGAAATGGGCCGGCGCGACGGCGTACAACCGCGGCCAGATCCTCTACCGGATCGCCGAGATGCTGGAGGGGCGCCGGGCGCAGTTCGTCGACGAGGTTTCAGCCGGCGGTGAGAATGCGTCCACTGTGGACGCCGCGATCGACCGTTGGGTCTGGTACGCCGGCTGGGCCGACAAGATCGCTCAGGTGTACGGCGGCGCGAACCCGGTAGCCGGCCCGTACTTCAACCTGTCGTCGCCCGAGCAGACGGGCGTGGTCGGCATCGTCGCCCCACCGGATTCGGCCCTGCTGGGACTCGTCAGCGTTCTGGCCCCCGCGATCGTCGGCGGCAACACGGTTGTGGTGCTGGCCGCCGAGGAGCGTCCGCTGCCGGCCATCTCGCTGGCCGAGGTGCTGGCCACTTCGGATCTGCCGGGTGGCGTGGTGAACGTTCTCACCGGCCGGGTCGCCGAGACCGGACCGTGGCTCGCGTCGCACATGGACGTCAACGCGATCGATCTGTCCGGAGTGGACGATCCACAGTTGGCGACGGAGCTGGAGGCGGCCGCGGCCGAGAACCTCAAGCGCGTCCTCCGGCCCGCTCCGGGGCCTGTCGACTGGACCGCCGAGCCGGGCATCGAGCGGATGACCGCACTACTCGAGACGAAGACCGTCTGGCACCCCAAGGGAGTCTGAACTTACGGGTGGTCCCCGAGGCGCGTTGCCACGGCCGGTGGCACGCTGAAGGGCGTGTCTGCGATCGACGAGTACGTGGCCGCGCTCGGCCGGCGGCTGGTCGGACCCGGGCGGCTGAAGCGGGACGTGCTCGCCGAGGCCCGGGACAGCCTCGTCGACGCGGCCGACGCGTTCGAGGAGAGAGGGCTCGACCCGGCGGAAGCCGAGCGGCGGGCCATAGCCGAGTTCGGGTCGCTGGCCCGGATCGCGCCGGCGTACCAACGCGAGCTCGCGGCCACCTACAGCCAGCGCCTGGCCGGGCTGATGGCGCTGGTGCTGATTGGTACCGCGCTCGTCGGAGACCGGATGTGGCAAGGTGCGCCGTGGGCCGGCGTCGACCCGCCGGACCGGTACGGGACGGTCGCCCGGGCCCTGGACTGGGTCGGCCCGCTCGGCATGATCACCGCGATCGTCGGGTTCGTCCTGCTGCGGTGGTGGGCACGACGCGGTGACTCCGGCTGGCTCGCGGGTGCCGTCGGGTACGCCACGACCGCGGTACTCGGCTCGGTCGTCGTGCTGGGCACGGCCGTGTACGCGTACACCATCGCGGTCTTCCCCCAGGCGCTGATGTGGCCGCCGATGGTGGTCGGCGGCGTGCTGTTGGCCTCGGCGCTGGGATATCTCGTCTGGACGGCGGCGCGTTGCCTGGCCGCCCTGCGCGCGCTGCGGACCGAGACCTAGGCCGGAGAGCCGAGGAACCGCGCGACCGTCGAACTGAACTCGTGCCAGGCCGCCCGCTCGCCGGCCAACGCCCGGCGGCCGCCGCTCGTCAACTGGTACGTGCGCCGCTCGCGGCCGTTGACCGTACTCCAGTCGCTGTCCACGTAGCCCGCCCGTTCCAGGCGGCGCAACGCCGGGTAGATGGTGCCCGTCGGCGGGTTCAACGCGCCCTGGCTGCGGGACTGCAGCGCCTCGATGATGGCGTACCCGTGCAGCGGCCCGTCCTCGAGGACGGCCAACAGGAGGGCATCGAGGTGGCCGTGCAGGGCGTGCGCCTTCATAGGTAGGAACTCTACCTGTCTGGTGGGGTGACGCGCGACTGACGCCGGGGTGCGGGCATCGTGGCCTGAGCCGGACGATTAGGGTGAGTTCCGCACCCCACCGAGCCGACACTCTCCAGCGGAGGTTTGCCGTGGCCCGCCAGTCACCCGGCCGGCGCAACGCCGACGACCCCGATGCCGACGAGGTCGGCGACCTCGACATTCTCGACGACGACGGGTCCGACGACCCGGACGACCCGGCGGCCGAGGATGACGACGAGGCCGACGACGACGTCGAGGACGAGGAGGACGAGGACGCGCGCGATCCGGCCATCGAAGAACTCTGGGCGGATGTCGGGATCGACCCGGTGGAGATCGCGCTGCCGACCGGTTCGGGCTACACGCTGCGGGCGTACCGCTCGGCGGACGAGCTGACCCCGACCGAGGCCGGGGAAGAGGAAGAGGACGACCCGTTCGAGACGCTGAGCCGGCGCCGGGCGGTCGACGAGGACGACGACACGGTCGTCTTCGACGACGACTTCGCCGAACGCGCGTCCGGCCGGCGCGAGCGCGACGACGACCTCGACGGTGACTCCGGTGAGGAAGAAGCGGACGACGTGGTGGACGACGACGCGGACGCCGCGGAGGAAGAGACCGAAGAGGAAGAAGAGGAAGCAGAGGCCGAGGAGGTACCGGTCTTCCTCAGCCACCGCGGCAAGCTGCTGGTGTTCCGCAGCCCCGAGTCGCTGGTGGAGTTCGTTCGCTCCGGCGAGGAGCACGACATGGCTCAGCTGTCGAGCTGGGCCGACCTGAAGCAGCGGATCCGCACCGAAGACGTGGACGCGGCCTCGGCGGACACCTACGAGCTGGATCTGGTGGTGGACAACCTGCGCGGCGGCCACGACGCGTGGGACGCGGATCTGATCATCAAGGCCGGAGAGATCGCCCGGGATCTCGGGTACGCGTTGCGCCTGGACGCCCTCCTGACAGCGCTGTCCCCGGGTTCGCCGCTCGACGACCTCGACGAGGCGCTGCGGGCCAGTGCCGCGGGCGGTATCGGTGGATTCCTCGGTCGCCGGCGCGTCAAGAAAATCGGGGCACAACAGGCAACTCTGGGCTGGCGAACAATCATTGGCAAGATATCCGGCGCTGTGGTCTGGCGCGAGTGAGCGGGACCAGGGAGCATCAGACCTTGGCACACGACTGTGGAGCGTTGTTCGGCGCTCGACCGTTCGGTGATCATGTGCGCACATGTTCTGCCGGCGGAGGACAGCGTTCCTGTCCCGAGAGGAGGACAATGCCGTGGCGCTCGTGCGGGTGTACTGCGGTCTCGCGTCAGCGGAGCTGACGGCCTCGCCGGACATGGCCGGCGCGTGGTTGACGGTGGCGATCGTCGACGACGCCGGCCGGCTCCTCGACGTCTGTGAGATCAGCGACGACGCCTCGGGCTACGCCCACCTCGGTGCCCTTCTGACCGAACGGTCGAGCGGGCCCACCGGTGTCGCGATCGCCGCGGACAGCGACGACCATCTCGTGACGATGCTGCTCACCGCTGCAGGCCGCCCGCTCGCCTTTGCCGACGACGACTCCGTCGACGACTACGCCGAGCGTTTCGCCGACGACGAGTCGATCGAGGAGATCGAGTCGCCGGCCGCCGAGCGGCGGGCCGTCGGTCTCGCCCGCGCACTGCAGGCCGGCGTCCTCTCCGCCGTGGCTCTGCCCGCGCCGCGCGATCTCGCCCCGCTCAAGCCGATCCTCTCCGCGCACGCCGCCATGGTCGTGGGACGCCAGGCAGCCGCGGTAGCCCTCCGCGAGGTCCTGCGCGAGCTCAACCCCGCGGCGCTGCGGGCGTACCCGGATCCGGCCGAGCCGGTGGCCATGGCCGTGCTGGACGCGTTGCCGGACCCGGGCATGCTGACCCCGGCGGGCAACGGGCGCAACCGCGAGAACGCCCACGCGCTCGACAGCGTCGCCGCCGCGCTCACCTCGACTGGTGTCGCCGACGCCGGTACGGTCAGCCAGGCGATCACCGCGCTGCGCGTGGCCATCGCCGAGACCCCCCGCCGCAACGGAGTCAGCAAGACGCTGACCAAGGCGGTGGCGGAGACGGTACGCCAGGCGGTCGCCGCCGTCCGAGCCTGCGATGCGGCCGGCGCCGCGCTGATCAGCGCACTGGCCGAGCGGGCCAGCCCGGCCGCCGCCACGCTGCCCCGGGTGCACCCGCTGTCGGCCGTACCGGCACCGCCGACGCCCCTGCGCCCTCGGGTACCCGAGCAGCCGACCCAGGTACGGGTGCCGATCCCCCGCCGCACCCGTCCGAGCAGCGCCGCTCCGGTGTCGCCCGCCGCGGTCCCGCCTCCGGTCGTGCCGGCCCCGGCCACCCGGCCGGTCGTTCCGGCGGCGGCCGCCTTGCACCCGCTGGCGCCACCGCCCCCGCCGCCCGGCATGGCCCCGATCTACCCGACCTCGGCTCCCCCCATCCCGGCGGCCGCCGGCTTCGGCATCACCGACTACGGCACGGTCCCGCCACCGCGGCAGTCTCCGCAGGACCTGGCACCGCCCGGCTCCCGGGCTCGCTGGCCCCTGGTCGGCGCGTCGGACGATCTCGTCCCGGCCGACCTGGCGGCGAACCTCGTCGCGCAGTCCGGTGGCCCGGATCCGCTGACGTCACCGGACCCGTACTCGTCGCTGTCCTACAACACCGGCCGGGTCACGCCACCTTGGCAGGCCGACGACATGCCGCCGGAGCCCCCGATGCTGCGCCTCGTCGAGCCACCGCCGGTCGTCGACCCGGCATTGCGCGCAGACTCGACGCCGCACGACGACCCGCTCGACACGACCGCGCCGTGGTCCGATCCGTACCGCTCCGACGACCTGGACATCTCGATCGACGTACGGCTCGATCCACCGCCGCTGCGCCTGGTCGAGGGCATCGGCGACTCGCCGCTCCCGGCCGATGGCGACGATGGCGACCTGCTGATCTTCGCCGCGTGCAAGTCGGCGTGGTTCACCGGCCACGACGAAGACGACATGCCGGCCTGGGACAGCCCGATGGACGACGGGTGGCGGGCCGCGGAGAGCGCCGCCCGGCCGAAGGTGGGTGCGGCCACCACCGCGGGCCTGCCCAAGCGGGTCCCGGCGGCGAACCTCGTACCGAGCACGCCGCTGCGCGCCCCGGAACGCCCGCTACGGATCGTGCGCGATCCGGGCAGCATCGCCGAGAACACGAACGGCTACTTCAGCGGTTGGCGGCGCGGACGTGAGATCGGCGGGTACGCCGTCGGTGGCCGGCCGGGCCGCGACAGCGAACACGGCTGGGACTTCTCCCGCGACGAGCGGGACTACGACTACGACTACTCCGGCGAGCAGCAGTACCAGTACCAGCGCGAGGCGGCGTACCGGAGCTAGCCGCGCTTCGTCGCGCCGGCTCTCAAGCCGGCGCGCCGGTGCGCTGGCGTCGCATGGACAGGACGTACTCCACCAGCGAGATCAGCACGTGCTTGGTCGACTCGCGATTGCGAGCGTCGGTGGTGACGACCGGGATGTCGGGCGACACCGCGAGCGCGTCGCGGACGTCGTCGGCGCTGTGGTACTGCACGCCGTCGAAGCAGTTGATCGCGACGAGGTACGGCAACCGCCGGTGCTCGAAGAAGTCGATGGCCGCGAAGCAATCCTGAAGCCGCCGGGTGTCCACGAGAACGACAGCGCCGATCGCTCCGCGCACGAGCTCGTCCCACATGAACCAGAACCGCGTCTGCCCAGGCGTCCCGAACAGGTACAGAATCAGGTCACGGTCGATCGTGATGCGACCGAAGTCCATGGCGACGGTCGTGGTCGTCTTGCCGGGTGGCGCGTTGTCGTCCACGCCCTCGCCGGCCGAGGTCATGATGGCCTCGGTGGTCAGCGGCGTGATCTCCGAGACCGAGCCGACCAGCGTCGTCTTCCCGACGCCGAAGCCCCCGGCAATAACGATCTTCGCCGATGTCACCCGCCCGATCATCGGGCGACCCGACATCTCAGAGCCTCCGAAGTCCACTCAGCACCCTCTCCAGCAGTTCCGTGCCCACCGCATCGTTCTCCTCGAACGAGGTCGGTTCGTATACCGCGACCAGGCCCTCTGCGGCCATGTCGGCGATGAGCACCCGCGCGACACCGAGCGGCAGTTTCATCCGCGCGGCGATCTCTGCGAGCGACTGCAGCCGGCCATCGCACAGCGTGGCGATGTACTGCTGCTCCCGTGGGTGGCCACCGATATCGCGGGCTCCCGCTGCGCGGCCACGCACCGTCGTCTCGACCAGGGCCTCCAGCGCGATATCGAGCCGGGGCCTGGTCCGTCCACGGGTGACGGCGTACGGACGGACGAGCGCACCGGTCGGCTCATCGCGCTCCGCCATCGCCTGTCACCCCCTCGAATGTGTTGCTTCAGCCCAGCATCGGCGCCGCCGCCCGCGGCGGCGGCGTCAACGCGTCGCCTACTCGGTCCACCAGCAGCGCCATCTCGTAGCCGACTTGGCCTACGTCGCAGCTACGCGCGGCGAGCACGGCGAACGAGGAACCGTCCGATATGGACATCAGGAACAGGAACCCGTTGTCCATCTCGACGACGGTCTGCAGCACCGCACCACCTTCGAAGCAGCGGGCGGCGCCCTGGGTCAGGCTCACCAGGCCGGACGCGATCGCGCTGAGCTGATCTGCCCGGTCGCGCGGCAGGTCACGGGATGAGGCGAGGAGCAAGCCGTCCGCCGACACTGCCACGGCGTGGGCAACGCCGGGTACCCGGTCGGCGAAGTTGGCCAACAACCAACCGAGGTCGTGCACCGTTGTCATGCTTCCTGCTCCTTGCCAGCCGGCTCGGGTGTCTTCGAGGTGTCCGCGCCGTCCGGCGCCGACTTTGGCTGCTGCGTACGGCCACGCTGCACACCCCGGTGATACGCGGACAGCAGACCGCGCACGGCCTCCGGCGTACGCCGGTGTGCAGTGCTTGCGTTCTTGTCTACACCCCCGGGCACCAGCTGTGCCATGGGTACCCGCTTCGGCAGACCCGAATCGGTGGTCTCGGCTACTGCCGGCTCCGACGCCGCCGTCGCCGCGCGCCACCCGTCATCGGCCGCGCTCTCCCAGACTTCCTGTACCGGTATGGGCGTCCGGTCACGCATTCCGGCCGCTGGTTCGGCCGCGGCCGGTGGAGTGTCCACCAGCGGAGGTACGCGCAGGGTGCCCGGGCTGGGCGCCGGCGGCGGTACCGGAGCGGGCCGGTCGTAGTCGGGCGCGAGTGTGCTGGCGCCTTCGGAGGTCAGCACCTCGTCGGGCACCGAGCGCCTGGTCCGGAACCAGGCGGACTCCAGCTCGCGGAAGATCGGCAACTCCATCGTCTCGTCTACGAAGCGCGGCCGGTTCTCTCCGCCCCTGGCCGGCGTGTAACCCGGTGGGGGGTATTCGCGCTGAGCGTACCCGGCAGCGGCTTCATCGACGGGGACGCGCGGGATCTCCGCGGTCATGTCGAGCGCGGCGACGAACTCCTCCGGTACCGCGGGTGGACTCTCGTGCTCGGGCGCGGGCGCGACCGGCGGCCACACCGGCGGTGGGCTCGCCTCCGGCCGGAACCCGGTCGGCCCCGTCGGTACCCCGGGCGGCGCGGACACGGGCGGCACCGGTGGCGCCGCGGCGGGCGGGATCAGCGGTGCGACCGGGTACGGCGGCGGTACGGCCATCGACGGCGGACCCGACACGGGTCGCATGAAGTCGTCGATGTCCGACCGGGAGCCGCCGTTGCCCCGCGAGTCCGGCACGAGCTGGCGGGGGATCAGCGGCGTACCGCCGGTGACCTCGCCGTCGACCGTCCGGTTGTCCGGGCGTCGCTGCGGCAACGGGTGGTCCGGGCCGGGTGTACCCGGCCCGGCCGGGCCGGGTACACCCGGGCTGCGGGCGGGGTAGACGTCGGCGCCGTTGGAGCCGGACGCGCCGGTGAGGTCGGACCACGCCGGCAACCCGCGGGCCGGGCCGCGCTGAGCGTGGTCGGGCGCGTCGAACAGGCGTGGGCCGGTCGGCGCGGGCGAGTCGAACGGACGGCTGTGCGTCGGGTCGAACGGTCGGACGTGGGACTCGCCGGTCCAGCCGAAGTTCGGTACCGGGACCGGGCCGGCCGACGGGCCGCTCTCCAGGGCCAGCGGCGCGCCAAACTGCCGTGGAGGTGCCGGCTGCTGCATACGGCCGGACATCTCCGCCGGCTCGTGCATACGGCCGACGAGGGCTCTCGGTACGAGTACCGAGGGCGGCAGCGTGAGGTCGGCGATCGTGCCGCGCTCGGCGGCGGGCCGCAGCTCGACCTTTGCTCCGTGCCGGGCCGCCAGCCGGGCGACCACGACCAGGCCCATCATCCGGGACACGGCCACGTCCACCATCGGCGGCGTGGCGAGCCGCTCGTTGAGCTCGTGGATCTGGTCCGGGGTGATACCGATACCGCGGTCCTCGACCAGCAGGACCGTGCGGTCGCCCGTGCGGCGTGCCTCGACGATGACGGCGGAGTCGGGCGGGGAGAACGCGGTCGCGTTGTCGAGCAGCTCGGCGACGAGGTGTACGACATCGTTGACCGCGTGCGCGGCGACCTCGATGTCGCGGTCGACGACACCGAACTCGATCCGGGTGTAGTGCTCGACCTCGGACTGCGCGGCGCGGAGTACGTCGATGAGTGGTGCCGGTTCGCGCTGGACACGGGTCGAGTCGGCACCGGCGAGCACCAGCAGGTTCTCGTCGTTACGGCGCATCCGGGTGGCGAGGTGGTCCAGTTGGAACAGCTCGGCCAGCCGGTCCGGGTCCTCCTCACCGCGCTCCAGCCGGTCCAGGTGACCGATGAGCCGGTCGACGAGGAGCTGGGAGCGGCGGGCCAGGTTGACGAACATCGTCGCGACGGAGGAGCGCAGAGCGGCCTGCTCGGCGGCCGTACGGACGGCCTCCATGTGGACCGCGTTGAACGCGTCGGTCACCTGGCCGAACTCGTCCTTGGTGTGTACCGGCAGCGGCTCGGCGATCTGCTGCGCGATCTGCTGGGGCGACATCTGCGTGGCCAGCGTCGGGTCACGCAGCCGGGCGACCGCCTGCGGCAGGCCGTACGTCGCCACGGCCAGCGCGCCGTTGCGCAGCTCCCGCAGGGACCGGGCCATCGAGCGGGCGATCAACCACGCGAACAGCACCGCCAGCAGCAACATACCGAGCAGCAGACCGGACTCGATGAGTACCTGGCGCTGGACGGTGTCGCGCAAGGCGGTCGCCTGCGTCTCCATCGCCCGGTCCAGGCTCGACTCGATCTTGCGGAGCAGCTCCGAGCGGTCGTGCAGGGCGGCGTCCCACTGCGCGGCGTTGAACCCGACCAACCGCAGGTCACCCGAGCCGAGGCTCTCGACCTGGCCTTCGTACTTCTCCGCGAGGCGGAGGTCGTCGCCGGCGTGCTCCTGCTCGAAGAAGTTCCGTTCGGCCGGTGTCGCCACCACGTTGTAGGCGACCCGCGCCTGCTGCTGGCCGGTCAGCGTGGCAATGAAGTCGCGCCGCCGGGTAGGCAGCAGCTGACCCTCCCCCATGGCGCGCAGCACCACCACGCGTTCCTGGGACAGGTACTCCTTCATGTTGGACACGGCGGCGGCCGCGCGCATCCGGTCGCTCAGGGTGGTCTCGCCGGCTATCTGGGCAGAGAAGTCCCGGATCGCCAGCAGGTCACCGATGAGTCGCTGGTAGATGAACGTGGCGTAGGTCAGCGACACGCCCTTGCGGCCCGCCACGTCCTGGCGCAGGGCGGGCAGCTCGGATAACTGTGTATCGAGCCGGCCGAGCAGGTCCTTCAACGCCGGCGGCAGATCGGCCAGACCGGTACGCCGCAACGCGTACGCACTCTTGGCCTGGTCCGTCTCCGAGAACCGTTTCTGGTACGCCGTCGTGTTGGCCTGCATGACGTTCGCCGGGCCGCCGACGCTGAGCAGCATCGTGGCCGCCGCCCGTTCGTCCTGCAGCCGGTGTACCAGCAGGCCCACGTCGGCCGACAGGCTGGACAGGGTGCGCGCGCGATCCGCGTTGTTGGCCGTGGCGACGTGGTCCACCAGACCGAAGGTGCCAACCACGATCGTTGCCATCGTTGGCACGATCATGATGAGCCCCAGTTTGGCCCAAACAGGCAGGTCACCGAGCCGGCCAACCGGCCGGCGGAGGCGCGACAGCATCGCTGTCGCCGTCGATGGCCGCTTGCTCACGTCACCGCCCTCCGTACAGTGCCCGATACAGGCAGGCACTTACTCCTATGCCGGTCGGAACCTTTCGACTGGCGACAAACGCCAGCCGACCGGCGGGCCGGACCCCCGAGATTCCATCACGCCGCGTGTCAAGAAGAAAGCCCGGGTTGGGCAAGCGCCCGGATTGCGGTTTTTAGGCCGGCGAGAGCAGCTTGACGTACGCCGGCTTGATCGTGTCGTTGATGATCGCAAGTCGTTCGTCGAACGGGATGAACGCGCTCTTCATCGCGTTGATCGTGAACCACTGCAGCTCGCTCCAGCCGTAGCCGAACGCGTCGACCAACAGAGCCATCTCGCGAGACATCGACGTACCGCTCATCAAGCGGTTGTCGGTGTTGACCGTGACCCGGAACCGCAGATCCCGCAGTAGCCCGATCGGGTGCTCGGCGATCGACGGCGCGGCCCCGGTCTGCACGTTCGACGACGGGCAGAGTTCGAGCGGGATCCGCTTGTCACGGACGTACGCCGCGAGCCGCCCGATGACCGGAGCGCCGTCGCCGGTGGTGATGTCGTCCACGATGCGTACCCCGTGTCCCAGCCGGTCGGCTCCGCACCACTGGATCGCCTGCCATATCGACGGCAGTCCGAACGCCTCGCCGGCATGGATCGTGAAGTGGAAGTTCTCCCGCTGCAGGTACTCGAACGCGTCCAGGTGCCGGGTCGGCGGGTAACCCGCCTCGGCACCCGCGATGTCGAACCCCACCACACCGTGGTCGCGGTACCGCACGGCCAGCTCGGCGATCTCCGTGGACCGCGCGGCGTGGCGCATCGCGGTGAGCAGGGTGCCGACGCGGATCGGCGTACCGGCCTCGGCGGCCCGCGCGCTTCCGTCGCCGAAGCCGGCCAGCACCGCCTCCACCACGTCGGGCAGCGTCAGCCCCGCCTCGAGGTGCTGCTCCGGCGCGAACCGCACCTCGGCGTAGACCACCCCGTCGGCGGCGAGGTCCTCCGCACACTCGGCGGCCACCCGGTGCAGCCCTTCCGGCGTCTGCATCACCGCGACGGTGTGCGCGAACGTCTGCAGGTACCGCTCGAGTGAGCCCGAGTTGGCGGCCTCGACGAACCACGCGCTGAGCCCGGCCTCGTCACTCGCCGGCAACCGGTGCCCGACGGCATCGGCGAGTTCGATGATCGTCGCCGGCCGGAGCCCGCCGTCGAGGTGGTCGTGCAACAAGGCCTTCGGGGCTTTGACGATTTCGTGGAACGAAGGTTTCGGCCGGAAGGCATAGGCCGGAGAGGCAGTAGGTTTCGCCATGTGCAGACATTAGTGGACGTTCTGCCGTACCTCCGCTGTCCTTCGTGCGGCGCGGCGTTCGGTGGGACTGGCCACGCGGTCCGGTGTTCGGCCGGCCACTCGTTCGACGTGGCTCGGCAGGGCTACGTGAACCTGCTGCCTGGTCACGTCCGGCACACCGGTGACAGCGCCGCGATGGTGGACGCCCGGGCCGCGTTCCTGGGCGCCGGACACTACCGCTTCGTGCTCGACGCGCTGGTCGAGCTGGCGCGAGCCCATGACAACGGGTTGTTGGTGGACGTCGGCGGCGGTACCGGGTACCACCTCGCCGGCCTCCTGGACGCGCTGCCGGCCGCGTCCGGTTTGGTCCTGGACGCGTCCAAGGCGGCCGCCCGGCGTGCCGCCCGCGCCCATCCCCGGGCCGCGGCCGCGGTCTGCGACGCGTGGTCCCGGCTACCGCTGGTCGACGGATGCGCGGCGCTCGTGGCGAACGTCTTCGCGCCACGCAACGGCCCGGAGTTCCACCGCCTCCTGCGCCCGGACGGCGTCCTGCTGTCGGTGACACCGGAGCCCGCGCACCTCGCCGAGCTGGTCTCCGCGCTCGATCTCCTCCAGGTCGACCCGGCCAAACCGGACCGCCTGGCGGCCTCCCTGTCCGAATTCACCCCGATCGAGGAAGTACCTCTCAGCCGCCCCCTGTCCCTGTCCCACGCCGACGTCGCCACCCTGGTCACGATGACCCCATCCGCCCGCCACCAAGCCCCCTCGGCGCTAGCTAACGCGGTCAACGCGCTCCCCGCGCCCGTCACCGTCACCGCTGCGGTCCGGGTAACGGCCTACCGCCCCCGTTGATCATGAAGTTGGTGACGCGACACGCCGTCGACCGGCTATCTAAGTTCATGATCAACCAGGGGGGTCAGGAGAGGTCTACTTCCTCCCAGCCGCCGGGTGGGGCGTGGTACGGGCCGAAGAAGACGACTCCCCACTCGAGGGCCCAGCGGCGTTGACCGATCGCGTTGGAGTCGATGGGGCCGGGCAGCACGCCACGGCGCCGCTCGAGCGCGAGGTACGACCAGTCGAGGCAGTAGTACAGATCCAGCATCGCTGCCGCCTCCCGGGGCTCCCGCGGGACGGACAGTGTCCGCGAACGCCACTGCGAGAACGTCTCCCCCTGCGGCAGGTCGGGGAACAGATCCACGAGCCGGTCGTCCGGCGGGGCGATCGGGTCGAGGTTCTTGACGAGCCCCAGCAGCCAGGCGAGCGCGAACAGCGCCTCGAGGTGCAGCGCGAACGAGCGGTGATCGCCCTTGCCGGACACCACGAAGTGCCACTCCGGTGGGGTCACCGCGTCGACCAGGTGGCAGCCGAGCAGCCAGCTCATCGCCAGCTCCGGCGGCATGCCGAAGCACCGCGCCAGCACGACGTTGAGTACTGCCGCCCGCGCCTCGATGTCGCCGCGCGGCCGCAGCTCGACCCGGTCCCCGGCCTCCCACACCAGCGGGAACTTCGGCGGGGGCAGCGGCAGCCGGATCCGGCGCAGCTCGTCGAGGCTCGCTGCGCGGACCGCCAGCGGGTCGGGTGCGATCACATTCACCGATTCGTGCCTGATCATCTATGGGACAGCCTACTTGGCGTGCGAGCCTACCCAGCGTGCCAAGTTAGCGCCACGTGTCCGCAGGACTACCCCACGCGATCGAGGACCAGCGGAGTGTGCGCGGGCGCGGCGTGCGTGACGACGACCGCGCCGTCGGCCGCCGCCAGCGCCGCCGGAATCCGGCTGGCATCGTCGGTACGCAGTTCGTACAGCACGTCGCCGGCCGTCACCGAGTCCCCCGGTTTCCGATACAGCAGCACGCCGGCTGCCGCGGAGACCGAGTCTTCCTTGCGGGCCCGCCCCGCACCCAGCCGCCAGGCGGCCACCCCGATCGCATAAGCGTCCACAGTGGACACGTAGCCGTCGGCGACAGCCCGTACCGTCTCCGTCTCGCTGGCCGCCGGCATTGGCGCGTCCGGATCGCCACCTTGAGCCTGGACCATCGCCCGCCACGAGTCCATCGCCCGACCGCCCCGCAGCACCTCCGCCGGATCCACATCGGACAGTCCCGCCGCGGTCAGCATCTCGCGCGCGAGGGCGACCGTCAGCGCGACGACGTCCTCCGGCCCGCCGCCGGCCAGCACCTCGACCGCCTCGGCCACCTCGACCGCGTTGCCCACGGCCAAGCCGAGCGGGGTGGACATGTCGGTCAGCAGCGCGCTCGTCGCTACCCCGTGCGCCGCGCCGAGCTCGACCATCGCCTCGGCCAGCTCGCGGGCGCTCTCGACGGACTTCATGAACGCGCCGGAACCGACCTTCACGTCGAGGACCAGTGCGCCGGTACCTTCGGCGATCTTCTTGCTCATGATGGAGCTCGCGATCAGCGGGATCGCCTCGACGGTGGCGGTGACGTCGCGCAGGGCGTACAGCTTGCGGTCCGCCGGGGCCAGTCCCTCACCCGCCGCGCAGATCGCGGCTCCCACCGTTCTCAGCTGCTCCAGAAACTCCACATTGGACAGCGTGGCGCGGAAGCCCGGGATCGACTCGAGCTTGTCCAGCGTCCCGCCGGTGTGCCCGAGCCCCCGGCCGGACAGCTGGGGTACGGCCGCGCCGCACGCCGCCACGAGCGGGGTCAGCGGCAGCGTTATCTTGTCGCCCACTCCCCCGGTGGAGTGCTTGTCGACGGTCGGGCGCGGTACCGACGACAGATCCAGCCGCTCTCCCGACGCGATCATCGCGTGCGTCCACCGGGCCGTCTCCCGCGGTGTCATGCCGCGCAGCAGGATCGCCATCGCGAGCGCGGCCATCTGCTCGTCGGCGACCAGCCCGCGGGTGTACCCGTCGACGACCCAGTCGATCTGGTCGTCGGAGAGCTGCCCGCCGTCGCGCTTGGTCGCGATGACCGTTACGGCGTCCATCGCCGGCCGATCTCACCCGGTGGGTCCCCGTCACCGGCCCACGACGTGCCGCCGTCGGCGTCGACGACGACGATCCGCGTGGTGCGTACCCGTCCCCACGCCACCGCATCCGCGGCCGACGGCCAGGTCGGGCCTTCCTCGACGATCTCGCCGGACCGCTCCCAGTACCCCGTCCACACCCGTTGTCCGCCCACGCTGTCCGGGTGGACGAAGACCGTACCGCTGCCGTGGTACCGAGCCAGCCGGGCCGGCAGGATCGGGGCGTGGGCCGGTGCGGCCCCGAGTGCGTCCAGATCCGAGACGTCGAACGCGTACGGCAGCAGCTCCGCCATGCGCCTCGGTGCCCCGGGCGCGTCGATCAGGCAGTCCGGCCCGCCGTTTTCCCACAGCAGTTGCCGGCACCGACCGCACGGCATCAGCGGCTCGCCTGC
>Ga0075420_100002929_pt1 | contig 14825 bp, 16 predicted proteins | sample SoiMetdeltSBSDD4_FD_75296 | JGI IMG/M metagenome (GOLD analysis project Ga0075420, IMG submission 75296) | Bulk soil microbial communities from a Populus tree surrounding site in Tennessee, USA - Soil MetaG P. deltoides SBSDD4 | ecosystem: Environmental > Terrestrial > Soil > Tree plantation... | reverse complement strand
AGCCGCCGTACTGCGCGCCGTAGTAGATGCCGGCGAGCATGATGAGCGCGGCGATCGGGCTCAGGTTGAAGGTGATCGGCAGCAGCATCGCGATCGTCGCCACCGGGCCGATGCCCGGCAGCACGCCGATCAGCGTGCCGAGCATCACGCCGATCAGCGCGTACAGCAGGTGGATCGGCGTGATCGCGACGCCGAAGCCGAGGATCAGATTGTTAAAGATGTTTCCGAGATCCATCGTCTTCCCCTAGCGGATCGGGCAGTTTTCCATGAAGGCCGGGCAGACCGGGAACGGCAGCGTTAGCCCCTTCACGAACACCAGGATCGAGAACGCGATCAGGATCACGAACAGGATCGTCACTTCCTTCCACTTGAACTCGTGGCCGCCGAACGCCGAGATGAAGACCAGCAGCCCCGTGGCGAGAACCAGGCCGAGGGGCTTCATCAGATAGCCGTAGATCACACAGGCCGCCGAGATCAGCACCAGCGGCTTCGTCGCAGGGCGGAACAGCACGCTCAGGACCACCAGCAACACCGTGCCGAGGAGCACCGCCCAGTCTCCACTGATCCCCGCGCGCTTGAAGATCCATCCCAGCGCGGCGTAGACCACGACGGCGACGACCAGATCGATGATGTTGAAGGACAGCGGGAGCGGCGGGCCCTCCATGGCAAGGGACTCGATGAAGACCAGCACGCCGAGGAACACCATCAGCCCGCCGAGCACGGTCGGGAAGTACGCAGGGCCCATGCGTACCGCGGTGCCCATCTGGTAATGGGTGAGCGCCCAGATCATGAAGAAGGCGCCGAAGCCGATAAACATCAGCCCGGCCCAGAAATCCTTGGGCGCTTTGATCCTGAGCTTCATCCCCTCTCCTCCGCCGCTAGCGCGGTCTGCGTCAAAGTGTAGCATTTCGCCCCGAAATGCAAGCCTTGCGCTGGGCTTTGGTCGCCCTGCTGCTTCTCGGCTGCGGCGAGCGCCCCAAACTGGAGCGCCTGCCGAGCGACGCCGTGGTTCTCGCCTTCGGCGATAGCCTCACCTTCGGTACCGGCGCCAACGAGGAGGAGAGCTACCCGGCGCAGCTCGAGAAGCTGATCGGGCGGCGCGTGGTGCGCGCCGGCGTGCCGGGCGAGGTCACGGAGCAGGCGCTCGAGCGCCTGCCGGGCGCGCTCGACGAGCATGCGCCGCGCCTGCTCCTGCTCTGCATCGGCGGCAACGACTTCCTGCGCCGGCTCGGCAACCAGCAGGCCGAGCGCAACGTGCGCGAGATGGTGAAGCTCGCGCGCAGCCGCGGCATCGCGGTGTTGCTCATCGGCACGCCCGAGCCGGGTCTCACGGTCTCCCCGCCGGCGTTCTATGCCGGCATCGCCAAGGAGTACCGCGTGCCCTACGAGGAGGGCATCGTCGGCCAGGTGCTCAAGGACCGGACGCTCAAGGCCGACCCGATCCACCCCAATGCGCGTGGCTATCGGCGGATCGCCGAGAAGCTTGCCGAAAAGCTGAAGCAAAGCGGAGCGATCTGAGCCGCTCCAGGTCGGCGGGGCGATCGACGTCCCATACCCGGCGCAGCGCGCGCCAGCGATGCCCCTCGAGCTTCTTGACGGTCTGTTCGTACACGCGCGCGCTTCCCCACTCGATGCCTTCGAACCACTCGCGTTTCGGCCGCTTCACGCCGATCAGCGCATAGCCGCCGTCTTCGGCCGGCGCGAGCACCACGTCCTGACCGCCGTGAAGCGAGCGCGCCGCACGCCGCAGATCCGCAACCGTGAGCGCCGGGCAGTCGGTACCGATCAAGATTGCCGGCTTGCGCGCGCGGGAAAGGGCGCGGTACATGCGCTCGCCGAGCTCGCCGCCGCGTTGCAGCCGGAACGGGACGCCGAGATCGCGGAAAAAGGAATGCCGGCGCGTGCCGTGCAGCTCGACCGCCTCGCTCGTCTGCCGCGCGATGCGCAAGGCATGGCGCGTCAATCGCTCGTGCAGTCGCGCCGCGCGCCATTCGCCCAGGCGCGGGACCAGACGAGTCTTCGCCTGACCGAGCACCGGCGCGCGCGCGAACACGATGATCACCGGAAGTACAGCCTGGAAAGCTTGTCGGGATCGGCGCCGAGGAAGTACGCGAGTCGCAGGCGCCACATGAGCAGGATCGTGCGCAGCACGCCGCGCGACTCCCAGCGCCGCCCGGAGGTCCGTACCCGCTCGCGTCGGCACGCGGGCGAGCCGAGGCGCTTCATCCGCCGGCAGAACGCCACGTCTTCCATCAGCGCGATCTCGGGGAAGCCGGGGAACGCGGAGCGCCGCACGAAGATCGCCTGGTCGCCGGTGGCGATCCCGGTCAGGCGCGAGCGCAGGTTCATCGCCCCGGCCACCACCTTGAGCAACGGGTGCCGGCCTTCAATCTCGACGTCGAATCTGCCCCATACGTGGGTTTCCACCGAGGCCATGATCAGCTCGTCGGCGCCGTCCGGCAGCCGGGAGTCCGCGTGCAGGAAGACAAGGCAGTCCCCGCCGGCCGCGCGTGCCCCCGCGTTCATCTGCCGCGCGCGGCCGCGCGGCGCATGAATGACTTTTTCTGCTAGCTCCAGGGCAATCTGCACCGTCTCGTCGCTGCTGCCGCCGTCGGCGATGATCACCTCGTGTCCTCGCGCGCGCAGCGGCGCGAGCGCCTCGAGCGCCGCGCGGATGCCCGGGGCCTCGTTCAGCGCGGGGACGATGACCGAGAGTCGTTGCGTTGCCACGCGTGCAGCTTCTCCATCCAGGCAAGCGCGCCCTGCGGCGCGTGCGCCTTGCGCCAAACGCCGGCGGCGTACTTGTTCGCTTCGGCGAGCGTCGGGTAGATGTGGATCGTGCCGAGGATCTTGTTCAGGCCGAAGCCGTGGCGCATCGCCGCGACGAACTCGGCGAGCAGATCGGCCGCGTGCTCGCCCGCGATCGTGGCGCCCAGGATGCGATCCTTACCGGGCACGGTGAGCACCTTCACCATGCCGTGCGCGGTGCCGTCGGCGATCGCCCGGTCGAGCTCGTCGATGCCGTACACCGAGACTTCGTACGGAATGTTGCGCTCCCGCGCCTCGGTCTCGTTCAGGCCGACGCGCGCCACCTCGGGGTCGGTGAAGGTGGCCCAGGGAATCACCGAGTAATCGGCGCGGAACTTCTTCAGCGCGCCAAATAACGCATTCACCGACGCATACCACGCCTGGTGGGCGCCGACATGGGTGAACTGGTACGGGCCGGCCACGTCGCCGCAGGCATAGATGTTCGGATAGACCGTCTGCAGGAACTCGTTGGTCTCCACCGTGCGCGCCTTGGTGAGCGGGATGCCGAGCTCTTCCAGCCCGTAGGCCTTGGTGCGCGCGACGCGCCCGACCGCGCAGAGCAGCGCGTCGAACTCGATGCGCCGTTCGCTCCCTTCGTGCTCGCAAACCAGCAGATTCTTGCCGATGAAGCGCGTCGCCTTGTGGCCGGTGCGAACCTCGACCCCGTCCGCGCGCATGCGTTGCGCGACCATGTCGGAGAACTCCGGATCCTCGCGCGGCAGAATGCGCGGAAGCATCTCGACCTGGGTCACCTTCGAGCCCAGGCGCGCGAAGGCCTGGGCGAGCTCCGAGCCGATCGGCCCGCCGCCGAGCACGAGGAGCCGCGGCGGCAGCTTGCGCAGGCCCCAGATCGTTTCGGAAGTCAGGCACTCCACCGCGTCGATTCCGGGCACCGGTGGAATGAAGGGTTCGGCGCCGGCGGCGATCACGATGGCGCGCGTGCTGATGGTTTTTCCGTTCACTTCGACGCTCCAGGGCGAGGTGATCTTCGCCGCGCCCTGGATGCACTCCACGCCGAGCTGGGTATAGCGCTCGACCGAATCGTGCGGCTCGATCGCCCGGATCACGCGCTGCACGCGCTCCATCGCGTCCGCGAAGTCGAATTCCACCGTTGCTTTCCGGATGCCCAGGGCCTGCGCGTTTTTCAGCAGCGACAGGACCTTTGCCGTCCGGATCAGCGCCTTCGACGGCACGCAGCCGGTATTCAGGCAATCGCCGCCCATGCGGTGCATTTCGATGAGCGTCACCTTGGCGCGCACCGCGGCCGCGATATAGGCGGCGACCAGGCCCGCCGAGCCGGCGCCGATCACCACCAGGTTGCGCTCGAACTTGCGCGGCTTCTTCCAGCGCGCATAGACGCGCCGCGCCTGGATCAAGTCCACCGCCTTCTTCGCGGCGAGCGGGAAGACGCCCAGCAGCACGAAAGCGCCGATCAGCTCCCAGGACAGGATGCCGCGCAGCGAGTCGAGGCGCGCGAGCTGCGTGCCGGCGTTCACGTAAAGCAGGGTGGCCGGGAACATCGCCACCTGGCTCACCCAGTAGAAGGTCCACGGCCGGATCGGCGTGAGCCCCATCGCCAGGTTGATGAGGAAGTAGGGCACCGCCGGGATGAGGCGCAGCGTGAAAAGGTAGAACGCGCCCTCCCTCTCCACGCCGCGGTTGACCCCGCGCAGCTGCGCCGCCCAGCGCTCCTGCACCCAGTCGCGCAGCACGAAGCGCGCGGCGAGCATCGCGAGCAGCGCGCCGATCGCCGAGGCGAACGAGGCGATCGCGACGCCGATCCCCAGGCCGAAGATGGCGCCGGCAAGGACGGTGAGGAGCGAAGCGGCAGGCAACGAGAGCGAAGTAAACGCGACGTAGACAAGGAAGAAGCCGAGCGCGGCCTGCCAGGGATAGGATTGGCGCCACGCCTCGAGCGCGGCCTGCTGCGCCTTCAGGTTCTCGAAGCTGAAATAGCGCGGGCCGCCCGCGACGACAAAGGCGACTAGGGCTGCGACGAGGATCGCTGCAACGAGAAGCCGCGTGCGGCTCAAGCGGCCAGCGCGCCGCCGCAGGAAGAGCCCTGGCCGGCGGTGCAGCCGTAGCAGTGGTCGCGGACCGCGATCGGGTTGCCGGCGAGGTCGCGGCCGATCAGCTCGGCCAACCGGACGTGCCGGGCCGTTCTCCCGTCGTTCTGCCCGAGCTGGAGCGGCAGGTCGAGCATCTGGTTGAAGTCGCAGTCGTAGACGTCGCCCTGCCAGTCGACCGAGAGCAGCGTGCGGCACATCACGCTCTCCAGGTTCTCGTCCCGGTGCGCCTCGTGCAGGAGGCGCATGTAGTCGTTGAACTGGCCCTTGGTCACCAGCGTGGAGCCGAAGCGCTGGATCGGCATGTTGGCGAGCGTGTAGAGACGGTTGAACGCGATGCCGTGCGCCTCGCCGAGGATGCGCTTGTAGTCGGCCTCGAGCTTTTCCTGCGGCGGCGGCAGCGACGGCCCCTGCGGGTTGTAGACCAGGTTGAGCGCGAGCCGGCTGCCGTAGCCGAGGGCGTTGAGGCGCTTGAGGGCGCGGATGCTCTTGTCATACACGCCCTTGCCGCGCTGCCGGTCGACCAGCTCCTCGGTGTAGCACGGCAGGGACGCGATGATCTCCACCTCGTGCTGCTCGAGAAACCGCGCGAGATCCTCCTGCCCGGGCTCTTCGAGGATCGTCAGGTTGCAGCGGTCGATGACATGGACGCCGAGCTCCCGCGCGCGTTGCACGAGCTCGCGGAAGTGCGGATGCAGCTCGGGCGCGCCGCCGGTGATATCCAGGGTCTTGACCCGGGAAAAACCCAGGTACGTCACCACGTCGGCCATGGTCTCGCGCGACATCATCTCGGTGCGCGTCGGGCCGGCATTGACGTGGCAATGCAGGCAGCTCTGGTTGCACTTGTAGCCCAGGTTGACCTGCAGGGTCTCGAGGCGGGCGCGGCGCAGCGCGGGAAACCCGTAGTGGCGCATCAAGGGCAGGGTAGCGTGCATGAGGCTTGGTCGGGCGGCGCTGCGCGCGCCTTACAGGATACCGGCCGCGCCGTGCGAGTGCTCGTCGATCAGCCCGAGCAGGCGCTGGCTCGTGGCGCGCAGGCGCTGCGACAGCATGAGCACGAGCTCCATCAGGACCTTGGCGCCGAGCAGCGGCTGCTCGACGATGATGCGCGCCAGGCTCTCGCGGTTGAGCACCGCGAGGAGCGCCGGAGCAGCGGCGAGGCAGGTGGCGAAGCGCGGCTCGCCGTCGATCATCGACATCTCGCCCAGCGTGCGCCCGGCGTCGACCGCGGCGAGCAGCTGTGGCGTGTTCCAGCGGTCGCGCTTGTGCACCTCCACGGTGCCCTCGAGCACCATGAGCATGAAGTCGCCGCCGTCGCCCTCGCGGATGATCTCGGCGCCCGGCTCGGCGCGGTAGACCTCCATGAAGTGCGCGAGCAGCTCCACTTCCGCCGCGGAGAAGTTCTCGAGCAGCGCGCACTTGGGAATGAGCGCGTGCATCTGACCGGCGAAGCGCGTGGCGTCGCCGAGGTGCTCGAGGTGCGAAAGCTGTTGCGGGCGGTCGGCCATACGGGCGCGGTGGCGCGCCTGATTATGCCTAAAGCCTATCGGCGCCGCCTACGCCGCTCGCTGACTGCCTCGGCCAGACCTTCGAGCAGCTTCACCGAATCGGCCCAGCCGAGGCACGCATCGGTAATGCTTTGTCCGAAGGCGAGCGGCTTGCCCGCTTCCAGGTCCTGGCGGCCTTCGACCAGGTGCGATTCGACCATCACGCCGACGATGCGGCGCTCGCCGCCGGCGATCTGGCCGCCGATGTCCGCGGCCACCGCGGCCTGGCGCCGGTAGTCCTTGGCCGCGTTGGCGTGCGAGCAGTCGATCATCAGGCGCTCGGGCAGCTTCGCGCGTGCGAGCTCCGAACATGCTGTATTGACGGACTCGGAACTATAGTTAGGCGTCTTTCCGCCCCGCAGGATGATGTGGCAGTCGTCGTTGCCGCGCGTCTCTACGATCGCCACCTGCCCGCTCTTGTGCACCGAGAGGAAGTGGTGCTTCTGGCGCGCGGCGAGCAGCGCGTCGACCGCGATCTTGACGTTGCCATCGGTGCCGTTCTTGAACCCGACCCCCGCCGACAGGCCCGAGGCGAGCTCGCGATGAACCTGGCTCTCGGTGGTGCGCGCGCCGATCGCGCCCCACGACACGAGGTCGCCGATGTACTGCGGCGAGATCACGTCGAGGAACTCGCAGCCCGCCGGCACCCCGGCCTGGTTGATGCGCACCAGCAGATCGCGCGCGATGCGCAGGCCCTCGTTGATGCGGAAGCTGCCGTTCAGGTAGGGGTCGTTGATCAGGCCTTTCCAGCCCACCGTGGTGCGCGGCTTCTCGAAGTAGACGCGCATCAGGATCTCCAGGTCGTCGCGGAAACGGCTTCGTTCCGCGCTCAGTTTCTTTGCATACTCGATCGCCGCGCCCGGATCGTGGATCGAGCACGGCCCCACCACCACCAGCAGCCGGTCGGAGCGCCCGTGGAGGATCTGGCGCACCCGGACCCGCGTCTCGGCGATGAGGGCCTCGACCGCGGTGCCCTGGATCGGGAAAAAGCGGATCAGGTGCTCGGGGGGCGGCAGGACGACGATGTTGTCGATGCGCTCATCGTCGGTGAGCGACGTCTTGTCGTCGGCGGTGAGCGCGGTGCGGTCTTCGAGCGGCGGAGTCATGGTGGCCTCGGGCAAAAAAAAACCGCCAGGCTTTTGGCGCTGGCGGTTTTTGGTTGGATTCGGTGGTTAGTGCTTAGCCGGTCCCTTCCGCCAGCAGGCAGGGGAAGTAAAAGCAGAAGCCAAAGAAGAACCGGTGGGTCATCGCGGTGGATTTTGCCACAAAACCATCTGGGTGCACCGGAAAAGGGCGATCTTGGCGCCGGTCGCCTCGCTGGTGACCACAGCGTCCCAGACCTGGGTGGTACGGCCCAGGTGGACGGGGGTGGCGCGGCAGGCGATGTGGCCATCGCGCGCGGTGCCGAGGAAGTTCGCCTTCAGCTCGACCGTGGTGAAGCCGCGCGCGCCTTCCGGCAGGCTCGCGACGCAGCCGTAACCGCAGCTCGTGTCGGCGAGGGCGATGACCGAGGCGGCGTGCAGGAAGCCGTTCGGCGCCATCACTTCGCGCCTCACCGCCATGCGGCTCTCCACGCCCTCGCGCGCGACTGTGACAATTTCCACGCCGACTAGTCCGGGCAGATAGCCGTCGCCGAAACTTTTGAAGTCTCTGTGCGTTGTTGTAGTCATGAGGAACTACTGTACTCGATTGGCACTCGTCCCCGCGGATTGCCAGGCAAGGAGTTTGCTAGGTCGAAAGCATCGTGCTAGCGTCCTCTCACCGGCAAGCATTCAAGAAAGGCTAATGACAAATGTCGGCTAACGTCGCAATACCGATCGCGGGCTTCAAGGACGTCTACGACGTCTCCTCCGTCGAGAAAGCCCTCCAGGAGCTCTCCCCTACCGCCAACGAAGCGCTGCGCACGCTCTACGAAAAGATGATGCGCCTCGGCGGGCAGCGCTTCACGGTCAAGCCCTCGGCGCTGCCGGAGATGGAGCGCCTGTTCGACGAGCTGCCGAATTTCGGCGACGTGCTGGCCGACATCCGCAAGCACCTCGCCTTGTGCATCGACTCGAACGACTCGATCGAGCTGCCGCCGATGCTGCTGCTCGGCGAGCCGGGCATCGGCAAGACCCATTTCGCGCGCAAGGTGGCGGCGCTGCTCGGCACCGGCTTCGGCTTCGTGCCGATGAGCTCGCTCACCGCGGGCTGGGTGCTCTCGGGCGCCTCCTCGCAGTGGAAGAACGCCAAGCCGGGCAAGGTGTTCGACACCTTCCTGAACGGCGACTACGCCAACCCGGTAATCGTGGTCGACGAGCTCGACAAGGCGAGCGGCGACGGCCAGTACGATCCGCTCGGCGCGCTCTATGAGCTGCTCGAAATCCAGACCGCGACGCGCTTCGTCGACGAGTTCGTCGAGCTGCCGATCGACGCCTCGGGCGCGGTGTGGCTCGCAACCGCCAACGACCCGGGCCGCATCCCCGAGCCGCTGCTCGACCGCCTGACGGTGTACGAGATCGAGGCCCCCGACGCCGAGGGCTCGGCGCGCATCGCCGAAACGATCTACCGCGAGATCCGCAACTCGCACGACTGGGGGCAGCAGTTCCCGGAGGCGCCTTCGGCGTCCGCGCTCGACAGGCTCGCCTCGCTGCCGCCGCGCGAAATGCGCCGCGCGCTGCATGCCGCTTTCGGCAACGCCAAGCTCGCCGGGCGCAGCGCGCTCTCCCCCGACGACATCCAGGACGCGCGCTCGCGCAAGCAGCGAATCGGGTTCTAGAAGTAAGCCAGCAGCCGCCCGCAGGCGATCACCGAGATCCAGAGGAGGAGCGAGATTGCGCCCGCCGCGCGCGCCGAAGGCGGCGGCGGCAGCTTGCGCATCTCCTCCGAATCCCAGACGTCGGCCGTGCGGAAGGTGATGGTATGGAACAGCGCCGCGTTCACGCCCGCGGCCATGATCAGCAGCATCTTCAGGATGAAGACCTCGCTGTCGATGAACTCGGTGGCGTGCGCCGTGAACATGAGCAGGCCGCTCGGGATGATCAGCACGAAGCTCGCCAGCGTCCACGGCAGGACATGCTTCGCCAGCACGCGCGCGGAAATGTGCCGCGAGAACCCGAGCAGACGCAGGTCGAGCACCGCGATCGAGCCGAACAAGAGGCCGATGCCAACGATGTGCACGGTCTCGACGCTCGGGTAGAGCCACAGCCACTGCCGCATCGCCTGCCCGAGGCCGGAGGCCTCGAGCGCGCCAAGAGCGCCGGACGGCGCCGGACTCATCTCAGTTCGATGGTCTTGCCGTTGATGGTGATGCGCTCGGCGCGCATTTCCTCGGGGTTGTTGCGGTTCGGATAGCCCTCGACGGTCGCCGTGGCGCCGGCCTTGAGCCACTCCTTCGGCAGGCCGCGGTTCTCCATGCGCGACGGCGGCGCGAGCGTCACCTGCCAGGTCTTGCCCGCCGTGGCCCCTTCTCCCTTGGCCTCGAAGCGAATGTGGCCGTGCGGATGCTCGTAGCCGGACTCGACGATCTTGCCGGTGAGCTTCATTGCCTTCGAGGTGTCGTACTCGCTCCAGCCGTGGTGCGCGGAGACGGCAATTGGAAGCGCCAGCACTGCTCCGACCAGAAATCTCTTCATACGCGTTGCTCCACCCATGATTTCACCGACTGCAGCGCAGAAGGCAGCTTGGCCGGGTCGGTGCCGCCGGCCTGCGCCATGTCCGGCCGGCCCCCGCCCTTGCCGCCGACCTGCTGCGCAACATAGTTGACCAGTTCCCCCGCTTTCAGTTTCCCCGTGAGGTCGGCGGTTACGCCCGCGATCAGCGCGACCTTGCCGTCGTGTACCGCGCCAAGGACGATCGCCGCCGACTTGAGCCGGTCCTTCAGCTTGTCCACCGTATCGCGCAGCGTCTTCGCGTCGGCCCCGTCGAGCGTCGCGACCAGCACCTTGGCGCCTTTGACGTCCACCGCCTGGGACGCGAGGTCCTGGCCCTGGCCGAGCGCGAGCTTCGAGCGCGCGCGCGCCAGCTCCTTTTCGAGCGCCTTCTTCTCCTCGAGCAGGCTGCGCACCGCCTTGCCGACCATGCCGGCGCCGGGCTGGGCGCGCAGCTCCTTCGCCACCTCGTGGAACTCGCGCAGCTCGCTGTCGATCCGGGCGAGCGCATTGGTGCCGGTCGTGGCCTCGACGCGGCGGATGCCGGCCGCCACCCCGCCCTCGGAATAGATCCGGAAAAGGCCGATGTCCCCGGTGCGCGCGACGTGGGTACCGCCGCAGAACTCGCGCGACGAGCCGATCTCGAGCACGCGCACCTCGTCGCCGTACTTTTCGCCGAACAGCATCATGGCGCCGGAGCTCTTGGCTTCCTCGATCGGCATCACCTGCGCGCGCGTCGGGGTGTTTTGCAGGATCTCCGCGTTCACGCGCTTCTCGACCTCGTGGATCTGCTCGTCGCTCAGCGGCTTGTCGTGCGAGAAGTCGAAGCGCGTCTTGTCCGCGTCGACCAGCGAGCCCTTTTGCTGCACGTGCGGCCCGAGCACCTCGCGCAACGCCTTGTGCATCAGGTGGGTCACCGAGTGATTGCGCATGGTGCTCGCGCGCAGCGTCGTGTCGACGCGCGCCTCGACCCGGTCGCCGACCTTCAGCGTGCCGGTCTTGAGGGTGCCCTGATGGCCGTAGACCTCGGACTGGATCTTCTGCGTGTCGCCGACTTCGAAGGTGCCGCCCGACCCGACCAGCTCGCCGCGGTCGCCCACCTGGCCGCCGGCCTCGGCGTAGAAGGGCGTGCGGTCCAGCACCACCGTGCCGGACTCGCCGCTTTTCAGCGCCGGTACTTTCGTTCCCTCGCGGTAGAGCGCGACCACCTTGCCGGGGAGCGCCTGCGTCTCGTAGCCATGAAACTCGGTCTTGCCGCCCTCGTACTCGAGGGTCGCGGCGGAGGTGAACTTTGAAGCCGCCCGCGCGCGCTCGCGCTGCTGGTCCATGGCCGCTTCGAAGCCCGCCATGTCGATGCGCACGCCGCGCTCGCGCGCGATGTCCGCCGTCAGGTCGACGGGAAAGCCGAACGTGTCATAGAGGCGGAACACGGTGTCGCCGTCGAGCAGCTTCTCGCCCGAGGCGAGCGCCGCTTCCAGCACGCCCATGCCGTTCTCGAGTGTCTCGGCGAAGCGCTCCTCTTCCTGCTTCAGCACGTCCCCAACGCGGCCTTTCGCTTTCCTCAATTCGGGGTAGGCGTCGCCCATGACCCGGTCGAGGTCCTCGACGATGCGATAGAAGAAGGGCTGCTTCTGCCCGAGCTTGTACCCATGCCGGATTGCCCGGCGGATTATTCGCCGCAACACGTAGCCCCGGCCTTCATTGCCGGGGATCACGCCATCGACGACGAGGAAGCTGCAGGCGCGGATGTGGTCGGCGATCACGTTGAGCGACGGGTTCTTCAGGTCCTTCTGCTTGGTTTCGCGCGCCGCGGCACGGATCAGGTCCTGGAACAGATCGATCTCGTAGTTCGAGTGCTTGCCCTGGAGCAAGGCGGCGATGCGCTCGAGGCCCATGCCGGTGTCGACCGAAGGCTTGGGCAGCGGGTGCAGCGTGCCCTGCTCGTCCCGGTTGAACTGCATGAACACCAGGTTCCAGATCTCGATGTAGCGATCGCCATCGGCTTCCGGCGATCCCGGCGGACCGCCTTCGACCCCGGGACCGTGGTCGTAGAAGATCTCGCTGCAGGGACCGCACGGGCCGGTATCGGCCATCTGCCAGAAGTTGTCCGACTGGTACTTCTGCCCGCCGGGCTTGTCGCCGATTCGCACCACGCGCTCCGGCGGCACGCCGATCATCCTCGTCCACAGCTCGTAGGCTTCGTCGTCGGTCTGGTAGACCGTGGCCCAGAGCCGCTCGGGCGAGAGACCATAGACCCTCGTGAGCAGGTCCCAGGCGAACTGGATCGCGTCCTTCTTGAAGTAATCGCCGAAGGAAAAGTTGCCCAGCATCTCGAAGAACGTGTGATGCCGCGCGGTGTAGCCGACGTTCTCGAGGTCGTTGTGCTTGCCGCCCGCGCGCAGCGAGCGCTGCGAGGTGGTGGCGCGCTTGTAGGCGCGCTTGTCCTGGCCGAGGAACACGTCCTTGAACTGCACCATGCCGGAGTTGACGAACAGCAGCGTCGGGTCGTTCGCCGGCACGAGCGGGCTCGAAGGCACGATGGTGTGCCCCTTCGAACGGAAGTATTCCAGGAAGCTCGAGCGGATCTCGTTGGAGTCCATCATACTGATTCTACTGCAGTGAAATACCGCATGAGGCCCATCGAAGAGCCGGCAATCGCTGCGCGCGCGCTGGGCGTGGCCTGCCTGCTCGCCGCGCCACCGCTGCCCGCGCAAGAGGTGAGCGACGCGGATCTTCAGAAACGCGCAAACGCCGTCCTTACGCTGATGGGCTTTTCGCTCACGCCGGATGTCACCACGGGCGCGCTCGCGATCTCGGACCAGAGCACCGGCAACCCCTACTTCCGCCAAACCGCGATCAGCGGCGGGGGCCGAGTGAGCGACAACGTCCCGCTGTACCTCGAGGGGACGCTGGCGTACGGGCGCTACGACCCGACGTTGGTCGCGAGCGGGGCGTCGGCTCCGATTGCGGTGAAGTGGGACAGCCTGCTGGGGACCGGCGGAGTCGGCTGGGACTTCCCGATTGCGCGGGAACTCGTCCTGCGGCCCATCTTTAATTTTTCCCTAGGCCGGGTTGAGAGCGAGGGCGCGGTCGGCACCGCGCAAGGGCCGAGCAGCCGGACCGCACTCGAATTCCTAGGCAACGGACGGCTCAATGCGTTCGGACTCGGCGGCTCTCTGATGCTCGACTACGAGCGCTACCGGCCGGAGAGCGAGATCGACGCCGAGCTGCGCTACAGCTATGTCAACCTGCAGAGTTTTGACAGTTCGCAGGCCGTGGAAGGCCATGCAAACGCACAGACCTTTTCTTTCTGGTCGCGCTACCGCGCGCCGACCCGCTTTAGCCTCCTCGAGCGGCCGCTGCGCTACGTGCTCGAGTACGCGTACACGAGCTTCCTCGGCGACCTCGAAGGGGTACTGGGATTCGACGACGTCCATTCCCTTGGGCTTGGGCTGGAACTGGATTCGAGCAAGTACGACGTCTACGTGACGCGTACCAGGCTGCTGCTGCGCTACAAGATCGGGAACAACGTGACGGGTTGGGCGATCGGCCTCGCCGTGAGCCTCTAACCGTCGGCGAAAAGCCCGGACGCCGGCCGGACGCCCGGGAACCCGCCTCAAGCGTTAATGCGCCCGTATTTGAGGAGCCGGGCCCGTACCGCTCCCATCGTGCGCTCGTGCGCGGCCGCCAGCTCCTGCAGCGCGCGCCCCGCGTCGAACGCGGCGAGCAGCTTGCGATCCTCGTCCTCGCTCCACGGCTCGCCGGTCTTCGGCGGCATCTGCGCGCGCCGCCGCTCGAAGCGCTCGATGCGCTCGAGCGCGGCGGCGGCCTCGTACAGCGCGCGGACCACCTGCGGACGCTGGTACGCGCTTTCGGGCGCGAACATTTCTCCGCTTTCCGGGTCGACGCCGTTCGCGAGCGAGCGCACGATCGCCAATGCTTGTGCCTGATCCATTCGCTTCACCTCCTTTCCACGCTGTTGCGTGTCAGAAAGAACGTGCGATGAAGTCCAGGCGTTTACTCGTCGTCTTCGATTCGTACTGCCTGATAAATCGTGTCGTACGAAAAGCCGCGGCTCTGGAGAAACCGCGCGCGGCGCGCGCGCTCTTCGCGCGTCATCCCATGATCGCGGTATTTGCGTTTCAGGATTGCCCGAGCCCGCTCGAGCTCACCATCGGTGGAAACGCGCGCGACCAGCTCGTCGTCGATGCCCTTCGACTTCAGATCGTGGCGGATCCTGGCGGCGCCGTACTTGCGCGCCATCCAGTGCGCGCGGGCTTCGGCAAATCTCTGATTAGTGAGCCGGTTTGTGCTCACCAACCAGTCCAGCGTGCCTTCAAGGACCTCGGGTGACTCGGCGTACGGCGACAGCTTGCGGCGCAACTCATCGCGGGAATGCTCGCGCCGCGCGAGATGCCGCAGCGCCCGCGCCTTCAGCTCGCCGGGGGAATCGCGCTCGCGCTCAGGCGGCTTTTCTTTTTCGATCGGGAAAATGGATCTCCCAGCATCGCGCATCGCCCACCAGGAGGCCGATGCCTTCGCCGCGCGGCTTGGCGCAGGGCTTCGCCTCGAAGAAAGCGGCCAGTCGCGCAGCGCCCGGAGAAAAATAGGCGATCACGACGTTGGCCCGGCGATCGTAGTGCGAGAACACCGCCATGCTCGCCGGGCGCCCGGACGCCATGAAAATCGGCGGAAACATCTGCTGGATCCTCTTGGACGGCGCGAGCGCCGCCGCGCCGTCGCCGAGCGCCTTCGAACGCCATGTCTCCATGGAC
>Ga0075420_100002927_pt1 | contig 14829 bp, 8 predicted proteins | sample SoiMetdeltSBSDD4_FD_75296 | JGI IMG/M metagenome (GOLD analysis project Ga0075420, IMG submission 75296) | Bulk soil microbial communities from a Populus tree surrounding site in Tennessee, USA - Soil MetaG P. deltoides SBSDD4 | ecosystem: Environmental > Terrestrial > Soil > Tree plantation... | reverse complement strand
TGGGGCATCCCCCAGGACTACCGCCACATGCGGGGCTCGGGCGTCCATGCCTACAAGTGGGTGAACGACAAGGGCCACGCCGTCCTGGTCAAGTATCACTGGATCACCCGGCAGGGCGAGGTCAACCTGACCCAGGAGCAGGCGCAACGGATCCAGGCGACGAACTTCAACCACGCCACCCAGGACCTGCACGACGCCATCGCCCGAGGCGACTTCCCGAAGTGGGAGCTCCAGGTCCAGATCATGGAGGACGGCGAGCACCCGGAGCTCGACTTCGACCCGCTCGACCCGACCAAGATCTGGCCGCCGGAGCTGTTCCCGCTGCGCCCGGTCGGTATGATGGTGCTCGACCGCAACCCGGAGAACTACTTCGCCGAGGTCGAGCAGGTCGCCTTCGGGACCGGCGTCCTGGTGGACGGCCTGGACTTCTCGGACGACAAGCTGCTCCAGGGTCGGACCTTCTCCTACTCGGACACCCAGCGGTACCGGGTCGGCCCGAACTACCTCCAGCTACCGATCAACGCCCCGAAGGTCCGGACCAACACCAACCAGCGCGACGGCCAGATGACGTACTACGTCGACAGCGTCGGAAACGGCGCCAACCCGCACGTCAACTACGAGCCGACCAGTCGCGGTGGTCCCCAGGAGGTCCGCCCGACTGCGCCGCCCCACGAGCCGATGGTCTCCGGCAAGGTGACCCGCCAGGAGATCAGCCGGACCAACAACTACGGCCAGGCCGGCGAGCGGTATCGGACCTTCGCCCCGTGGGAGCGGGACGAGCTGATCTCGAACCTGGTCGGCGCGCTTGCGCAGTGCAACCAGGACATCAAGGAACGGATGGTCTGGCACCTCGCCCAGTGCGACGCCGAATACGGCCGACGGGTCGCCGACGGCCTCGGGATGCGCGTCGAGGACGTGCCGCCGGTGCCGGCCGCCGTCGCGCACGGCGCCTGAGCGCGAAGAGCCAGGCCTGTCCTGAGGTACGAAGGAAGTCAGACAGGAGGGGCCCCGGAGCAACACGCTCCGGGGCCCCTCCTGTCCTACCGCCGTCGGGCGGTCGCATGCCTGAAGGCGCAAACGGCGCCCGATCCCGTCAGCGGACGAGCTTGTACGCCGTCAGGTCCAGGCCCGAGATCCGCACCGACGAGTCCTCGAACTGCCACTCCGTACTGGCGCCGAGCGCTTCGTGGGCCGCGGCGGTCAGCAGGATCTCGCCCTGCTCCGCCAGGTCTTCGCCGAGCTTGCAGGCGACGTTCATCTCGTCGCCGTACGCGTCGTCGTCGCCCACCAGCAGCACCCGCCCGTAGCCGACGCCGATCGCGATGTAGATCTCGCTCGCCGCCGGCAACGGCTCGTTGGCGATCTCGACGTTGCGCTGCACCTCCGCCGCGCAGCGGACGGCCGACCCGGTGTCCGGGAAGAGGGCGAAGATGTTGTCGGCATCGACCCGCAGGACGCGCCCGCCGTGGGCCTCGATGATCGGGCAGACGACGCGCTCCAGGCGCTCCAGGCGCGCCAGGTAATTCACGATCCCGTGCTGTCGGACCGAGCGGGAGAAGCCACAGCTGTCGATCACGACGATCGCGACGGGCTTGCAGAACTCCTCGTGGATCTGCTCGTCGATCTCCTGGTGGCGCTCTGGGTACTCGTTGTACTCCTTGAGGAGCTTCTTGAGACGCTCGCGACTCGGGCCGGACAGATCGGTCATCGTCATACCCCCACGCAGGAGTCAGGAGTCAGGAGACCGTGCTGGATCGTAGTCGATCGGTGGCAGCGGGTTCGGGATCGGGTCCGGGGTCGTCGGTCGGCTCGGCGAGCGCCGCCACGCGAATACCCCGGAACGCCCCGACCAGCGTGACCACGAAGATGGTAGAGAGGAGCGGCTTGCCGAATGCTTCCGGCCCGACCAGCCCGACGTCGCCGGTCAGGCGCCCGACCGCCTCCAGATCGTGGCTGGCGACGGCCCAGTTGATGACCGTCACCGTCATCAGCACGTAGCCGTCGTCGCGGGCCCGTGACGTGCGCAGTCTCTCCGAGTCATCGCGCGGCAAGCCCACCAGGAATCGGCCGCAACCTCTGTGCCCTATTCCGAGCAAACAGACTCGAATTCGTTTGTCGCTTACAACTGTTCGACCGAGGTGATCTGCTCGGCGGCGAGCTGTGCCGCGCGGTAGATGTCGGCGAGCGGGACGCCCTGGGCGCGGGCGACCTCGGCGCAGTCGTCGTACTCCGGCGCCGCGACCATTCGGTCGCCCAGGAGCTTCAGCTTGACGCGGACCGGGCCGAACGGCGTGAGCACCGTCTCCTGGCGGCGCCCGGCGATCAGGCGCTCGGATCGGCGCAGGCGCACGCCGAGCGTCGTCGTCTCGCGCAGGATGACCTCCGCGAGGGCGCTGCTGCGCTCGGGCCGCCCGATCACGCCGAGCAGAGTGCCAGGCCGGTTCTTCTTCATCTGGATCGGGGTGAAGAAGACGTCGAGGGCGCCGGCCTCAAACAGGCGCTCCATGGCGTAGCCGAGCAGCTCGGGGGTCGCGTCGTCGAGGTTCGCCTCGATCACCACGACCTCGTCCGCGATAAGGCCCCCACCCCCGGCCCCTTCCCCTTGCGAGGGAGAGGGGAGAAGGGAACGCTGCTCTCCCGCCTGCGGTGGAGGGGGCTGGGGGGTGGGGGGTTCGTGGGCCGGTATCCGGGTAGTCGGTGCGGTGGCAATCCTGGGTGGCCCCGGCATCCACGGCTCCCCGAGCCAGACGCGCACCGCGTTCGGCCAGGGCAGCTGCTTCGTGCCGTAGCCGTAGCCGACGCGGTGGACCCGCATCGTCGGCTGCTCGAACGTCGCCAGCTCCGCCAGGATCGCGGCGCCGGTCGGCGTGACCAGCTCGCCGAGGACCGGGGCCGGCCGGGTGGGTGCGCCAACCCGGGCCAGGACCTCGAGCGTGGCCGGGGCCGGGGCCGGCAGCAGCCCGTGTCGCGCCCGGACCGTGCCGCCGGGCAGCGGCAGACTGGAGGCGTGGATCCGGGTGATGCCGAGGGCGTGCAGGCCGATCAGGCCGCCGACGATGTCGACGATCGAGTCGACGCCGCCGACCTCGTGGAAGTGGACCGCGTCGAGGGTGGTGGCGTGGATCTTCGCCTCGGCCTCGCCAAGTCGTCGGAAGACAGCCTGGGCACTGGCGCGGACCCAGGGTGGCAGGTCGCTCCGGTCGAGCAGATCGAGGATCTCGGCCAGGCGCCGCTCCGGCTGGACCGCCTCGTCTACGAGCACGTCGAGCTTGGTGCCGGCGATGCCGTACGAGTGCTTCGGCTGGACCTCCAGGCGGTAGCCGCCGAGATCGAGCTTCGCGAGGCCGGCTTCGAGGGTCGCGAGCGGCAGGCCGGCGTCCAGGAGCGCCCCCAGCAGCATGTCGCCGCTGATGCCGCTGAAGCAGTCGACGTAGATCAACGGCGTGGCCGGGCCGGGCGACGGCGCGGCCGGGTGGGGGTGCGGGTGGGGATGCGAATGGTCGTCCGGCTGGCTCATGGCGCTCCCTCCGGGTCGCGGTCGAACGCCTCCAGCGCCTCGCCGACGACGAACAGCGAGCCCGTCACGATCACGAGGTCGCCGGGCTCGGTCTGGGCCAGGGCGTGGCCGATCGCCTCGCGGACCTCCGGCACGATGCTGGCGGCGACCCCACGCGCCTCGAACGCCAGACCGAGCTGATCGAGGGGCACCGAGCGCTCGTGATGCGAGCGCGTCAGGGTGACCGTGGACGTCGCCGGCAGGAGCGCGTCGAGCATCCGAGCGACGTCCTTGCCGACGGACGTGCCGAACACCAGGTGTCGCCGTTCAGCCTCGAAGCACTCGCCGAGCGCTTCGACCAGGCGCGCCGCCGAGTCGCCGTTGTGGGCGCCGTCCACGACAAGGTACGGGCGCTCGCGGAGGACCTGGAGGCGACCCGGCCAGCGGACGGCGGCGAGGCCCGCCCGAACGGCCGCGTCGGGCGGATCGTCGGGCCGGAGATCGGCCAGCACCCCTGTCGTCAGCGCGACCGCCGCCGTGGCGTTCTCGCGCTGGTGGCGCCCGAGCAGCGGCGTCGACAGGCCGTCGAGCTCGCCCCGGATCCCGCGGATCATGAAGCGGCCGGTGCACGACTCGTCGTCGGGCTGCCACTGCCAGTCCTCGCCGCACCATTCCAGGCGGGCGCCGCGCTCGCGGGCGGCCCGCTCGACCACGGCCCGCGCCTCCGGGGGCTGCGGCGCCGAGACGGCCAGCCGCCCGGGCCTGAAGATGCCGGCCTTCTCGCCGGCGATGTCGGTCAGCGTCGGGCCGAGCGTGGCGGTGTGGTCGTAGCTGATCGGCCCGAGGACGACCGCCAGCGGCTCCAGGACGTTCGTCGCGTCGTGGATGCCGCCGACGCCGCATTCCACGACCGCGATCTCGATGCCCGCCTCCGCGAAGGCGAGGAGCGAGAACGCCAGCCCGGCCTCGAAGGTGGTCACGTGGCCGACGTCCGGCTCCTCGTCGGCGAGCCGCTCGACGGCCGCCCGCACGGTCGGCAGCAGCCGCACCGCCGTGCCGGGCTCGACGTCGCGGCCGTCGACTCGGGTGCGCTCGCACCAGCTCACCAGGTGGGGCGAGGTGATCAGCCCGGTCCGGAGCCCGGCCGCGCGCAGGATCGACTCCGAGTGCGCCGCGATCGACCCTTTCCCTTTGGTCCCGGCCACCAGGACGCTGGCGAGCGCGCGATCCGGCCGGTCCACGCGATCGAGCAGCGCCCGCATCCGGTCGAGCTTGCGCGGGCGATTGGCGACGATCTGCGCCGCCGTGCGGACGTTCGGCGAGAGGCCGTACAGCCAGCGCAGGGCGTCGTGGTAGGCCGGGTCGGGGATCGAAGAATCTGGCAGCATCCCCGGCGAGTATACCGGGACGGCGCGAGGACGCCCTGGCCTGAATCGTGCACGGATATAATCGGTTCCAGGAGGGCCACCGTAGGCTGCCACACTGGCACGCGGTGGCCCTGATCTTTGTGTGCCTCGTGACGGTGTCCGGAGGGGCCAGTGGCGGAGCGAGCGAAGCGGTTCGTCATCGTCGGCAACGGCGTGGCGGGCACGACCTGCGCCGAGACCCTGCGTAAGAACGACGCGGACTGCGAGATCACCCTGATCGGCGACGAGCGCTGGCCGCTCTACAACCGGGTGGCCCTCCCGCCGTACATCAAGGGCAAAGCGACGCGGCAGAAGGTGTTCCTGCGAACTGTCGAGCAGCACGCCCAGCGCGGCATCAAGCTGATGCTCGAAACCCGCGTCACGGAGATCGACCACGAAGGGCAGACGGTCCGGCTCAACACCGGCAAGGAGCTGCCGTACGACGGCCTCCTGGTAGCGACGGGCGGCCGGCCGAACCCCTTGAAGGTGCCGGGCTCCGAAGGCGCCGGCAACGTCTTCAACTTCCAGTACTTCGACGACGCCGAGGCGATCCTGGACGCGATCCATACCTCGAAGCGGGCGGCGGTCACCGGCGGCAGCTACATCGCCTACGAGCTGGCCGAGGGGTTCCGCGAGCAGGGGCTGGAGGTGTACTGGCTCCATCGCGGGCCGCACTTCCTGCGCCGCGTGCTCGACCCCGAGGGCGGCGCGCTGGTGGACGACATCGCGGGCGAGCACGGCGTCCACATGCTGTACGGCTCGACGATCACCGAGTGCGAGCGCGACAACGGCAAGGTCAAGGCGATCGTCGAGTCGAACGGCAAGCGGATCGACGTCGACATGGTCGGCGCCGGCCTGGGCGTGCGGCTGAACGTCGAGCTTGTGAAGGAGCTGCCGGGCGTCGAGATCCGCGACGGCGTCGTCACCAACGAGTACCTGGAGATCGGCGTCCCGAACGTCTACGCGGCCGGCGACATCGCCGAGTTCTACGACCTGACGATCGACCGCCACAACATCCTGGGCACCTGGGGCAACTCGATCGGGCACGGGCGCACGGTGGCGATGAACATGCTCGGGCAGCGGACGGCGTACGAGGACATCCCGATGTACTCCAGCACGCTGTTCGACTCGTACATTCGGGTGATCGGGCTGACGCCGGAGACCGGCGCCGACCTGGAGTCGTTCGAGCACCTGAACGCCCAGGCCAAAAGCTACCAGCGACTCTTCTTCCTGGACGGGCGGCTGGTGGGGGCCGTCCTGATCGGCGACATGCGGTTCCGGCAACGGATCTTCGCGGCGATCAAGAGCCGCGAGCAGATCCCCCACGACCAGCGTCGCCAGCTCCTCGCCTGACCGGACGTCTGCCTCGTTCGCCCGAGGCGAGCAGCAGGCCACGCGGAGGAGGGCCGGTGTCAGGCGCCCGGCACGTCGACGGGCCGGCAGCGGGCGACGGCTTGACGGAGTTCCGCGAGCCGCTGCGAGTTGAGTAGCGTCGCGCGGGGGGTCGGGTCGGCGAGGTGGGCCGCGATACCCTCGACGATGGCGACCGCCTCAGCATACGCGCCACCGGCTTCGCCCCGCCGCCCTTGGTCCTCCCAGAGCCTCCCCAGCGCCGCCAGCGTCTTCCAGAGCTGGACCGGGTTGCCGTCCTCGCGGGCGACGTGTAGCGCCTCCTCAAGCTCGACCTCGGCCTCGGCAGCGCGATCCTGGCTGCGCAAGATCTCGCCCAGGAGGCGCCGGCCTTTCACGATGTTCCGGCGGGAGCGCGTCTCCTCGGCTACGCCCAGGCAGAGGTCTGCGTAGTGACGCGCCCGATCGGGGTCCCCGCGCACCAGCCAGGCCTCGCCGAGGCCGGCGTGCATGCGCTGGGTGTAGCGCCACTTGATGAACTCCTCGCCCCAGACGCCCCGCCGGCGGGAAGCAGCTTCGACCGTTTCGAGAATCCGCTGAGCCTCGTCAATCTGGCCGAGGGCGAGGTGACAGTCGGCGAGGTTGAGCTGCGCGTTGCGCATCACCTCGGGATCTCCCGGGCCCGGCATCTCGTCGAGGCATTGCTGGTTCAGCGCCATCGCCTGCTCGACGTCGAACAGGTCCAGGTGGAGCCAGCCGAGTGTATTGAGCATCCGGCAGCGCCACATCGTGTCGCCGAGGCGCTCGGCGAGGGCGAGCCCCTCCGAGAGCGATTCGATCGCCACGTCGTACTCGCCCTTGCCACACCGCCCGAGGCCCCTGGCCCAGAGGCCGCGGAGCAGCACCGCCGGCACCTGGCGCTGGCGGCCGATCTCGAGCATCTCATCCCAGCTCGCGTTGGATTGACCGTGCTCGCCGCGCCACTCCGACAGGTGACCGTTCACGTGGAGCGCCAGCCCGAGCGCATCGGGCGCGTTCCCATCACGCGACTCCCGGAGCGCTTCCACCACGGTCTCCTGGGCCAGGTCCAGGTTGTTCGTAACGGCGTGGATGAACGCCATCGTCCCCAACGCCCCTCCAACCGTCGCACGGTCGCCGCTCGCTCCGGCAAGCAGGCGGGCCTGCTGGGCGTGCTCGACCGCCTCCTCGAAGTGGTGTGCCATGAACGCGACGACGGAGAGCTGATACCTGGCCCGTCCTTCTTGCACGCCATCGCCGGCCGCCCTGGCGATCTCCGCCATCGCTCGGTAGCTGGCTGCGCTCCGGTCGCGTTCGCCGATCAGAAAACGGGCCTGGCCGTGGCTGGCATGGAGCGCGATGCTCCGTTCGGGCGGGAGCGTTTGACCTGACCCTTCCAGGACCGCCAGTGCGCGGTCGTAGAAGGCGGCGGCCTCGCGCGGCGCGAAGGCGGCCAGGGCGCGGTCGCCGCTCTTGATCAGGTGCTCCACTGCCCGGTCCCAGACCTCGCCGCGCTCATAGTGGTAGGCCAGGGTCTCATGCTGCTCGGCCAGTCTGTCGGCGTACAGCGCCTCAATCGCCTCGCCAACCAGCCGGTGGAGCACTCGACGGCGTGCCAGGAGCAGGCTCGCATAGGCCACGTCCTGGGTCAACGCGTGCTTGAACGCGTAGGCCAGCTCTGGGTCGAGTGAGCGCTCGTAGATCAGTTCGACGTCATTCAGCTCGCGCAGGTACCCCGCGAGCCGGCCCCGCAGCTCGACGGTCCGGTCCAGCAGGCGGACGACAAACTCGCGGCCGATCACGGCGGCGGTCTGAAGCGCCCGCTTCGGCTCCTCGTCGAGGCGGTCGAGGCGTGCCATGATCACGTCCTGGACGGTGTCGGGGACGTCGATCTCGTCTACGGGCCTGGTCACGACGGACCCGTCGTCGGTGTGACGGATCGCGCCGACTTCCAGCAGCGACTTGACCACTTCCTCGACGAAGAACGGGTTGCCCTCGGCCTTGTGCGCGATGCTCCGCTCAAGCTGTTCGGGCAGGTGCTCGGACCCGATGATGCCCTCGGCCAGCCTGGCGCTCTCGCCCTCAGAGAGGCTGGTCAGGGACAGGCGGGTGGCAGCGAGGCGCTCGCCGAAGGGAGGCTCGTAGCCAGGTCGGAAGGTGAGCAGAAGCAGCATGCGCAAGGTGGGCACCGCCTCAGCCAGATATGCGAGGGCGTCCTCGGACAGGCGATCGATCCAGTGGAGGTCTTCGATCACGATCACGATCGGCCGGATCGCACTGCCGGCGACGGCGAGCGCGCGCAGCGTCTCGATTGTTCGGACCTTGCGCAACCGGGGGTCCATCGTCGCAACCCCGGCGTCGCCGGGGTCAACCGAGAGGAGATGCTTCAGGTAGGGCAGGCACTGGGGGACGTCGCCCCCCAGTGCCCTGGCGCCCGTCTCGGCCTTGCCGATGATCTCCCGGTCGGCGTCGACCTCCTGGATCGCGAAGCTCTCCTTGAGGATGTCGACGATCGGCAAGTAGGCGACGTCCCGGCCGTACGCAATGCAGCGACCCTCCAGCCAGGTCAGCGTCTCGCCTTCCAGCCGTCGCTTGAACTCGTGGAGGAGGCGTGACTTGCCGATGCCGGGGTCGCCCGACACGAACACGATCTGTCCGCGGCCCGTGCAGGCTTCGCCGAAGCGCTCCTCCAGGACGCGCAGCTCACGCTCGCGCCCCACCAGTGGGCTGAGCCCTCGCTGCGCGTAGACGTCGAGGCGGGATCGCCAGCGGCTCGGCCGGAGCACCTCGCGGATGCCGATCGCCTGCTCCTTCCCTTTCACCTCGTGCCGTCCCAGGTCACGCGTCACGAAGTAGCCGCTCGCCAGGCGATGTGTCGCCTCGCTGATGACGACCATGCCGGGCCCGGCCAGACCCTGGATGCGCGAGGCGAGGTTCACCGTGTCGCCGATTGCGGTGTAGGTGGCGTTTACGTCGGTGCCAATCGTGCCGACTACGACCGGCCCGCTATTCAGTCCGATCCGGACCTGGACGGCGATGCCACGCTGCTCCTGGAGCTCGGCCTGATACCGGTAGAGCGCCTGCTGGATGGCCAGGGCTGCACGGATCGCACGCTGGGCGTGGTCCTCGTGAGCGATCGGCGCGCCGAACAACGCCAGGATGCCGTCGCCGGTGAACTGAGAGACCGTCCCCTCGTACTGGTGGACCGCGTCACGCATCAAGTCGAAGCAGCGGGCGATCAGCGCGTGCGTCTCTTCCGGACCGAGCCTCTCGGCCAGCGGTGTGGAATCGACCACGTCGGCGAACAGGGCCGTGATCTGCTTGTGCTCACTGTCGAGCGCAGCCCGAGCACCGCCGGCCGGCCCGGCCAGGCGTGTGCCGCACTCCTGGCAGAACCTGGCGGCTGACGAGTTCTCCGTGGCACAGGCCGGACAGCGCACCGATCCGGTTCCTTCATCGCACAGGAAGGCGGTTCGATGCCTGAGTATAGGCGCGCGGTCGGCGTCGAGCAATTCCGCGCGGTCGGCGTCGCGAGTGATGCCGCCAGTGATGCGCGGCACGCCCACCGGCGGGATGCGTGGGACTCTCGGTTCCCGTTACCGTTCGATGTCCCCGAACGTCGCCTCGCAGAGCCGCCCGCTGGTGGAGTAGACCATCAGCCCGAGCCGCCCGGGGCGCGGCGCCGTGTCGACCGCCAGGACGGCCGGCTCGTCATTCAAGAAGATGCTGATGTTCGGGCCGCTGGTCACGATCTTCAGGCGGGCCGGCTCGCCGGCCGGGCGCACCGTCGAGGGACGGACGGCTCGGATCGGCAGATCGAGCCCCTCGACGCGCTGATAGAGCCAGACGCCGCCGCCGGCCGTGCCCGGGGCCGGCAAGCCGTCCGGGATGTAGATCGCCATCAGCAGGTTCTCGTCGTCCTGGGCCCGGAACACGAGCGTCGCCTGGCAGGAGGCCGTGTTCACCGAGGCCGAGAAGGTGACGTCCTCCACGGTCTCGGGGAACAGCACCACGCTGGCGCCGGTCTCGGTGCGCCCGGCGACGCGTCCCTGGTCGTCCAGCATCCACCGTCCGGACGGGTCGCCGACCACCCGCCAGGTGACGGGCAGGCGCGTCGAGCCGGCCGCCGCCGGCACCGCCGTGGGCGTGCGCTGCGCTGGCGCGGACGATCCGGCGCTGGCAGCGCTGGCCGGCGTGGCGGTCGGCCGCGCGTCGACCGGCGTGACGGCCGGCGTCGGCACGATCAGCGAGACGGTCGGCGCGGTCCGGGCGGGCGTGCTGCCGACCGCCGAGGCCGCCGACGGGGCCTTCGGCTGGGGTGCCGAGCCGGTGGCGGCGGTCGGGGTGACGGCCGGGTTGCTCGCCGCGCCCGCACTCGCGCCCGGCGCGGCAGCCGCCGGGACGTCGGGGGCGCTCGTGGCGGGCGCGGTGGGCTCCGCGTCGGGCGTCCTGCCCGGAGCGGCGATCGGCCGCGAGGTGTCGCCGCCCCGCAGCAGGATCGCGAGCGCGCCGAGCAGCGCCAGCGCCGCGAAGATCAGCGCCACGGTAATCAGCCGGCGGCGGGACTCTGCACCGGACCGACCGAATTCGGCGGGCGGGGTGACGATCGTGGGCGCGTCGGCGGACGGCGGCGCCGGCGCCACGCCGTTCGCGCGCATCGTCTCCACGGGCGATGAGAGATCGTCCACGAACGCGGTGGCGGTCGCGTAGCGGTCGTTCGCCTCGCCGGTCAGCTCGCGGAAGAGGACGCGCTCGACGGGCGCCGCCAGCAGCGGGCTGCCAATCTGGGCCGGCAGCAGGGGCCGCTCGAAGTCGGTCGCGTCGACGTCCGTGCTCCGGCCGGTCAGCATCTCGTGGGCGATCAGCGCCAGGCCACGTCGGTCGGCCGGCTGGGCCTGGGCCACCCCCTCCATCGAGGATTCGCCCCCACCGCCGACCGAAACGGCGAGCGGGCGGGTCATCAGGCCGAAGCCGGCCAGGATCGGGGTGCCGTCCGGCGTCAGCAACACCGAGGACGGCCGGACGTCGCCGTGGACGATCCCGAGCCCGTGGGCGTAGTCGAGCGCCGCGGCGATCGGACACAGCACGCGGACCGCCTCGGCGAGCGGCCAGGGCGCGCCGACACGGTCGGAGAGCAGCTCGGCCTCGATCGTCTTGGTGACCACGAACGGCACGCCGAGGTGCTCGCCATGGTCGATGACGGTCAGGATGTTCGGATGGCGGAGGCTGAGAACCAGGTCGAGCTGGCGCTGGTACTGGCGGAGCAGCGCGACGTCATCGCGGTCGATGGCCGGCACGACGACGAGCGTCACGTACCTCCCGAGCGACGGCTGGTACGCCGTGTACGTCGTCGCGACGCCGTTCCGCTCGGCCTGCTCGACGACGCGATACGGGCCGACGGTCGCGCCGGGGATGAAACTCATCAGGTGCTCCGGTCGAGACGCTGCAACCCCCAACGCCCCGATCCCCGTGAATTGTGCCGCTCGGGCGGCATCATGTCAACGAACGGAGACGCCCGGTGGGGCGTCCGGTCGCACCGGCCCGAACAGAACGATGGCCTGGTCTTGTGTCGCGGACGCGCGACCGCTGGCAGGACGGCCGAACGGCTATACTCGCGGGGCAGGTGAAGCCGCTCGCTCCACGCCGCCATCCGTCGCCAGCCCGAGTCACCGTCGGCGCGATCGTTCTCCTGCCGCTGGCGATCGTCGCGCTGCTCGCGCTCGGCCGGCTGCTGGTCGGCCTGGCGCCCGTGTCCGTCGAGATCGCGAGCGACGGCCAGGTCCTGCGAGTCGCGGCGGACGGCACGTCGCGCCAGATCCCGATCGAGCGCCCGATCGTCCAGGTACGCCCGGTCGCGCCGATCCCCTTCCGCCGCGAGCACCAGGTCGACGGCTCGGATAGCACCAACATGCTGACATTCGACCCGCGCTACTTCCTCGCATTCGGCAGCTCGCCGTACTACCAATTCCAGGCGCTGCTGCGCGAGGAGTGGCGGTACAGCGTCTGGCGGCGCCTGGAGGTCACGGATTCTGAGGGCCGAACCGTGCAGCGCGCCGACCGGCCGCCCGACGACGTCGCGCTCGCCATCCCGAGCCAGTTCTTCCTGACCGTGGACCTGGAGCGGCCGGAGATCCCGCGAGCGATCGACCTGCTCGACGACGCGAACCGCCCCCTGACGGTCGAGGTCAACCGCAACGACAAGTACGTCCGGGTCGGGCCGCACCGGATGCGCGACCAGGCCGACCTGGCGGCCTGGTACTTCTCGCGCGACTGGGCGCCGGCCCTGGCGACGCTCCTGGACCTGCTCACCCGGGCGCTGGCGCTGGCGCTCGGGCTGGTGCTGGCGGCCGGGCTGCTGGCCGCGCTGCTGCCGTCGGTCGGGGCGCTCGTGGCGAGGCTGCCGGCGCGCTGGGCGTCCCGGCCGGGCCGGCGGGCGCTTCCCCTGGCGCTCGCGCTCGGCCTCGGCTGGTTCCTCGCCGCGAGCTGGTACGTCGCCGTGGCCCTCTTCGATCGGACGCCGCACATCCTGGACGCGATCGGCTACCTGTTCCAGGCGAAGATGTACGCGGCCGGCATGCTCACCGCGCCGCAGCCGCCGCTGCCCGAAGCGTTCGCGATCCCGTTCTCGGTGCTGCACCAGGGTCACTGGTTCGTGCAGTACCCGCCGGGCACGGCGCTCCTGCTGGCGCTCGGCCTGCTGGCCGGCCTGCCCTGGCTGGTGCAGCCGCTCCTGGGCGCCGCCGCCGTGGTGCTGATCGTCCTGACGGCGAGGCGGCAGTACGGCTCGGGGACGGCGCTGCTGGTGCTCGGGCTGCTGGTGACCTCGCCGTTCCTGCTGCTGAACGCCAGCGCGTTCCTGAGCCACGTCCCGGCCCTCTGCTTCGCGAGCGTCGCGCTCTACGCCGGCGTCCGGTACGCCGAGCGGCCGGCCATCTGCTGGGCCGCGCTGACCACGACGGGGCTGGGGTCCGCGCTCCTGACCCGCGAGATCGTCGTCGTCCCGTACGGCGTGGTCATCGCGACGATCGGCCTGGCCCGGGGCGGTCCGCTGCGCGGCCGGGCCATCGTGCTCGACGCCCTGGTGGCCGCCGCGATCTTCGGCGCGAGCGTCGGGCTGTACCTGGGCTACAACGCGGCGGTCACCGGCGACCCGTTCCTGCTGCCGCGCCACCTGTTCAACGGCGCGGACGTGCTCGGGTTCGGGCCGGGGATCGGCTTCTACGGCGAGCACACGGTCGCCTCGGGGCTGGTCAACGTCGAGCAGCAGCTCGTGTCGCTCGGGTTCTACCTGGCCGGCTGGCCGTTCGGCTTCTCGTTGGCGGTGATGCTGCTGCCGTTCTTGCTGCGCGACCGGGATCCCTGGGACGCGATGTACCTGGCGCTGATGGGCGTGTTCGTGGGCATCTACGTGGCCGAGTTCTACCACGGCATCGCGTTCGGCCCGCGCTACCTGTTCGAGGCGCTGCCGTCGTTCGTGATCCTGGCGGCGCGCGGGCTGATCGTGCTGGCCCGGCGCGTCGGCGGCTGGCTGGAGACGGTCGGCGTGGGGAGCGCCCGGTGGCGCGCGCGCCAGGCGTCGGCGCTGATCGCCATGGCGCTGCTGGCCTGCAACGCGCTCTACTTCCTGCCGCGCCAGGCGGTGCTCTACGCCGACTACAGCGGCCTGCCGGGCGGCGGCCCGACCCTGGACGAGGTCGCGATCGGGCGCGACCTGTCGGGGCGGGTGCCGCGCCTGGCCGACGCGCTGGTCGTCACGGACGAGTGGTGGTGGTACACGATGTACCTCGCGACGCTGAACTGCCCACGCCTCGACTGCCCCGCGATCTTCGCGCTGGGGGCCGATCCCCAGACGCGGATGGCGCTGCGCCAGGCGTTCCCGGGTCGAGCCTGGTACGACGTGGTCCTGCGCGACGGCGAGCTGACGGTCGTGCCGGGCGCCCCATAGACCTGCCCGACCTGCTCGCTCGCGCGGCGCCTCGATCGCAGCGCCGACTGCCCACGAGTCGGGCACCGTTCCTGCACCCCATGTTCTGCGATGGCGCGTCCCGCGACTTCGGGGTGGCGCTGGAACACGTGATGAGGACGCAGCAGCGTGCCGAGCTTCGTTGGCGATGCGCTGAGCTGGGTGGTGGGCCTGGTCGAGACGCTCGGGTACCCCGGGCTGGCGATCGTGGTCGCGCTCGAGAACGTGTTCCCGCCGATCCCGTCTGAGGCGGTGCTGCCGCTGGCCGGCTACCTGGTGAACCAGGGCAGGATGACGCTCTGGGGCGCGATCCTGGCCTCGACGATCGGCTCGGTGGTCGGGGCGCTGATCCTGTACTGGCTCGGCTACGCCTGGGGCGAGCGGCGGGTGCGCGCACTGGTCAAGGCGCACGGCCGCTGGCTGACGATCGGCGAGGACGACCTGGACCGGGCGCACGAGTGGTTCGAGCACCACGGACGGGCGGCGGTCTTCCTCGCGCGGCTGGCGCCGCTGACCCGGAGCATCATCTCGATCCCGGCCGGCGTCGAAAAGATGCCGCTCGGGCCGTTTCTGGTCTACACCACGCTCGGGAGCGG
>Ga0075420_100002924_pt1 | contig 14840 bp, 10 predicted proteins | sample SoiMetdeltSBSDD4_FD_75296 | JGI IMG/M metagenome (GOLD analysis project Ga0075420, IMG submission 75296) | Bulk soil microbial communities from a Populus tree surrounding site in Tennessee, USA - Soil MetaG P. deltoides SBSDD4 | ecosystem: Environmental > Terrestrial > Soil > Tree plantation... | reverse complement strand
CTGGATATTGCCGGCATCGTCGGCGACAGCCAGCCGGGCACCGTCCACTGCGGACCAGGCGGCCAGACCGACCAGCCTCGGTCGGCCAGCCACCAATGGCGGCCCAAGTTCGTCGCCGGTGAGCGGATCCCAGATGCGGACCGTACCGTCGGCGCCGGCGGAGGCCAACCGTGGGTTGCCCGAGGCGTCTTTCCAAAACGCCAGCGCCTGTACCCAGCCCTCGTGTCCGGTCAGCGCTCTGCCCTGGGGCGCCTCGCTGTCGAGGTCCCAGATGTAGACCTCGCCGGACTCACCAGCCGACGCCAGTATCCGTCCACCCGACCACGTCCACGCCACCAACCGGTACACGGTGGCGGTGTGGCCGGTGAGCGGTGCGCCGATGGTCGCCGACCGCTCCGGATCCCAGATCTGGATCGTTCCGTCGGTGCCCGAGGACGCCAACCGAGCCTCGTTGCGCGCCGACTGCCAAGAGGCGAGCGCGCCGATACCTCCAGAGGTCGGCGGAAGCCACGAACCTTCGCCAGCATCGGGCACAGAAAGCTCCGGTCATGTCCAGGAGCTTTCATTCTGAATTACCGATACAAGGGGCTCACTCTGAGATCACGATCTCGCAGGTCCGTGGCGATTCGCTCGCCCGGTAGCTCAGAGAAACCTTATATACGTGATCGGATTCGATGTCGATCGGCGACGGTAGAAAGATGATCTGCGGATTGAGCAGGAACTCGGTAGGCGTGTCGATCCACTCGCCGTTCTCGACGAACTGGATCTCATAGGTGATCTTGACAGCGTTGACGGTACCGCTGGCCGTCGCTCGGACCGGTGCTCGCTCCGAGATGTCCGGATCGGTAACTCCGCGGAAGTCCGTCTCGAGATAGAGTGCGCGACTGCTCAGCGATCGGTCGCCGGCCAAGTTGGTGAAGCGTGAGTCGAAGTTGAACGTCAGGTCGTAGAGCCGTTCTTGGGCTTCGATCAGTTCGACATAGTTCCGCATCGCATTCGGCACGATGGCGCCGCCGGGCTTCAGGAACTTACGAAGGTTGTTCATGATCTGTAGCTGCGGCTCGTAGAAGAATCCGGCGCTGATCACCTCGCTGATGACCACATCGACCCCGTCGGGCAGATCCAGGGGAGACGTGGCATCGGCGTGTACCGCGACGATCCGGTCGCTGAGGCCATTGCGGCGCGCGTGCTCTTCGATGACCGGGATGAACTCCCCGTTGAGCTCGACGCAGTACACCCTAGCGGCCCCGGCCTGGGCGGCGAACATACCGAGAAGTCCGGTGCCACTGCCGGCGTCGACGACGATGTCACCCTCGCGCACCGTCCGGTATATGGCGTCGCGAAGATACTCCACTCGGCGGTGGTCGAAGAGGCAGGCCTGGATATCGTACGTGGTGAACACCTTGTCGGTGGCTGCCTTGCCGGCCGACCCTCTGCGATCGCTCGAGTTCACCGCTACCCGCTTCTCGTGGCCAAAGTGATTCTTGACGTTGACGTTAACGACCGAAACCCGCTGTGGGGCTCCACCGTCGCGTGGCACTGCCCCTCTTGCCGGTGACCAGAATCATTCCGTCGTAGCCGTGGCGGATCGGCTCGTTGGATGAAATGCGACGGATCTTCAGGTCTACCGCGGCGTCGCCGAGCAGCCGGCGAATGTCGGACTCGACGACGGCGACCGCGGGAAACCATTGCGCACCCACTTGGTACCCTCGCGAGTTACGCATGAAAGCGGCCGCGAACGGCGCACCTGGTTTGAGGGACCGGATGAACTTCATGGTGGCGAGTTCGAACTCCGTGCGGTCGCCGGTGATGGACTCGGCCACGAAGAACATGGTCCCGATGTTCCACCGCGCTTCGGGCAGGTCGAAGACGCTGGCTCTCTCGATGTGGGCCTTCGACGGCAGGACGGATCGTGGCCGCCTCAGTCGGCCGTATACCGTCGCCGACGTGCGGAACGCCTCCCAGAACAGGTCCCACGACTGGCCGTACGGCCTGATCCCGTGCTTCAACCAGCGGATGTTCGCCCTCGAGTACTCCCAGAGGGTCACGGTTTCGGTCAATGGCAACATCGCCAGCGCTGGATACAGATTGGTACCAGATCCGACATCGATGCCGTGCCAATGGCGGGTCGGCGCCTGCTTGGCGAAGAACTCGGCAAGCGTCTCGATAATTTCCCGATCGTCGTCCCGCAGCGTCCCGTAGTTGCGCTGTAGATACCATTCCGAGTCGAATAGGTCCCACGGGCAGTCGGCGTTGCGTAACGCGACCTTTGCCATTACCATTTTCGCCTGCCGGGCGAACCCGAGACGACCATCCAGCCCGCTCCCTACCCGAGCCCGACCCAGTGGTCACGGCACGCAAGATCGAACACCGTAACCACGACGTAGCGCGCCGCGTGGGTGTTGTCCAAGCGGCGACCGGATCAGGTTGCGGCGATTATCCCACCTCGGGCAGCGGAGGGTGCCCGCAGCCCGGTGCGGGTACAGCTTTGGTATAGCAGGGTAGCACCTGCACATTGCGATGTCGCTGTCCGGTATTGCGCGCGCATAACTATTCACGAGCCGCCCACCAGCCATCCTTGCCCTTGGCTCGATCACGAGCCGTGACCATGGTCATCGGTCTCCGTTGCCGCCACCGATGCTCTTTGTAAGACTCGAGGGGGCGCGCTGGCCTTACCCATGTCGGAATGTACTACCTGGTAGAACCCCTTTTTGGGGGGATGGCGACAACCGCATATCAGCAGCCTCGTTGTACAGGCCGTAGCATCGTCCCGTCCGGGCGAGACCGCGTCACTGAAAGTGACTCGGCGTGCATAGGTATGTGTGGCTGTGCCATAGGGTCGAGGAGCCTATATGACACGAGCGCTGGCTCCGAGTCGACGTCGAGTCGGAGCGGCCGACGGCAATGGCACCGCCTCCACCTCCAGGGGGAATGCCGGATATCCGTGGGATGACTTTGATCCAGACTGGTATGCCCGGCACAACTACGCCACACTCGGAGCTGATGACCGCCGGATTCTGCAGATAGTGCGGGATTTCTTCGCTTCGACACTGACCGGGCGGTCGGTCAAGCAGGGGATCGACGTCGGGTCGGGAGCCAATCTCTACCCGGCCCTGTCGATGCTGCCCTTCTGCGAGCGCATCACGCTGTGGGAGCGCAGCGCCGCCAACGTCAAGTGGCTGAAGGAACAGATCGAGGCCGACTATTCGGAGTCCTGGGACAGATTTTGGAACGTCCTGGTGACCCGTCCGCGGTACCGCGCTGTCGAGAACCCGCGGGAGGCGCTTCGCGAGAAGGCCTGGGTACGCAATGGTGATCTCTTCAAGCTGCCGCCGCGGCAGTGGGACCTCGGCACCATGTTCTTCGTGGCCGAGTCCATCTCCGACCGCAAGAACGAATTCCGTGATGCCACCCAGCGGTTCGTCGGGTCCCTTCGCGTGGGAGCGCCGTTCGCGGCCGCATTCATGGAGAACTCGTCGGGGTATGATGTGGGCTCGCTGCGCTTCCCCGCCGTTGCGGTTCGCACAGCGGATGTCGAGAGTTGCCTCTCCCTGCTTGCCCATGACGTAAGGACTGTCCCCGTCGCCCGTCTAAAGGATCGGCGAGACGGCTACGACGGTATGATCCTCGCGCTCGGGAAGGCGGGTCGGGCGAAGAGCTGACGGGGTGGTGGTCGGCGGCCATGAGGATCGAACCGCGCAAACAGCTTCTGGACGCGTGGCGGGCAATGGCCCGGGCGGCATATCCGGACGGTCAATGGGTTTGGGGCGGTCGGGACAAACGTAATTCCATCAGCGACGCGGAGCAGCTGTTGTGTCTGATGGGACCCGCGACCGATATCGACTCGTTCCGGCTCGACGTTCCGGACGAGATCGCCGAGGACGTGCTCGACGTGCTCCGCCCGCTGGGCGATAGTGTCGAGATTCCCCGACGCCTGGTCCGGGTGATTACCGAGTACCTCGACACGTACACCGACGGGACCGGGACGCCGGTCTTCTCGGGCGGCACGTATTTCCGGTCCGACGGGAGACCCCCGACCGAGGCACAACTGACGCTCGACGTGGTCGACTCGTACGCGATCTCGGTCCGGCTGATGCTGGCGACCATCGACTTCGTCAAGGGCTTCCGGCAAAAGATCACCCGCGAGGACCTGCTCCGGGAAGTCGACGCGCTCGAGGCCGGCGCGAACATTCGGCTCACCGCCGCGATCGTCGGCCTGCTGCGCAGCTTCGCTATCGCCGTTTTCGACTACGACCACGAATACGGGCAGCGACTCTGTCGCATGGTCAACCAGGCCGGGATCGGTAATATCCGCCGGCTGGTCGACGAGCTCAACCAGGAGCTGCGCGAGGTCAACGCCGGTTTCCGTTACGTGACCCTCGGTCTGACCGAGCCGCCCGATCTCGACAACCCGAACCAGCTCTTCGAATGCGGATGGTCGTGGGGCGTTGTCAAGGGCGCCCCCGAGGTCAAGACGTCTGACGACATCGGCCGGCAGCCGGAGGGCGTCGCGCAAAATTTCCCGTACCTGTACTTCACGGTCACGGCGCTCGAGAGTATCCAGGACCTCTTCTCCGAGCGGACCCGCATTCTCGGCCTGCTGAGCGAGGAACAACAGCGGCTGGCCCGGGCGCTGCAGATCCGCTGGGACCTCACCCAGCGATATTGGTCGATTATCGCCCGATTCGGTGGCCGCCGGTGGCCGGTGGAGGACATCCCGTGGCGCACCACCGATGGCATTGCGTCGGATTACCTCAGTCTGCTCGTCACCTCGATCACCGTCCAGGAGTTCGCCACCCGGCGCACCCCACGCGAGGACATGTACCGGGTCGGCGAAATCCTCAAGGAACTTGCGGGCCGGGCGCGGATCACCCGGCGCAAGCTCGACGAGGATCAGGCGGTGACCCTGCATTCGCCCGGCTTTCCGGTCGAGCTGGTCGGCAGCGAAGATCCCGGCGGGCCACGGCTGAGCTGGCTACTGTCCGACTTCTCGCCGCAGTTGCTCAAGCGCACGATCCGGGTGGCCAGCCTGCTGCCGGACGCCGGGATGCGCGGACCGCTGCTGGCCTTGGCGGACGATATCTGGGACAAACACCTGATGCTGCGCCGGCTGCGGAGCGGAGCGGTAAGCCAGCTGGGCCAGCTCTGGGACCGACCGGACGCGATCTACGACCAGGTCTCGCCGTCCGACGGGCTGCCGTCGTGGTATTTCACCGAACGGGTCATCACCTGCCTGGTCGCTGCGGCGGATTTCGTCAGCAGTCCGCCGATCCGCAGCCCGGGCCTGGTCGAACTGGCCACGGACCTCCTGGCCGAGGCCGATCACCTCTTCGACCAGGAGCTACTCAAGGTCGCCGCGGAGGCCGGACCCGCGATGGGCAACGCGCTGCATACGGTACGCACGACGCTGCGCCGGGCCCACGAGACAATCGGCGACCGCCCCGGTACCGCGTACGTTCTCGCCAGCGAGGTCCTGCTCGAACTCGATCAGCTCGCCCGCGCCCGGCAGAGTCGCGACCAGGTGGACTGAAATGTTGATCTTCGCGACGTCCGACAAGGGCGGCACCGGCCGTTCGGTCACGAGCAGCAACGTGGTGTACCGCAAGGCCCTGCGCGGCGGCGATGTCTGCTACCTCGACTTCGACTTCGGCTCGCCGACCGCCGGAGCGATATTCCAGATAAACAGCGTGTCCCGCGGTACGAAGGACGGCGGCCTCCACAAGTACCTGCAAGGCGACGTACCGGAACCGCAGTCGCTGGACGTCTGGGCCGAGTCCGACCGCGAGAGCCTGCGTACGCAACCCGCCGGAGCCGGGCGGATGGTGCTGTATCCCGGAGACAGCGGCGGCGGTGAGTTCGCGAGCAACGGCGACATGGTACGGCGGTGCGCCGACCTCTTCCTCCAGTTGGAGGAGGAGTTCGAGGTCTGCCTGATCGACCTGAGCGCCGGAAGGTCGTACGCGACCGATCTGGTGCTCGCGGCCTCGGCGCTGACCGAGCTGTCGGCGGTGACCTGCCGGTGGTTGGTCTTCCACCGTTGGACGAGGCAGCACATCATCGCGGCGGCGGATCTGGTGTTCGGCGACCGTGGCATCGTCGAGGCCGGCGTCGAGCGCGGGCATCCGCGCGAGGCGCTCGCGAAGTCGATCCGCTTCGTGCGTACGGCCGTCGTCGACCCGAACTCCTCCGAGCTGGCCGGCCTCCGGGCCGCGCAGGTGGCGTGGCTGCGCGACTGTAACAGCGACCTGCAACGGCTGGCGAGCAAGTACGGCATCGGTCGCACGATGATCCTGGGGGCGGTGCCGCTCGACCCGGTACTGCAATGGCGCGAGCAACTGATCTCCGACGACGACGTGGTCCTCAGCCAGATCGCGAACCGGCCCACCGTAGAAGCCTTCGATCAGCTCGCCGTGCTCCTCTCCCGGGAAGAGGCATGGGAGGGACTCTGATGCGCTCCGACGCCAGCTTCCGTGAGGCGGGCGCGGAACGGCGGGTGCAAGGTGTGCCCTTGGCTCATCTGTCGGTGGAACTCGGCCACCTCTACTTCGAGGACCTGGCCGCCGGTCCGGATCGGCTGCGGCAGCACTTCCGCCGGATCGCGCCCTGGGTCGATGCGGCCAAGGGCATCTGTGCGGCGGGCATGCCGGGACGCCGAGCCCGGATCAGCACGTGTGTCCTCGTCGACGACTACTTCGCGCCGACCAGATCGCCGGCACAGGTGTTGCCGGAGCTGCTGGAGGTGGCCCAGGAAACCGGGCTGACCATCGACTACCTCGCCCGCGAATCGGCGTGCGCCGATGTCGACGGGCTGTCGCCGGCGCGGCTGGTAGAGGCACGTATCGTCGCCGACCCGCCGCCGGGTACCAACGGATCGCGGCCGCCGGTGACCGAGATCGGTTGGCTGTGCAACGGCCAGCGGTCGCCGGCGGGGTCGGTCGTGGAGGCCATGGCCAAGGTGGTCGCTCCGTGGGCGCCACCGGCCGAGAACGCGGCCAACCGCCATTCGGTATTCATCGACGTCGAACTGTGGGACAACGACGCGCGGGACGTCAGAACGTGGTCCTGCGCCTTCCTCGCGGCGGTCTGGCAGCTGATGCGCCTCGGCGTGCTGAGGTACGACGGCGAACCCGTTGCCACGCCCCAACTCTGGGAAGGCGAGCTGCCCGACGACTGGCGCCGGCTACCAGCCGTCGTTCAACTCGACCCGGCGGCTCAGGCGTTCAGCGCGTACCGGACCATGTCTGTCCTCTCTGGACGGTTCATGCCGACGGAGCACGCGGTACGGACGATCCTCAGCCAGGTGGCCATCGAAAGCGCGATCCTGGAGCGGATCGCCGAACGCGGTCGCGCCGAAGGTCTCGAACTGGCTCCCGCCCTCGTCGACCGGATCGACTACGTGTTCACCGGTTGACCGGTGGCGCGAAATCCTTGGCAAGCTCCCAAAGCGTCTTGAACCGCCTGATGCGGTCCTGCACCTGTGCGGTACCGAGTTCCAGTCGGGTGTGGGCGATCGTCGGCCGGATGTCGACCGCGACGGTCAACGCACCCGGTGTCACCTCGTAGCTCACGACGTCGTCGAACAGCACGAAGTCGAACAGCCGCTGCCGGTGTACGCCCCTCGTGCTGGACAGGTCGAGCACGCGTACGTTGATGCCCAGCTCGCGCTGATGGCTGCATACCTCGATCAGACCCGGGTCCGCGACCATGCCGGGACGGTCCAGGATGAAGACCCGGCGGATCCGGACACCCTGCTGGATCCGTTCCCGTTGCACCTCCAGGTAGTGCTGACCGAGGTCGCTCGTCCACAGTCCACCGTCGATGAAGTTGTCGCCGCCGGCGTCCACTGTGGGCAGACTGGTGGCGTCGATTTTGGAGACCGCGTTCCGGGTCAGCGCGAGCATCCAGTCCCGGTCCTCACCGTGATAGATGACGCTGTCTCCCTCGCTCAGCTCCTTGAGGAAATGGGACATGCGGCTGAGTTCCGACTGCGCGAACCGCAGGACGAGCGACGGTGCCCGGGGGTCGAGCTGGGTCGAGTGGCGCACCAGATCCAGCACGGTGTCCGGCGCGATGGCGGAACCCTCGAGCAACCGGAACAGCTCGGTCGAGTCGTCGACCTTCACAAACCCCGCCGCCACCATCTTCTCGATTTCCTGGGCGTACCGCCCCCGGGTGGCCTCCACCTTGGCGAGCCGGTGCTCGAAGTCGACCAGAAACTGGCTGACGAGCGTTATCCCGCCGATGAACACCGACAGCGTCAACCCGGATATCCACTGGTTGCCGATCCTCTCGACCAGAACGCCGGTGATGAAGTACGCGACCGTACCGATCGCGAGTGACACCAAGATCTTGCGCGAAACTCTCGGTGTGCTCACGCTGCGATCTCCTCGAGTCGCGAACCCAACAACGTGACAGCGCTGAGGGCTATCTGATCGCGGATCCGTTCGGCACAGGCACGCCACTGCCGGCTCATTCCGGGCCGGCGCTCCATTCGTTCCCAGAACGGAGCGACCGACTCGTCGATGCGCGCGCCCGGCATCCACAGGTGCAGGAGGTGGTCCACTGCCGGGCGGAGGCGGGCCACCACCGCGTGCCGTGGCTCGGTCCCGATCCGGCTGCCGTCCATGATGTGCAGCAGGGTCGTCAGAAGCCAGTCGTGCAGCGCCAGATCCTCGCAGAACTCCACGACCACGGGGCCCTGTTCGGCGCCGCAGGTGATCTGCAGCGTACGCAGTTGCTTGTCCTCGACCCGGAAGTGGAGGTGCGGCTGTCCGTCGGATCCGGTCATGGCGACCGCGAAGCGCAATCTCGTGCGCGCCGCGGGAAACGGCGGCCTGCGGTCGAGTACCGGGGAGCTTTGGACGTCCTTCATCGCGCGGCGGGCGACGGCACCGAGGTCGAGTACCGCAACCTGCGATCGCGGGCCGACGAATCCCCGGGCGAGGTCGTCGGGTTCGGGCCGGCCGATCAGCTCGATGCGGCCGGGTCGTGCCAGGTAGTGCGACCACGACAGCCGCCGCCCGGATTCGCCTCGGACCAGGTGGGCCGTTGCCGAGCCCTGGAGTACGTGGCCGCCGGTGATCGTGGCGCGGGAGACCGCGGTTCCGATGCCGCGTACCTTCAGGCCGGTCGACGTCGCGATGCGGCAGTCGACGCCCGTGAGCAGGTCCGGCGACACCGCGTGGGCGATCGGCCGCTCGAACTGCCGAACCCGTTCGCCGTGAACCAACCCCAGAGCCCGTTCGCAGGTCGGCAAGGGCAACGCGACCGAGTTCTGGAGGAGCCCGGTATGGATTTCGCCAACGATCAACATCGGACCCCCATCAACACTGCGTATAGGTGATTTTGACGCCCTGTTACGGCTAGTGGTGCGGAAGAACAAGACATTGGCATCTATGGCGCTAATCTATACCGAGAGTATTCACTCGGTGACCTCCGTTGCCCTACTGTCGGAAGATGTCCCGGCCCGAGGTCCTCGTCATCGGCGCCGGCGTATCCGGTCTCACCACTGCCGTCTGCCTTGCCGAGGCGGGTCTGTCGGTACGGGTACGCGCTCGCCTGCTGCCGAAGGAAACCACATCCTGCGCCGCGGGAGCGATCTGGAGCCCGTACCTGACCGAGGACGAACGCATGCTCGGCTGGAGCGAACGGTCGCGGCAGGTTCTCGAGATCCTCGCCGCCGAGCCGGATACCGGGGTACATCTGGTGCGTGGCCTCGAGGCGGCCCGTGTCCCCACGTCCGTACCCGACTGGGCGACGGACCTGGCGGACTTCCGGGTCGCGACGGACGAGGACCTGCCGGACGGTTTCACCTGCGGCTGGTGGTACACGGCAGCGGTCTTGGACATGCCCGTGTACCTGGCGTATCTCGTCAACCGCCTCGACGACAACGACGTGAAGGTGGAAGCCGGCACGATCGATTCGCTTGACGATGCGATCTCGTACGCCCCGATCGCGGTCAACTGCACCGGAATCGGCGCGCGTGACCTGGTACCGGATCCGGACCTCGTACCGACCCGCGGTCAACTGGTCGTCGTGGACAACCCCGGTGTCGGCTGGTTCTTCGCCGAGCATGACGAGTCGCCCGATCCGACGTACTTCCTGCCGCAGGGCGACCACATCGTCCTGGGCGGCAGCGTCGAGCGCGGCCGGACCGACCTGGCCCCGGACCACCGGACGTCCCTGGCGATCCTGGACCGCTGCGCGGCGATCGAGCCGGTACTGGTCCGGGCCGCGGTCCTCGAACACCGCGTGGGCCTACGGCCGACCCGGTCACGGGTCCGCTTCGAACGGGTCGACATCGGTAGCCGGCACGTTATCCACAACTACGGGCACGGCGGTGCGGGCGTCACCGCGTCGTGGGGATGTGCCTACGAGGTCCTCCGCCTGATCGACGAAATCTGAGCGCCCGTATGCTCGGGCGCGGCGTAGTCGTGCTCGAGGGGGAGGGCCATGTTCGGGCGGTACGGTCGTTTCGTCGTTAGTCACCCATGGTTGGTCATCATCGGATGGCTCGTCGCGGCGGCGGCCGCGATCACGTTCTCACCGCGGATCTCCGACATCACCTCGGCGGATCAGGGCAGTTTCCTGCCGGACAGCTACGAGTCCATCCGCGCCATTAATGTCGCCCGGGAGGCCTTCCCGCAAGAGGGCAACACCACCTCGGTGTTCGTGGTGGTCAAGCGGGCCGACGGCGGACCGCTCACCGAAGCCGACCAGGCAAAGGTGGCCGAGGTCGCGCAGACGTTGCAGTCCAGGGGCATCAACCGGGTCTCCGCCGTGGTGACCGGGCCGCAGGCGGTCGCACCGAACCGTACCGTCCAGTTGATCAACGTAGTGATGGAGATCAGCGGCAATCCCGGCGCCGATCCCGAGCTTTTCCAGGCCGTTCGCAACCTGCGCACCGAGTTGCAACCGGCCATCGCGAACAGCGGCCTGACCGCGGGCGTGGCGGGTGACATCGCCGCCTTCGTAGACAACGAGAGTACGTTCAACAACGCCCTGGCGATCGTTGGCATCGCGACGTTCGTCCTCATCATCGGCCTGGTACTGCTCATCTTCCGCAGCCCGATCGCGGCTCTGTTGCCGATCGTCGTGATCTCGATCGTTCTTCAGGTGACGACCTCGTTGGTCGCTCTCGCCGGCTCGATCTTCAACTTCAACGTCACCCAGGATCTGCAGACGATCCTGCTGATCGTGCTGTTCGGCATCGGTACCGACTACATACTGTTCCTGCTCTTCCGGTACCGGGAACGGCTGCGCGCCGGCGACGACAAGAAAACCGCCATGGTGGTGGCGATCCAGCGGGTCGGCGAGGTCATCACCTCCGCCGCCGCGGCAGTGATCGTGGCGTTCCTGGTGCTGCTGCTCGCGTCGTTCGGGGCGTTCGGCTCGCTCGGTCCCGCGCTCGCCATCGCGGTCGCGGTCATGCTCGTCACCGCGCTCACGCTGATCCCGGCGTTGGTCTCCCTTCTGGGTCGCTTCACGTTCTGGCCGTCGAAGGCGTGGCAGCGCCAACCGAAGGGGACCCTCGCCGCTCGGTTGGGCGGCACCGTCGGTCGCCGGCCCGCGGTCGTGGCGCTGGCGTCTGGTGGGGTACTCGTGGCTCTGGCCGTGGGCGTGCTGTTCTTCAAGGCCGACTACGACTTCAGCGCCGGCCTTCCGCAGGACACCGAGTCCGCGCGGGCCGCCGCCGACCTGCGCAGCGGCTTCCCTGCGGGTGCGCTCACCCCCACCGACGTGTACCTGCGCAGCACCGACGGGTCGCCACTGTCCACAGAGGAGACAACACGGTTCGTCGCGGCGGTACAGGGCGCTCCAGGCGTCGGCCAGGTCCTGCCGGCTCAACCCAACGCCGACCAGACGGTGGCCAAGGTGAGCGTGCTGCTCACCGGCAACCCGGTCTCGAACGAGTCGATCGAGCTGGTACGCGGTCCGCTGCGCGATGCGGTCCACGCGGCGGCGCCGGCCGGTACCGAGGCGTTGGTCGGCGGAACGACGGCCATCTTCGCGGACGTCAACACGGCCAACAACCGCGATCTTTCGCTCATCCTGCCGGTCGCCGCGGTACTCATCGCGGTGATACTGGCTCTGTTGTTGCGCAGTATCGTCGCGCCCTTCTATCTGGTGATCGCGGTACTGCTCGGGTTCGCGGCGACACTCGGCGCGGCCGTCTATGTCTTCCAGGGCCTGCAGGGCAAGCCCGGGGTGACCTTCAACCTGCCGATCATCCTGTACCTGTTCGTGCTCGCCATCGGCACCGACTACAACATCCTGATGATCGGCCGGCTCCGCGAGGAGGCCCGCGAGGGCCACGAGCCGCGCCAAGCGGCCGCCGTCGGGGTCGAGCACGCCGGCCCGACCGTCGCGGCAGCGGGGTTGATTCTGGCCGGGACATTCGGGGTACTCATGCTGGCGCCGGTTTCCTTCCTGAAGCAGATGGGCTTCTCGGTGGCCGGTGGGATCCTGCTGTCCGCATTCGTCATGTCGATGTTCTTCGTGCCCGCGATCACCGCGCTCATCGGCCATGGCGCATGGTGGCCAGGTCACGGCGACCGGCCGGCGGAACCGCAGCCCGAACGCGTCCCGGAAGCGGTCGCCGGCGGCGTACACGGCGAATGATCGGCCAGGTGTCGCCAGATTCTCTGTGACGCATCCAGATACTTCGGCCACGGGCAGCCGCAGGTATCTGGATAGCGTCCTGTTGGTGGTCCGGCCATGCCGGTGCTCCCTTCGTGAGCGGCAGTGCTATCGCTCGCGGGTCACCCCCGTCGAATGACCCGCGAGCGACAACGTTGTGTATGCGAACCGAGCCTAGGAATTGCTAACAGGCACAGAATCGGCACCGACACAAGCACCGTTCTGCCGGTAGGATCTGCCGCTGGCACACACTTCACGGGTTGCAGTGGTTCCTGACCGGCAGGTCGGAACGGCAGATTCTGGATTTAGCCATGGCTGACACGCTCGGCGGAGCGATACGCCGCCGTCGCCTGGCGCTACGCCTTACCCAGGCGGCGTTGGCCGACAAGGCGGGTATCAGCGTCCGGACCCTACGCGATATCGAGCATGAACGGGTGCATCGACCACGGTCGGCGGTGGCGCTCGGCTTGGCTCGGGTGCTGGGCATCGAGGTCGAGGTACCTGGCATCCGAATCGGCGTCCTCGGACCGCTGCTCGTGCAACGCGGCGATGAGGATCTGCCCGTCTCGTCGACGATGCAGCGGAACCTGTTGGGTGTACTGGCGATTCAGCCAAATACTGTCGTGTCGCGCGACGAGGTCGTGGACGTGCTCTGGGGAGATAGCCCGCCGCCGGCGTATCTGAGCGCGTTGCACAGCTATGTCGTCCGGCTGCGCCGGGTGATCGAACCGGATCAGATGATCTGCGCCTCGCGCCATGGCTACCGGCTCGAAGCCGACGCAGCTCAGTTGGACGTGGCCCGTTTCGCCGATCTCGACGCGGCCGCTCGCGAGGCCGGCGAAACGATGGCTGCCTTCGACGCTCTCGCCGGTGCGTTGCGGTGTTGGCGTGGGCCGGTCGCCGCCGATGGCGGCGAGAGGTTGCGAAGCCATCCGGCCGCGGTGGCGTTGGCCAGGCATCGCGTGGCCGCCGCGTCGCGCCTCGCCGATCTCGCGGTCCAACTGGGAGTACCGGAACAGGCAGTCGACCTGTTGCAGACGGTTGTCCGGGACGAGCCGTTGCACGAGGGCATCCATGCGCGACTCATGGTTGCCCTTGCGGCCTCGGGTGAGCAGAGCGCGGCCGTGGCTCTGTTCGATACTCTGCGCACTCGTCTTCGTGACGAACTAGGCATTGCACCGGGTCCGGAGGTAGAACAGGCACATGTGCGGATCCTCCGGCAGGAGGTACCGGTCGTCCTGAGGCAGCCGGCGCCAGCGGCAGCGCGGCGCGGTCCCGCGCAGTTGCCTCTGGATGTTCGCGGCTTCAGCGGCCGGCGCCGCGAGCTCGTCTGGCTCGACAAGACGCTGTGCATTGGCACTGGACAACCGACCGTGGTGACCATCTCCGCGATACTCGGTACCGCGGGCGTCGGCAAGACCGCGCTGGCGGTCCACTGGGCTCACGGCCTCGCTGACAGGTACCCCGATGGCCAGTTGTACGTCAACCTTCGCGGGTTCGATCCAAGCGGTGCGGTGATGAGTTCGGCGGATGCCGTCCGGGGGTTCCTAGACGCGTTGGGTATCGCGCCGGAGCGGATACCGGGGACGGTCGACGCCCAGGTTGGCCTGTACCGGAGCTTGCTCGGTGGCAAGCGGATGCTGGTTGTGCTGGACAACGCCCGCGATGCCGAGCAGGTCCGGCCAATGTTGCCGGGCGCGCCCGGGTGCCTGGTCGTCGTGACCAGCCGCAACCAGATGCCGAGTCTGGTTGCCGTCGAAGGTGCCCACTCGTTGACGCTGGACCTGTTGACCGACGCGGAGGCCCGCCAGCTTCTGATTCGCCGGGTCGGCCGGGCGGCGGTCTCCGAGGATCCGGACGCAGTAGACGAGGTCATCCGGTACTGCGCCGGCCTTCCCCTGGCGCTGGTCATCACGGCCGCGCGGGCTATGTCCTTACCCGGCGTTTCGTTCGCCACGCTGGCGCAGGAACTGTGTGAGGCTCATGGCGGACTTGACACCTTCGACGGAGGCGATGCCGTCAGCAATGTACGAGCGGTGTTCTCCTGGTCATACCGGACACTGAGCGCCGACGCGGCGCGGCTATTTCGCTTGCTCGGACTACACCCCGGACCGGACGTGTCGACCGCCGCGGTCGTGAGTCTGGCTGCCCTGCCTGTCGAGCAGGTACGCCGACTCCTCGGGGAGCTGACCCGGGCGCAT
>Ga0075420_100002921_pt1 | contig 14844 bp, 12 predicted proteins | sample SoiMetdeltSBSDD4_FD_75296 | JGI IMG/M metagenome (GOLD analysis project Ga0075420, IMG submission 75296) | Bulk soil microbial communities from a Populus tree surrounding site in Tennessee, USA - Soil MetaG P. deltoides SBSDD4 | ecosystem: Environmental > Terrestrial > Soil > Tree plantation... | reverse complement strand
CACCTTGTTCGGATTAGAGACCGCAACTTCGCGTCCCGCGACTGTCAGGACCTCTGGCTCAGCTCGGCTCGCCACCCTCTCACTATAAGTGGGCAGCATGACCGGATCGGGTAAACCTTCGAGCCGGCGCTGTTTGCTACGATCGTTCCATGAAGACTTTCATTGCGCTGAGCTCGGCGGCGCTGCTCTCGCTGAGCCTCGTGCATGCCCAGGTTCCGGCCTCGAACGCAAAGGCATCGTCATACTCCGCACCGAAAACACCCTGGGGCGAGCCCGATTTGCAGGGCACGTATACGAATAGCAACGAAAGCGGGATCCCCATGGTGCGTCCCGCCGAGTTTGCAGGCAAGAAGCCGGAAGACGTGACGCCGCAGGAGATGGCGCGCCTCGCGAAGGACCGCTCGGCCCGCATCGAGAAAACGGCGGAGACCATTGGCGGTACCGAAGACAACAATACCGGCGCGGGCCCTTCGCACTGGTACGAGAACTACAACCCGAAGAACAGCCGTCCGTGGATGGTTCTCGACGCACCTGACTACCAGGTTCCGCCGACGACGCAGGAAGCGAAGGATCGCGCGACGACGTTGAAGGCCTCGCGCGGCGGTGGCGACGGTTACTACAGCGGACCGTTCCGTGGTCCTGAGGAGTTCACGCCGTACGTGCGCTGCATCACGCGCGGCGTCCCCGGTTCGATGATGCCAGCGATCTACGGCAACTCGTACGACATCACACAGTCGCCGGGCTACGTCGCAATTCGGTATGAGATGGTGCACGAGACGCGGGTGATTCCACTAGACAACCGTCCGGCATCAGCCAATGCCTTCAAGAGTTACATGGGCGAAGCGCGTGGTCACTTTGAGGGCGACACGCTCGTCGTCGTCACGACGAACTACAAAGAGGCAGGCACCTATGGTGGCGCGTCGTCCGCGCTGAAAACGACTGAGTGGTTCAAGCCGACTGGCCCGAACACGGTGGACTGGTCGATCAGATTCGACGATCCGCATACCTGGACGAAGCCTTGGAGCTTCGGAATGCTGCTGACAGGCGACCCGCACTCCCAGGTGTTCGAGTACGCCTGTCATGAAGGCAACGAAGGCATGCGCGGCATGCTCAAGGCCGCGCGCGAGGCGGAAAAAAAGTAGAACTAACTGGGACTACGCAGCACTCAACTGAGTCCGTCGCGTTGCTCCTCGTACCACTCGTCATGGCGCGACCAGCCGTCACAGCGGAGACACTTCGTCCATCGCCACTGGTACTGACAACCCGGGCAACGCCCGCGTGTCGAGAATGTGTTCCACACGGTGCCGCATCCGCCCCAAAAGCCTTCCGGCGACGGGGTGCGCATACAGCACCACCGGCTCGAATGGCCCGGTTGCCACGCGCATAACGGGCATCGAATCCGAGCGCGCGCAGCGTCTTCGTCCCGGTTCACGTCGACGGTGATGTCAACGTCCTGCGTCGACTGGCGCTTCAGGAGCCACATACCCGTACCCACGTCACGGCCCCGATGTCGCTCGCACGAGACTCGCGACGAAGTCGCCGAGACTCGTTGGCTTTCGACCGAGCAGTCGCGAAAGATCGGGCGTTTCGCGCTCGTAAAGACCGGCTGCGATGAGATCGAACAGCCATCCATATGGGCCAGCCTCTGTGGACGGAATCTTCTCGATCGCGATCGACCGGCCGGTCGCGCGACTGACAGCCTCCGCCAGTTGAGCGAACGTCCACGGCGTTCCCGTGAGCTCCACCGGCTTGCCTTTCTCGCCCGTTCCGGTGAGGACCGTGGCAGCCGCGGCAGCGAGATCGGCGCGGCTGGCTGTATTGATGGCTTTCCCACCAGACGCATCTTTCAACCGCCCTGTGGCGATCGCATCCTGCAGTAATCCCTGGTTCACGAGTGAGTCTGTATAGAAAGGGTGACGGAGAAACGTTATCGTCATCCCCGACTTCTCGAGGGCGCGCTCGGTCAGATAGTGCGCGTTGAAACCTCCCGGCTGTTCGTTCTGCGCGCCCACGAAGCTCGTGTAGGCCACGTGCCGAGCCTTGGCGCGCTTCGCGCCTTCGATCACTCGCTCATGTTGCGCCATCCGCGTCGGTGTATCGAATTCTGGAGAAGAGACGAACAGCACATCGTTGATTCCTTCGAATGCCGCGTGCAGAGAGGACAGATCGTCGTAGTCGGCCTGGCGGACACTCACACCACGCGTGCGCCAGTCGCGCGCCTTTTCCGGATGACGCACCGCGACCGCGAGATCTTTAGCCGCAACTTTCTGCAGCAGCGCCTCGACGACGAGCCGACCGTATTGGCCAGTGGCGGCGGTGACGAGAATCATGGTCTTCCTCCCGACAACCGACAGTTTACCCAGCCTCGCCATTTACGCTGATTTCGATTGAGTCACGGTTGGGCTTGTGGTCTGATTCGTCGCCATGGCGACAGCACTCAAGAGCAGCCGATCATCGACCCCGGTCTCGCGCCGGTGGCAGACACACCGTGCCTTCTTCACAGGCCTCTCGCTGCTGATGGTGCTCGCCGTCTTTGTGGGCTTCTCGCGGAGCTACTACCTCAAGGGACTCTACGGCACGCCGGCGCTTCCCGCGCTCTTCCATGTGCACGGCCTCTTGTTCACCACCTGGATGGTCTTTCTCGTCGTGCAGACCGGCCTCGTTGCGACGAAGCGTACTCCCGTTCACCGCCGCCTGGGTGTTGCCGGTGGCGTGTTGGCGCTCGTGATGACCATCGCCGCGATGGCGATGACGATGGACCAGGCGCGACGCGGCGCAGCGGCTCCGACAGAGATGGGGTTGGCGTTCACGATTGTTCCGTTCTTCACGGTCGTCGTCTTCCCTGTACTGGTCGGCGCTGCGCTGTTCTATCGGCGTCAACCGGAGACGCACAAACGCCTCATGTTGATCGCGACGTTGGAATTGGTCACGGCGGGCGTGGCTCGCATCCCGGGGGCCGGCAGCATGCCGCTGTTCTTCGTGCTGACCGATATCGGCCTCGTCGCAATCCTTGTCTACGACGTGATTGCGCGCGGGCGACCGCACGCGGCCACCGTCTGGGGTGGACTGTTCCTGATCGCGACGCAATTCATACGTACGACGGCGGGCGGCACTGCGACATGGATCGCGCTCGCACGAATCCTGGCGCAATAACCGCCCGGCACCGCGCTCTACTTCACCGGCTTCATGAACTGGTGGACGGCATACGCGGCGATCCTTCGTCCGTGGTGTACGCCTCTCTCGACTGCGTTCCGGAAGTGAATGCCGATGTAGATCCGCGACACGGCGTTCTCGTCCGCGGCCTGCGAGAAGCTCGAATATGAGCGGATCACCGGCGTCGCGTCCGTGCACGTCCCTCCGGGAGGGACCGTCGTGCTGCATGCCGTGAACGACACATCGTCAGTGCTAAACACTTGTTTCAGGATCTCTGCAGCTACTCCGCCCTGCGTCGCGTGGCCCGAGTCGTGATCAGGGATTGGGTAAGTTGGTTGCAGCGGTGTCCAAGTCGAATCGCCTATCGTAGCTGGGTTGCCATCGTTATCGCCTTCCCGGATCGCCGTGATCGGGCGCCAGAAGCTGTAGTGATATTTGACTTCCCACGATGCGATGTAGCCGTCCGCCATGGCCATATTCAACAACCCGAACAACCGTGCGTTCTCCCACAGATCGAAACCCCGGTCGAGCGACACCGCGCGCGCGAGGCGATTCCACCCCAACGGCGAGCTCTCGATCCAGAACAGCCCGATTTCAGTCTGGTCGGGAGTTCGGGTGCTCGGCGTGGTGATGTCATCGCCGCCAATCAGCTTGATCTCGTTGTAATCGTCCGCGTACCTTTTGCTGCTGAGCGGGTACGGCGGGCCGGACCAGAACTGCCCGCTGTGCTGCAAGACGAATGGCCTCACGTCGCCGTAGTTCGATCCGAACGCTAACGGCGGACCATCGGGCGTAAATCGCCACTCACCGGGCTCGGTCCCCTGCGGATAGCCGAAGTCGAGCCACGTCACCGTATCGAATTTATCGTCGTCGCGGAGCGCGAGAATGGCTGCCGCGGCTGCCTGCCCTACGGCCACACCGGCGCTCTTGGCTGGTCCGTTCGAGATCGGCGCCAGCGCGGCGGCATACAGGGCATTGGCCTGCGCGATCCCACTTGCCACACACGCCGGCGATTCCGGCAGTCCAGCGATCACTGCAACGAGCACGTCGCGTGCCGCCGCGGCTACAGCGGCGTCCGGGGAGGCAGGTCCGTTCAGTCTCGCGTTGAAGGCGTACGGACGCGATCGGCGATCGATAGCATTCACCGCGTCGTGAACTGCGACGTGGACCATGGCATACATGCGGGACTCGGCGAGGCCGTTCCCGCTGATGTGTATACATGCCGCGGTCGCCGCTTTCGCAGCGTTCTCGTTCCACAGGGTCACGGCGTCGGCGGAAGCCGCGCTCGGCCATAGGATGAGAAGCGATAGGCACAGACCGATGCTCTGGGCGATTTGGTTCTTCATAGTCCCCCTTTCGAGGCACCCGCGGGCATTCGAACACCACCGTCTTCATCTAGATAAGCGGAGTCAAGACCGTTCAACTTCAATGAGAGCCTTGGAGATCAACAACGGACTTCGTCTACCAAACGAACGCAGAGAATCCAGATGTCACGTTTCGTTCGGACATCGTAAAGGAGAACTGCTTCGCGATTGCGACCTAAAGGTGGAAAGAGTGTTGCAACGGAAGAGCTGCTTTCGCGTGCTACCAGCCCACTGACGAGAACACCGCGCACGGGCGACGGGCGCACGTCGCCCCGAAGCGCTGACGTCGACGCGGGTGTAAAGCACCCGCTCTACGGAGGCGGGAGAATCCGAGAGCAGACGAAGCGGGTTATCTTACCGTTGAGGGCGGACTTCCCTGCCGCTGCGTCGCAGGTGGCGTCAGCGTGAAGTTCACTGTCACGGTCATGAGGACGGGCACCGCAACGCCGTTGATGACCGTCGGGGTGTACTCGAATTGTCGAACAGCGTCCATTGCCGCTTGATCGAGGAGCGGAATCGATCGCAGGACCCTCACATCGGTAACCTTCCCATCCACACCGATCGTCGCCTCCATGATCACGATGCCCTGCACACCGGCCGCCTGCGCCTCCGGCGGATAGGGTGGAGTCACTCGCTTGGTCTGTGTGGGCGGTTTGATGTCGCCACCCACGCGGATGGGCTGCGGCGCCGTCAGCTTGAATTCGACGGCCACGCTGATGATGACGGGCACGCGCGCGCCGTCGACGACCGTGGGCTCATACACCCATTGGCGCACCGCGTCAGCAGCAGCGCTCTCGAGCGCGGGAATCGATCGTGTCACGCGAACGTCGCTGATCTTGCCGTCAACGCCGATGGTCGCTTCGAGCAGGACCACTCCCTGGACGCGCGATGACAACGCGGCTGCCGGGTACTCTGGGCTGACTCGGCTGATCAGCTTCGGCGCTTTCACCGCGCCGCCCACGCGGACAGGTGCGGGAGGAGGAGTGGCTTTCGTCGCCTCCTGGAACCGGCGCGCGGCGTCGACATACGCGCGTGCCGCATCAGCGGACTGACCTCGTTTGGCGAGGCCATCCCCGTCAGAGAATCGACCATCTCCGGCCGCGTACACCGCGGTTCCACGACCGTTAGCGGACAGAGCGCTGCGCCGCGCGGCCGTCGCGCGGTCGCGTGCGCTCGCAACGAACTCTGCGAGCAGGCGATCGTTTGCTTCGACGGGGCCGAGCGGCGCGGCCGCCGCCATGCTGGCAAGCGCGATCTCGACGTCACCACGTTTCCACGCGTCCGCTGCCTGGGATCGAAGTAGATCGCCGGGCGAGGGACCCCCAGTGTTCGCCGCTGCTGGCGCGGGCGCCCGTCCTTGACCCTCGGGTGGTGGGGCCTGACCAGAGGGTGCAACCGTCGCAGCCGGAGCCGGAGCCGGAGCCGTAGCCGTTGCTGGAGGCGACGGGGGCGCCGGCGGTGTGTCGGCCGAGTCGCTTGATTGGTTGACCGGACTCATCAGTCGCCACGCGCCGGCAGCCGCGATCAACACGACAACAGCAACGGCAGCCAACTTGAGCGGACGAGTGCGAGGCGACGCGGCCGGTTGAACCGATGCCGGTGCTCCACTGCCGGATGAAGGATTACGGCGCGGGATAACAAGCGTCGGCGATGTGACTGGCGCCGGCACCACTAACGGAACTGGCTCCGTTACTGGAACGGCGGCGTCGACGCTCCGCGCTATCGCTTGACGAACAGTGTCGAGATCGCGACGAATGGCGCCGCAGTCCGCGTATCTCTCGTTCGCCTGTTTCGCGAGGCAGCGGTTGATCACCCGGACGAGAACCGGGTCGATCCCGGGACAGAGCTCCTCGATCGGCTGCGGATCCTGGAAGCCGATGTGACGAAGAATCTCGGGAAACGATTGTCCGAACGCCTGTTTAGTCGTGAGCAGCTCGTAGCCGACCAGTCCCGCCGAAAAAATATCGGCGCGGGCATCGACCACCTGGCCGGCCAGTTGCTCCGGCGACATGTAGTTGATCGTGCCGAGCACCACGCCGGTGCGGGTGAGGCCGCCATCGCCGAGCCGCGCAATACCGAAGTCGAGGATCCGGACCACGCCCTCGCTGTCCACCATCACGTTCGACGGCTTGATGTCGCGATGCACGACCCCTTTTGAATGGGCGTACTGAAGGCCAGCCAGCAACTGATCGAACAGCTGCAGCCTCTCAGCGATCGGCACCGCTCGTCGACTGATGACGATGTCCGCAAACGTCTCGCCTTCGATGTACTCCATGACGATGAAGGGCCGCTCGAGAAACGTGCCGGTCTGGAAAATCGTGACGATGTTCGTGTGACGGAGCGCGCTGGCCGATCTCGCTTCCGTATTGAATCGCCCTCGCAGCTCGTCGCTGTCGAACCCCTCATGGAGCAGCTTGATGGCGACGAGGCGATCGATGTCGGGATCGCGGGCCAGGTAGACGCTGCCCATACCGCCCCGACCCAGGCGGCGCAGCACGTCGAACTTGTCGATCCGTTGAACAGACGGTGGCACCATGGGGTCAGGGACGGTACGGCAAAACAAAGTCGATCTTACGGCAATCGACCGGCACTGCCGACCGAGCCCGATCGCAGCTGTGATAGTTCTCGCACATGGTCCGCTCGAGCGCTCCACGTTTCGATGGCGTCGAGGCGCGTCTTTGGACCCGCCTTCGATCTATTACGGGTCACATGAGTGAGGATGATCGTGAGCCAGAGGGTCGGTCGTCGGTTGCGAAAAAATTTTCGCGATCGTCAGCTCTGGGGTAGCATGCGGCCACGTGGAGGATCTATGCCAGGCAGGCAATTCATTCAGACTTCGCATCTCAATGTTCTCATCCTCGTCACCATCGCCGTCATAGGGGTGCCGACGCTCGGCTTCGGCCAATGGCTGAAATATCCAACGGCGGACGTGCCCAAGAACGCCGACGGCACACCGAACCGCAACGCTCCCACGCCGCGGATGCCCGACGGCAAGCCCGACTTCTCGGGCCTCTGGCACGCGACGAATCCCCAACGGTGCGGAGGCGGCGGGAGTCAGTTCATCGAGTGCGGCGTCGAGATCGGTGGGTCACCGCTTGGCGGCAACCTCGGGCGGAACCTGCCCGAAGGCCTTCCCTATCAGCCGCACGCGGCCAAGATGGCGAAGGAGCGCAGGGCGGACGACAGTCGCGACGATCCGCACGTGCGCTGCCTGCCCGACAACCCGCCGCGTGCGTGGACCCTGCCGCACCTGACGAAAATCATCCAGACGCCGAGGCAGCTCGCGCTGCTTTACGAAGTGAACGCGATGTACCGGCAGATCTTCACCGACGGCCGTCCGTTCCCGGAGGATCCCACGCCGGCGTGGAATGGCTACTCGGTGGGCACCTGGGAAGGTGACACGCTTGTCGTCCGCACGCAGGGCTTCCGTGACGATCTGTGGATCGATACCGGTGGCAGCCCGATGAGCGACATCGCCAAGATGACCGAACGGATCTCCCGTCCGAACTACGGGACGCTCAACATCGAGCTGACCATCGACGATCCGAAGAACTACACGAAGCCATTCTCGGTCAGCCTGAGCCAGCACATCGAGCTCGACACGGAACTAGTCGACGAGTTCTGTCTCGAGAATGAGAAGTCGTACGAGCGGATGCAGCGATCGCGAGGGCTGGAATAGGTCATGACGCGTTTAGCGCGCAGGCTTCTGCCTGCGCGTCAGTCACGCTGCGGTGTCTTCCGTCGCAGCGGAAGCAGCGCGCGAAGCCGTTCCTCCCGCAGCCAGAGTCCCGCCCACGCCAGCAGCGCCGTCGTCAGTGGAACGAGGACCGGATACGGTTCCTGGAGTCGTGTGTATTGCGAGATCGCCCCACCAAGATAGCCGGTCAGCAACACCACTCCTAGAACCGCTGTCGGTGGAGTCAGGTACAGCACGACGCACGTGAGTTGAATGATCGCGATGCGCGGCAACATGCTCGGATCCCAGCCAATCCTTCCCCACTCCTTGACGTACCAGGGATCGAAGGTCAGTTTCCACCGGGCGCTCATGAGCAAGACCGAGACGGACGCGACGGACAGAGTCCACCCGATCCAGGGAAGCCACCAGCTCAAACGAGCGGGGTGCGCGTGAACAGCAACGGTACTCATACGTTCCTCCGTCGACCTCACGAAGCGCACATCGTAACAGAGTGTTGCTGGCCTTCTATAATGTGCGCACCGTGAGGATCACCAGCATGCGTCAGCCGCTTCTATTCGTGTGTGCCGCCTTGATCGTGGCCGCTGCAATTACGCTCGACGCGCAATGGATCAAGCTTCCAACGCCTGGCCTTCCGAGATTGCCCGACGGCAAGCCAAACCTGACTGCGCCCGCGCCCCGCACAACGGACGGCAAGCCCGACTTGTCCGGGTTGTGGCAGAACGACGGCGGCGATCGCTACTACAACAACGTCACTTCCGATCTCGCGCAAGGTGACGTGGCGCCGTGGGCTCACGAGCTCTACGTGACACGGCAACTCGAGTTCGGCAAGGACAGCATGGAAACGCTCTGCCTGCCACTCGGTCCCGCCTACCTGACGACCCGGTATCGAATGAACCGCATCGTGCAGGCACCCTCCTTGATCGTGATGGCCTACGACGATGGGATGCATCGCGAGATCTTCATGGACGGGCGATCGCTCGAAGCGGATCCCAACCCGACGTGGATGGGCTATTCGGTGGGACGCTGGGTAGGCGACGTGCTGGTCGTTGAAAGCAACGGCTACACCGATCGGTCGTGGCTCGACTTCGGCGGCCACCCGCACACCGAGCAACTGCGGATCACTGAGCGCTACACGCGGCGCGACGTCGGACATATCGACGTGCAGGTGTCGATGGTCGATCCGAAGGTGTACGCGAAACCCATCACGTTCACGATGCCGATGACGCTGCAGGCCGACACGGAGATGCTCGAGGGTTTCTGCGAAAACCATCACAAAAGCCGCGAGCGCATGAAGACGACCAAACCAGCTCAGGTGGTAGAGGTTCCGGCGGCCACCTTGTCACGCTACGTGGGCACGTACGACGTTGAGGGCGAGGGCCAGAAGCACGTCGTCGGCGTGACGCTGGAGAACGGCACGCTCTTCTTCGACTACGACGGCAAGGGCAAAGAGGCGCTGATCGTGCTGTCACCGGAGCGGTTCTCCTGGTCCGGGTCGATCGTGGAATTTTCGACGGCCCCCGACGGCACTGCACATATGCGGATTCGATACGTGGAGCTCGACGAGCGCGGGCCGCGGCGAAGGTAATACTGCCGGGAGGAGAATGGGTTAGAGTGTCACCGCGCGCCGTGTGGCTCGGCCGCACGTTCGAGCGTCGATGAGGGGAGCGAAATATGTGCGATCAGGATCATTTTGAGGAAGATCGACTGGAGTACGAATCGAGCGGATTGGTCACGCGGCGACAGTTCGGTGCCCTGGTAGCGGCGGGCGTGGCGCTGACGTTGCCACAGGTCGTCAACGCGGTCGCGGTGACCGAAATGGACGTGACGATCAAAACGCCGGACGGCACCTGCGACGCCTACTTCGTGCATCCGACGACGGGGACGGCTCCCGGTGTTCTCGTGTGGCCGGACATCTTCGGGCTGCGGCCGGCGTTCCGTCAGATGGGCAAACGGCTCGCTGAAACGGGCTATTCAGTGGTCGTGATTAACCCGTTCTATCGCGCCCAGAAAGCCCCGACGGCGCCAAAGGGCGGAGCAACTCCGATACAGGAGGTGCTGCCTTTCGCAAAGGCGTTGAGCGAGACGACTCACATGACCGACGCGAAAGCGTTCATCGCATGGCTCGATCAGCAGCAGTCGGTGGCGAAGAACAGGAAGATTGGCACCCAGGGTTATTGCATGGGTGGTCCGATGGCGTTCCGCACCGCGGCAGCGGTGCCGGATCGCGTCGGCGCGGTCGCGTCATTCCACGGCGGTGGTCTGGTGACCAAGGAGCCGAACAGCCCGCATCTGCAGGCGTCGAAGACCAAGGCCAGCCTTCTCATCGCGATCGCATCCAACGACGACATGCGGTCACCCGATGAAAAGAACGTCCTGAAAGAGACGTTTGCGAAGTCGGGTCAGGCGGCGGAAATCGAAGTGTATTCGGGTGCGCACGGCTGGTGCCCACCGGATTCGCAGGTCTACAACATGGCAGACGCCGAGAAGGCCTGGAGCCGATTGCTCGAGCTCTACAAGAAGGCCCTTTCTTCCTAAAGACGTCGTTCGGGTTGGCGCTCGGATGTGAGCGCCAACCTGAATTTCTCCATCTCGAATTCCTAGCCTGGGAGGATCGTCATGATCGCCAGCATCGCCCTCATGCTCGTCAGCGCCGCGGCTTCCACAACAACGTGCGAGAGTCTGACCAACGTCAAGTTGGACAAGGCCACGATCAGCAGCGCGCAAATGGTGGCCGAAGGTCCCGCGCCGGCGCGAGCAGGGGGTCGTGGTCAAGCAGCCAACGCTGCGACACCGCCAGCAAAGCCAGCGATGATCCCCGCGCATTGTCGAGTTCAACTCGTTCTCAAACCGACGGCTGACTCACTAATCAACATGGAGATCTGGCTCCCGCCCGCGGACAAGTGGAACGGGAAGTTCATGGGCGTGGGTAACGGCGGTTTTGCCGGGTCGATCCAGGGACTGAACACCGAGATGCCACAGGCGCTGCGTCTCGGCTACGCCACGGCCGGCACGGACACCGGTCACCAGGAGCAGGGCGGAGCGTGGGCAATCGGGCATCCCGAAAAGATGATCGACTTCGGGTATCGCGCGACGCACGAGATGACGCTGAAGGCGAAAGAGATCGTCAAGGCGTTCTACGATCGCAGCGCGCAGTACTCCTACTTCAAGGGCTGCTCGACCGGCGGCCGCATGGCGCTGATGGAAGCGCAGCGATACCCCGACGATTACGACGGCATCATCGCCGGCTCGCTTGCCAATCGCCACATCCACATGTGGACGGCGGGGATCGAACGGAACATCAGCCTGTCGCGCAACCCGGACCGGGCGATCAGCAGCGAACAGGCGGCGCTCGTCAACAACCTGGTGACGAATACGTGTGACACGCTCAAGGAAGGGTTCCTGAACAACCCACGCGCCTGCAAGGTGGACTTCTCCTCGCTCAAGTGTAAAGCGGGAGCATCGGGCAACTCGTGCCTGACCGATGCGCAGATGAAGACGGTCGAGACGTTCTATGGCGGCGTGAAGAACTCGAAGGGCGAGCTGATCTTTTCCGGCCAGGCGCTGGGCAATCCGATCGGCGCGCAGCAGCCGACCAATCAGGCCCCCGGCAATGTGTTCGATCTGGTCCGCATCGCCTACAACGATCCCAACGTCGACTGGCAGAAATTCGACCTCGAGCGCGACATGAAGTTCCTCGATGAGAAGATCGGCTACGTCGACGCCGTTAATCCCGACTTGGGCAAGTTCAAGGCGAGCGGCGGCAAACTCCTGATCACTCACGGATGGTCCGACACCGGCATCACTCCGGAAACGTCGATCTGGTACTACGAATCAGTGCTCAACAAGATGGGCAAGAACCAGAGCGACTGGGTGCGGCTGTTCATGGCGCCCGGCATGGGGCATTGTGGCGGCGGCCCGGGCGTGAACACCTTCGATTCGATCGGCACGCTCGAGAAGTGGGTCGAGAAGGGTGTCGCCCCCGACACGATGCTCGGCACCGGCGCGAACGGCATGACTCGCCCACTCTGCCCGTACCCGCAGTACGCGGAGTACAACGGCACCGGCGATCTCAAGGACGGCAAGAACTGGTCGTGCAAGGCGCCGGCGAGTCACTAGCGCTCTTCAAATGGGACACGGCTATCGTTCAGCCAGTCACCTGCTGGCTGAACGATTCGGTCTTGCGAGCTGCTGGAACGCTCGCGACGAAGCAACGCGGTACTGGTTGGCGTAGGCGTCGTGGTTTCGTTCGAGGTCGGCGAGACGGTACTCGTAGTTCACGGTCAGACCATAGGAACGCAGCAGCCCGGTAGGCGAGGTATCCCCCATCCAGTTGAGGCGCTCCAGCCGCGCGCCGTTGGCAAGGTGAAAACGCGCGACGGAATCCTGCGCGCCCACGCCGGCATCGGTGGAGATCAGGTAACGCGCACATCGTTCCATCATCTCCGCCTGGAGGGCGCTCGAAGTACCAGCGATGTCAGCGACGGTGACGGCGTCACCTTTCGCAACCAGGGCCGCGAGCACAGGTGAGATCGACTTCGGCGCCATGGCCGCGCGTTCCGCGAGCCATGCGCGAAACCCCGGGATCGGCGAGAGCGTGGCAAACGTCCGGACGCGCGGAAACTCCTTGCCCAGATCCTCAACCACCTGCTTGATGAGGACATTGCCGAACGAGACACCCCTGAGCCCTTTCTGGCAGTTGGTGATCGAGTAAAAGATGGCGCATGTGGCGTTCGAGGGATTGTCAACCGGCGAGTCAGGGTCGAGCAGCGGCTGCACCCTGGCCACCACCGTGCGGGTCAACGCCACCTCGATGAAGATCAATGGCTCCTGCGGCAACGCGGGATGGAAGAAGGCATAGCACCGGCGATCCGACTCCAGGCGCCGCCTGAGATCACGCCACCCCTGGATCTGATGCACGGCTTCATACTGAATGAGCCGCTCGAGGACGACGGCCGACGTTTGCCAGTCGATGCGCTGCAACGTCAGGAAGCCGCGATTGAACCACGACCTGAACAGGTGGGTGAGATCAGCGTCGATCTCGGCGCGACGTGGATGGTCGGCCAGTGTCGGCAACAGTCGCCGCCGCATGTCGACCAGAACGGCGGTTCCTCCCGCCGCCATGTTGCAACGCCGGAACAACTCCTGCCGTGGAGGTTCTACCGTCTCTTGCAGCGCCTGCAGATTGCGTGGCGACGCGTCGAGCCGATACGCCTCTGCCACCTGGCGAACCGCTTCAGGATCGACCGAGAAAGCCTCGGCAAGCCGATCGAAGAAGCGCTCGACCTGGTCTTCGTCAAGGCATTGGTACGCGCTGAGGACCTCGGCGGCGACACGGGCGCCGGAAACCTCGCCGCGCTCCGAGAGCAGTGCGCGGCAAAGATCGATCGCGTGCTCGACGTCGCGGGCCTTCGCGATTTGAGCGCGGGCGTGATTGCGTTTCAGCGGGCGAAGAATGCGAGCGAGATCGATCGGCACGTGACCTCTGAGACGGAGAGCCCCTTTGCTCGATTGTAGGCCGCGCGAGCCTCGCGCGTGTGTCGAGATGTTTACGCGATTGCCAACATCTCATAGGAAAGCGGCGGAAAAGGGCTCAACTTAGAATCGCAGCCGGAGTCCGCCGCCGGCCCTGGTGCCGCCTGCTTTCACGTCCTGGCTGACGGCGGCACCCTCGATTTCAACGCTGGCACGCGAGAACTGGAACAGGCCGCCGATGCCGACGCGCTGGGTGAAGAAGTAGGCAACGTCCACCCCGGCATTGAACCCGATGGACGATCCGTCCGCGCTGAGCGTGGATGCGGTGCCGAAACTGGCCTCATCGAACGGATACGAGTCGACCCAGGTGAAGTCGGTGACCAATTCCTGGTCGACCTTGAAGAAAGACGGACCGCCGAACACGGTGAACTGGAGGCGCGGCCCAACCGGCGCGATGACCTGTGCCTGCACGTGCACCGCGAGTTCGGCACGACTGAGGCCGATCACGTCACCGGTCACCGTGCGCGGGTGATTGAAGTAGAACGGATGCGGCACGGAACCGTTCAGGCTCGAGGTCGTGGAACCCGAGAACCGGGTGAGACCGGCACCGATCGCAAAACGGCGTGACAACGTCACTCCACCACCGACATCGAACGTGGGGCCGCCCTTGACCTCGTACTCCGACGTAAAGCTTCCGTCCTCGGCATTCGCGCGAAGGGTGGAGGTTTTCTCGAAGTCATTGCCGGTCACCTGGTAGCCGCCGTTCACGACAATGAAGCCGCGGCCCAGGACCGTTCCGGTCTGAGCGACGGCTGGAGATGCGGATGCGAGCATCGCTATCAGAACGATTGGCGTCATGTTCAGCAGTCGAGTCATCTCGGGAGTCCCTTACGTTGTAGAGAGGTGGGTCTTTCCTGGCCTGAGCCATGTCGAAGGCAGACCCGCCTGCCCAGTGGCTAATTCATGAGGCCGACGGCCTGCATCGCCTGACGAATCGCAACGGCGGCAGTGCTGTTCGCGCCATACAGATCCACCGCCGCCTGGAACGTTGCCAAAGCGGCAATGCGCATGCTCGGCACGTTCGGCATGATCACAGTCATCGCCCGGAAAAAGGCTCTTTCGATCTGTGCGCGGTTAGCGGCGCCGACACCCTGGACC
>Ga0075420_100002920_pt1 | contig 14846 bp, 9 predicted proteins | sample SoiMetdeltSBSDD4_FD_75296 | JGI IMG/M metagenome (GOLD analysis project Ga0075420, IMG submission 75296) | Bulk soil microbial communities from a Populus tree surrounding site in Tennessee, USA - Soil MetaG P. deltoides SBSDD4 | ecosystem: Environmental > Terrestrial > Soil > Tree plantation... | reverse complement strand
CTCGACCGGCGTTGTGGCGATCTTCATTCCAATCGTCATGCGCGTCGCTCAGATGGTCGGCGCGTCACCCTCAGGATTGATGATGCCCCTCAGTGTTGCCGCGCTCTCGAGCGGCATGCTGACCCTCGTCGCAACCGCCCCCAATCTGATCGTCAACAGCGAGCTGGTTCGACAGGGCGAGTCAGGGTTCCACTTCTTCAGTGTCACGCCGATTGGCCTGCCTATTCTGCTCGTGAGCATCGGGTACATGCTCGTCGTGCGCCGGTGGCTGCACGCCGGCACCGCGAGCGGCGCACGCAAAGTGGCGCGACCTGGCCTGCAAGACTGGATCGCGATGTACGGCCTCGAGGATCGCGAGCTTCGCCTGCGCGTTTCAGAGGCGTCGCCACTCGTCGGCAGCACGGTCGAATCCGTCGCGCTTCGCGAGACGTACGGTGTCGACATCCTGGCGATCGAGCGACCGCAGCACCGGAGCTTCGAGATCATCCGTCCCACGAAGAAGACGACCTTCCTGCAGGGCGATATCCTGCTTGTCGATCGCTTTGACTCGGACGGCGATATGAGCCAGTTCGTCGAAAGGTTCGCCCTCCGTCAGCTTCCGCTGACCGAATCCTTCTTCCTCGATCGATCGCAGGATCTTGGCATGGCGAAGGTCCTCGTCGGTCCGGACTCGCCGCTGGTGGGCCAAACCGTGCGAGAGGCCAGACTCCGCACCGACTACGGTCTCACGGTGCTCGGCTTCCGGCGCAAATGCGCCGCGCGGGCGTACGGCCATCTGGACGAGCCTTTGCGCATCGGCGATTCGCTGCTCGTCTTCGGTGCCTGGAAACAGATCGATGCGCTCAGATATAAGCCCGACGATCTAATCCTGCTCGACTTGCCCTTCGAGCGCGGTGAGGTGCTGGTCGCCGCGCGAAAGGCGCCGCAGGCGCTGGCGGTGCTCGGGCTCGTGGTGGTGCTGATGGTGACCGGAGCCGTTCCGAACGTCCAAGCCGGCCTGATCGGCGCGTTGCTGCTCGGGGCTCTCGGCTGCGTCGATCTCAAGAGCGCTTACGAGTCGATCCACTGGCACACTCTGGTGCTGATCGCCGGCATGATGCCATTCTCCGTCGCCCTGCAGCGCACCGGCGGTGTTGATCTAGCCGCCCGCGGCTTGACGATGATGACCGACGTCGTGGGGCCGTATGGGCTTCTCGCGGCGCTGTTTGTCCTCACGGCGACGCTCGGGATGTTCGTGTCGAACACGGCGACGGCCGTGTTGATGGCGCCCGTAGCGCTCGCCGTCGCGAACGAGCTCGGCGCGTCTCCCTATCCGTTCGCGATGGTCGTGGCGGTGGCCGCTTCCGCTGCGTACATGACGCCCGTCTCGTCGCCCGTCAACACCCTGGTCGTCGAGCCCGGTGAGTACAGGCTGTTCGACTTCTTACGGATCGGTGTGCCGCTCGCGGCAATCGTCCTGGTGATCACCGTGCTGTTGGTTCCATGGTTCTTTCCCTTCTGAGGCGATTCGTATCGGAGGTTGACGCCTGAACGGTCGCGCTAGCACGGCGCTGACATGAGCTTCAACGGTCGAGGCACGCATCGTAAGCGCTTACGCAAATAGAAACCTGCTCGTGTGCGGATCGTCGAAACGTTGCACGAGCCTGCACCGCGGACGCAGGAGCCGCCTTTGCAAATCGCACCCACGCGCGCGTGTCGCCATGCGCGAGGAGGTGTGAAGATGAGATATGGCATTCGCCTTTCGGCCATTCTGGCCGCCTGCACAATCTCGAGCGTAGGATCGCTCGCCGACACGACTCCGCCGGCGCTCCTGGATCCGACTCTTCAGGTCACGACGGTGCTCAACTCGGGGATCGTGCAGCCGATTGGGATCGTGTTCCTGGGCGAAAACGATTTCCTGGTTCTCGAGAAGGCCTCCGGGCAAGTGAAGCGCGTCATCAACGGGGTGATCCAGCCCAATCTCGTGCTCGACCTCGCGGTGAACTCGGCGTCCGAGCGCGGGTTGCTCGCCATGGCCCTGCACCCGAATTTTCCCGCCACGCCACAGGTGTTCATCCGCTGGACCGAGAGCAGCACCGGCGTCGACACCAATGTCACCGCCAACGTCCAGCTGCTCGGCAACCGCGTGGATCGATTCATCTGGAACCCTGCGACCGGGACCTTGACTCAGGACATCAACATCATCAGGTTGCGCGCGCTGCAGACCGACAACATTCCGGTTCCCGGCCAGCCACCGACCACGGCCAATCCCGGCCTGAACGGCAACCACAATGGCGGGCCGATCCTCTTCGGTCCCGACGGCAAGCTGTATCTGTTCTTCGGCGATCAGGGACGCCGCGGCTGGATGCAGAACCTGTCCAACGGTCCCTTCGAGAACGCACCCTTCGTCGACGACACGTTTGGCGGGCCCGCGCCCGACAACCCCCACCTCTCCGGCGTCGTCCTGCGGCTGAACACCGATGGCACCGCGCCGAGCGACAACCCGTTCTTTGCGGTGGGCGCCAACATGGGCGGCGAGGTCGGCGCCAACATCCAGAAAGTGTTCTCGTATGGGCACCGCAACGGGTTCGGCATGGCGTTCGATCCGTATGGAACGGATTTGTGGGTCACGGAAAACGGTGACGACACGTTCAGCGAGATCAACCGTGTCGAGGCCGGTTCGAACGGCGGCTGGATCCAGATCATGGGACCTCAACACCGGTTCTTCGACTACAAGGACATCGAAGTCACAATGTTCGGAGGGGCGCTGCAGCAGGTGCGGTTCCCGCCGACGCGTCTCGCGCAGAGCCCGGGGAATGCGCTCGTGTCGCTCTTCATGCTGCCTGGCGCCAAGTACATGGATCCGGAGCTCAGTTGGAAGTTCGAGTCCGGGCCGGCGGGGACGGCGTTCGTCAGCGGCACCGCGCTCGGCGCCGGCAACGAGGGCACTCTCTGGTTCGGATCGTCGCGCGCGAACTCGCAGGTCGGCGGAACGGGAGGGTCGCTCTACCGGCTCCGGTTGTCGCAGAACCGGAAGAAGGTGGACGTCTCCGACCCCGGGCTCGCCGAAGGCGTCGTCGACAATCTGGGCAAGTTCGAACCGACGGAGAGCGAGTCGATCGTCATCGGTACCGGCTTCGGTACCACGCCGGATATCCAGCAGGGACCCGACGGGAATCTCTACGTCGTCTCCATCACCGATGGCGCAATCTACAAGATTAGTCGTCAGTGAGCGAGATCTAATCGAAGATGGTCGCAGTTGACGAGGCGATTGCGACCATCTTCGGCACTGGTCTATCAACCATCCTTCGCTAAACCGCTCACTTCGCTCGCTCGCCTCAGCCCGATTCCTTCCGCTTTCGCGGACTATGTCCATGAGTTAATGTTCCAGCTGGCCCGTTTCGTGCCACTCACGGGGCTGGAGGGTCATCATGAACCGGTATCGTGCACGTCAGCTGTTGATCGCAGCAGTCGGCATTCTGTTTCCTGCACTTCTTGCAGCGCAGGACGTTCCTCCCGAGTACCAGCAAGTCCTGACAACGCTGGGCAAGCAAGGCGACTACAAAGCGAACGTCCTCAAAGTCAATATCCCGCGAAACGATCTCAGCGTAACCGTTGCGAAGGTCAAAACGCCGACACCGTTTGGGTTTGGCGGCTGGGTCGCGCTGACCAAGGGCGCTGGCGGCATGGAAGTACTCATGGGCGATCTGGTGCTGACCCAGGACGAAGTGAATCCTGTCATGTCGGCGCTCCTGGACAACGGCCTCGAGGTCACGGCGCTGCACAATCACTTCTTCTGGGAGGAGCCGCGCATCTTCTACATGCACGTGCACGGCCACGGATCAGCTGCGGACCTTGCGACCAAACTGAAGCCTGCGCTCGGCCTCATCGGTAAAGGCGGCGGTGCTTCACCCGCTCCTGCGTCGCCATCAAGTACGAAGCTCGACTCAGCAAGAATTGCGCAGATCGTCGGAACGCAGGGAGAACAGAGCGGTGACGTCTACAAGATCACGATCGGCCGTGATGACTTGAAGATCACCGAGATGGGCGCCGCAATCAACGCGCGCATGGGCTTGAATACATGGGCGGCATTCGTCGGGACGAACGAGAATGCGGCGATCGCTGGCGATGTCGCAATGGTCGCCAAGGAGGTCACGCCCGTTTTGAAAGCCCTCCGCAAGAATGGCCTGGACGTCGTGGCGATTCACCACCATATGCTCGATACGCAGCCGCCAGTATTCTTCCTTCACTACTGGGGAACAGGTTCTGTGGAAAAGCTCGCGACCGGATTCAAGGCGGCGCTTGCCGAGCTGGGCAAGTAGCGAGCGTGAGACGTTTACTTTCTGCCAGCCTTCTGCTGTTGGCCGCGTTGCCGGCGCACGCGCAGGACCCGACACCTTGTCGATTTCTCTGCACGCCGGAGTTCAAGGTCGAACCCACGATCACGTTCGAGCCTCTGTTCAACTCGCCGAGAATCGTCGAGGACGATGGCGGGCCGCCTGTGCGGGATCGGAGAGAGACGGACTTCGAGTTGGTTCTGTCGGTTGGTCTCCCGACACGCATGTCGTGGTTGGACTTCACAATCGAAGCCATCTTCTTGCCCTTCGATCGCGACAGCACGCCGGATCTTGAGTTCGAAACCAACCTCGTATGGCTGCCCGCGAGCCGAACCCGTGGCTGGCTGACTTCGCATTTCGATGTCGTGGATCAGTTCAGTCCGGCCGAACGGCCCGAGGATCGACGGGCCTACACGCACAAGCTGAACTTCGAGCTGGACACGAGCGTGGCGGTTTTCAACTGGCTGCCCGAAGGCCGCTGGCTCCGTGGCGTCGAGCTGGAAGGTTCGCTCGACTACATTGCAACTGGTCTTCCGAAGGCGGGCGACATCATCGACGGACGACGGTTCCTCGACAAGGCGAGTCCCTGGTCGTTTTCAATCGTCTTCGTGCTGCCGGTCGCGCCGATGTGAAGCTCTAGTTAAGGTTGGAGGAGCAATGCGCACCCTGATTTCCGCGCTGATGGTGTTCGCGGCTGCACTGCAGAGTCCGTCCAAACAGCCAATCAATCTGCTGCAGACAATCGAGTTGCCAGGGGTCGATGGGCGTATCGATCATCTCGCGTTCGATGCATCGAGCGGGAGACTGTTCGTGGCTGCTCTGGGAAACAACTCTGTCGAAATCGTCGACGTGGTCAAGGCGGTTCACCTCAAGAGTCTTCCTGGGTTTCGCGAACCGCAAGGAATTGCGATCGCCAAGGGGGCAAGCGTCGTCGCGGTGGCCAACGGTCAGGGCGACGGCGTGCAGTTGATCGGCCTCGACGACTATCGACCGCGCAAAGGCGTGCCGCTCGGCGATGACGCGGACAACGTCCGCTACGACGCGAAAGCCGGCCGGCTTTACGTCGGCTACGGCAACGGAGCGATCGCGGCGGTCGATCCCGGCGACGCGAAGGTGACCGGAACGGTGAAGCTCGCCGGACATCCCGAATCATTCCAACTCGAGTCGAACGGCTCGCGTATCTTCGTCAACGTCCCGACTGCTGGACAGATCGCCGTGATCGATCGGGCGGCCATGCGCGTCACCTCGACATGGCCCGTTTCGTCGGCCAGAGCCAACTATCCGATGGCGCTCGACGAAGCGGGACATCGACTTTTCATCGGCTGCCGCAATCCAGCCAGAGTGCTGGTGTATGACACGCAGACCGGCAAGGAGGTTGGCTCGGTCGAGATCGTCGGCGACACGGATGATCTCTTCTTTGATGCAGCGCTCAATCGCCTGTACGTGGCTGGAGGCGACGGATTCATCGACGTCCTGGATGCGAGAGGGGACGCGCGTCTCGCACAGATCGCTCGGGTAAAGACGGACGCCGGCGCTCGCACGGCGCTCTTTGCTCCGGACGAGCGGCGCTTCTTCCTCGCGGTGCCGCACAGAGGTGCGCAGAAGGCGGCCATCAAGGTGTACGAGGTCCGATAGGGCGACCATATCGCGCGTAGAGCACTGGCACGACGAGCATGTTCAGGGCGGTGGAGCTGGCCAGGCCGAACAGGATCACCATCGCCATCGGTGCCTGAATCTCACTGCCGGGTTCGCCGGCCGAAAGTGCGATTGGGACGAGAGCCAGGCCCGCCGCCAGGGCAGTCATCAAGATCGGCACAAGACGTTCGGTCGCGCCGCGCAACACTGCGGTGTGAAAGTTCGTGACGCCTTCGTGCTCCTGCAAATGGCGGATGTGGGAGACGAGCATGATGCCGTTGCGCGTGGCGATGCCAAACAGCGTGATGAACCCGACGATCGATGCAACCGACAGCACCGCGCCCGCCAGGTATACGCCGATGACACCGCCGATCAACGCGAGCGGCAAGTTCAGCATGATCAGTAAGCCGTCTCGTGGCGAGCCGAATGCCGCACTGAGAATGATGAAGATCGCGACAACCACGCCGAGCGACAGCCAGAGCAATTGCCGTGACGCCTGTGCTTCACTTTCGAACTGTCCCCCATACTCGATGTGGTAGCCCTGCGGCAACCGCACGTTATTGCCGACGCGTGCCTGGATGTCGTTGGCGACGCTGCGAAGGTCACGGCCGGAGACGTTGCTCTGCACGACGATGCGGCGCTGGACGTTTTCCCTCATCACGAAGTTTGGCCCACGATCCTCCTGGATTGTCGCCACCGACGAAAGTGGGATCTGACGCCGATCGGGCGTCTGGATCTGCGTGTCACCGATCGCGTCAAGCTCGTTCGTCTCGTCCAGCGCATAGCGAACGACGAGCGGGAAAGCGATCTGCCCCTGCAGGATCTGCCCGACGGCGTGGCCGACACGGGCAGTCTGCAGCGCTTCGGTGACGGTGCCCGCTTCGAGTCCCTGACGCGCCGCCGCCGCCGGATCGACTCGGACCTTCACCGTGGGAATGTCTGTCTGCTGTTCGGTCGCCAAGTCGACGACACCTGCCACCTGCGCTATTTGGGCCTGCACTTCTTTTGCTAGCTGCCGGAGCGTGGGTAGGTCGTCGCCGAAGATCTTGACGGCAACGTTGGCGCGTGTCCCCGAGAGCATGTGATCGATACGATGCGAGATCGGCTGCCCGATGGTCACATTAGTGCCAGGCAGCAGCGAGGCCTTCTGGCGTAGCTCCTCGAGCACGGCTGCACGGGAGCGATCTTTCATCTGCAGCCGAACGTCGATCTCCGCGGATTCGACACCCTGCACATGTTCGTCCAACTCGGCCCGCCCGGTGCGTCGCGCAGTGGAGGTGACTTCCGGCACGCTGAGCATCAAGCGCTCGAGTGCGTTTCCGAGAGCATTCGAGTCCGCCAGACTGGTTCCCGGAATCGTGACGGCACTCACCGTCAACGCGCCTTCGTTGAACTCGGGAAGAAACGATCGTCCAGCGCCAAGCACACCGGCGAGCGCAACCACCAGCATCGCCACCGCGCCGGCAAGGACTAGTCGCCAATAGTGAAACGCGTGTTCGAGCCAGCGTTCGTAAACGGCTTTCAGACGCTGGGTCAGGCGTGGCTCCATACCGGACGTAATCAGTCGCGACGTCGGCAGCAGCCATGAGCACAGGGCAGGCGTGACCGTAAGCGCGACGAGGAGCGACGCGGTCAGCGCCACGACGTAGGCGAACCCAAGAGGCCGGAGCAGGCGACCTTCCACGCTGCTCAGCAAGAACAACGGTAGAAATACGAGCGCGACGATGACTGTGGCAAAAACCACCGAATGGCGAATCTCGGAGCTGGCCGAGTAGACCACCTCAAGTACGGGCAGCCGTTCGCCTTCGGATTTCTCCGCGTTCTGGCGCAGGCGGCGAACGACGTTCTCTACGTCGATGATGGCGTCGTCAACCAGCTCGCCGATGGCGATCGCCAGTCCGCCGAGGCTCATGCTGTTGATCGTCAGGCCGAAACGATCCATAGCGATGACTGCAGCAACCAGGGACAACGGCAGCGCGAGCAGTGTGATGATCGCGGCTCGGACGTTCATCAGAAATGCGACCACGACGACGATTACGAGCGCGGCACCTTCGAGGCCTGCTTTGAACAAGTTGTCCAGCGACTCTTCGATGAAGTCCGCCTGGCGGAACAGATCGCGGTGGATCTGCATGCCGTGTGGCAGCGCGCGCTGGATGTCGTCGAGGGTCGCGTCGATGCGCCGCGTCAGCTCGAGGGTGTTGACTGCTGGTTGCTTCTGAATGCCTACGATCACCGCGGGCCTGGCGTTGTGCGAGCCCTCGCTTCGTCTGATGGCCGCGCCCTCTCGCACGGTGCCGACGTCGCGCACGAGCACCGGCGCGGTGTGCATCGTCTTGACGTTCACAGCGGCGATGGCGTCAACGTCCGTCAAGCGGCCAACACCGCGAATGAGATACTCCTGGCCCTGCGCGACCTGAAAGCCGGCGGTGGCGTTCTGGTTGGCGGCAGTAAGTGCTGTTTCGACTTCGTCAACTGTGACCTGGTGGGCTGCCAGCCGCGCCGGGTCGAGCACGACCTCGTACTGCTTTTGCTCGCCACCAGTCGCAATCACCTGAGACACGCCTGGAACAGCGAGGAGTCGTCTGCGGACCACTGTTTCCGCGATGGTTCGCAACTCCAGCGGTGAATGCCGATCCGATTCGAGATCGATGAACAGCACCTCGCCCATGATTGAAGAAACCGGCGCCAGAAACGGTGGTTCGACACTCGGAGGGAGCGAGCGAGCCACCAGCGTGAGTTTTTCAGTGACCGTTTGACGCGCCCGATTGATGTCGTGACCCCAATCGAACTCGACCCACACAACGGTGACGCCAACGGCCGTCGCAGAGCGGACGCGCCGCACGCCAGCGGCGCCGTTGAGCGACGACTCGATTGGGAACGTCACCAGCGCTTCGATTTCAAGCGGATCCATTCCAGGCGCCTCTGCCAGGATGGTCACGGCGGGCGCGGTCAGATCCGGCAGGACGTCGAGTGGAATGCGAGTGGCCGTCCATCCTCCCCAAGCGAGAAATGCCGCGGCGAGTGCCACGACAATACCGCGATGTGTGAGCGACGAGCGGATGAGGGCATCGATCATGGTCGACTCCGTTCAGTGAACATGCCCGTGCGCCGGCACCGACGTGGATAGCGACGCCAGCCGCACGAGGTACGCACCTTTCGTGACGACGCGATCGCCAACCTTGACGCCCTCGATGATCTGCACAAGATCTCCGGAGCGCGGACCGAGCGTCACCGCACGCCGCTCGAAGGTTTCGCCTTCACGCTGGACGAAGACAATTGGCCGACCCGCGTCGTCGACAATTGCGGCTGCGGGCACGACCGGTCTCGAGGCCGTGGGGTCCATCAGCAAATGTAGAAACATTGCTTGTCCGACGGGGAATCCGCGCTTGCTGTTGTCGAATGCAAATGTGATGGGTAGCGTGCGTGACTGCGGATCGAGTACTCGGCCAACGTTCACGAGCCGACCGGTTGGAATTCTCTCGGGCTGACCCACGACCTCGATTTCCGCCGCTCGCGCAAGACGCGCGCGGGCCGCGTCCTTCTCCGCTACTTGTCCAACGACCTGCACTTGCGACGCGTCGACGACCCGAAACAGAACGGTGCCTGCGGTGACGTTGGTGCCGGTCGCAGCGTCACGCTGGGCGATGACACCAGCGATCGGCGCTCGCACTACGAACAGGCCTTCTGCGTCGGCCGTGCCACCTGCGCGCGCGGTGTTGTACTGCATCAGGCTGGTCTCGGCCGCGGCCAGCTGCGCCTTCGCCTGTTCCTCGGCGGCGCGAGCTTCGTCGAGTCGCTTCGCCGGTGCCGCTCCGGCGCTCGTCAGCCGTTCTGCGCGTTCGCGATCGCGCATGGCCAAGGACAGTACGGTTTGCGCCTGAGCGCGTGCGCGTTGCAGCTGAGGAAGGTCGGCCGGGGCCGATGGGGGCGGGAGTAGTTGTGCGAGTTCCTGTCCGCGCGTTACGGTCGCGCCCGGCGAGAAGTCCGCGACGCGCGTCAACCGGCCGTCGATTGGTGCGACGATGTCAGCGGCGCCACCAGGGCGCGCGTCAAGACGGGCCGGCACTCGAATCGATTCATGAACTGCCTGTTCCTTCACGACGGCCGTTCCGAAGTCGAGGCTCCACTGCTGTTCTTTCAGAAAGCTGATCCCGGGGACTTCGCCTCCACGAGATGCCGCTGCCGCTCGTGCAGCTTCAACGTTCGGATACACCTCGAACTCGCCGACACGGTGCTCGTCCGAAACGCCCGCCGATTTCAGCGTGATGACCAACTCGCGCTTCCCGGCGTGCGTCGGCTTCACATCGACGCCAAAGATGCCCGGGCGTGACGGGGCTTCGACGCGGAACACCTCTGGCCGCATCGTTCCGCCCTGCAGCCGAACTTCGACGTTGCCGTCTGTGAGCGCCGTGAAGTTGTCGAGCCGCGTCAAGTGAATGGCGAATCGAGACGTCGAGCCGACGGTCAACGGTGGGAACTCGGCAAACAGCTCTGTCCGGTCGGTCCATCTCGTGACGCTCAATCCTTCCGGCTCTTCAGGCGTCGCTGCAGGCGGTGCCGATCGGCTGCAACCGGCAGCGACTGCGCCGATGACGAGTAAGAAACCGATGTGCATCAAGGCCACAATGTCTCTCCAAGCGCGCGTTCCAAGGCGATCTGCGCCAGCCGCGCGTCAAGCTGCAAGTCGATGGTGCGAATCCGCGCTCGCGATGCCGTGCGCACGGCATCGAGCAGTTCGAGAATGCCGAGTTCTCCTTCGCGGTACGCGACCGCCGCGATCTGCACGAGTTCGTCTGCCGTACCTTCCTGTTCCCGTGCGAGCGCCGTCTGGCGCAAAGCCATGACCTCCGATGCACTGGCGATCTCGCTTCGAACGCGCGATTCGATGGCCGTGCGCTCGGCGCCGAGGCGCGTGTGTTCTGCCTCCCAGCGCGCCGACTCCCGCCCGCCTGTGTCGAAGAGTGGCAATGACAGGTTGAGACCAAACACGCCACCGGTTTCTCGCCGCGAGCCGTCGTCCGCGCGTTTGACACCTCCGAACACCGTTGGCGACGGCAAGCGAGCACGGCGCGCGGCCTCACCTTCCAGTGTGGCTCGTTCGCCGAGCTGTTGAAGCGCGCGCAACTCTGCTCGCGCGGCTGTCGCCCGAGCCATCAGCGAATCGATGGCGGGCGCCGCTGGGGATGGTGGCGAGGCTGAAGGCCCAACGATTGTGGGCACTGGCATGTCACGCGGAAGCATGCCGGCGAGCACGGCTCGTGATTCAGCCAGGCCTACGGCGGCGACGGTTTCCGCCTGACGGATGTCCCGGAGCTCGTGTTCTGCGCGAACGCGATCGAATCGCGAGCCTTCTCCTTCTCGTTCCCGCGTTCGAAGGATCTCGATCAAGCGCTCGACTTCAGCGAACTGAGCGCGAGTCGATTCGAGGCGCTTCTGTTCGGCTACCAGTCTGGCGACAGCCGTGGCGGCCTCTGATCGGAGCGCCCAGAGTCGAACGTCCCGTTCCGCTTCGGCAGCGGCAGTCGCGGCGACACCCGCACGGGAGAGCGCATGACGCACACCAAAGATCGGGAGCGTTTGCTCCGCCTGATAGAACTCTGTGAACCCTGCGCTCTCACGGCTGTAAGTGAACGATGGATTCGGATACGCAAGCCGCACCTGTTGCTCGCGCCGCACGACTTCGGCCTCGGCGCGAATCGCTGCGGCCTGCGGCCCCTCGCGGACGATCAACTCCACGACGTCGCGCTCGGTACGATCCTGGGCCGCGGCGAAAGACGGCACCACCAGACCGACCGAAGCGATCCAGGTCCAGACCTGGGATCGGGTCGACATAGAACGGTCCTCGATTGTTCGAACTACGGACGATCCGCCTTCGCCGTACGAGCGGCGTCGGCATGATCAGGTGATCAGGTGTGGGGGATTACAGGCGGGGCGCGTGAAGGGATCTGAACGTCGAAGGGTGGACCGTGAACACGAACATCCGTTCTAGGACCGATGGCGTGGATGGACACCGGGAGAGCGAACAAGGTTGGGCTGGCGAACTGCGCCAGATCGACATGTACCGAGCGGACTTGAATGATGCCGATTCCCACCGAAATCGAGTGCCGCCCGGGATCGCATGGTTCGATCGTCGCTGTGGCGCTCTCAGTGTGCGCGATGGCACTGTCGTCGCCATGGCCGTATTCGGCGCCGGAATGCTCATGACCGAGGTCCGCGGCGCGCTCGTGTTGATGGACCGCGGGACCATGGTGATGGCTCGGATGATCGTGGCCACTGTACTCGTGGACGTGCAGTGACGACAGCGCGGCTGGCATTGCCGCAACAGTGTGAACGAGCACGAGTGCGAAGAACCGGCGCACGGTCATCAGTCTACTACGACGCCGAGAAAGACTCGAAGCTCACCAGTCCAGTCGAAGGGTTTTACAACGTATGCGTTGACGCATACGATGCAGAGCGCACTGGACGTCTGAGGGAGTTTCATATGCACCGGCATGGCTGGACCATCGTCTTCACGGCTCTCGCGATATCAGCCGTGCTGGCGCGACAGCCGGCGTCGATGAAGAGCGTCTCGATCGACGGCGAGCTGCGGCAATGGCACAAGATCACGCTCACCCTCGACGGCCCTCAGGCCGACGAACGTGCGAACGATCCCAATCCGTTCCGCGACTATCGCATGAGCGTGCGCTTCACGCACGAGTCCGGCATCCCTAGTTACAGCGTTCCGGGCTACTTCGCGGCCGACGGGAACGCGGCCAAGACGTCAGCCACCGCCGGCAACAAGTGGCGGGCACACCTCGCGCCAGACACGCCCGGGCGCTGGCATTGGCGCATCACGTTTGTCCGCGGCAAGGACGCGGCGATCGACGCGGTCGCCGCCCAGGACGCAGAGCCCGTCGTGCCAGTCGACGGCCTGTCGGGGACCTTCCAGATCGTCGCGACCAACAAGAGCGCGCCGGACTTCCGCGCCCGCGGCCGCCTGGAGTACGTCGGCGGTCACTATCTGAGGTTTGCAGGGTCGGGGGAGTATTTCCTGAAGGTCGGCGCCGACGCACCAGAGACGCTTCTGGCGTATGCGGACTTTGACGACACCACAGCCCGGAAGCCCGCAGTGCCGTTGCATACGTACGCTCCGCATCTTGGCGACTGGACCATTGGCGACATCACCTGGAAAGATGGCAAGGGCAAGGGCTTGATTGGGGCAATCAACTACCTCTCGTCTAAGGGCGCCAACTCGATCTCGTTCCTCACATACAACGCTGGCGGAGACGGCGACAATGTCTGGCCGTTCGTGTCGCGGGACGACAAGTTCCACTACGACGTGTCGAAGCTCGATCAGTGGCAGATCGTCTTCGACCATGCGCAGCGAAAGGGCCTTCACCTGCATTTCAAACTGCAGGAGACCGAGAACGATGACAACTATCGTGGGGACTATAGGGATGGCCGTCCGAAGGACGGGCTCGATACCTCCACGGCGCAAGGCGCCGACCGTGTCTTGGAATCACTCGATGGCGGCGCGCTCGGCCCCGAACGGCGGCTCTACCTACGCGAGATCATCGCGCGGTTCGGCTACGGGCTCGCGTTGAACTGGAATCTCGGTGAGGAGAATACCCAGAGTACAGCACAGCAGCGGGCAATGGCCGGTTACATCAAGAACCTCGATCCGTATACCCATCATCTCGTGATTCACACTCACCCTCAGGGCCAGGACCAGATTTACCCGTACCTGCTCGGTGAGCAGTCGGCGTTGAGCGGCGCCTCGCTCCAGAACGCGTGGAACGTAGTCCATGCGCGCACGCTCACATGGCTTGCACGGTCGCGGAACGCGGGAAAGCCGTGGGTCGTGGCCAATGACGAGCAGGGCGATGCTTTGTCGGGCGTACCGCCCGACCCCGGGTACAGAGGATTCGCTGGCAAGGACTCCAAAGGTCGCGTCGTGCAGACGATCGACGACATTCGCAAGATGACGCTGTGGGGCAATTTGATGGCGGGTGGAGCGGGCGTCGAGTACTACTTTGGCTATCTGCTCCCTGAGAACGACATCATCGCGGAAGACTTCCGGAGCCGCGACAAAAGCTGGGAATTCGGGCGCATCGCGTTGGACTTCTTTCGTTCCAATCGCATTCCGTTCTGGACGATGAGCAACGCCGACGCACTCGTCGGCAACGCGACGGGTGACAACAGCAAGTGGTGTCTGGCCAAAACGGGGGAGATCTATGTCGTTTACCTGCCTGCAGGAGGTACGACCAGTCTCGATCTGCGTCAGGCGTCTGGCCGATTCGCGATCAGCTGGTTCGATCCGCGTCACGGTGGACTACTGAGGAGAGGCAGCGTCGCGTCGGTCCTCGCCGGAAGCATCGTCGAATTGGGTGAGGCACCAGAGAGTCCGGCGGAAGACTGGGCCATCGTCGTTCGACGCTGACACGAGTTCGGTCAGCTTTCTGTCTCGTTGCCAATCCTGAAGCGATAGATGCACTCGGCGTGAAGCGACCCAAGGAAGACTTCCTGCTGGTCGACGCCGAAAGCGACGCTGGTCAGTTGCTGCAGCCTCGTGCCCGGGACGACGCCCAAGTGTTCCTTGCGCATCTCCCCGGCCGCAAAGGCCTGGTCGACCGCCGCGACGTATTCCTGATTCTCGTCTGCCAATATCGTCTCGATGCCATCTTCACTGACACAGAGCAAACGATTGCTGATCAGGCTCGTGATCCAGAGTCGACCCGCCCGATCGAACGCGAATCCATCCGGGAAGCAGCCATGTCCCAGCGTCACCACGGGTTCGGGCGCGGAGAGGTCGCCGCTGGCGTGAATCCGGAAGCGCGTGACGCGCCGGCCGAAGGTCTCGACCACATATAGCCACTTGCCGCTCGGATCCGGCCGCACTTCGTTGGTGTAGTGGAG
>Ga0075420_100002918_pt1 | contig 14851 bp, 12 predicted proteins | sample SoiMetdeltSBSDD4_FD_75296 | JGI IMG/M metagenome (GOLD analysis project Ga0075420, IMG submission 75296) | Bulk soil microbial communities from a Populus tree surrounding site in Tennessee, USA - Soil MetaG P. deltoides SBSDD4 | ecosystem: Environmental > Terrestrial > Soil > Tree plantation... | reverse complement strand
CACCTGTTCGGCATCGGCATGCAGCAGGCGAACCGGCAGGTGCCCTCGATTCCCGCGTACCTCGTGTGCGACGCCGACGCGCTGCGCAAGTACGGCATCGGCATGGTGCGCCCGCGCGAGCTTCGGCTTGCGCCGTATCTCGCCGACGGCTACCTCACGCGCGGCGAGACGCTCGACGACCTGGCCGCCAAGCTCGGCATCGAAGCGGCCGGCCTGAAGGACAGCGTGGCGCGCAACAACCGCTATGCCGAGACCGGCGTCGACCCCGACTTCCAGCGCGGCAGCACCGCCTACCAGCGGCACAACGGCGACCCGACGTGGACCGGCAAGAACCCGTGCATCGGCCCGCTGTGCAAGGCGCCGTTCTACGCGGTGCGGCTCTATCCGGGCGACATCGGCGCGGCCACGGGCCTCGTCACCGACGAGCGCTCGCGCGTACTGAACGCGGCGGGCGCACCCATCCCGGGCCTCTACGCCGTCGGCGCCGACGCGCATTCGGTGATGGGCGGCGTGTACACGGCGCCCGGCATCACCATCGGGCCGGGCCTGGTGTTCGGCTACCTCGCCGCGCGCGATGCGGTCGAGCGTGCACGGCGCGGCGACGTGCCCGAACCCGCGGCGGCACCGCAGCGAGTCGCGGCGTGAGCAGGGGGCGATGACCATGGCCACCCTGCCCCCGCTCTCGCTCGCCTGCCTCACCGCCCTGCCCGTCGCACCGCCGGACTGGGTCCGCCTCGCGGCGCGCCTCGGCTGCCGGCATGTCGGCATCCGCCTGCTGCCCGCCGCGCCGGGCGGCACGGCCTGGCCGCTGATGACCGACGCGGCGATGCTGGCCGACACGCTCGCGGCGATGGACGAAACCGGGGTGTCGATCTTCGACCTCGAGATCGTGCGCCTGAACGAGCGCTTCGACGTCGAGCCGCTGCGCGGCTTTCTCGAGGTCGGACGCCGCCTGGGCGCGAAGGCGATCCTGGTGGGCGGCGACGACGCCGACCGCTCCCGCCTGGTGGACAACTACGCGCGGCTGTGCGAGGCCGCGGCGCCGTACGGGCTCACCTGCGACCTGGAGTTCATGCCGTGGACGCAGGTGCCCGACCTCGCGAGCGCCAAGGACGTCGTGCGGGCGGCCCGCTGCTCGAACGCCGGCGTGCTCGTCGATGCGCTGCACTTCGCGCGTTCGCGCAGCCGCCTCGAGGACCTGGACGACCTGCCGCGCGAGTGGCTGCACTACGCGCAGCTGTGCGATGCGCCGGCCGGGATCCCGGCCGACCACGCCGGGCTCATCCACACGGCACGCTGCGAGCGGCTGCCGCCGGGCGAAGGCGGCATCGATCTGGCGTCGATCTTCCGGCGCCTGCCGGCCGACCTGCCCGTGAGCCTGGAGGTGCCGCACGACGCGCGGCTCGCGATGCACGGCGCGGAAGCCTGGTCCCGCCAGGTGCTGGCGGCCGGGCGCGCGTTCTTCGCGGGCCTCGTGCGGTGAAGGTCCTCGTCACCGGCGGCGGCGGCTTCATCGGCGCGTGGGTCGCGCGCCGCCTGCTCGACGAGGGGCACGCGGTACGCGTGTTCGACCGCGCCGGGAAGCGGCCACTGCTGCAGCGGGTGTGCGGCGCGCGCGCCGACGGCGTGGAGTGGGCCTGCGGGGACATCGCGCGTGACGAGGACGTGTCGTCCGCCATCGCCGGCTGCGACGGCGTGATCCACCTGGCCGGGCTTCTCACGCCGGAGTGCCGCGCCGACCCGCAGCTCGGGCTGCGGGTGAATCTCGCCGGCACGGTCAACGTGTTCGAAGCGGTGCGGCGCGCCGGGCTGCCTCGGGTGGTCTATTCGAGCACCGCGGGCGTGTACGGGCCGCGCGACGGCCAGCATCCCGACCCGGCCACGCTGTACGGCGTGTACAAGCTCGCCGGCGAAGGCGTGGCGCGCGTCTACGCGCTCGAGCACGGCGTGTCGAGCGTGGGCTTTCGCCCGTACATCGTCTACGGCCCGGGGCGCGAAGGCGGGGCGAGCGCAGGGCCGTCGCTCGCGTGCCAGGCGGCGGTGCTCGGCGAGCCGTTCGTCATTCCGTACACGGGCTCGGCCGGGATGGTCTACGTCGAGGATGTCGCCGACGCGTTCGTGCGCGCCTTGAACGCGCCGCCGGCGGGCGCGCACGTGTTCAACCTGCAGGGCGAGACGGCGAGCACGGAGCGCATCGTGGCCGCCATCCGCGCGTTCATGCCCGGTGCCCGCGTGACGGCGCAGGGGGCGCCGATGCCGATCGCCCCGGTGCTGGCGGACGACGCGCTGCGCGAGCAACTGCCGGGGCTGCGGCGCACGACGCTGGAACAAGGCATCGCAGCGACCATCGAGCGCTATCGGGACTGGGGCGCGTGAACTTGCCTCCCTCTCCCGCCAGCGGGAGAGGGCACGCAGTTCCGGGGCGAAAGCCGGCGGCCATGATCACATGAGTTCTCTCCCGTGCGCCCTGTGCCTGCGTGGACGCTGACGAAGTCACCGCCTTCCGAACGGATTCGCGACCTCCAGGTCGGTCGAGATCCACACGCACTTCGTGTGCAGGTACTCCTTGATCGCCTCGGTGCCCGACTCCCGTCCCACGCCCGAGCGCTTGTAGCCGCCGAACGGCGACGTGAAGCTGGTCGAGCGGTAGTTGTTCACCCACACCGTGCCCGCCTTCAGCCGGTCGGTCATCAGCATGGCGCGGTGCAGGTCGCGCGTCCACACGCCGGCCGCGAGCCCGTAGTTCACGTCGTTGGCGATGGCGATGGCCTCGGCCTCGTCCTCGAACGGCATCACCGCCAGCACCGGCCCGAACACTTCCTCCTGCGCGATGCGCATGCGGTTGTGCACGCCGGTGAAGATGGTCGGCTCGACGAAGAGGCCTCCCGAGGGCGCAAGCCAGGGCTTGCCGCCGAGCACGCAGCGCGCGCCTTCGGACCTGGCGATCTCGATGTAGCCGAGGATCTTGTCGAACTGCGGCCGCGTCGCGATCGGCGCGATCTGCGTGTCGGGCAGCGCCGGGTCGCCCATGCGCGCGCCTCGCATGAATGCCACCAGGCGCTCGACGAACGCGTCGTGGATGCTCTGCTGCACCAGCAGCCGCGAGCCCGCGATGCACGTCTGCCCCGACGCGGCGAAGATGCCGGCCACCACCCCCTTCACCGCCTGGTCCAGGTTCGCGTCGTCGAAGACGATGTTGGGCGACTTGCCGCCCAGCTCCAGTGTGACGGTCTTGAAGTGCCGCGCGGCCAGCTCGTGGATCTTCTGGCCCGATGCCTCGCCGCCGGTGAACCCGATGTGCGCGACGTCCGGGTGCGTGACCAGCGGCTCGCCCACCTCCGCGCCGAAGCCGGTGACCACGTTCACCACGCCGGGCGGGAAGCCCGCCTCGGCGAAGAGCTTGGCGAACTCGACCATCGACGCCGACGTGAACTCCGACGGCTTCACCACCACCGTGCAGCCGGCCGCCAGGGCCGGCGCGAGCTTCCAGGTGGTGAGCGCCAGCGGCGAGTTCCACGGGGTGATGATCGCCACCACGCCCTTGGCCTCGTACTTCGTGTAGGCGAAGACGCCCTGCTTGTCCGTCGGGATGACGTCGCTCTGCACCTTGTCGGCGAGGCCCGCGTAGTAGTGGACGTAGTCGGCCAGGTAGCGGATCTGCGGCGTCACCTCGGCGGCGAGCTTGCCGTTGTCGCGGCGCTCGATCTCGCCGAGCCGCGGCGCGTGCTCGGCGAGCAGGTCGCCGAGCCGCCGCAGCAGCTGGCCGCGCTGCGTCGCCGTGAGCCGCGGCCACGGCCCCGACTCGAGCGCGCGGCGCGCCGCGCCCACCGCGCGGTTCACGTCGTCGGCGTTGCCGCGCGCGATGCGCGCCCACGGCTGGTTGGTGTAGGGATCGTCGGTCGGGAAGGTCGCGCCGGTGGCGGCGGGCACTTCGGCGCCGTCGATGTAGAGGCCGTAGGCCGGCAGGTGCTCGGTGGAAGGCATGGTGGGTTCCTCGGGCCGTGCCATCAGGCCGCGGGCTTGCGGAAGATCGCGTTGATGTCCCAGTGGCCGGTGGTGGGCGTCGGGACGAGCTGCACGGGCACCTGGATCAGCGTCGGCTTGCCGCTCGCGAGCGCCTCCTGCAGCGCGCCGGTGAGCTGCCCGGCCGACTCGATCTTCACGCCGCGCACGCCGCAGGCGTTCGCCACCGCCGCGTAGTCGATGAAGTACGGCTCGCCGTTCGCCTCGAACATGCAGCCGTGGGTGTTGCCGAGGTGGCGCTTCTCGATGCCCGAGATGACGCCGTAGCTCGCGTTGTCCATCACCACCCACACCACCGGCACGTCGGCCTCGACCGCCATCGCGAGCACCGACATGTTGCTGCTGAAGCAGCCGTCGCCGATCAGCGCGACCGCGGCGCGCTGAGGCGCGGCCATCTTCACGCCGAGCACTGCGGCGTGCCCGAAGCCCATCGTCGCCATGCCGCCCGGGGCGATCATCGTGCCCGGCTCGTGGATGGCGAACTGCTGGCCCACGCCGTTCTTGTTCCAGCCCACGTCGGTGACGATGAAGCCGTCGCGCGGCAGCGCCTGGCGCACGTCGGCCAGCACGCGCTCGGGGCGCATGGGGAATTCGTCCGAGGCGCGCTGCGCGGTCCAGTTCGACGCGAAGGTGGCCAGGCCGTCGGCGATCCTGGCGCGCAGCGCCTTGCGCGGCGCATGCTCCAGGCCGCGCGCCTGCTCGGCGATCGCCGCGAGCGCCTGCTTCGCGTCGGCCACGACGCCCAACTCGGCCGGGTAGTTGCGGCCGATCTCGCTGTCGTCGATGTCGATCTGGATCAGGCGCGTCTTCGGGATGTCGAAGGTGAAGGTCGGGTCCCACGAGCTGCTGTCGGTCTCGCTGAAGCGCGTGGCCACGGCGAGGATCAGATCGGCGTTGCGGCACAGCTCGTTGGCCACCGGCTGGCCCCAGTAGCCCGTCGTGCCGAGCAGCAGCGGATGGCCGTCGGGCAGGCAGCCCTTGCCCATCAGCGAGTGCGCCACCGGCACCTCGAGCGCCTCGGCCAGCGCCTGCAGTTCGGCGCTGGCGCGCGCGAGGTGCACCCCACCGCCCGCGACGATCACCGGGCGCTCGGCCCGGGCCAGTTCCTCGGCGATGCGCCGCGCCGTCGCCGCGTCGATCGACGGCTTGACGAGCGGGCCCGGCGTGCGCGAGAACGCGCCGACGGGCAGCTCGGCGGAGAAGAAGTCCATCGGCACGTCCACCAGCACGACGCCCGGCCGGCCCGACTGCGCGAGGTGGAACGCGCGCTCCATCACGCGCGGAAGGTCCTCGGCGCGGCCGACGCGGTACACGCGCTTGCAGATCGGGCGGCACAGCTCGATCTGGTCGTTGTCCGCGTGCAGGTTCACCTCCTGGTGCGGCCCGCGCCCGTGGCAGTACGACTGCACGTTGCCGGTGATGACCACCATCGGGATGCAGTCCAGGCTCGCGGTGGCGATGCCCGTGATCGCGTTGGTGAGGCCGGGCCCCACGTGCGTCATCACGACGCCCGTCTTGCCGCTCACGCGCGCATAGCCGTCGGCCACGTGCGCGGCGAGCTGCTCGTGGCGGCAGGAGACGAAGCGGATGCCGCTGCGGTCCAGCGCATCGAGCATCTGCACGAGCGAGTGGCCGCACATGCCCCAGATGGCCTCGACGCCGACGCGTTCGAGGTACTCGGTCAGCTGGACGGCGGCGATCTGCGTGCCGGGGGTGGTGGTGCGCGTGGTGGACATCGGTCGGCCTCGTGAAGAAGGGAATCGAAGGTGAAGGGCCATGCTAGGCAGTTGCGGGGCCCGGGCTGCGAAAGATCGAGCACGGTGCGTTGCCTGCTTTTCGCAGCGCGCGCGTGTCGGCTCGATAAGCTGGTCGCCGACCCCATCGACGGAGGACGGCGTGGAAACGATCGAGGAGCGGCTGGCCCGCTATGCCGAGCGCGAGGCGGGCCGCGCGCTGCCCGAGGAGGTGCTGCACCACGCCAAGCGCGCGGTGCTCGACTGGTTCGCGGCGCTCTATCCCGGCACGCGCGTCGCGCCGACGACGCAGCTCGTGCGGGCGCACTTCCGCGAGCTCGGCCACGGCCGCTGCAGCCTGCCGGGCTTCAAGACGCAGGCGTTCGCGTCGACGGCCGCCTGGATCAACGGCACGGCGTCGCACGCCGTGGAGTTCGACGACATCTTCCGCGACGCGGTCTACCACCCGGGCGTGCCCACCATCGCGGCGGCGCTCGCGGCGGCCGAGGACGCGGGCCGCTCGGGGCTCGAGCTGCTGAAGGCGGTGGTGGTGGGCTACGAGATCTCCACGCGCATCGGCGCCGCGGTGCAGCCGTCGCACTACCGCTTCTTCCACACCACCGGCACGGTGGGCTGCTTCGGCAGCGCCGCCGCCGCGGCGCACCTGCTCGAGCCGGGCAATGCCGCGGTCATGCGCAACGCGCTCGCCACGGCGGCGAGCTTCGCGAGCGGGCTGCAGCAGGCCTTCCGCGGCGACAGCATGACCAAGGCGCTGCACGGCGGCCACGCGGCGTCCGCGGGGCTCGTCGCCGCGCTCGCGGCCGCGCAGGGCGTCACTGGCGCTCCCGACATGCTGGACGGCGACGTCGGCTTCGGCGCGGCGATGAGCGAGGGCGCCGTGTGGTCGCGCGCCGACGAGCGACTCGGCGAGACGTACAACATCACGCGCATCACGCAGAAGAGCCACGGCTGCTGCGGCCACACCTTCGCGGCGATCGATGCCGTGCTGGTGCTGCGCCGCGAGCTGGGCGACGCGTGGCGCGACCGCGTGCGCGCGATCGAGATCGAGACGTACCAGACAGCGCTCGACGTGACCGGCGAGCGCGATCCGCGATCCGCGCAGCAGGCGCGCTTCAGCCTGCCGTACGTGGCGGCGCAGGCCTGGCTGCACGGCTCGGTGCGCCTGGCGGCGTTCAGCGACGCACGGCTCGTCGATCCGGCGACGCGCGCGCTCATGGAGCGCATCGTGCTGAAGAGCGACCCCGCGCTCAGCGCCGGCTTTCCCGCGATGCGCGCGGCGCGCGTGCGCGTCGTGCTCGACGACGGGCGCACGCTGGAGCACTTCGCGCCGCACCGCCGCGGCGATCCCGAGGCGCCGCTCACCGACGCGGAACTGAACGACAAGTTCGACGAGCTGGCCGGCCCGGTCATCGGCCGCGACGCGGCGCGCCGGCTGCGCGATCGGCTGTGGCGCCTGGACGAACTCGAGCTCGCCGAGCTCGAGCTCGTGCCGGGCTGACCCTACACTGACCGCATGCGGATCGACATTCCGGCGCTCTCGCTGTTCGTCGCGGCGGTCGAGGACAAGAGCCTCTCGCGTGCGGCCGAGCGCGAGCACATCGTCACGTCGGCGGCCAGCAAGCGGATCATCGAGCTCGAGCGCCAGCTCGGCGTCGTGCTGCTGCACCGGCACGGCCGGGGCGTGGAGCCCACGCCCGCGGGCGCCATGCTGTACCAGCGCGCGCGCGCGATCCTGCGCGGCGTGCGCCTGGCCGAAGAGGCGGTCGCCGACTTCGCCCCCACGGGCATGGCGAAGGTGCGCCTCGCGGCCAACCGCTCGACGCTGCTGCACTTCATCCCCATGCTCGTCAGCCGCTACCTTGCGCGCACGCCGGACACGCGCATCGACCTGGTCGAGCGCCTGAGCTTCGACATCCCCCGCCTGGTGATCGAGGGCGAGGCCGAGATCGGCGTGTACCACGCCTTGCGGCCGGCGCCCGGCCTCACCTCGTGGCCGTTCCTGCGCGACCGCGTCGTGCTCGTCGTGCCCCAAGGCCACGCGCTCGCCGCGCGCGACGCGCTGCGGCTCGAGGACGCGGTGGACGAGGACTTCATCGGCTACTTCCCGCGCCACTCCTTCGAGGCGTTCATGGAAGTCGCCGAGGCGGGTCTCTCCCGGCCGCTCAACGTGCGCGTGCAGGTCACCAGCTTCGAGGCGCGCTGCACGATGGTTCGCGAAGGCGTGGGCCTCGCGGTCATGCCCGAGCAGGGCGCGCGGCGGCACGCCGCCGCCATGGGCCTCGTGTGCCTGCCGCTGCGAGACGAATGGGCCACCCGGCAGTACTACCTGTGCGTGCGCGACGGCGGCGCGCTGAAGGCCCCGGTGGCCGACCTCGTCGAGCACCTGCTGCAGGCGCGCCGGGAGGGCGACGCGCCGCATCCGGATCTCTGAGCGGGCACGCCCGGTGTGAACGCCGCTCGACCGCATGCCTCGCGCACCGTTCACGCCGCCGAGGCCTTCGCCGGACGGCCCGGAATGAGCGCCAGCATGCGATCCGCCACGCCGCCGTCGACGACGAGGTCCTGCCCGGTGACGTACGAGGCGCCGTCGCTCGCGAGATACGCCACCGCCGCCGCCACGTCCTCGGGCCGCCCGATGCGCGCGAGCGGCACGAGCGCCTCGCGTTGCGCCGCGACCTCCGCGTCCCGGTAGACGGCCTCGGTGAGCGGCGTGCGGATCATCCCGGGGCACACGGTGTTCACGCGGATGCCGTCCGCCGCCCACTCCTGCGCCAGTTGCCGGCACAGCATGGCGAGCGCCGCCTTCGCCGGCGAGTACGCGCCGTAGCCGGGATGCGGGTGCAGGCCGGACATCGACGCGATCGCGACCATGCTGCCGCGTGCGGCGGACAACGCCGGACGCGCGGCGCGCGCCAGCAGCCAGGTCGCGCGCACGTTGAGCGCGAAGGTGGCGTCCCATTGCTCGACGGCGAGATCGGCGAGCCGGCCGGGCACCGAGGCGCCGGCATTGGACACGAGCAGCGTGAGGCCGCCCAGCGCCTCGCACGCACGCTCGACGAGCGATGCGCAGGAGGCGGGGTCGGTGAGGTCGGCCGCCAGGCCGGCCGCGCGCGCGCCGGCGGCGCGCCATTCGGCGACGACGCCCTGCAGCGCTTGGCCGTCGCGCGACGCGGCCGCGGCGAGGTGCACCTCGATGCCGTCGCGCCGCGCCTGCTGCGCAAGCGCCAGGCCGATGGCGCGGCCGATGCCGCCGGTGGCACCGGTGATCAAGGCGCGCATCGCCGTCATGACGCGGATCCTCTCGGCTTTTCGCCCGTGAATCGTCGGCTCGGCTCCGCGTCAGCCGACTCCGCGGCAAAGCTTCGCAGAGCCCGTCCCGAGCTTGACGAAGGGTGCGGGCGCTGCGTCGGCTCGGCCGGCGCGAACGCGCGGTCGAACAGCGGCGACGCGCCGCTCGCGTGGGCGATGTCGGCGGCGGCGGCCACCAGGTCCGGTGCGAGCGCACGCATCTTCTCGTCGGTGAGCCGCACCGAGGGGCCGGAGAGGGTCACCACCCCCACCGTGCCCTTGCCCCGCGGCACGATGGGCGCGCCGATCGCCGAGAGCCCCGGAACGTACGTGCTTTCGGTGATCGCGAACCCCTGCTGGCGCGCCAGGCGCAGCGCCTTCAGCAGCGCCGAGGGCGTGGTGGGCGCGTGGGGCCCGTACCGGCACGGCGCGCCGTAGCCTTCCTGGGCCACCAGCGCGAGCGCGTCCTCGTCGGACAGCGTGGCGAGCCACGCGTGGCCGGACGAGGTGCACGACAGCCGCGCGTCGAGGCCCATGTCCGGGTCGTAGCGCAGCCCGGCGCGCGCGCCCTGCGAGAGCGCGACCCAGGTGATGTGGTCGACGTCGACGACGCCCAGGCGCACGAGCTCGCCGCTCGATTCCGCGAGGCGGTCGAGGATCGGCTGGCAGAGGTCCACCACGCCCGAGCCCTTCAGGTACTTGAGGCCGAGCGAGACGATCTTCGTCGTGAGCATGTAGTCGCCGCGCTCGCGCGACTGGCGGACATAGCCCTGCCCGGCGAGCTCGATCAGCAGCCGGTGCGCCGCGCTGCGCGGCACGTCGAGCTCCGCGGCGAGCGTCGCCAGGCCGACGCCCTGCACGTCGGTCGCCAGGCGCTCCAGGATCGACAGGGTGCGTTGCATCACGCCGGACATGCCGTGCCCTTTTCGCATGCAGCCCCCGCGCACACCGCGACCGGCCGACGCGTGCGCGCGGCCTCCAGCACGGCGAGCGCGACGCGCAGCGTGCCGAGCGCGTCGCGCCCGCTGCAGAGCGGCGCCTCGCGGCCCTCGGCCACCGCCCGCAGGTGCGTGAGCTGCGCGCGGTAGGGATCGCCCGCATGCGGGGCATGGCGCTGCACGCTCATCTCCTCGTGCCAGCCGCGCCGTCCCGGATAGCGCCAGACCTCGAGCCGCGGCAGCGTGAGGGACGCCTCGGTGCCGCAGATGAAGAGCGAGTCCACCGGCTGCTGCACGTAATGCGCCGCCTCGCCGGCCGCGAGGTCCCAGTTCCACGGCGCCGCGACCGCGTCGCTCACCACCAGCGTGCCCAGCGCGCCGTTGGCGAAGCGCAGCACCACCGCGGCGGTGTCCTCCACCTCGAAGCCGCGCACCGCGTTCGAGGCGACGGCCTGCACCTCGTCGATCTCGCCCAGCATGAACCGCAGCTGGTCGATGTCGTGGATGAGGTTGATGAGCACCGGGCCGCCACCGGGCTGGCGGCGCCAGGCGAGCTCGAAGTAGCTGTCGGGCTTGAGCCAGGTGGCCATGCCGTTGACCGCGACCGGCCGGCCCAGCAGGCCGCCCGCGATCAGCTCGCGTGCGCGCCGCTGGATCGGGTTGTGGCGGCGGTGGTGGGCGACGAGCAGCGGCACGCCGGCGGCCTCTGCCGCCTCGCAAAGCGCCGCGCCGTCCTCCAGCGTGCCGGCGATCGGCTTTTCCATGAGCAGCGGCACGCGGTGCGCGATGAAATCGAGGCCCACCGGCCGGTGCGTGGCGTTGGGCGTCGCGACGATCGCCGCACCGACGCGCACACCGTCGAGCAGATCGCGGTGACCGGCGAACCAGGGCACGCCGATGGACCGGGCGAACGCGCGGCCGGCTTCGGTCGGGTCCGCGATGGCGGCGAGATGGACGTCGGGATGTCGCAGGCAGCGTTCGGCATGCATGCGGCCGATGGCGCCCGCGCCGATGAGGGCGACGCCGAAGGAGTCGGGGGTGGGGGCTGGCATGGAGTGATTATGGAACACAATTCTGGTCTTGAACAGAAGCCCATGACGTTGGTATCATGTCGGCCGACATCCAAGGAATCCCGGCCATGCTCGACCTCACCAGCTTCAGCGGCGCCACGCGCATCTACTACGTCGTGGGCGACCCCATCGCCCAGGTGAAGAGCCCGGCGGGCGTCACCGGCTTGCTGCGCGAGCGCGGCGTCGAGGGCATCTGCGTGCCCGCGCACGTGGCGCCGGCCGACCTGGCCGCCTGGGTCGCCGCGACGACCTCCATGCGCAACTGCGACGGCATCATCGTCACGGTGCCGCACAAGTTCTCGGCGCTCGCCCTGTGTGCGAGCGCCACGCCGCGGGCCGTCTCGATCGGCGCGGTGAACGTGATGCGGCGCGACGCGTCGGGCGGCTGGTTCGGGGACATGTGCGACGGCGACGGGTACGTCGCGGGGCTGCGCAAGGCCGGCTGCGAGCCGAAGGGCAGGCGCGCGCTGCTGGTCGGCGCCGGGGGCGCGGGCTCGGCGATCGCGCATGCGCTCGTCGACGCGGGCGTAGCCTCGCTCGCGCTGCACGAGGCGGACGTGCGGCGTCGCGAGGACCTGGCGCGCAAGCTGCGGGCCTACGGCGCGCTGCAGCCGGAAGTCGGCTCGGCCGATCCCTCGGGCTTCGATCTGGTCATCAACGCGACGCCGATGGGGATGAAGCCGACGGACCCGTTGCCGATCCTCGTGGACCGCCTGTCTGCCGCGACGACCTTCGTGGGCGACGTGGTGACCGTTCCGGAGGTGCCGCCGCTCATCGAGGCCGCACGCGCGAAGGGTTGCGGGACGATGACCGGAAAGGGAATGTTCGAGGCGGTGCGCGACCGGATGGTGGACTTCCTCGATCCTGGAGCGGCCTTGGCACCCTGCACGTCGAGCGTGTAGACGTCCGCGCCCCGGCGTTCCGCCCCACTGGGGCCCGAGCGCTCGATCCGGTTCGGCGCCGGGCGGCCTCCTTCCCCCGCACGAGGCACCGGGCTTCGGCTGCGCGATGTCCTGGGCGAGGAGCCGCCCGGCTCCTCGCGGCCGGCACTCAGAAGGCCTTGCGCAATCCCAGCTGGAAGATCTGCTTTTCGCTCACGTGCTCCTTCAGGTCGCCGGTCGCGACGGCGAACGCCGCGTAGAGCGACGTGAGCTTGGAGAACGAGTACAGGGCGCCCAGACCGTACCGCCCGATGGAGACATCCGCGCCGGATGCATTGCCGAAGCGCGACCGCGTGAAGTTGGCCATCACGTAGGTGGCCCCGAGTTGCGTGGAGGCGCCGACGTTGACCGCCTTCAGCTCGGTGGCAGGTCCCGGCAGCCCCGGCAGCGTCAGCGTGCCGATCTGCGTGCCGATGCCGGTCGTCAGGTCCCTGCTTCGCTGGAAGCCGGCGTACAGCTTGAGCGGGCCGACGTCGTAGTTGGCGCCCAGTTCGAGGATCTTGTTGACGCTCGACGGCGCACCGGCCGGCCGCGACGAGGCCTTGCTCTGTTCGTACGACGCAGCCAGGTTCACGGGGCCGCGTCCGTAGGACATCTTCAGCCCCTGATAGCGATCCTGGGTCCCCTCCCCGAGTGCGACCATGCCTTGCAGGCGCAACCCACCGAAGATCGGCGAGAGATAGTGCAGCGTGTTGTCGAGTCGCGGGGCGTCGATGAACAGCGGGATCGTTCCGGTGCGCAGCGTGTACACGCCGCCGGGATTCAGCACGGTCGTGTTACCGCCGGGATTGGTGATCGCCTGGGTCTCGTCGTGCAGCGCGTACTGGCGCCCCATGCGCAGTTCACCGGCGGCGCTGGAAGACAGCGAGAGGAAGGCCTGGCGGCCGAACGAGCGCCCCCCTTGTGCCAGCACCCCCGTGTCGGCCAGAAAGCCGGATTCCAGCAGCGCGCCCGCCCGCAGGCCCGAGCCGAGGTCTTCCGACACGCGGATCCCCCAACGCGAGCCGGGCCCATACGCCGTGCCGTCATGCAGGCGCGTCTGGTTCTCGCCATTCAGCAGCGAGCGATTGCCCGAGCGCAAGTGCTGGACGCTCAGGTCCACGAGCCCGAAGATCGTCACCGCGGGCGCCTGTTGCGCCGCGGCGGCGGTGGCCAGGCCGCCGAGCGCGGCCAGCATGGCGAATCGTTGTCTCCTCATGTCCTTATCCTTCGTCGGTCGAGTGAAATAGGGTCGAAAAGCGCGTGGAGTACGTCGCTGCGCGCGGACCGATCGCCCGGAGCAGGCAAGCCAAGGCCCAGTCGCAGCGAGCGGCGGGGAGCGAGCAAGGCGACGCGTCGGGAATGCGCGAGGCAAGAGTTCCACCGCCCGGCGGATGTCCGCCGGGTGGCGTGATGGAGGTACAGCGGTGGTCTGGTCGACGGCGACAGGTCAGCAGCGCGTCCGCCTCGTGGTCGAGCGCCTCGTCCTGTCCCGCCCGGATGCGTCGTCCCGCAGCCTCAGCGGAATCGCACGAAGTTCGGCTGCCGCTTCTCGAGGAATGCCGTGCGGCCTTCCTTCGCTTCGTCGCTGTTGACGAACGCGGCGAGTCCGTCGGCGGCCATCTTCACCTGGCCGAAGATGTGCGCCGAGTCGGCGTTGAAGGCGTGCTTCAGGAACTTGAGCGCGGTGGGCGACAGCGCGACCGCCTGCCGGGCCAGCGCGCGCGCTTCCTCCATCAGCTTGTCGCCCGGCACGACCTTGTTGACCAGCCCCCACTCGAGCGCCGTCTTCGCGTCGTACTGCTGGCAGAAGAACCAGATTTCGCGCGCGCGCTTCTCGCCCACGGTGCGCGCCAGGTACGCCGAGCCCCAGCCGGCGTCGAACGAGCCGACGCGCGGCCCGGCCTGGCCGAACTTGGCGTGCTCGGCGGCGATCGTCACGTCGCAGATCACGTGGATCACGTGGCCGCCGCCGATCGCGTAGCCGTTGACCGCGCAGATCACGGGCTTGGGGATGTTGCGGATCACCATGTGCAGGTCGTCGATCTCCCACAGCCCGTTCTCGCTGGTGCCATAGGTGCCCTTCTCCTGCATCTCCTTCTGGTCGCCGCCGACGCAGAACGCCTTCGTGCCGGCCGCGGTGAGGATCACCACGCCGGCCTCCTTGTCGGCCCACGCCCGCTTGAACGCGTGGATCAGTTCCTCGATGGTGCGGCCGCGGAAGCAGTTGAGCCGGTCGGCGCGGTTGATGGTGATGGTCGCGATGCCTTCGCTGACCTCGTACAGGACGTCGGTGTATTGCATGGTCATGGCAGTGCCTTCGTGGAGTCGGTTCACGCGAGGATCGCGCGTTGGGGGTCGAAGCGGCGCAGGGACGCGAGTTCCTGCGCCGAGGGGGGATCGAAGCGCTCGAGCGCGGCGCGGCGCGGGAAGCGCCGGCCGCAGCGGCGCTCGATCTCGGCGAGCGTCGCGGCCTCGTCGCCGGGCTCGCACATCACGCCGCGCACGCGCAGCAGGCCGTCCTCGGCGCGCTCGAGCACGCCGAGGTCGGTGGCCACGCCGGCATGCCGGCGGATGAGGGTGGTCGTGAAGGGCAGCGACTCGACGAAGCGCCCGGGCTTCAGCGGCATGACGACGAGGCACGAGGCTTCGCCGTTGCCCAGGTCGTTCGCGCCGCCGGAGCCGACGATGAAGCTGCCGTCGGCCGAGCGGCTCGAGTTGATGTTGCCCCGCGCGTCGATCTGCGCCGCGGCCAGCATCGCCAGGCAGTGGCGGGCGCGCGGTCCCGCGAGGACGGCGAGCGTCTGCACGAAACCGTTGTGGAAGAGCGAGGACGCGGCGTTGGGCCGGTTGAAGAG
>Ga0075420_100002917_pt1 | contig 14856 bp, 17 predicted proteins | sample SoiMetdeltSBSDD4_FD_75296 | JGI IMG/M metagenome (GOLD analysis project Ga0075420, IMG submission 75296) | Bulk soil microbial communities from a Populus tree surrounding site in Tennessee, USA - Soil MetaG P. deltoides SBSDD4 | ecosystem: Environmental > Terrestrial > Soil > Tree plantation... | reverse complement strand
GCCGCCCCAGCGAAAAGTCTTAATATCAAAACCGGCAAGATCTAATACCCGGTCTACAACCGTGGCCGTAAGTTCTTCAATTGATGCCGGCAAGCTATAAAATGATGGCGTAGCGGGGCAAATGATGCCACCCGCAAGCGTTACCGTTTCCATGTTCCGGATGTGGATCAAGCTATAAGGTGTATCACGAACAACACAGATAAGTTTTCTTCTCTCTTTTAAAATTACATCAGCAGCACGGGTAATAAGATCATTTGAAACACCTGTTGCAATACGTCCTAGTGTTCCCATTGAACAGGGGACAATGATCATGGTATTGAATTTGCCGGAACCGGAAGCAAATGGTGCATTGAAATCATTTGTTGCATAATTTTTTACCGGAAGATTTTTATAGCTATCGTTTCTTAGTTCTGTTTCCCAAACTTGTTTTGCATTCTCCGTCATTGCTATTGCAAGTTCTTGCCATTGATCTTTTATATTAAGTAATTTTTCGATCAGCAATTTTGCGTAGATGGATCCGCTTGCACCTGTAATAGCAATAACAATTTTATTCATCTCGTTAATTGATTTTTTAATTTAAATCAACGCAAACGTTTGAGTTCACCAATTGATTCTACAAGAATTTTTTGATTGATTGACGGAGGTCAATATTTCACGTTCTAACGCCAAAACTGTTAAAAATGTGCATTATTTCTTGCAATATTAAATTTTTATTACCGAGATTAGCCACGAATTTTCATAGGATAAGGTTTAATGGTTAATGGTTTTTGATTAGGGGCCCCCGATTTCCATCGGGGGTTCACTTTTGTAAAAAGGGTATGCAAATAAAAAAGGCATTGTTTCCAATGCCTCTCCAACTACGTCTAAATACTTATTTATTCTTTGGCTTATCAAGCAAATATTCAAATCGCTTACCGCTGTACTCAGCCATATCAGGAATAGCTTCCACCTTGTATTCACCGGCGTCGAGCTTTTTCTTCGTTGCTTCAAATGCATTAAGTGTCGCCTCTATATCCGCATCGGTATGTGCTGCCGACGGTATCAGGCGGTAAATGATATGACCCTTTGGTATTACCGGGTAAACAACTATCGAGGCAAAAATGCCATAGTTCTCACGAAGGTCCATCACCATGGCTGTCGCTTCTTCTACCCCGCCTTTCATGTAGACAGGGGTTACGGGAGAATCAGTTTTACCAATATCAAATCCTTTTTCTTTTAATCCATTTTGCAGCTTCTTTGCATTGCTCCAAAGCTTTTCTTTGAATCCAGGATTTGATCTTAGCAAGTCTAATCTTTTCAGGTTACCAACCACTAATGGCATTGGTAAGCTCTTGGCAAATATCTGGCTGCGGATATTGTACCTGATATAATCAACAATGTCACCGGGGCCCGCAATGAATGCTCCTATAGAAGCCATTGATTTTGCAAACGTGGAGAAATAGAGATCGATATCGTCCTGGCATCCCTGTTGCTCACCAGCACCGGCACCTGTTTTACCCAAGGTTCCGAAACCGTGGGCATCGTCAACCAACAAACGGAATTGGTATTTGTTTTTTAATGCGCAGATCTCTTTCAACTTGCCCTGATCACCCGCCATACCAAATACACCCTCGGTGATCACCAAGATTCCACCAGCTTTTTGTTTTTCTATTAATGTTGAAGCACGTTGTAATTGCTTTTCGCAATCCTCGAGGTCATTATGTTTAAAGACATAACGGTGACCCGAGTGTAAACGCAGACCGTCTATGATACACGCATGACTTTCTCCATCATAAACAATCACATCGTGGCGGCTGCAAAGAACGTCGATAAGACTTACCATTCCCTGGTATCCGTAATTCAGCAATGCACAATCTTCCTTTGCAACAAAGGCAGCTAATTCCGCTTCCAGTTGCTCATGCAGATTACTGTTCCCGCTCATCATTCGGGCTCCCATAGGAAGTGCCAGCCCGTATTTTGCTGCTGCATCTGCATCCGCCTTACGAACTTCAGGATGGTTCGCCAGGCCCAAATAGTTATTCAAACTCCAAACGATAACTTCTTTCCCACGGAATTTCATGCGGCTATTGATCTCGCCTTCCAGCTTTGGAAAGGCAAAATAACCATGTGCCTGTTTACGATGCTGGCCGATAGGCCCGTAATTCTTTAGTAGACGCTCAAAGATATCTGCCATATTACTAGTTGGTTGTTTAAGCCCGATAGCTATCGTGGCGGCGCAAAGGTAAGGTTTAAAGGGAGTTTAACCCGCTGATTTTTAAACATTAAATTCATAATGACGGCTACATTCTTATTAATTGCTTCTCAATTTTCTATATTACTGCAATTGTCTTTTATAAAGCTGGATCGCATTTTCAAATCCAAGGTAGATCGCATCGCAGATAAGAGCATGACCAATACTGACCTCATCAAGCCAGGGAATGGTTTCTTTTAGAAATTTTAAATTAGTGAGATCCAGATCATGGCCTGCATTTAATCCCAGTTTAAGTTCCTTTGCTTTTTTCGCGGCGGCGACATATGGCGCTACTGCCGACTGCCGATTGCCTGCTGCATATTGTTTTGCATATCCTTCCGTATAAAGTTCAATACGGTCGGTGCCGGTTGACGCGGCGCCTTCAACCATATTAACGTCCGGATCCACAAAAATGGAAACACGGATACCTGCTTTTTTAAAAACCGAAATAATATCTTCTAAGTAATCCTTGTTTTTAATTGTATCCCACCCATGATCGGACGTGAGCTGGCCAAGTGTATCAGGAACCAAAGTGACCTGGTGAGGTTTTGTTTCCAAAACAAGATCGACAAATTTCTGCTCCGTACAATTGCCTTCAATATTAAACTCAGTTGTAATTATCTTCTTAATTTCCCTTACATCGTTGTACCGGATATGTCGTTCATCCGGACGTGGGTGGACTGTGACGCCGTCAGCGCCAAACTGCTGAACATCCCTGGCTGCTTTCACTACATCAGGATTATTTCCTCCACGTGAATTACGAAGCGTGGCAAATTTGTTGATGTTTACTGATAATTTGGTCATGAGCAAATCTACAACATCATACAAAAGTGTTTGTTAAAACAATCAACACTTAAATGAATTAAGTAAATTGCTTTAAATAATATATGCCATGAAAGCAAAATTGTTAATGCCATTATTGCTCTTCTATATTACTACTTCTTTATTTGGGCAAAAGGCTCCAGCCTCTGCGGATGAGATAATGAAAGAAGCTTATACTACAGCAAAAAAAGAAAACAAGAAAGTGTTGTTGATGTTTCATGCATCCTGGTGTGGCTGGTGTCATAAAATGGATACTTCGCTAAACGATCTGGCCGTCAAAAAATTCTTTGATGACAATTTTGTAATTCGTCACATGGTAGTTTTTGAATCAAAGGGAAAGGAGAACCTCGAAAACCCGGGTGCACTGGAAATGCTTACAAAATATGAAGGGAAAGAGGAGGGTATTCCATTCTGGCTCATTTTTGATAAAGACGAAAAATTTTTAGCCGATTCGAGAATGAAAGCAACAGTAAACGGAGTAGAGAAGCTTCAGAACACAGGTTGTCCCGCTTCAAAAGAGGAAGTTGATTATTTTATTTCTGTATTAAAAAAAGTGACTTCGTTAAAGGAAGAAGCGCTTGAAAAAATAAGAACCAGGTTCAGAAAGAATGAATTGCATTAAAACTCCTTGCGGTTATTGCGGAGCATTTCAGGATAACCCCATTTTTTTGAAAGCGCATTTACAGCCATTGCAATTCTTTTTGTCCTGGTAGGCTCAGTTTTGGCGGAATCGATCCATTTGCTGAAATAATTGCGGTGAGAACCCGTTAGCGTATCAAAGAAAGCTTTTGCGGCAGGGTCATCATTTAAGCAGGCGACAAAATCTTCATTCAGCTTATATCCTTCGCGGTGTACCTGCAATGTTACCTTCAGCATGGCTCCTTTCTTCTTACGAATTCCTTTCCTGATGTTCGCATTTAGAGTAAGAATAAAATTTCCGCCACCCATTGGAAGCAAAGCATTGCCCTTGATAGGAAAGCTATCAAGTTTGCCTTTTACATAAAACCCTTTGCGGTTTCCCGGCATTAATTTCTCAGCGATGTCTGAAGGGATATCGATGTAGGTCCAACCTGTTTTTTCGCCTTGCTTGTCGAATTGCTTTATCGTTGTCGTGAACTGAACCATCGGCGGCAAAAATAATATTTGCCGGCAGAAACTTATTGATGGGTCATCTCGGTCTCTATGGCTTCATGCAGTTGCTCTTCATACTGGCAGATCCATTTTGGAAGTAAGGTCGAGCTAAGTTTCCATAAGCCGCCATCCCTGAACATTGAGAAAATTATCCGATTGCCACGATCATCAACCGTGTCGACCGAACATTTTTCCTCAACACCGGTACCGGTTTTTCTAAAATTGAATTCTCTTAAGCGTCCTTCAGCTTTAATTAGCTTGGAAAATTGGATGTTTTTTACAAATTGTATGGGCATAGGTTCTCAGTTGTTAGGGTTTTATTCAGCAATTTATGTGCTATACTCTTTTATAACGTCATGGTGCCGATAAAAATTTATTAATGTTGATAAATAAATTCTTCGGCGAATTGAAAACCCTTTCGAGGTTCAGATAGTGTGACGCCATTTCTGCGTAATAAAAATCCCGGGGCCTCGACATTACAAAATGTAAAAGCTCCGGGATCGAATTTGATCAAAACGTTTAATACCGGCTAGTATTGCTCCAGTTCAGGCAATTTGGAAGCCAGTATATCAATTCGTTCAATGGTGGGCGGCTTTGCAAAAAGCTCATCAGATCTTTCTTTCAGTTTGTTAGCCACCTCACCGGCCAGATGTGCTTCCCGTTCTTTATTTGTTATGAACGTATCGAATATTCCATATGATGTTGGGCCAAGTTTTAGAGCGTACCAGCTGATAGTACCTGGCTCATTATTTACAATGGATAGTGCGCTGCGTAAAAATGTTTCCACTTCAGTTTCTTTACCCTTTTTCGCTTCTAATTGTACCCATAATGCGACGTTTGCCATATAAAGATTTTTCAGGTGAACAATTACCTCAGGCCGCAACAACTATTCCAAAAGATTTCGCAAAAAATATTGTGTGAAAATTTAAAGCAATAAAAAAGCCTTGTTTTTAACAAGGCTCCATGATGACCGTTCATTTGATAATATCATTTTGACGGTGCCGGCGGGCAAGGCATATCTGAGTTAAAAATGTCGCGATGCAGTTTCCATTTCCCATCTTCCATTTTCCAAAGGTCTATGTACTTCCCTTTATCAATTTCTTTCCCATCCTTGCTGGTAATAGTGTAGGTCCCAACTTCGGTCAATAAATCATCATTGCCCCAAAGGTCTGTGGTGGTGAGAGAAATATTTACAGGCCCCATCGCACCCACCATTCCCGAAAACGCAGTTTGTATCGCCGGCTTTCCGGAAGCTCTGGCCATATTAGGCGGCATCAGGATTGCATCACTTGAATACAGGTTGGTTAGTGCTACGGTATCCCCTTTGCCCACGTAGCTGGCAAATTCGCTGTTTAAAGAGTCAACTGTTTTTCTTGCAGATGCAAGATCGAAGGTTGACTTCATCTCCTCACTTGTCGAAGAAGCTGTTTTGTCATTGCAGCCAATAATTAGCACAGAGGAGATCAACAAAATCGTAAGCGATGTTAGCAGTTGTTTCATAAAAAGTTTTTTTTGGTGGAAAAAGTTAAAGACAGAAAGGTACAATTTTTTTGATACGAAAAGCTTTGTGCGAGATCAACCTGGGTCATTCCGGAATTTTGTTAAGTAACCTGGATTCTCATTTTGCCCAATCAGGAACAGGAGTAGTTGGAAGGAAGAGCTCATCGACATAATACGGCCTCCTGTAAGTCAGATCGCATGGATTACCGACATTATAAACGCATGGCGAATACAAAGTAATATCATCAGGAAACATGATCGTTTTAGCATCACCTTTTGGCATCCGGCTGGTATCATGTTGCCGGCCCAGTATACAGTGACCAAGTTCATGAAAGATCAGGGTTTCAAGCTGCGTTAGATTCTGCCAGCATGCTTGCGGATTTATTAAAATGATCTTCTGTACGTCGTTCGTTGATGAGATCACATTTGATTTACCGCAATAAACAGATGACACCGATGCGTCATATTTAATGATGAGGTTGTCGATCGTAATGTTTTGTCCCCTTGCTCTCGCTTCTTCTTCAAATTTTTTTACATGAAGGTCAAATTCCCAGGGTACGTCATACACAAAATCGTTACTCTTGCCGCAAGCGAGCAAAATAACAATACAAAAAACCGAGACTTTGCGAAGCATATACTAATATACTAAAGAAATTTATGGTTACACGCGGTCTAACCTGCACCGGCTTTGATAAGCACCGCTTCAATTTCTTTGTGTCCTTTTTTTCTTGCCCATGCCAGTGGATTGGACCATGAGGCGCCCGCTTTGTTGGGATCTGCACCTTCCCTGAGCAGTAATTCAACCATTTCAAGGTGTCCCCAACGGGCCGCCATACCCAGTGGTGTCGAGCAGTACTCATCATCAACAGGATTTATATCGGCTCCATATTTTAATAATAGTTCCGCTTTCGGAATATTTCCTTTTTCCGCCATATCATGAAGCAGTGTTACTTCCTGCCAGCTTTTCGTATTTGGGTTCATTCCTTTATCCATTAAAAATACCGCGGCTTCATATTTTTCGAAATAATAAAATTGACACCATTTTAAAACAGAAGGAACCCTTGCACCATAACTCATTAAAAGGTCAAGCAATTTCCAATTGCATCCTTTAGCGGCCATCGTCATAATGCCTTCACTCCAGAAATAAGTGTCATCTTTTGCAAATTCAGGATGATCCTTTAGGATTTGTTCTGTTCTTTCGTAATTGTTTTTGTCGACCGCTTGCTCAAACTCTTTTTGAACAGGTGACCGGTTGTAATGTATTTCGCCATTATCACCTTTATACTTGTGTTTACCCTTGTCATCTGCATATTGATTTAATAAAGACGCAATTTCGATGGATCCCCTGTCTTCAGCCAATGTGACAAGGCTATCGAGAAAGGGATAAATCTTGTAATTCGGATCATGTGCTCCCTGATCAAGAAGATACTTTACTAAGTCTATATGACCCTCCCTTACCGCAAAATGAATCGGAGGTGTGTAGTTATATTGCGCATAGATCAACTCCGGACATGCTGTCACCAGTTCCTTTAGTTTGGGAAGATCCCCATTTTTACCGGCTACCAATGCTTCCCATACTTTTGATGTGGATGACAACACGCCATTTGCAAGCGCCATTGGTAAATCTAATTTCATTTCAATCGGCTGTGTCATAAACCAATTTAATTAAAACGGTTAAATGCATCCGTCAGTAAATAAATATTGGCAATGATTTCCAGGGCTGCTATAATACCGATCACGATCTTATAACTCTGGCGTCTGGTGAACACAAACATGATGACAAATTGCGCAATAGACAGAAACGCAGAAACAAACCTGATCAACATAAAACTTGTTTGATTATCGCTCGTCACTATACGTGTAAAAAATCCCCACGCGATCCAGATCAAACCGTTTAAAATAATAAGTATTGCAATAAGAAGATAGCCAAGATCAGAAGTTGATTTTGTTTGAGGTTGGTAAGCAGTTCCAAATATTGTATGGTGGGGATTTGGGTTAATCGCTACATCCGGCTGAAATTCTTTTAAGTAATTACCACAATATTTACAGAAATTACTCTCGTTGTCACTCGTTTGGCCGCAGTTATTGCAGGTCATTTCCTTAATTGTTTGTCTTATAAATATACTCACTTTGGCTATGCTTACTGAAGTTCTTATTTTCACAATAACCTAATGCTAATGCAACAATTTTTTATTCCGATTGATTGGGCTCATCATACCAATATCTATGAAGTTAATATCAGGCAATACACGCAGCAGGGTACCCTGAATGCCTTCGCTCAGCATTTGCCGAGATTAAAGGATATGGGTGTACATACTATCTGGTTCATGCCATTGCAGCCGATCGGCAAAATCCATCGCAAGGGTACACTCGGGAGCTATTATTCGATCAGTGATTATATCTCTTTAAATCCGGAATATGGAACCCTGGCTGATTTTCAATCGTTGGTTGACAACATCCATAAGCTCGAAATGAAAGTGATCATTGACTGGGTGGCAAATCATACCGCATGGGACCATGTATGGACAAAAACTGATCCCGGGTTCTTTTCTACAGATGAGTTCGGGCGCTTTCGTCCTCCATTTCCGGATTGGAGTGATGTGATCCATTTGAATTATGACAATAAAGAATTGTGGTGGGCGATGGTAAATGATATGAGATTCTGGGTAAACAATTTTGACATTGATGGTTTTCGATGTGATATGGCGCACCTTGTGCCGCTTGATTTCTGGAGATATGCGAGAACAGAACTGGACAAGGAAAAAAGATTACTCTGGCTGGCAGAAACAGAAGAACCGCATTATCATGAAGCATTTGATGCAAGCTACACCTGGGAATTTTTGCATAAAATGGAATCATACTGGAAAAGAGAAATCACTATTCACGGACTTGATGAAGTATTGAAAAAATATAATGATGTATTTCCCGAACGGGCAATAAGGTTGCTCTTTACTTCCAACCATGACGAAAACTCTCATAGCGGGAGTGAATATGAAAGAATGGGGCAGGCTGCAAGAGCATTCGCCGTTCTTTGTGCAACATGGAATGGGATCCCACTGGTCTATAGCGGGCAGGAAATGCCAAATACGCAACGATTACGGTTTTTTGAAAAAGATCCAATTCAATGGACGGGAAATTTCGGGCTTCATCATTTTTATAAAGTGTTGTTGACCCTGCATAGCCACCATCCGGCATTGGGGGCTGCAGATGGCAATGTGAGAACCTATCGCATTTCCACTTCTGAGAACGAACAGGTATTTTCATTTCTTAGAAAAAATGGGGAACATGAAGTACTTGTTGTTTTAAATCTTTCTCCAAATGACGATCTGCGATTTCGCATTATTGATGAAACGGTTAATGGTACTTATAAGGATGTTTTTAATGATGAAATAGTTGATCTCAATGCAAATTCAACTTTTCAAATGAAAGCCTGGGATTACCTGGTTTTTGCCAAATAAAAAGTCCCCCGATTTAATCGGGGGACTTTTTCAATCGTTAGTATTTCTATTAATTACTTAAGTCAAGCGGGTAAGAATAACTTCCTTTGAAACCAAGATAAAAGCCTTCTAGTTTTACAATACCCAGTGCACCGTTCAATACCCTGCTTAATTCATCTATTGATTTAACCGGTCTGCCATTCACACTCGTAATCACAAAATCCTCATCCATTTTTGTCTGGCTTAATTTACCACCCTCCGTAATCTTCTTTACTACAACGCCACCCGCTACGTCATATTCTTCAGCTTTTTTAGGATCAAGGTTGGAAAGCTCAGCACCGATGATCTCGCCTGCAGAAACCAATGCTTCCACACTGCTTACTTTCGCTTTAAGAGTAACATTTGTGTTATACTCTTTACCACTGCGGAGGTAAGTGATCTGAACTTTATCATTTGGTCTGAATCCTGCGATCTGCGCACTCATTTCAATTCCACTGCTCACAGGAGTATTATTTACTTTAGTAATGACATCACCTTTTTTGATACCAGCCGCATAAGCGCCACCATCGGTGGGTACTGCAGACACATAAACACCCTGCTCGTCTTTAATCCCAAATTGTTTCTTTTGTTCTTCGCTAAGATCGCTTGCGTATTGAATACCAAGATAACCTCTTTGTACATCACCAAATTCAACAATATCATTTACGATCTTTTTTGCAATGTTCACAGGAATTGCAAAAGAGTAACCGGCATAAGTACCATTCGGTGCAAGTATAGCGGAGTTGATGCCAATAAGTTTGCCATCAGTTGTTACCAGCGCACCACCACTATTACCCTGGTTCACTGCAGCATCAGTTTGAATGAATGATTCAACCGGTGACACATTTGAATTTCTTGTTTGTCTTCCATTGATACCAATGCTTCTTCCCTTCGCACTGACGATTCCTGCAGTTACAGTTGTTTCCAATGTAAGCGGATAACCAATTGCAAGTACCCACTGACCAAGTTTTACTTCATCAGAATTACCATAAACAAGATACGGGAAGTGTGTACCATCGATCTTTAAGACTGCAATATCACTGCTTGGATCTTTTCCGATCAACCTTGCCTTGTAAGATTTTTTGTTATGAAGCGTCACGTTTATTTCACCGGCAACACCGCCGTTCTGATCACTCACGACGTGGTTATTGGTTACGATATATCCATCATCACTGATCAATACACCGCTACCGGAAGCCCTTTGTTCCGGGATGTACCCGGGATTAAGATTAAAAAGGTCCTCAAATAAGTCGTCGAACGTACCGCGGTTACGGCGTGGAAGATCATTATTGACTTTTTGGGCTGCTATTTTCGTTTTAATATGTACAACAGCCTGTACAGAACTACTGGCGGCCTGCGTGAAATCTATGTTAATAGGCGAATTGGCGATATTACCATCAAAAAAGCCTGCATAATTGGCAGGGATTTTTGCCTCGGATTGGATAGCTAAAACATCTTTATGCGCAAACTTTGAATAACCCCATACACTAGCGAGAGCAGACCCGCTGCTGATCGCTATTATTAGAAGCACGTTTTTAAATTTCATGGTGTTAATAATTTTTTCTTTTACTGTTTCAAATTATATGCCTGTGCAAAGTAACAAAGTAGTTTCCTGAAAAAATGACCTTCCATTCAGTTTAACATTACATTTACCAAGACTTTCGTACTTGGGCTTATAAAATTACCAACAATTCTCCATTGTTACCAATGTAAAAATTCACAGTTCAGTAAGAAATTTCATGGTGTCAATACCATCCGCATAATCGGTTAAGGATGGCAATTGTGCCTGTCCGAATGGGATATAATCGTGACCAACGGCACATTGAAGGTTTTCCTCTGCTTCTAAGCTTCCTTTCAGCAGTTGCCTATCTGTGTAAAACTCATAGTTCAGCTGGCTGATCGGAGAAAAAATAGAAGGATTTTCTATGAGAACGATTGACTCATTGGTCATATAAAATTTGCCGTTAAGAATATGCAGGGCAAGGTAATAATCGTAGTTATTCCTGTATTTATGATGATCCTTGAAGTAGTTGTATTTTCTAAATGAATTAAGTAGTGGAACAAAATCGTAATCCTTTGGAACAAAAATCTTGGTCACATTGCGGCAGCCCATTCCAAAATAAAGATGAACATCATCGGCTAATCTATCACGCTCTTCACTGGTTTCATTGCCATCCAGTACGGCAACAGTGGTCCTGTTCCTTCGAATGATATGCGGATACTTTTTAAAATAATATTCAAAATATCTTGCTGAGTTATTACTGCCTGTAGCAATGTACGCGTCGCAACCTTTCAGCATTTCTTCAAATGCTACGACTTCTTTTACTTCGACGTTCCATTCAATTAATTTTTGTACCAGGTGTTTGATTAATACATCATCCTTAGAAGATGGTTTGATGATCGCTTTATGTCCTGAGATAAACACACAAAGGAAGTCGTGGAAGCCAACCAGCGGAATATTGCCAGCCATTACAATTCCTATTTTTTGGGGATCAGGTTGATCGGAAGCATAGGAAGCGACCCATTTCTCCAGCTTTTCTGTTTCCAGAAAGCGGGAGGCAATATTGTTCGAAGCAAGGTCTGTGAATTCAGCAGTAAACCATGGGTTCACCAAACCTGTTTTCAGTTTTGTTTCCCGCCATTCCGGTGTATCGGATAAAATATATTGACCCAATTGTAACATCAGGTCAATTCTCATTTGTAAATTCATTGCAGCAATAATATATTTGTCCGACAAAAGTAATTCTCAACCCGTTAATTAAAATTTTATGGCTATCAAGATCACGGAGGAATGTATCAACTGCGGCGCGTGCGAACCAGAATGCCCGAATAATGCGATTTACGAAGGTGGTGTAGAATGGGCAATGGCTGACGGCACAACGGTAAAAGGTTCCTACACATTAATGGATGGCACGACGATAGATGCAGATCAGAAAAATCCTCCTGTTGCTACAGATATTTATTATATCGTTCCAAATAAATGCACTGAATGCCAGGGTTTCCATGAAGAACCACAATGCGCTTCTGTCTGTCCGGTGGATTGTTGTGTGCCGGATGAGATGTATAAGGAAACAGTGGATGAATTGTTAGCAAAAAAAGAAAAGCTGCATTTATGATTGGTGATCCAGTGTGGAAAATTTTCCGGCATGATCATTTGCATTTGTAGTTTCTTGAATTAACTTTAGAGTACAAAATAAGCGGCGAGTGAGCTGCGAAATCAGGCGGGTGATATTTCCCGCCGTAAAAAGGTGAAGGAGAGAACATTCCTTCACCTTTGTTATTTGACGGAATGCTTATAAATTGATGTTATAAAATCTAATTTTCTCCCATTTAGTTTTTATTAAAGCAATTTTTCTTCAATATTTGCGTCAGTAAATCACCTTGGAACCACACATTCCATCTGGTTAAAACAGCTAACAGATGAAAAAGAACATAGCCCTTGTCACCGGTGGCTTTTCCGGTGAAGCGGTAATATCCTATAAATCGGCCAACACGATTGATAAAAACCTTGACCGTGACAAGTTCAACGTTTATAAAATAGATGTGAATCCATCCGGATGGTTTTATGAAAATGGTTCGGGTAAAAAGAGCGAGGTCAATAAAAATGACTTTACGCTCCAAACGGAGAGTGGTACAATAAAATTTGACGCCGTATTTATCGGCATGCATGGTACACCCGGTGAAGACGGAAAATTGCAGGGCTACTTTGATACATTGAGAATTCCGTACACAAGTTGTGATGCAGGTTCTTCCGCTATTACTTTTAATAAAAGATATACGGTAGCTGTTGCCGCAATGGCAGGCATTCATGTTTCCAAATCATTTCATCTTTTTAAACATACTCCGGTTCCGATTCAGCAGATCGTGGATGGATTGACATTTCCCGTATTTGTTAAGCCAAATAACGGCGGTAGCAGTATCGGCATGAGTAAAGTGTATGAAAGCAAAGACCTGGAACCGGCCATTCAAAAAGCATTTAAAGAGGACGACCAGGTGCTTGTTGAGCAGATGATAAAAGGAAGAGAGTTTACAGTAGGTGTATTTAAAACAAAAGGTAATATTGTAGTGTTACCGATTACAGAGGTTATCAGCAAGAAAGATTTCTTTGATTACGAAGCCAAATACGAAGGCGCTTCAACCGAAGTAACACCGGCAGCCATCGAGGAGGCAACTGCAGATAAAATAAGGGAGGCCGCCAAAAAGATCTATTCGGTTTTTAATTGTCGCGGCGTAGTGAGGATCGATTTTATTTTGGAGGAAAGCACCGGCCAACCGCATATGCTTGAAATAAATACCATACCCGGACAAAGTGAGGCTAGTATAGTGCCGCAACAGGTAAAAGCAATGGGGTGGAGCCTCAGGGAATTTTATACAAAGCTCGTGGAGGAGTGTTTTTAATTAAATTTAGAATCGGGGATATTACTACATTAAATAAATCCAATGTTTGAATTCATCACAAAACGCTCGATTTGGATCAACATGGGCGTAGCCTTTGTGCTGGTTGTACTCTTATTGTTTTTGCTCTCCACCTGTCTTGGTCCGTGTACAAAACATGGCAGGAACAAAACGGTGCCTAATATTGTCGGCAAATCCCTGGACGACGCAAAACGAATTCTTGATAAAAGTGGTTTTGAAGTGGAGGTACAGGATTCGATTTATACCGATACTGTCGGGAAGGGTACCGTGCTTAGGCAAATCCCTGAAGGCGATGCCGTAGTTAAGATCAGCCGCACGGTGTATATAACAGTAAACAGATATGTGCCGCCGGTTGTTGAAATGCCAAATCTTGTTGGCTTTAGTTACAGGAATGCTGAATTGCAATTAAAGAACATGGGGTTAAAGGTTGGTGATACATCTTATGTGGAAGATTTCGCAAGGAATTCAGTAAAGGAACAGCATTACCATAACGGAGATGTCATTGCGCCCGGAACTAAGATCCGGCAAGGTACTTCTGTTGATCTCGTGCTTGCAAATGGTGGAGGTACCACAATATTTACAGTACCCAACCTGATCGGAATGACATTTGGGAATGCAAAGAATTTTCTTGAATCAAATGGTTTGAGTTTTCTCTCTGTTATTTACGACCCTGATATTGTTGATACCGCAAATGCATATATTTATTGGCAAGACCCCCCACGGCTTGGCGAAGATGGAAGACGTGTTAAGATACAATCGGGACAAACAATGAATGTGAGGCTAAGTGTGCAACGTCCGGCGATCGACACCACTTTGACCCAAAACATACCACAAGAATAAAAACTGTTTTATGGAAAATATTACTGTTGACGAATTAAAAAAAAGGCTTGACACCGGTGAAAAAGTAAATCTTATCGATGTAAGAGAGCCGTACGAAAATGCGGACTTCAATATTGGCGGAGTTTTACTTCCACTGGGTAATATTCAAACCATGCAGATCGACGAAATAGAAGACCTGAAAGACCAGGAGGTCATCCTGTATTGTCGAAGCGGTAATCGTAGCGGACAGGCCGCGATGTTTTTAGATGCAATGGGTTTTAAGAATACAAAAAATCTTGTCGGTGGCATGCTGGCATGGGAAGAGAAGTTCGGAAGATAGTTTGGGGTTTGGAGTTTATGGTTCCTGGTTTATCGTTTGTCGCCTTTAGTCATTAGTGAAGAATTAAGAAGGCATTTATAAGAAAGCTGGTTTTTCTGCGTTAGTCGGGAAACCAGCTTTTA
>Ga0075420_100002912_pt1 | contig 14864 bp, 13 predicted proteins | sample SoiMetdeltSBSDD4_FD_75296 | JGI IMG/M metagenome (GOLD analysis project Ga0075420, IMG submission 75296) | Bulk soil microbial communities from a Populus tree surrounding site in Tennessee, USA - Soil MetaG P. deltoides SBSDD4 | ecosystem: Environmental > Terrestrial > Soil > Tree plantation... | reverse complement strand
GTCGTGTGCGACTACACGATCCGCCAGGGATCGGTGGAGCTTCCCTTCTCGGTCGGCCAGGCGACCACCATCTACAACACCGGCGGGAACACGCCGGTCGCCGTCGACTGGGTGTGCATGGACGGTGGCACGGTCGTGAGCTCGGGGACCATGCAATGGACCCCGGCGGTCGGCAACCCGGTGGATCCGGCGGAGCTCGCCGAGCTCGCAAAGGATCGGTTGACGATTCCCAGGCCCGCCGGAGACATGTCGCCCGCACTGGGGGTCGGGACGCAGGCGCAGATGCGGACCTACTTCTGGTTGGACAATTGGCCTAGTGCGGCGAATCGGCCGTCGGCGTCGGCTTCGGCCGGCGGGATCACGGTCACGGCGGTCGCTACGCCGGTCGCTCACTCGTGGCTGATCCGGGACTCGATGCGGGGCAACACCGTCATCAACTGCGGCGCCAGCCCGGGCGTGGCCTTCACCGGCTCCGGCGCGGCGCCGGCCGGGGCGTGCACCTGGACGCCCCGCCACTCGTCGGCTGGGCAGCAGGCCCGCAACAGTGCCACTGGCGAGCCCTGCTTCCCCGCCACGGTCCGGGTCGTCTGGAACGTGACCTGGAGCGGCGGGAACCTCGGCAACCTCACGACCGCCGCCAGCACCTGCATCGTCGTCCACGAGATCCAGGCGGTGGTGACCAACCCATGACCCACGACCCGACACCTCTCTAACTATGAGCTACTGCACCCGGACCCGACACGGCTACGTGGACGAGACCACCCCCGGTGGGCGCGTCTTCAGCACCTGCCGGCAGCACGCCCGACGCCGCCGGGCGCCGCACCCACACGCCTCGCCGGCCGAGCACTACACGCTGCTGCGCCTGCTCGACGACCAGGCGGGCCAGCGCTCGCTGCGGGGACGCTCCCGCACCCGGCGGATCAGCTGGCTGCTGCAGCGCATCCCCGGTCGCTCCCACCTCCGCCCGACCGAGCCCCTCGTCGTCCCGCCGCCGACGTCGGTAGGACCTTGCTGCACGCCGGGCGTCGAGCCGAAGCCTGAGCCCGACCTGAAGAACGAAGGCTCAGCCGAGCCCGAGTCCGTCGACGTGGAGCCAGCCGACACCGGCACCACCGAGGCCGTACCTGAGCCCGAAGGCGTCGCCATCGACCTCACGGCGACAGAAGGGGTGTTCGGGGTGCGGAGCGCGAAGACGGCGTCCGCGGCGTTGGCGTCACTGGCGGCCCATCGGGCGCCGGGCCGGAAGGCACGGCCATGAAGATCCGGGACACGGGATCGGGCCCGGGCAACGGCGCCGCCGGAGCCACCACCACCGCCAGCGCCGGCGGCCCCGGAGGTACCGCAGGCACCGGAGCAACATCCGGCCCCAGCCTCGGCGCCGCCAACCGCCCAGCCGGCGCGCTGGGCGATCTGCGGGTCGAACCCCCGGGGGCCACCAGCCGCCGGCGGATCCCCGAGCTCGTCCTCGGCATCTTCCTGGTGGCCGGGTGCGCCCTCGCTGCGGTGCTCATCGCCGCCGCCGGGCGCGAGCGGACACCGGTCGTCACCCTGGCGGACGACATCGACCGCGGTCACATCCTCACCGAGGACGACCTCAGCGTCGTGTACGTCGGGTCCGACAGCGCCATCGCCTACGTGCGACAGGGCGACGAGGACCAGTTACTCGGACAGGCTGCGCTCGCCGACCTGGGCAAGGGGTCGATCCTGACGACCCGCCAGTTCGTCGACCCCGAGCAGCTGACCCAACAGGGCGATGGCCTCGTCGGCTTCACCGTCGAGATCGGCTCCTTGCCCGCCCGGGACCTCGCCACCGGTGACGTCGTCAGCGTCGCCGTCGGCGACATCACGGGCGGCGAGGGAAAGATCGTCGCCGAGGCGGTCGTCGTCGCCGAAGTGCAGAAGCTGCCCGAGGTGCCGGGCCAGTCCGAGCAGTGGTGGGTCACCTTGCGTGCCTCCGAATCAGACGCCGAGGACCTGGCTACGGCCACCGTCGGCGACAACCCCGTCAAACTCATCTTGGTCAGGCGGTAAGCCCATGGCGTTGGTCTGTGTGACATCGGTACGGGCGGCGCCCGGAGCGAGCACCCTCGCGGTGCTGGCTGCGGCGTGCTGGCCCCGTCCCGTAGCTCTTGTCGAAGCCGACCCCTCCGGTGGCGCCTTGGCCGTGCGCTACCGGCTGGGGCGCACACCCGGTCTGGCCGGGCTCGCCGCCGCCGTGCGCCGCGACGCGCCCCCCGACGCCCTCTGGGCGCACAGCCAGATGCTTCCGGGTGACCTCCCGGTCGTCGTCGCGCCCGAGTCGGGCGAGGTGACCAGCCGCATCCTCCGGGACGCCGCGCCCGCCCTGGCCCAGTGGTGCCGTCAGCTCGACGGCATCGACGTCATCGTCGACTGCGGCCGCCTCGGCGTGCAGGACGTCACCTGGCCGCTCGTGCAGCTATCGGACGAGCTGCTGATCGTCACCCGGCCCCGGGCCGAGGAGCTGTATCCGGTGGCCCACCGCTTCCGGTCGATCAGCAACGAAGTCGCCTCGGTCGGGCTGGTGCTGGTCGGCGACCGGCCGCACAGCCCCAACGAGATCTCGACCCAGCTCGGCATCACCGTGCACGGCGTCGTGGCCGACGACCCTCGGGCCGCCGGCGTGCTGACGTTCGGCGGGAGCAGTCGGGGGCTCCGCCGTTCGCCGCTAGTGCGCAGCGTCCGGACCTTCGTCGACGAGCTGATCGATCGCATGGGCCTGCCGTACCAGGGCGACGGCACGGGCGACTACGACATGCTGGGCGGCGGCCGCCGCCCGATGGGCGAGCTGACCTCGGGCCGGCGCCGGCGCCGGGCCCCGGTTCAGCTGCCGTCGGAGACCCCGCCGGCCCCGTCGCCGACGCCCATGGGCACCCGCGCCGGCCCGACGCCGGCCATCGGGGCGGCCCAGCAGCCGCAACCGCAGCACCAGCCGCAACCGCAGCCGCCGTCCCAGGTGCCGCCGGGTCAGCATCCTCGGCAGCGGCGCCCCGCGCCGCCTCCGCCGACGGCTCCGCCGGTGTCGCCGACACCGGCGGGGCTTCCACCGTCGTACGTCAACCGGGCGAGCGTGTCGACGTCCCAGCGCCGCTCGTTCACCACGACCACCGGCTCGAACATCCGGATCGGCGGCAGCAGCGGGGTGGGCAGCAGCGGCGTCGGCGGGGTCGGTCCCGGTGGCGTCGGCCCGACCAGCGGCCAGCACGACAGTGGGGGCTGGGCGCCGTTGACCGACTCGGGCAACCACTCGGCCATCTGGCCGAGCACGCTCAACACCGGTGGCCACCAGGCGATCAGCATCCCGAGCGTGCACGGCACCCCGGGGTTCCAGTCGCCGCCCCCGCCGTCGCACCAGCACCAGCCGACCTCGGGCGAGCACCCTCGGGAGCACCCGGGACACCCTGGCCACGCGGGCCGTCAGGCGCCGCCGCGGGGCCGCAACCTGCGCATGGGCCAGGGTCAGTGGCGAGGGGGTGAGCGATGAGCGGATTGTTGGGGCACGCCGTGGACGACCTCCTCGCCGACGAGCTGCACGACATCGCAGGCCAACGCCTGACCAAGCGCATCACCGAGCTCCGCGGCGACGACGGCGCGGGCCTCCCCTTCGAGGACGAGCGCGCCCTCGGCATGCAGGTCATCAACGAGGTCCTGGCCGAGTGGCGCTCGTCGGCGTACAACGACGGCCGGCTGCCCCTGCCGGCGACGCTGGAGGAGGCGCTCGCCCGCGAGGTCCACAACCGCCTCTACGGGCTCGGCCCGCTGCAGCCGCTCATCGACGACCCCGACGTCGTCGACATCCACGTCGGCGGGCATGACGGGGTGTGGGTCCACCGGGCCGACGGCACCAAGTTCAAGGGCCCGAAGGCCGCGCCCGACGACGCCACGCTCATCGAGATGATCGCCCGCCAGGCCCGCCGGGTCGGCCGCAGCGAGCGGCGCTGGGACCGGGAAGAAGTGGCGCTCGACCTGCAGCTGCCCGACGGCTCCCGCCTGCACGCCCTGCGCGAGGTCACCGGCCGCCCGGTCATCGACATCCGCTGTCACAACTTCGTCGAGTTCACCCGGCTGTCGCAGATGGAAGAGCACGACGTCATGGACCGCTCGATCAGCGAGTTCCTGAGCGTCGTCGTCCGCTCCGGGATGAACGTGATCATCGGCGGAGGCAAGGGCCTGGGCAAGACCACCAACCTGCGCTGCCTCATCAACGAGATCCCGGCCGACGAGCGGATCATCACCGTCGAGGACTCGCTGGAGCTCGGCATCGAGCGCTTCTCCGACCTGCACCCCGACGTCGAGTCGATCGAGGCCCGCCCGCCCAACAGCGAGGGCAACGGCCAGTTCACCCTGTCCGAAGCGGTCCGCCAGGCGCTCCGCATGCGGGGCCGGGTCATCGTCGGCGAGGCCCGCGGCGACGAGGTCATCCCCATGCTCAAGGCCATGAGCGCGGGCGACGAGGGCTCGATGTGCACCATCCACGCCATGAGCTCGGCCAACGTGTTCGACCGTCTCGCCATGTACGCGGCCATGGCCGAGCAGGGCTTCCAGCCCGAGGTCACCGCCATGCTGGTGGCCAACGCGGTGCACTTCGTCGTGTACCTGGCTTGGGACCAGGGCCGCCCGTCCCGCCGCCGCGTCCAGAGCATCCGCGAGGTGGTCGGCGCCGAGGGCAACCAGGTCATCTCCAACGAGATCTGGGCGCCCGACTCCATCGGGCGCGCCGTCCCCGCCACCCGTCTCCGCCAGTCGACCGAGCGCCTCCTCATCGACAACGGCTACGACCTCAGCCTCCGCGACAACCCCAACGGCTGGTGGCGTCGTTGATCCTCTTCTCGCTCCTCCTCGGAGCCGGCGTCGGCATCGGCATCCTCCTGATCATCGCCGGCGCCCGCGGCCAAGCGATCTTCCCGAGGGACGAGACGGTCGACGGGCGCGGCAAGCGGCGGACGGTCACCTCGGGGAACAACGCCCGGCGCTGGCTGCTGGCGGGCACCATCGGCGCAGTCCTCTGGCTGGTCACCGGGTGGCTCGCGGTCGGTGTCTCGGTGCTGTTCGTGGCGCTGTTGCTGCCCCGCATGTTCGGCGGCCAGGGCGTCCGCAAGGATTTCCTGGAGAAGTCGAACGCCATCGCCACCTGGACCGAGATGCTCCGCGACACCATGGCCGCGGCCGATGGCGTCGAGGAGGCCATCGCGGCCACCGTGCCGATCGCCCCCGGTCCCATCCGCCGTGAGGTCGGCTTGCTCGACGCCCGCCGCCGCAGCGAGCACTCGCTCACCGACGCGCTGGCCGCGTTCGGCGCCGAGATCGACCACCCGTCCGCCGACCTCGTCGTCGGCGCGCTCACCATGGCCGCCCAAGGCGAGGGCAGCGACTTCGTCGGTGTGCTCACCCGGTTGAGCTCGGTCACCCGCGACGAGATGCACATGCGCCACCAGGTCGAGGCCAGCCGCTCGCAGCTGCACACGGCCACGCGGGTCATCACCCTGGTGCTGCTCGCCACCCTGGCCCTCTTGTTCCTGCTGGCGCCGGGCTTCCTCGAGCCCTACGGCACGCCATTCGGCCAGTTCTGGTTGATCGTTGTGGGCGCAGTCATCACGGTCGGCATCATCACGTTGGACCGCATGAGCGAGATCGAGATGCCCGAGCGGTTCACGCCGCGGCGACCACAGCGCCAGGGCGCACCGACATGACCGCGATCACCCTGCTGGGTGCCGGCGTCGGAGTCGGCCTGTGGCTCATCGTGCGCGCGATCAGCGCCCGGACCAGCCTCACCGACGTGGGTACCACCCTGGCGTCGCCCGGCCGACCCGTGCTGACGCCGATCGTCAGCTCCCGCAGCATCTTCGAGCAGCGGTTGGTGTCCCGGTCGGCCGACTTCCTGCAGGCCGTCGGGTTCGACCCCACCCGCCGGTCCGCCGACCTCCGCGTGGCGCGGCGCAGCGTCGACCAGCACGTGATGTCGAAGCTGACGATGGCGCTGGCGTTCGGCGGGTGCGCAGGGCTGTTGCTGGTGTTGTCACCGGCGCCGGCGGGGATCGTCGTCATCGGCGCGGTGGGGGCGGCTGCGCTCGGGTTCCTGGTGCCCGAGTGGATCCTCACCTCCGAAGCGAACGAGGCCCGCAACGGCTTTCGGCATGCCTTCGGGGCCTACCTCGACCTGGTCAACGTCATGCTGGCTGCGGGAGCGGGCCCGGAGGAGGCGCTGTACACGGCGGCCGACAACGGCGGCGGCTGGGCGTTCGCCGAGATCCGGGGGACGCTGGCCTCGGCCCGCAGCCGCCAGCGACCGATCGCCGATGCGCTGAGCGAGCTGGGCAAGGAGCTCGAGATCAGCGAGCTCTCGGACTTCGCGGCCTCCGTCGCGCTCACGGGCAGCCAGGGCGCCCGCATCCGGTCGACGCTCGTGGCGAAAGCGGACTCGCTGCGGGCCAAGCAGATCGCCGAGACGAGATCCGAAGCGGACAACTCGACCGAGAAGATGACGATGCCGGTGGCGCTGCTGCTGCTCGGCTTCATCCTCTTCCTCGGCTACCCCGCGGTCGTCGCCATCAACAACGTGGGTGGCGGGCCATGAGCGAGGTGTCCGCGAGCGAGAGAGAGAAAGCAGAGGAGGAGGGATATGAGGGCACGCCTACTGGAGTTGCAGCGGCGGGCGGCTGTCTGGGCGACCATCCGTTGGGAGATGGTTCGCTCCGACGACCGAGGCGCTGTCACGACCGAGACCGTCATCATCACCGCGATCGTGGGCACGGCAGCAGCCGCGCTGGGCGTCTGGCTCACGGCGAACATCCTGGGTTGGCGGGGTCGGATCCCGACGCCCTGACCCAACCCGCGGTAACCACGAGGCGCCGTCGGCGTTGCCGACGAGATGACCGGGGAAGCAACGCCCTGATGGTGGCCATGATCTGGCCCGGGCTGCTCCTGGCCACCCTGTTGATCGTGCAGGCGGGGCTCTACTACCACGCGAAGCAGCGGGCTGCCGCAGCAGCCGACCATGGTGCGGTAGCCGCTGCTGCGCAGGGCGGGAACGCGGCAGCCGGCCGCGCGGCGGCCAGCGACTTCCTCACCGACATGCCGATCGGGCGGCGGGGCCAGCGGCCCCGGGTAAACGTCACGGTCGGCGGCGGCGAGGTCCAGGTCACCGTCGTGGGGAGGATGGACCCGATCATCCCGCTCGGGACGTGGACCATCCGCTCGACGGCCTCGGCGCCGGTCGAGCAGTTCATCCCCGAGCCGGAGCGATGAGCCGCGCCCGGTGGTCGGACCGTGGCTCGGCCGCGGTCGAGATGGCCATCGTCGCGCCGGTCTTGCTGCTCATGTTGATGCTCGTCATCTACGCCGGACGGGCCACCGATGCCCAGCAGCAGGTGCAGTCCGCCGCGCATGCCGCGGCACGGGCTGCCTCCCAGCACAACGACCCCGGCACTGCGGTGGCCGCCGCCCGGGCTGCGGCGCGGCGCAACCTCAGCGACGGCGGGATCACGTGCCTGAACTCCCGGGTGACGGTCGCCACCGGCAACCTGGTGCCGAACGGGACGGTCACCGTCACCGTCGAGTGCAACGTCCGCGCGGGCGACCTGGCGATGTTGCGGGTCACGTCGGCGGAGCGGCACTTCCAGGCAACGGTGACCGAGGTCGTCGACCGCTACCGGGGCGAGGGATGAGGCGCTTGCTCGGACGCTGCCGGGACGATCGGGGCATGGTCACGACGTACGTGGCCATCGTCGCCACGTCGCTGATCCTGATGACCGGGCTGGTCGTCGACGGCGGGGCGAAGATCGCCACCTACGTCGAGGCGAGCCAGCTGGCGGACGGTGCAGCTCGCGCGGCGGCCCAGGCGGTCAGCGAGGCGGACCTCTACCGCAACGGCAGCGTCCGCGTCGACGCGGCGGGCGCCACCGCGCGGGCCCGCCAGTTCGCGGCCCGCTCGAACCACCGGGGCGCCATCTACCGGGTGGCCGCCCAAGGCAACACGGTCACCGTCACCGTCCGCTTGCGCATGACCGCAAAGATGCTCCCCGGCATGACCGGCTGGGTCTACGCCACCGAATCTGCAACGGCCCTCAGAGGCGTGGAGACCGGCCGATGACCCTTCGGCTGGGACGTCATCCTCTGACGGGCGGAATGGAGGTTCGTGATGTCCACTGACACGACGCGTGTCGAATTGGCGAACTCCGAGCGCGAACTGTCAAGGGGTGAACAGGGCGAAAACGTTGAATTCTCGGGCGGATCCGACCGAGGATGGGAGAAACAACGACGAACTGGAAGGGTGGCGAGCGTGACAGTGCGGGCTGGCGGCCGTACGGGGGTCTATCCCGGGCTCAGCCTCTGGTCGCGCGTGGCGACGCGCTTCGGGGCGCTTCTCAGCCTCCTGACCATCGTCGGCCTCGTCTTCGGCGTCCCCATCGCGCTCGCCGTCTTCGTCGGCTGGCCCCTGCCCGACCACGTCCCCACGGCCGACCAGCTGCGCGACGCCTTCGAGCGCCAGGGCGTCCCGCTCGAGGTCATCATCAACAGCCTCGCCATCGTCGTCTGGATCGCCTGGGCCCAGCTCGCCTGGGCGCTCGGCGCCGAGACCATGGCGCTCATGCAGGGCCGCATCGCCCGCAACGCCCGCGTCTGGCCCGGCGCCCAGCTCATCGCCCGCAACCTCGTCGCCTCGGCGGCGCTCGTCATGTCGAGCCTCGGCGGCGTCCGCATGGCCGCGGCGGCCCCGCTCACCGCCCTGCAGGAGATCGAACCGCCCGAGGACCCGGCCCTGCGCGCCGCCGACCCCGGCTTCGTCGTGCCGCCGGCCCCACCGCCGCCCACCACGGGCGACGCCTCGGCGACCACCACCACCTCGCCGCCCACCACGACCACGAGCACGACGGCCCCCGCCACCACCACGACCACCGACACGCCCGCGGCGGCGCGGGCCACCACATCGGCCGCGGCAGCCACCAGCGCCCCGACCTCCCGCGCCACCACCCCCACCATCCGCAACGAGCAGATCTACGAGGTCCAGCGGGGCGACACGTTCTGGGGCCTGGCCGAGAAGCACCTCGGCAGCGGCATGCGCTGGCGCGAGATCCGCGACCGCAACGCGGGCCGCGCCGTCGCCGCGGGCCGCACGCTCAGCCGCACCGACGACCGGCTCGACGTCGGCTGGCGCCTGATCCTCCCGGCCACGGCCACCACCGGCGCGGCAGCGCCCCAGCTCACCGAGCCGCTCACGGCGCCGGCCTCTGCGGCGCCGCCCGGCACCGAGCTCGCCGAGCTGGCCGACGCCGAGATCGAGACGTTCGTCGGTGACGTCGGCAACCAGCCGCCCGACGACAGTGTCGACGAGGTGCCGCCCGTCGACGACGCCCGGGCCACCTCGGCCGACAGCGACTCGGGGGCCACCCGAGCCGACCAGGGCGACCGGTCCGACGCCGAAGCCGAAGCGGATGCCGAGGCAACGACGAGCGAGGTCGGCGACTCGGTCGCCTCGCGGCCCGGCAGCCAGGACGACGCCGCTGCGGCCGCGGAGCACAAGCCCCGCGAGCAGCCGGTCGCCGACGACGAGGTCGAGGCCCCGCCCACCACGCGGACGACCCCCACCACGGTCGATCCCATCCTCGTCGTCACCGCCAACGATGCCGCCCACCAGAGCGCCAACGGTGGCCGCAACCGCGAACCCGCCACCACCGGCGCGGCGCCGACTGCCGGCCGGCCGTCAGCCGAGGCCCGAGCCGAGGCCGAGGCCGAGGCAGCCAGCACGGCGAGCAGCAGCCAGCCGGTCGGCACGCTCACCGTGCGGCCCGGCGACCACTTCTGGGGCCTGGCCGAGCGCCAGCTCGAGGCCGCCTGGGGCCGGCCGGTCACCGCTGCCGAGGTCGCGCCGTACTGGCGCACGCTCATCGACGCCAACCAGAGCCGCATCAGCTCGGGGAACCCGAACATCATCTTCCCCGGCCAGACGTTCACCGCACCCGACACGCCGACCCCGCCGCCGGGCGCCCCCGGGCCGGGCCAAGGCCAGCCGGGTCAGGGTCAGCAGGGCCGCAACGGCCAGGGCATCAACCCGCCCGGCCCGCCCGACACCACGCCGGCGGAAGAGCCGCCGCCCACCACCGCGCCGCCCACCACCGAGACACCGGACACCGAGCCAGCCACCACGGCGGCGCCGACGACCCAGGCCCCCACCACGGAGGCCCCGACGACGGCGCCACCCACCACCCGTCCACCGACCACCCGACCACCCACCACCCGGCCCCCGGCGACCACGCCCACCACCAAGGCCGGCGGGGTCGTCATCCCCCCGGGAGGCGGAAGCCCCACCACGGCGCCGCCCGCCACCGTCCTGCCGGGCGGGGGCACAACGGCCCCCGGCACGCCCACCACCAAGGCGAACTCGCCGTCGACCACGGAGAACCCGCCCGAGACCACCGCACCTGAGGACCAAGGGGACGAGGGCGCCTCCGGCGAGCACGGCGACGACGACAGCGGCATCCCGCTCCCGCTGGTCGCCGGTACTGCGGCGCTGGCCGGCCTCGTGCTGGTCGCCCTGGCCCGCCGCCGCCGGGCCCGCAGCCGGTCGATCCGCCCGGGCGGCTACGTCGAGCCCCGCCTGGTGTCCGACATCCTCACCGAGCGCAACCTGGCCGTGGCCGCCGGAGACGTCCTCGACGTCGTCTGGGCCACCTCCCGCGCCCTCGGCGCCGTGCTGGCGGTCAAGGACGACCTGCCCGCGGTCACCGCAGTGGTCGTCGCCCCCAACCGGGCGGTCACCGTCTACTTCGCCGAGCCCTGCGACCCGGCCCCGCCCTTCGAGGTCGGCGCGGCCACCGATCGCTGGCAGCTCTACCTCGACGACCTCGACGAGGTCGACCTCGTCTCCGGCCCGGAGCCGGCCGTCGCCGTGCTCGACACCCTGGCGGTCGTCGGCAAGACCGACGCCGACGAGTGGCTGTTCGTCGACCTCGAGAGCCTCGGTGCGGTCGAGCTGGCCGGCGACCCCACCGTCGCCGCCGAGCTGGCCCAGTCGATCGTCACCGAGCTGTCGCTGCAGCCGGCCTCCGACCACCTCGTCGATCTCACGGTCATCGGCATCGACGAGCTGGCACCTTCGGTCGCCGAGCAGGGCGTCATCAACGTCACCGGCCTCGACCAGGACCTGGTGCGCCGCTTCGAGCAGTCGGCCGACGAGACCAGCGGCTTCCTCGACCTCCAGGGCCTCCGCTCGACCGTCGCCGCCCGGGCCAAGGGCATGGCCCGCGACGGCCTGTTCGTCACCGTCGTCGCCTACGGCGGCGCCACCCCCGCCGACCCGGTATTGCTGGAGCGGCTGGCGTCGGCGGCCACGCCCGGCGGCCGCGGCGTCGCCGTGCTGGCGTTCGGCCCGCTGGGCTCGGGCGCCACCCGGATCATCGTCACCGACGACGGCCGGGCCCACATCCCCCGGCTCGGCATCACGGTCAACGCCGCCCGGCTCGAGGGCCACGACGTGTACCGCGTCTCCGAGCTGCTGCGCAACGAGCCCGAGGACATGCCCCGCGAGCCCCAGCGCGAGTGGGTCGTGCCCGGCGCCGGCGAGCGCGCCCGGGACACCGTGCAGCCGGGGCCGCCCCGCTACGAGCCGATCCCGCCGATCGTCGACCCCGAGATCGCGGCCGCCTACAGCGATACCGGCGAGCCCGCCGAGGTGGGCCGGCCCGCCGACTTCGCCGTCGACGTGGTGCCCGACTACCTCGAGCCGCCGTGGCGCTACTGCGTCCGGATCTTCGCCGACCACATGGTCGAGACCCCTGAGGGCGAGCTGATCTCGTTCCGCTACGGCGAGAACCCCGACGTCCCCAACAAGAACACCCACCGGGGCCCGGAGCTGCTCAGCTACCTGGCGTTGTCGGGCCGGGCGGCCAGCGCCACCGACGTCCGCGACCACCTGTGGTGGGACCGGCCCGTCGCCCTCGGCACGGTCAACAAGCTGCTGTACGGCACCCGCAAGGTGCTCGGCGGCGCCGACCTCCTGTCGCTGGCCCAGGACGACCCGGTCGGCCGCTACCGGCTGTCGCCCGAGGTCGTCACCGACGTCGAGCTGCTGGCCCACGCCCTGCAGCACGCCCACGCCATCGCCCAGATGTACCCCGACGTGGCGCTCGCGGTGCTCCGCGGTCACCTGGCCCGCATCGAGGCCGTGGCGTTCCGCAGCAGCCACCTCGGCCAGGGCCTCGCCGAGTGGGCGGCGGCCTACCGGGTGGTCGACCGGGTCGAGCAGCCGGTCATCGACGCCGCCCTGCTGGTCGCCAAGCTGTCCACCGACCGCGGGCCCGACGGCTACGAGGACGCGCTGTGGGCCGTCGACCAGGGCCTCTTCGCCTGCCCGGTCAACGAGGCGCTGGTGCGCGCCGCGATGGAGATCGAGGCCCGCCTCGGCAGCCCCGAGGCCGTCAACGCCCGCTACCTCACGTTGGCAGCCAAGCTGGCCCGCGACGAGCTGGAGCCGGAGCCCGAGACCATGGACCTGCGGGCCCGTCTCGGGGGCGGCAAGCCTGGCCGCGGTCCAATCCGCTGACCCACCAGGCATAATCGTCGGGCTATGGATGAGCGGGCCACGAAGCTGACCGTCGCCTCCGGTGCTCTCGCGCTCTTCGTCGGCTTCATCTTCCTCACCCGCTGGACCGGCGACGACCCCGGCTCGGTCGACTCGTTCGACGACTCCGAGAAGTCGGAGATCGCCGGCTTCTGCATGGCGATCTCGTCCGACACCGTCGACTACCGGACGGCGCTCGAGGCCGCCGCCGGGTTCGGTGCGGGCAACAGCAGCTCCGGTGGCTTCACCCCAGGGGGGATCGGCAGCGGCTTCCTCGAGACCATCCTCCGCAACCTCGCCGACAAGGCGCCGGAGAACTGGGCCGAGGACGCTCACACCGCGGCCGAGGGCCTGTCCCGGGCCTACAACGGCGACCTGACCGACGCCGAGGTCGACGACTACGTCGCCGCGTACGACTCGCTGCGGGACAAGGCGGATGACGACTGCGACCAGCTCGAGGACGTCGAGCCGAGCGACACGGGGATCTTCGGCGACGCGGACGGCGGCGACTGGTACGAGTACGAGCCTGACCCGGCGCCCACCAGTTCCGTCCCGTAACGCCCACAGATGTGGGAAAACTGGGACATTCGCAAGGAATCCGCTCGGGTTCGCGCACTTATCTGGATGAGGGCCTCGGGGCCGGGGACGTCAACGCCAACTCTGCCGCCCTCCTCAGTGGAACTGGCTGAGGGTCGTCGGTACCGGGGCCCCCACAGCTTGAGCGCGCCATGGAGGAGGGGGCAGCGAACCGATGCCCGCAGGTGACGCGGACGCGGCCGACGGCCGAGGGTCGTCCGACGCTTCGCGGACGGAGCGTGCGCCGGCGGGCGGCGCACGGTTCGTCCAGCGGAACGGCCGGCTGATCGCGGGCGTCGTCGTCTGCGCGCTCATCGCCGCGGCCGCGTGGCGGGGCGCCAGCGGTGGCGGCGACGGGGGTGACGACTCGGGCCCGCCGACTGGGCGGGACGGCCAGGGCTCGTCCAGCAGCGTCGACGGTTCCGCGACCACCGACCCCGACGGCACGGAGACCACCGAGACCACCCTCACCCCGCCCGACGTCGCCCACGAGCGGCCCGACGTCGACCTCGACGCCCCGCCCGACGGCACCGACCGGATCGAGGTGGCCCGCTGGTGGGCGGCCGTGTACGTCGCCTACATCGGGGCCGAACCGCCGGCGAAGCTCGCCGACCGGCTGGCGCCCCGCAGCGGCCCCGACGTCCTGGCCGCACTGCGCGCCCTGCCCCCGGCCGCCAGCTACGACCCGCCGCTCGAGCCCCAGGGCGTCACCGCCACCGACGAGCCCGGGGGCAAGGTCACGCGGGTCTCGGTCGAGACCGACGCCGCCCTCGTCCTCTACGACCTGACCCTGAGCCAGGTGCAGGGCCTCTGGCGGGTGGACCAGGCCACCCGGGTGTGACGCGATGCTGGCGTTCCGGACGGCGACCGGGCTGGTCAACCGGCGGCAGCGGGACAAGCGCCGCCGGCGGCGGCTGATCGTCCTCATCGCCCTCGGCCCCGTCCTCTTCTTCATCCTGGTGCTGATCGTGTTCGCGGCCGGGGGCAACGACCCGAACCTGGTGCCCTCGACGACGGCGGTCAGCGACATCCCGCCCGAGTTCCTGACGCTCTACCAGGAGGCCGCCCAGGCCCAGCAGATCGACTGGACGATCCTGGCCGGCATCGGCAAGGTCGAGTGCGACCACGGCCGGTCGCAGCTCGCCGGGTGCAACCCCCGCGGCACCATCAACGTCGCCGGCGCCCGCGGGCCGATGCAGTTCCTCGGCTCGACGTGGCGGGTGGGCGCCGACCAGTTCTCCCTCGACGTCGCCGGCCCGGCCGTCGCCGCCGGCCAGGAGGCCCAGGGCTACGCCACCGACGGCAACCACGACGGCGTCGCCGACCCTTGGCAGCCCGCCGACGCCATCCACGCCGCCGCCCGGCTGCTGCGTCGCAACGGCGCGCCCACCGACTACAACGCGGCGATCTGGGCCTACAACCACTCCGACGCCTACCGCGAGCAGGTGCTCCGCTGGGCCCAGTCCTATCGGACCGCGACGGCCAACCCGGGCGGTCCGCAGCCCGTCAACCTCCCGCCGGGCCCGGTTGCGCTCGCCCAGGTGCGGGGCATCACGGTCAACCAGGCGATCGCCGGGCGGCTGGAGCAGATGCTGGCCGCGGCGCAGGCCGACGGGCTGGCGCTGTCGGGCTCCGGCTACCGCAGCGCGGCGCAGCAGATCGCGCTGCGCCGTGCCCACTGCGGCACCAGCAACTACGCGATCTACGAGATGCC
>Ga0075420_100002911_pt1 | contig 14868 bp, 11 predicted proteins | sample SoiMetdeltSBSDD4_FD_75296 | JGI IMG/M metagenome (GOLD analysis project Ga0075420, IMG submission 75296) | Bulk soil microbial communities from a Populus tree surrounding site in Tennessee, USA - Soil MetaG P. deltoides SBSDD4 | ecosystem: Environmental > Terrestrial > Soil > Tree plantation... | reverse complement strand
CGGCACGACGGTGTACTCGTGCTCGACGTCCAGCTCCTGGAGGAGCGCGTGGAACCGGTCGTTCCGTTCGAGCCACGGATCCTGGTCGCCGCAGAAGCTGCGCACCGCCGTGCGTCCCCGGACCCGGTCCGCGTTGGCGCGCGCCAGCGTCGACGGATCGTCGGCACGGAACCGATCTGCGTCGCCGCCCCAGACCGTCTCGAACACCCGCCGCCGGCGCACGTCGTCGGACGGCCCGGGTGCTGAAAAGTCGATCAGCGCGCCGGCCGAGATCGAGATCGCGCCGAACAGATCCGGGTACTTGAACCCGAGGTGCGCCGCGCCGAAGCCGCCCATCGATTGACCTTCGATACAGCGCCCCTCGCGCCGATCGATCGTCCGGTAGGTGGCGTCGACGTGGGGGATCAGCTCGTCGACGATGACCGTCTCGATCGGCCAGCGACCGCCCGGCCAGTCGCAGTAGAACCCGGCCGGGCCGCCGTTCGGCAGCACGGCGATGGCGGCCGGCGCGATGCCGGCCCGGATCGCCTCGTCCAGCATCCGGACAAAGGTGCCCCCGCGTCGCGGGTCGCTGCCCATCCCGTGCAGCCAGTAGATGACGGGGTACCGCGCCCGCGAGTTGTCGTCGTAGCCCGGCGGCCGGTAGAGCGCGTACCCGACCGGCCCGCCGACCGTCCGGCTCGGGAACGTCTCGAAGGTCGTCAGTGGCGGCGTGGCGTCCGGGTTCACCCACGAGCGCGAGGCCACCGAGATCAGCCGCGGCGCCGGTGGGACCGCGCGTGGCGTCGCGTCGGGAGCCGGCGGCAGCGGCACCGGGCCGAGGTGCCGGTCAAAGTACGCTTCGACGAGGCTCAGCACGGTCGGATGCTCGAAGGCCGGCCCGCCGTGACCGGCGCCGACAACGGTGTGAAAGGTGGCGTCGCCCGAGCCGAGGGCCTGGTACATCGCCTGGCTCTGCGGGTGCGGGACGGTCAGATCCTCCGCGCCGTGGACGATCAGAAACGGCGGCTCGTCCCCCGTCGCATAGCTGACCGGGCTTGCCGAGCGCGCCCGGTCGGGATGCTCGCGCACCGCCCCGCCGAGCAGCATGCCCTCCGGCGAGTCGGCCTCGTTGTGGTCGAGCCCGCTCGCCTGCTCGACCATCGCCAGCAGGTCGGCCGGCCCGTAGAAGTCGCAGACCGCCCGAACGCGACTGGAGTGCTCGGCCCAGCCGCCTCGGCCCTCCAGCTCCGGCCGGTCCGGCGCGACGCCGAGCATCGCGACCAGGTGGCCGCCGGCCGACGCGCCCCAGGCGCCGATGCGCTCCGGGTCGAGCCCGAGCTCGTCGGCGTGCGCCCGCAGGTAGCGGACCGCCGCCTTGCAGTCCTCGATCTGGGCCGGCCAGGTCGCCTCGCCGCTGAGGCGGTACTCGATGCTGGCACAGACGTAGCCGCGCCGCGCGAACGGGAACAGCTTCGCGATCCCGCTGTCCTTGCTGCCGTGGCGGAAGGCGCCGCCGTGCACCCAGATCAGGCCGGGTGCTCTCTCAGCCGGCCGCGGCTGGGCCTGGAGCAGGTGCAGGGTCAGTGGCCGGCCCCCGCCGGTGCCGTATTCGATGGTCGAGATCAAGACGTCGGACATCGTCCCGTGTCCTCCTGCCAGACCGGTGCCGCCGAGCACCTCGGATCATCACCAGATCCTAACCTCCACCGGCGTTCGTCGGTCAGACCCGCACCGAGGCGCAGCCTTCGACATCGCCTTCGCCTGGTGCTCGCCGGCCGTCAGGTGCGACCGGCCGTCCGGAGGAGCTGGAACGGCAAGACCTTGCCGGCTCGCGTCGCGAGCGGCGGCAGCCGGCGGACCACGATCGAGCCGGCGCGCGACAGCAGGCCGGCCTGGTACGCATCGACCGGCCCGCCCCGACCGAGCGCCTCCAGCAGCGCCGCGCGCATCGCCGCCTCGTCGATCGGGCCGACGTTGGGATGCACGCGCAGGATCAGCCGCGACGCCCCTTCGGCATCCTCCTCCTCGACGAGCTGGTAGTCCACCGCCGAGCCGCCGAAGCGGGCCGGCAGGATCTCTTCGAGGATGGCAAGGACGTCACCGCGAGCGAAGGTCGTGCCCTCGGACGAGAGCTTCTCGAAGCTGCGGATCTCCGAGAGGTGGGTCCGCAGCCCGAGCGCCCCGAGGCTGCAGCCGCACGCGCGTTGCTCGATCCGGGCCGAGTCGCCCAGCTCGGTGTTGAGCGCGATCTTGGCGACCGTGCCGTTGAGCGAGGTGAGGAGCAGCGACTCGACGGACGGGCCGCCCTCGAAGATCGGCCGCTCGTGCCCGATCGCGGCGTACCGATTCAGGCAGAGGTGCAGGTCGTCGGCCTCGGCGCCGAGCGGGCAGAGGTAGGCGACGAACGGCAGCTCCACCGAGGCGTAGCTGGTCAGGACCCGCGCGCCGGCCTGCTCGATGTGCCGTCGCCGGGCGAGGCTGAGCGGCTCGCCACGGCAGTGCAACGTCACGCCGTCCAGCGGGCGGCCCAGCGCCTGGGCAGCGCGGGCGACGCGCACCGCCGAGCTGGTCCGGAGGTTGACCACCACCGGGCGCTCCGCGTCGGCGTGGTCGAGGAGCCACGCCGTGACCCGCTCGGGCTCCTGGAGATCGCGGAAGCGCGGCATCGGCAGGCGCCGACCGGACGCCCTGATGAGCAGCGACATGGAGCGCAGCGCGGCCTGCGCCAGGGGCGGCAGGCTCGGGACCGGCGAGAACCAGGCCTCGATCGGCTGTCCGAGCATCAGGTGGACGAGCGGCCAGGTCACGAGCGGGCCGAACCAGAACAGGTTGCGCGGGTTCCGAATGCCGTGCGCGTCGAACGCCAGCGCGACGGTCGTCGCGCCGTCCGCCGTGTAGGCGAGGGACTGGCGGACCCGGCTGGGCGTGCCGCCCGAGCCGCTCGTGAACACGACGTAATGCGGCTTCAATATCGGATTGTCGAAGTCGCGGGCGGAGAAGGTGAAGCGCGCGCTGCCGCGCACGGCCGGACGCCGGCCCTTCAGCTCGTCGTAGGTCACGTAGACGCCGCGGTCGGCGAGGGCCTCGAGCGCGCCTTCGAGCCCTTCCCGCGTGACGAGGTCGGCGAGGTCCCCCCGCTCGCAGCCGGCGTGCTCCAGCAGCCGTCGATACGGGCTGGCGGCGTGGCGATAGACGGTCCGATCCACGAGGTCGAGGAAGCGGCGCTCGCGGTGCGCGAGCCCGTGCCGAACACGCCGGCCGGCCTCGTCCAGGGTCATGGGCGTGCGCAGATACGCGGGGAGGTCGCGGGTCAGCCGCGCGACCATCGCCGCGTGTTCGGCTGGCTCGAACGTACGTCGGATCGCCGATCCGACGGTACGGACTGGCACGTACGATCCCTCCGTGGTGGCGGCGGCGCTCGTCCCGCGCCGCCGGTGCTGGCGGCCCACCATACGACATTTCTAGCAGGGAGTGCTGGGCGCGGAGCGCCGGCGCCGGACCCGGTACACTTCAACGGTATGCGTCCCCTCATCGCCCGTTGGCCGGTCGCTCGTGGTGCCATCCTGCTGGCGGCCCTGCTGGCCGTGCTGACGCTCGCCGGCTGCCGAACGGCCACCATCGGGCAGGCGGCCTCGGTCCCGACGAAGCCCGGCGGCGCCGTCGAGGTCGATCGCGAGCGGATCGCCCGTGAGGCGACCTGGGCGCCGGGGCAGCTCCGGGCGCACTTCGAGAAGCACGGCAAGGAAGGCCCCTGGGCCTCTGAGAGCGAGTACGACGCCTCGGCCCGCGAGACGATCAGGGTCGGGACGGCCTTCACCTACCTGGACCGCGAGTCGAACGCCGAGCGGCTGGGCTTCTTCCAGAAGGAGAGCAACCGCTTCGCCGGCGTCACCCGCGACGGGCGCCGGATCACCACCCAGTTCAAACCGGATCGCGGCGAGGCGTACGTGCGCGGCCTCGACCGATCGACCTATCGGTGATGGCAAGACCGCCTTCCCAGACGGCCGAGCGCCGCGCCATCGCCCGGTTGCTGCGCGAGCGGGGGATCGGGCGGCACGCCCTGTTCCTGACCCAGCGCGAGGGCGCTGCGCTGCCCGGCGGCCTCGAAGCGGTCTCCGGCTTCGTCCTGGACCCTCGCGGGCGCGTCCACGGCTTCTGGCTCGCCTGGGACGACGACCGCCGGGCGCTTACGCTGGCGCCGTTCTACCCGGTGGAGGACGCCGAGGCCACGTTCATGGACGACGCCGAGTATCAGGCCGCCCGCCGCGCCCTCGGCCTCTCCTGACAGCCTTCCCCGCTCCGCGCCGGTTGGAGCGCCGCTTGCGGCGCCCGCCGACGGTGCGGCCATTACGACCCCGCTCCAGGCAGATCAAATCCTCGTGATGCGTGCACTGAGACCAACCTCACGGTTCGGCTCGCTGCCGTACCATCGTGGGGCCGTCGGTGGCACGTGCTCTGCTGCCGGCCGATTGATGGCGCATGACCACGCACCGCGGGGCGGCGCGACCCTGATGCTGCCCGCAGTTTCGGAGATGACCGTGATCCTGAGCGACCGCACGATGCGAGAGCAGTTGTCCCAGGGGCGCATCCGCATCGAGCCCCTGGCCGAGGACGCGATCCAGCCGTCGAGCATCGACCTGCGCCTCGGCGACAAGATCCGCGTCTTCCAGAACAACCACATCTCGCACATCGACCTGCGACTCGACACCTCGACGCTGACCGAGGTCGTCGAGCTGCAGCCCGGCCAGCCCTTCTTCCTCCGCCCGCTCGAGTTCGCCCTCGGCGTCACGGTGGAGCACATCGTCGTGCCGGACGACCTGGTCGCCCGCCTGGACGGCAAGAGCTCGCTCGGGCGCGTCGGCCTGCTGATCCACGCCACGGCCGGCCTCGTGGACCCCGGCTGGGAGGGACGGCTCACCCTCGAGCTGATGAACCTGGCGCCGTTCCCGATCACGCTCTTCGCCGGCATGAAGATCGGCCAGATCTCGTTCATCCAGATGACCAGCCCGGTCGACGTCCCGTACGGCCACGGCGCGCTCTCCAGCAAGTACCAGGGCGACACCGACCCGACGCCGAGCCGCTACCACCTGGAGCTGTCGGGCTGGCCTTCCCCGACCCCTGAGGGCGGGCACGGGGTCGCCGAGAACGGGCGGCTGGCGAACGGCGTGCACCGGTAAGAGTGCCCGTAAGCCCCGTCGAAATGTAGTCCTGTCCCCGCCAACCTTGGGTATCCTAGGCGTGCCCCCGGCAGCCAGCGGTCGAGCTTCGCGCGTGGGGAACGATCGAGGGACACGTGCTACAGCAGCTCGGAGGGCTCTGGCGTCGGCTCCAGGACCAATCACCCGCTCGGCAGGCGTTGATCCTCGCCACTCCGGTCGTCGTCGCGATGCTCCTGGTGCTCGGCGGTCTCGTCGTCTGGTCCGTGGCGGCGCCGCTCGTGACGTCCCGGCCCACCCCCGTCGCGCAGCGGCCGCCGACGGCGGCCCTGCCGTCCGGCGCTACCGCCGTCGCGCCGCCCGCCGTCCCGACGGCGGATCCCACCGCCGTGGCGCCCCAGCCGACCGTGGTCGTGCCGCCCACGCCGACGCCCGTCCCGGCGACGGCGACGCCGGTGCCCCAGCCCACGTCCACCCCGACGCCGGAGCCGGCGCGCAGCGCCCGGGTCGTCAACACGGACGGGCAGGGAGCCAACATGCGGCGGGCGCCGAGCGTCTCGGCGCAGCGGGTCAAGCTGGTCGCCGAGGGGACGGTCGTCGAGCTGGTCGGGGGCGAGCAGCGCGGCGACGGCTACGCCTGGCGCAACGTCCGCGACGCCGACGGCTCCGCGGGCTACGTGATCGCCGACTATCTCCAGCCGATCCAGGCGCCGCCGGGGGCGACCCCGGTCCTGCCGCCGCCCTCGATCCGCATCGAGGAGATCACCTCGCCGGTCGCGCGGGGCGGCGAGGCGACCCTGACGGTCGTCACCCGGCCGGGCGTCCGCTGCGAGCTTCGGGTGCTGATCTACGGCCCGGCCACGCTGCCGCGCGAGGGGCTGGAGGCGAAAATGGCCGATCCGGACGGGGTCTGCTCGTGGACCTGGACGGTGCCGGAAGAGGTCGTGCCGGGCGCCTGGCGATACCTGATCATGGCCGGCGAGGGCGAAGGCCGCGCGACGCGCGAGGTACCGGTCGTCGTCACCTGATCCCATCAGAGATCAGGGCTGGACGGTGATCACGCCTTTCATGTGCGGGTACGGCACGCAGAAGTAGCGGAACGTGCCCGGGGTGTCGAACGTGTAGCTGAACGTCCCGCCCGCCGCGATCGTCTCCGAGTCGAACAGGCCGTCCGGCGAGGTCACGGTCACGGCCGTGGAGCCGGAGTTCACCCAGGTGACGGTGCTGCCGGCCGTCACGGTCAGCGAGGACGGGTCGTACTTGAGCGACATCGCGTCAGACGGCTGAACGATGGTCACCTGGTTGTCCGCCGCGCGGACGTCGCTCGCGAGGCTGACGAGGATCGCCAGGCTCAGGACGAGCGCGAAAAGGCCGCGCCAGGTCGCGCTGAGCAGCCTGAACACGAACATCGACGGTACGGCTCCGATCAGATCGCAGTGGTGGCGCAAGCGCCGCACACCCTCGAACGAAAAGTGTACGCGGGACGGCCCGCCTCTGGCTTCATCCCCGCGCGCATTTCAGAAAACGGACACACTTCGTGTCGGTTGCGATCGTAGACAGGGGGCCGGACCTCGGCTATGCTGACCGAGGCGGGGCGCGGGCAGGGCGCCGGACGCGCCATCCGGATCAGGGGGAGGGTGTCGTGCAGCAGCCAGATCCAGCAGGGCGCGTGGCGGCTCCGGCGATCGGCTTGATGGTGGCGGGCGGCCTGAGCGCCGTGTTCACGCTGCTCTACCTCGTGATCTTCGCGATCGGCGGCACCGCGGCGATCTCCGATCCCGAGGTCAGGGATGCCCTGCCCGGCTTCGGCATCTTGATGCTGTTCGGCCTCGTGAAGCTCGTGCTGGACGTCTTCACGATCTACGCCGGCTGGCAGATGCGGCAGCTCCGAAGCTGGCCTCTCTGCATGGCCGGCAGCATCGCCGCGATGCTGCCCTGCTCGGCCTGCTGCATCCTGGGGCTGCCGATGGGCATCTGGGCGCTGATCGTGCTGATCGACAACGAGGTCAAGCGGCTGTTCGACGGCGGCTACACCCCGCCACCCGGCGGCTACAATCCGCCACCCGGCGGCTACAATCCGCCACCCGGCGGCTACAATCCGCCACCCGGCGGCTACCCGCCGCCCGGCGGTTACACCCCGCCACCCCCGGGCGGCTACCCCCCGCCGCCCCAAGGCGGCCCCGGCGGCCCACCCCAGGCGTAGGGGACAGGGTATCGGGGACAGGGATCACGGATCCGCCTCCCCTGTCCCTGCCCCCTAATTCTCGATGGACTCCGGGTCGTCCACGGCCGGCAGCGGCCCGGCCGGGCGCGGCCCGACACGCGGGATCCAGTAGACCCACGCGTACGGCAGGCCGTTGATCTCGGCCACGAAGACCGGCTGGCCGATCGCCTCGGCCCGCGCAACCTCCGGCGAGATCTGCCGACGCTGCCGAGCGTTCACGTAGAGGACGATGTAGTCTGGTTCCGGCAAGGTCTGCCGCGCGTCCGACCGGATGTACGGCGCGATCGGGATCGTCGTGCCGACGAAGCGCGGGCGGACCACGTGGTTGTAGCTCGTGACCACGTACAGGCTCTCGGCGTTGGGCAGGCCGTTCAGGAAGTCGGCGGCCCGCTCCAGCCCCTCCCCCCAGCCGACCATCACCAGCTGGCGCGCCCGCTCCGGCCCGCCGGCGAGCGGGTTGTAATAGGCGATCGGATACGGCCAGACCCGCGCCAGCAGCACGATCTGGACGACCGCGACCAGCGCCAGGAGCCCCCCTTTCCACCACCGCTCCCGTGGCCGGGAGTCGCGCTGCCTGCTGCGCCCGGCCTGCCCCCCCTCCCCCGCGCACGGGGGAGGGGGCTGGGGGGTAGGCGCCTTCCAGTCCATCAGCACCCGCGTCAGGCGCCACAGCCCGACGCCCGCCAGCAGGTCCAGCATCATCTGGGCCGGCAGCAGGTACCGATCGAACTTCTTGGAGGCGAGCGTCATCAGCACCGCGAACAGCCCCACGTACACCAGCAGCCAGCGCACGGCCGCTCGCCGCTCGTCGGCAGGAGCGCGGAGCGCGAACAGCCCCATCCCGAGCGCCACCAGCGGGCTCAACCGCAGCGGCAGGGCGACGGCGTAGTAGAGCGGGCCGGGGTCTGCCAGGACCGGCTGCCCCAGGAAGAAGTTGCCGTCGTGCGGCTGGAGGCCGACCAGGACGACGAAGCGAGCCAGGCTCACGACTCGGCCCACCGGATCGACCCAGAGCGCCGGGAACAGCAGCACGTAGACGGCGGCGGCCACCGCGCCCCACGCCAGCAGCGTCGCGAGCACCCCGGGCACCGTCCGGATGCCGCCGCGCAGCAGGCCCGCCACGCAGACCAGCCCGAAGAAGATCGACAGGAAGCCGGACGGCGCCTTGGTCAGCAGCGCCAGGCCGCCCGTGACCGCCGAGAGCAGCAGGTACCCCCGGCGAGGCGCCTGTGTCCCATAGAGCAGCCCGGCCAGCGCCGAGACCGTCATCAACGGCGCCAGCAGCGCGTCCACGTGGAGCAGCCGGGTCATCCCGACCACGTACGGATCCAGCACCAGCAGCGCGCCGCCGGCCAGGGCCGGCCCGGGGCCGAGCAGCCGCCAGGCGAGAAGCACGGCCAGCGTCACCAGGACCGACGTCAGCACCGCGACCGCCCGCCTGGCTGCCGCGAGCGCCGGCAGGTAGCCCGGGACCCGCTCCAGCCGCTCGTATCGGGTGTACCGCTCCGGCAGAAACGGTGCCAGCCGCTCCGGCCCGATGCCCAGGAGCCCGGTCCACATCACCGAGACGCCGGGATGGCCGGCCCGATAGGTGCTCGCGAGGTCGCCGCGCGCCAGGGCCGCCCCGAAGCGCATGCTCCGCTGGATCCAGTACCCCTCATCCGTGGTGGAGTACAGGTCGAGGTCGGCGAGACGGATCGCGAGCGAGAGCGCGAAGACCAGCGCCGCGACGACGGCGGGGACAGCCACCCCGACGAACCGGGCGCGCTGCCCATGCTCCTCCCCAGCGGCTCTGGCTACCGCGAACGCCACCCCATCGCTCCCCGTTGCCGCCGCCGGTCCGCCACGCGCGAGTCCCGCGCTCCGACGCGTGCTCCGAGCATCCCAGCGGCGAGCTGCCGCCGCTGGGAGCGCGGCCGTCCCGGTTGGGTTACCGAAAGCGGCCGGGACGGCCGCGCTCCCAGCCCGCGCTCCCAGCCCGCGCTCCCAGATTACTCTAGCGTTCGGGCTCTTCGGCAGCATGAAGCGTGGATGACAGCCGGCCCGATCGGGGCAGCCGGGCCAGTTGCCAGAAAGTTCGATGTCGGCTAAGCTTTGCCGCGCGGTGCCATGACACCCGGTACCGTACGCAGACCGCCCGTGCCCGCCTGGCCGGCCTGTCGGCTGGCGTGGCGCGACCGAGGGTACTGGCATGCTCATCGTCCGGCTCGTCCTGGTCGTCGGGATCTTCGTCGCCGCGAACGTGCTGACGCTCGCTGCTCCCAATTCGATCGCGGCCGTTCGGGTGGGCGGTGAGGCGTACGGACTCGCGGTGGGCAACCCGGCGGTCGGCACCCCGGGCGCGGCGTACGTCCAGCTCCCGCCGGACGGTGGCAGCGTCTCCGACACCTCGCCGGGCGCCGGCTACGGCGTCGGCAACGCCGTCGGCTCGACCACGCGCATCACCACCAGCTCCCAGGGCGATCTCGGCGCCGGCAACGTGACGAGCACCTCCACGCTCGCGGACGGCGAGATCCTCGGCGGCGTGGTCCGCGTCCACGACGTCCGGATCGTCGCCTCTACGGCCGGTGGGCGCCCCTCGGCGACGGTGACGTTCGGCAGCCTGATCGTCGCCGGCGTCTCCTACCCGAACCCGGGGCCGAATACCCGGATCGAGGTGCCGGGCGTCGGGTTCGTGATCCTCAACGAGCAGCTCGTCGGCGGCGACGGCCGCGAGGTCGCCGCGATCATCGTCCGGGCCGTGCGCGTCCAGATCACCGAGCCGTCGCTGTTCGACCTGCCGCGCGGCACGGACATCATCCTGGCCCACGCCGCGGCCGGCGTGCCGGACGTCGTCGCGAACCGCCTGGTCCCGCCCGGCTCGACCCCGCTGCCCACGCCGGTGCCCTGGGCGCCGATCAGCGCCTACCGGCCGATTGACGTCTCGCTCAGCAACGGCAACGGCGGCGACGACAACTTCGACGACTTCGACAACGGCAACGACAACGCCGGTGGCGGCACCGCGACCGGCGGCGGTGGCGGGGGCGGCGGCGGTGGGACGTCAACCCCGATCACGGTCATCATCGTCGTCACGTGCACGCCGAACCCATGTGCTGCGCCGTAGCTCACGGGGCGTGCCGGAGGGGCGGGCGAATCGCCGATTCGCCCCTACGATGACGATGGCATCGCCTCGTACATCGTAGGGGCGTGCCGCTGGCACGCCCGCTGCCGGCGTATCCTTCCTCGCCCGGCACCCCTCGCCCCTGGCCCGGCACGCATGTTGCCCCCTCGCTGTGCGCGGCTCTCACGCAGAAGACCGCGTATGCTTCATTTCAGGCTTCCCAGGCGAGGAGTGCATGGATCCGGATCACGTCGCGGCGCAGGTGCGTGAGCGGAGCGGTTTGGACGTTCAGGCGGTCACCCTCGTCCGATCGGGGGCGAACGATGAGCTGGTGCCCTGGGTCTGGGCGGCCATGACCGAGCACGGCCACTTCTGGGCCGTCGAAGATGGCGAGAGGCTTGAGCTGTTCCGGGCCGTCGCCCGCCGGACCTCGCCGGACGACTTGCTGACGTGCCACTCGGCGGTCGAGGCGGCTCGCCGCTTCCTGCTGCTCCACCCCCGCGTGGCCGACGTGTCCACGCTCGTGCCGCGCCAGGCCGGCCCCCGCGCCGCCGATCCGGAAACGAACGCGGCCGACGAGGGCAGCCTGTCGTGCCAGGTCTGCGGGACCACGTTCACCAGGCGGCGCCAGACCACGCAGACCGCCTCGACGAGGCCGCTCTGCCCGCGCTGCCGGCACGCCGAGCGCGAGCGGCTCCGCTACCAGCAGGACCCACGCTACCGCGCCCGTCGCCTGGCGTACAGCGCGGCACGGTACCGCCAGAGCCAGCAAGTCGACCTCGAATAATCGTAAGCGCCTGACGCAGCCGTGTCGGCCCGAGCGGGCCAGCCTACGACCTCGGGGCGACCTCCGGGACCGGCCTGGATCTCGCACGATATGACGGTGAGAGCTCGCTGCTGCGCTCGTTTTTGGTGGGACGAGCAGTGCGCGATGCCGCGCGTTCTGTAACGCGCGCGATCGTTGTGACGACGTTGCCACGGGTTCTTGTGTGATCGTGCGAAGTAAACAGTCTGTTAGAGGGCTTTTCACAACGCACAAGTTCCGCTAGAATGTGCGGCGAACGCGACCCGTCCCTTACCTGAGACGGCGGACGTTCATCGCGGGGAGAGCGAAACGCGACGACGCCGGCATCGCCCGGGACCTGCGCGACGAGCCTCCGGTCGCCAACGACGCCGGAGCACGGCGAGGAGACGGTTGATGGCCGACAGCATCGGGGAAAGCGGCCAGCGCGCGGGCGGACCCGAGCGGACCCGCCAGGAGCAGCGTGCCCGCCTCGTCACGGCCGGTCGGGTCAGGGCGGCGCTCGCGATGGCCCCGCGGCTGCTCCTGCTGTTCGTCATCCTCTGGGCGTTCGCCGGCCCGATCGACCGGGTGCCGATGATCGTCGGCGCGGCTGCCCTGCCGCCCGCCGCCGCGCCCGCCGACTCCACGGTTCGCGCGCCGGCCTTCCAGGAGACCGGCTTCGCGGTCGCTAACGGCCCCATCGCGACCTACTTCGCCGCGCGCGGCGGCGTGCGGACGTTCGGACCGCCGATCTCCAATCCGTTCCCGCTGCTCGGCTCGACGGTCCAGCTCTTCAGGAACCACATGCTCAAGGTCGAGCCGAACGGCACCGTCACCACGGTGAACCTGTTCGAGCTTGGAGCGATCCCGTTCCGCAACGTCGGCGGCCGGATCATCCCGGACGTCGATCCGTACCTCGTCGCGACGGCGCCGGTGCCCGGCACCCCGGACTACGCCGACCGCGTCCAGGCGTTCATCCGGGAAACCGTGCCCGATCAGTGGGAGAATATGCCCGTCGGCTTCTACAAGGCGTTCCTGGGCACCGTCCGGGCCGACGATGCGCTCCCGAGCGGCGGCGAGGCGGCGCTCCTGGCGGGCTTCAGCAAGGAAGTCTGGGGGCTCCCGGTCAGCCGCCCGACGCGTGACGCCCAGGACCCGAACGTCGTGCTCCTGCGCTGGGAGCGCGGCGTCATGGCCTGGAGCCGGCAGACCGGCTCCGTCACGACGGTGCCGCTCGGCGAGACGTTCCGCCAGGTGCTGACCGGCGATGGGCTCGGTCCGGAGCGGACGGCCGCGGCGGCCGGCTCGCCGTTCCTGATGCAGGTCAAGTCGGCCGCGCCGAACGGCGTCGCGCGCCCGAACGACCTGCCCAACACGGTCCTCACGACCGCGTTCGTGCAGGGCAACCCGTCGATCAACGCCGCCCAGCTCGCCAACTACGGCACGCCGACGCCGACCTCGACGACGGTGGCGCCGATCGCCCAGACCAACCCGAACCCGCCCCCGCCTCCTCCGCCCCCGCCGGCCGTGGCGACGCCCACGCCGACGCTCGTGGGTGGCATGGGTGCGGTGCCGCCGCCACCGGGGCCGTCGACCGGCTCGACGGGGGCGGTGACCGGCTCGACGGGCGCCGTGGCCGCTGGGCCGGCCGGCAGCGACCCCTGCTACGGCGACGAGCAGATCACCTTCGCGCCGACCGATCCGCGCGTCAACAACGAGGTGCTGATCGCCGTGACCTCCTCCAGGCCACACCCGTACGGTCGGCTGGCCGGCACCGAGAAGACGACGTTCGTTAGAGAGCGCCAGGGCCAGCTCGGCTACGTCTGGGAGTGGACCGTCGCGCTCTCCTACCCGAGCCGGCAGAAGTACACCTTCTACGTCGACTCGACGGTCCCCTGCAAGGAGATCGAGATCTCCGTCCGCCAGGCGCTGACCACCCCGACGCCGAAGCCCCCGACGCCGTACGGCTTTGACAACAGCAACGGCAACAGCAACAGCAACGGCAACAGCAACGGGAACAACAACGACAATACCAACAGTGGGATCGCCCCGTTCCGCGACCTTTCGGCGTACTACAACACGACCCTGGACCAGGTCAACTGCTCATTCTTCCTCTCGCAAGGTGAGGCCCAGCGCACGCTTCGGTCGAATGGGGCTGATCCCAACCAGATCGACAGCGAAGATGGCGTCCGGGACGGGATCGCCTGCTCGACGAGCAATTACACCTGGGCGTATCCGGACGACCGCGACTTCAATATCGTTCCCGTCACGACTCCCACGCCGACGTTGACCTTCACCCCAGTGGCCACGCTAACTCGCGCGGAGCGCACCCCGGGTGTCGCTTGCTTCGAATTCGCTAGTGGTCTGGCTGCTCAGCAATTCCTTCAGGCGAATCCGCATGATCCGAAGTACATGGATTATCGTCGGGACGGCGTTGCCTGTGGTGCAGCGGACTATCCGCCGAACTTTGACTTGCAAATGCCCCCACCACTTCGAGATTCGCGTACGCCGCCAGTTCCGACGCCGATTGGCGGCCCGTAGTCCGCGACGTGGCTGGGCCGTGGGCGGAAGTCCACGTCTACCATCGTGCCGTCGCTACGCGACTCAGGTGCGGGGTGACGTGTGCGTCCCGTAGGGACGCTGCGATGGTAGGCAGGGGATGATGGTCTTTGACGGAATAGCTCGGTCCCGGGCTGCTCCCCCTCCCCCGCGCACGGGGGAGGGGGCCGGGGGGTAGGGGCTCCTCGGCAACACCGAGGTATCTCGTCAAACTCCATCAACCCCTGATGCCCCTGTCGCCTCTGCCGCCTCAACCCCTGACGACTCAATCCCTGGCGTCTGGTGTCGCGCCCAGCCCACGGCTCAACCGACGGCCCACCCGACACTTCGCCGGGCAGCCGGTCCTGGCGCCACGAACATCGCCCCGCGTACCCTCTCGACCGACCTGACGGTTCAGGCTGACCGATGAGAGGGGGTGCGGGATGGCGACCGCCAACGCGCAGCGCGTCACCCGAACGTTTCTAGACCTGGTGCGGATCGACTCGCCGACCTTCCAGGAGCAGGCGATCTGCCGCCGGCTGGCGGCCGACCTCGCGGCCCTCGGGCTTCCCGTCGAGAACGACGGCACCGGCCAGGACGGCGTCGGCAACCTGATCGCCCGGCTGGACGGCGGTCCGGGCCTGCCGATCGCACTCTCCGCCCACTTCGACACCGTCCAGCCCGGCGAGGGGATCGAGCCCGTCGTCGAGGGCGGGATCGTGCGGAGCGCCGGCGACACGATCCTCGGGTCTGACGACAAGGCTGGCATCGCCGCGATCCTGGAGGCGCTCCAGGTGCTCCGCGAGGCCGGCCTGCCGCACCCGCCCCTCGAGATCATCCTGACCTGGGGCGAGGAGCGCGCCCACCTCGGCGCGGCGGCCGTCGACGTCGGCAAGCTGCGGTCGAAGGTCTGCTTCGTGCCCGACGCCGAGGGCGAGATCGGCACGATCATCGCGGCGGCCCCCAGCTATGAGAGCGTCACGGCCGTCTTCCACGGCATCGCCGCGCACGCCGGTATGAAGCCGGAGGACGGCCGGAGCGCGATCCTGGCCGCGGCCCGCGCCATCGCCCGGACGCCGCTCGG
>Ga0075420_100002909_pt1 | contig 14875 bp, 18 predicted proteins | sample SoiMetdeltSBSDD4_FD_75296 | JGI IMG/M metagenome (GOLD analysis project Ga0075420, IMG submission 75296) | Bulk soil microbial communities from a Populus tree surrounding site in Tennessee, USA - Soil MetaG P. deltoides SBSDD4 | ecosystem: Environmental > Terrestrial > Soil > Tree plantation... | reverse complement strand
AGACCGGCCAGGCACTGGAGCGTCAGCGTCTTGCCGGCTCCCGATGGTCCGAAGAGGACGGCCACGCCGTCGCCGGCGGTCCACGCGACGTCCAGCGTGAAGCCCGGCAGGCGCGTGACGACGCGGACCTCGAGCCGCTCGCTCACTGTTGGTCGTGGGGGGCCCCGACATGGCCCCCCACACCCCCCAGCGCTCGGTCGCGCCCCGGCGGAACCGTGGCGCGCCTCGAGGTTGGCACAAGATGTCTCACGTCGCGCGCGCGCCGAGCCGGCCGGCCACGACGAGGACCACGCACGAGAGCGCGGTCAGGATCCCGACGAGCGCCAGCGCGGCCGCGCTCTCCCCCGTCTGCACCGCGGTGTAGATCGCGAGCGGCACCGTGGTCGTGCGCCCGGGAATGTTCCCGGCCAGCATGAGCGTCGCGCCGAACTCACCCAGGGCGCGCGCGAAGGCCAGCACGAGGCCGGCGAGAATGCCGTTGCGCGCCAGTGGCAGCGTCACCTCGAGCGCCGTCCGCCACTCCGAGCGCCCGAGCGTGTAGGCGGCCTTCTCGAGGTCGCGGTCCACCGACTCGATGGCCGCCCGCGCCGTGCGCACGAGCAGCGGAAGCGCCATGACCGTCGCGGCGACCACCGCCGCGTACCAGGTGAACGCGATCGTCCAGCCGGTCGCCTGATAGAGTGGCGCGCCGAGCCAGCCGCGCCGGCCGAGCAATACGATGAGGTAGTAGCCGGTCACCGTCGGCGGGAGCACCAGCGGCAGGGTGACCAGCAGATCGACGACCGCCTTGCCGCGGAAGCGCCGCCGGGCCAGCGCATATGCGAGCGGGATGCCGATCACGGCATTGACGACCGTCGCGAGCACGGCCACCCGGAGCGAGAGCTCGAGCGCGCTGACGGTGTCGCCGCTCATCGCGCGCCCGTCGGCGGCTGGAAGCCGTACCGTGCCAGCACCGCCTGTCCGTCGGCGCTGAGCAGCAGCCGGATGAACGCCTCCGCGACCGCCGGCTCGCGCGCGCCAGCGACCACGGCGACCGGATAGGTGATCGGCTGGTAGGTGTCCTCGCCTGGCCGGAACGTCTCCTTGACGCGGCCGGGTCGCGCGGCAAGGTCGGAGGCGTACACGAATCCGGCGTCGACCTCGCCGCGCGCCACGTACTCGAGCGCCTGCCGTACGTTCTCGGCAAAGACCAGCCGCGGGCCGAGGCGCTCCCAGATGCCGAGGGCGCGCAGCGACTGCTCGGCGTACTGACCGGCGGGCACGGTCCTCGGATTGCCGACGACGACACGTCGCACGCGCGCTTCGAGCAGGTCGGCGGGCGTGGCGAGATCCAGCCTCGAGTCGAGGGGCTTGACGGCGACGAGGACGTTCCGGGCGAAGACCCGACGCGAGGTCGCCACCACGAGCCGGCGCCGCGCCAGCTCGTCCATGTGGCGCTCGGCAGCGGAGAGAAAGAGATCGATGGGAGCGCCCGCCTCGATCTGCTTCTGCAATTCGCCGGAGGCGCCGAAGTTGTAGCGGACGGTCACCCCCGCGTGCGAATGCATGAAGCGCCGACCCAGCTCCTCCACCGCTTCCTTCAGGCTGACGGCGACGGAGAAGATCGGCTCCCGGGGGGCGGCCGCGGCCCCGCCCACCGCCGTCATCGCCGCCACGGCGAGTGCGAGCAGCGTCCGGATCACGGGGGCTAGGATAGCGCGCTCAGCGGCCGCGCTGCTGGATCGAGGTCAGCGCCCAGTTGACGGCGAAGACGAGGACGAGCAGCAGCACCGACAGCGCGATGGCGACCTCGAAGTTCCCCTTCCCGGTCTCGAGCGCCATGGCCGTGGTGAGCGTGCGCGTCTGGCCCTTGATGTTGCCGCCGACCATCATGGAGGCACCGATCTCTGAGATGACGCCGCCAAACGCCGCCATGACCGCGACCAGCATCGGCAGCCGCGCCTCGCGCAGCACGACGGCCACCATCTGGACGCGCGAGGCGCCGAGCGCCACCAGCTGCAGCCGGAATTTCTCGGGCACGTTCTGCACGGCGGCCAGGGTGATACCGGTCACGATCGGCGTGGCGATGACGGCCTGCGCCAGCACGATGGCGCCGGGGGTGTAGAGGAGCTCCCACGCGCCCATGGGCCCGCTGCGCCACAGCATGAGCGAGACGAACAGGCCGACCACGACCGGCGGCAGGCCCATGCCAGCGTTGACCAGGGAGACGACGACCGTGCGTCCCGGAAAACGCAGCAGGGCAAGGGCGGCCCCGGCCGGGACGCCGAGCGCGAGCGAGATGAGCGTGGCGGCGCCGGAAACCTTCAGCGAGAGCCAGAGGATGCCGAATACCTCGCGGTCGCCGCCGAGGAGCAGGCGCGCCGCCTGCCCGACGCCGTGGAGGATCAGATCCATGAGGCGGGCACTCCCTGCGCGCGCTACACCACGGCCGCCATGCCGCCGTCGAAGTTGATGGCGGTGCCCGTGATGTACGCCGCGCGGGCGGAGACGAGGAACGCCACGAGATCGCCGAACTCCGACGCGTCGCCCACCCGCCCGAGCGGCACGCGCTTGGCCACCTCGCGGTAGTAGGCCTCGACGTCGCCCTTGGCCCGCCGCTCCCACTGCATGCTCTTCACGAGGCCGATGCACACGGTGTTGACGCAGATGTTGTCCGGCGCGTACTCGGTGGCCAGCGACTTCGTCAGATTGATGCCGGCCGCGCGGGTCACGCTCGTCGGCAGCGCACGGGGGGCCGGCGCCTTGCCGCCGACGGTGGTCACGTTCACGATGCGCCCGCCCCCGCGCTGCTTCATGATCGGGATCACGGCGCGGCAGAACCTGACCGCGGCCATGAGCTTCAGCTCGATGTCCTGCAGCCAGGTGTCGTCGTCGACGTTCTCGAAGCCGGCCGCCGACGACGTGCCGGCGTTGTTCACGAGAATGTCGACGCCGCCGAAGCGGTCGACGGTGGCGCGCACGACCGAGCTGACGTCCTCGGCCCGCGTGACGTCGGCGGGCACCGACAGCACGTCGCCACCGGCGGCGCGGAGGGCGGCGGCCGTGTTCTCGAGGATCTCCTTGCGGCGCGCGCAGATCGTCACCTTGACTCCTTCACGAGTCAGGCGCTCGGCACAGGCCCGTCCCATGCCCTCGCTGCCGCCGGTCACGATGGCGATCTTTCCGGTGAGTCCGAGATCGAGCATGCTGTCCTCCGTGGCGATGAATGATCGGCGCCGGGTCTCCGGCGGCGCCGCCCAAGTGTACGCCGAACCCCGCAGGGGGTCCGGCGCGTCTAAACCTGGCGGAGGGAGGAGCCCATGACTCGTCGACGATTGGTGCAGGCACTCGTGCTGACGGCGCTGGCAAGCCGCCGGGCGGAGGCTCAGGGCTTCGGCTCGGGACGACCGGAGGACCGGTACTTCACCGTGGAGGTGGGACTGCGCGACGGCGGATCGATCGCCGAGGGCTACGTCACCAATCGCTACGACAACTACGCGCTACGCGTGGGGCTGGTGCTTTCGCCAGCGAACGGCGCCGGCCAGCCGCTCACGCCGGTCAGGACCGACGTGCGCGACGTCCCCGCGCGGCATCGAGCCTACTTCCGCACGCGGCTGCCCGCGCCCGCCGCGAGCGTTCGCGGCCAGGTGGAGGCGTACGAGTGGGCGCCGCGCGGCGGCGGTAGCTAGAAATTCGGAGGGGGCCTCGGTGGCCCCCTCCGATGCCTCTCCCAGCGCACGAGGATTGCGCGGGCAAAGCCCGCGCACGAAGCGGCAACCGCTAGCGCGCGGGAGTGAGTACGAGACCGGCGCGCGCGGTGACGCGGCCGCCGTCGACGGCGACGGCACCGTTCACGATGACGAGCGGGATGCCGGTCGGGTAGCGGTGTGGATCCGGGTACGTCGACTCGTCCTTCACGGTCCGCGGATCGAACACCGTGAGGTCCGCGAAGTATCCGGGCTGGACGAGACCGCGCTCCCGCAGCCCCAGCCGCTGCGCGGGGAGCCCCGTCATCTTGTTCACCGCCGTCTCCAGGGAAAACAGCCGCCGCTCACGCGCATACTCGCTCAGCACCCGCGGGAACGTGCCGTAGCTGCGCGGATGCGGCTTGCCCGCCTTGTCGCCTTCCCCTTCGAACAGCGGAATCGAATCGGAGCCGATCGTGAGCGCCGGGTGCGCGAGCACCTTGGCCACGTTGTCGATCGACTGCGAGAAGCTCACCATGCCGACGGTGCATCGCTCTTCCAGCAGCAGGTTCATCAGCGCCTCGGCGGGCGCCTGCCCCGACTGCTGCGCCAGCTGGGCGAGGTTCAAGCCTTCCAGCTCGCGGCGCTTGCACGAGGCGATGAAGATCTGGTCGAAGCCGACGCCGCCCTGCGACACGGTGCCCCACCGCTCGCCGTCGACGAGGCACTCCTCGGTGATGCGACGGCGCAGCTTCGGGTCGGCCAGACGCTCGAGGAGCTTGCTGATGCCGCCCTCGTGGGACCAGGCCGGCATCAGGTTGTCCATCTTGGTGCTGCCGGCGTTGTACGGATAGACGTCGCCGGCCACGTCGACACCCCGCGCGCGAGCGTCGTCGAGCATCCGGAGCGCGGCATCGAGCTTCGGCCAGTTCTCGCGCCCCGAGGCCTTGACGTGCGAGATCTCGACGCGCACGCCGGCCTCCTCACCGATACGGATCGCCTCGGCAATCGAGTCGAGCAGCATCGACGACTCACCGCGGATGTGCGAGGAGTACTGGCCACCGCGCGGCGCCATCGCCCGCGCGAGCGCGATGATCTCCCGCGTGTCGGCGTACGACGACGGCGGGTAGACGAGTCCCGTCGATAACCCCCAGGCGCCGGCGTCGAGCGCCTCGCCGAGATACCGCTCCATCGTCTTGATCTCACCCGTCTCCGCCGGGCGCGCCTCGAAGCCCATGGCCGCGATCCGCACGGCGCCGTGACCGACGAAGTGGACGACGTTGACGGCGGGACGCACGCCGCGCAGGGTGTCGAGGTACTGACCGAAGGTCTCCCATTTCAGATCCGGCGTCGGGCCGATGCCGCCGACCCAGCCCAGCACCAGCGCGTGCTGCTCCGGCCGCAGCGGGGCCTGCGAGAACGAGCACATCCCGACCACTTCGGTGGTGACGCCTTGACGGATCTTCGACTCGGCCGACGGACACCCGAAATAGAAGAGGTCCGAGTGCGAGTGCATGTCGATGAAGCCGGGCGCCACCATCTTGCCGCTGGCGTCGACGACGCGCGTCGCCTCACCGGCCAGCGACGGCGCCACGGCCGCGATGCGGTCGCCCTCCACGGCCACGTCGGCACGGCGCGCCGGCGCCCCGGAGCCGTCGATGACCGATCCGCCACGAATCAACAGCGACCAGGGCATACCTACTCCTCGACGATGGCCACCGATTTCATCCGGTCGCCCTGCTTGATGCGGTCCACGTGCTCCATGCCGCTGGTGACCTTGCCGAACACCGTGTAGCTGCCGTCGAGATGGGGCGTGGAGCCGTAGCAGATGTAGAACTGGCTGCCGGCCGAGTTCGGGTCCTGGCTGCGCGCCATGGCCAGCGTCCCGCGCACATGCTTCTGCTTGTTGAACTCCGCCGGAACGGTGTACCCCGGGCCGCCCGTGCCGTCGCCCTTCGGGCATCCGCCCTGCACGACGAAGTCGCGCACCACGCGATGGAACGTCAGGTTGTTGTAGAAGCCCTTCTTGGCCAGCGTGACGAAGTTCTCGACCGTCTTGGGGGCGTCGGCCGGATAGAACTCCAGCCGGATCTCGTTGCCGTTGTCGAGCGTGATGACGCCGGTCTGCTTCATGGGTTGACCACCTTGATGGAAGTGATGCGATCACCGACCCGGATCTTGTCGACGACGTCCATGCCCTTCGTGACCTGGCCGAAGGCGGTGTACTTGCCGTTCAGGAACGGCGCCGGCCCAAGCATGATGTACACCTGGCTGCCGCCCGAGTCGGGGTCCTGGCTGCGCGCCATGCCGAGCACGCCGCGCTCGAACTTCCGGCTGTTGAACTCCGCCTTGATCTTGTAGCCGGGATCACCGGTACCCATGCGCGGATGATCCATGGGCAGCGTCTTCGACTGCGGATCGCCGAACTGGACCACGAAGTTCGGCTCGACGCGATGCACACGCTGGCCGTCGTAGAAGCCCTTCCTGGCCAGGCTCACGAAGTTCTCGACGTGCTTCGGTGCGTCCTTGGGGAAGAGCTCGAGCGTGATGTCTCCGCCCTTCTCCATGGTGATCACGAGCCGGGGCGCCTTCGTGCCCGCGCTGTCGGCGGGGGCAGGCGCCGGCTTGCCGGAGACAGGCTTGTCGGGCGCGGATTTGTCCTGAGCCCACGCCGGCGTCGCCAGCAGCGCGACGATCGAGAGCACGAGTAGCCGACGGATCATCGAGACCTCCAGGGATGTGAACGGTGACGGCGCGTCATTATATACCCCGCGTGCGAGGGAGCGGCGGCGGCGCGTGTTACGATGAGCGGGTATGCAACAACGCGACCGCATCAGGAATATTGCGATCATCGCTCACGTCGACCACGGCAAGACCACGCTGGTGGACGCGATGCTCTGGCAGTCCGGGCTCTTCCGGCAGAACGAGACCGTGGCCGAGCGGATCATGGACTCGATGGATCTGGAGCGCGAGAAGGGCATCACCATCATGGCCAAGAACACGGCCATCTCCTACCGCGACGTCCACATCAACATCGTCGACACGCCCGGCCACGCCGACTTCGGCTCGGAGGTCGAACGCACGCTCACCCTCGTCGACGGGGTGCTGCTGCTCGTCGACGCCGCCGAGGGGCCGCTGCCGCAGACCCGGTTCGTACTCAAGAAGGCGCTCGAGGCGGGGCTGCCGCCGATCGTCGTCATCAACAAGATCGACCGCGGCGATGCGCGACCGGCCGAGGTCCTCGACGAGATCTACGATCTCTTCATCGACCTGGACGCCAGCGAGGATCAGCTGGACTTTCCGGTGCTCTACACCAACGCGCGCACGGGCACGGCCACCACCGAGCTGAAGACCGAGGGGCGGACGCTGGAGCCGCTCTTCGAGACCATCCTGACCACGGTACCGCCGCCGCGCTTCGATCCCGCCATCGGCCTGCAGTTCCGCGTCACCATGCTGGACTGGGACGATTACGTCGGGCGGCTGATCATCGGCCGGATCGTCAATGGCGGCGTCCGCCAGGCCGACCGGGTGGCCGTCGTGCATCGCGACGGCGCCGTCGAGCAGGCGAAGGTCACCGTTCTCTACGGCTACGAGGGGCTGAAGCGGGTGGAGATCGCCGAGGCCAGCGCGGGCGAGATCGTGGCCATCGCCGGCATCGAGAGCATCGACATCGGCGAGACGGTGGCCGAGCTGGAAAATCCGCGCGCGCTGCCCCTCATCCGGATCGACGAGCCAACCGTCTCGATGCTCTTCTCCGCCAACGTCTCGCCGTTCGCCGGCAAGGAAGGCAAGTTCGTGACCTCGCCGCAGCTCCGCGAGCGACTGATGAAGGAGGGCAAGCTCAATCCCGGTATTCGCGTGGAGGAGACCGACTCTCCCGACACCCTCCGCGTCTCCGGGCGCGGGGAGCTCCAGCTGGCGATCCTCATCGAGATCATGCGGCGTGAGGGCTTCGAGGTCGAGGTCGGCAAGCCGGAGATCATCACGCGCCAGGACGATGGCCGCACACGGGAGCCGATGGAGCACCTCGTCGTCGACGTGCCCGAGGAGTTCATCGGCGCCGTCACCCAGAAGGTCGGTCCGCGCAAGGGCATCATGACCAAGATGGTCAATCACGGCACCGGACGCGTCCGGCTGGAGTACCGGATCCCGTCACGGGGATTGATCGGGTACCGCACGGAATTCCTGACCGACACGCGCGGTACCGGACTGTTGAATCACCTCTTCGACGGGTGGGACGAGTGGCAGGGCGACATCGCGCATCGTCAGAACGGCGCGCTGGTCGCCGATCGGACCGGGCGCGCCACCGGCTACGCCATCGACAATCTCCAGGCGCGCGGCACCATGTTCGTGGCGCCGGGCGACCAGGTCTACGAGGGCATGATCGTCGGCGAGAACTCGCGCGACAACGACCTGGACGTCAACATCACGAAGGAAAAGAAGCTCACCAACATGCGGGCCTCCACCGCCGACGAAGGTATCAAGCTCACGCCCCCGCGCATCATGAACCTCGAGCAGTGCCTCGAATGGATCCGCGAGGACGAGCTGCTGGAGGTCACGCCGAAGTCGCTACGCCTGCGCAAGCGCGCGCTGGCAGGCCGTCGCCGGTTTTAGAGGAGCGCCACGGCTCCGCCGGGGCGCTCCGAACGTTGGGGGGTATGGGGGCCCATCTCGGGGCCAGGCCGGCGGCGGTTTTTAGAGGAGCGCCACGGCTCCGCCGGGGCGCTCCGAACGTTGGGGGGTATGGGGGGCCATCTCGGGGCCCCCCATTAAGAAATCGCCCAGCGGAGGTAGATCGCGCCCGAGGTGAAGCCGGCGCCGAAGGCGGAGAGGACGATGCGGTCACCGTAGGCGAAGCGCTTGTCCTCGTGCCATTCGGAGAGGCCGATCGGAATCGTCCCTGCCACGGTGTTGCCGTAGCGATCGAGGTTGATGACCACACGCTCGAGCGGCAACCCGAGACGCTTCGCCACCGCTTCGATGATGCGACGGTTCGCCTGATGCGGCACCATCCAGGCCACGTCGTCGAGGGGCAGCTCGGCGCGCTTGAGCAGATCCTCCGTGATCTGCGCCATGCCGGTGACGGCCGCCTTGTACACGGCCGGTCCGTCCTGCAGCACGAAGTGGCGGCGGGCGGTGATCGAGTCCGCGCTGGCGGGCTCGAGGCTGCCGCCCGACGGAATGTAGAGAGCGGTTTCGCCGGCGCCATCCATGTGGCAGACGTGCTCGAGGACGCCCACCGCCTCATCCGCGAGTGGCTCCACCAGCACCGCGCCCGCCCCGTCCCCGAAGAGCACGGCGGTGGCGCGATCACGCGGATCGATGACGCTCGACATCTTGTCGGCGCCGCACACGAGGACGAGCCGCGCCGCACCCGACTCCACCAGCCGGGTGGCGGTGACGAGCGCGTAGATGAAGCCGGAGCACGCGGCTGACAGATCGAAGCCCCACGCGTTGAGCGCGCCGAGCTTGGTTTGTAATATCGCGGCCGTCGAGGGCAGCGGCCGGTCGGGCGTCATGGTCGCGACGATGATGCAGTCGATGGCGCCGGCGCCCACGCCGCGCTGCTCGAGACAGCGCCGGGCCGCGCCGAGCGCCAGATCCGACGTGGCGCCGTCCTGCGCGAAGTGCCGCTCGGCGATGCCGGTGCGCGAGCGGATCCACGCGTCGCTCGTGTCGAGGCGCTGCTCGAACCAGGCGTTCGGGAAAACTTCCGGCGGGACGTGGTGACCGACAGCCGTGATACCGGCGCGCATCGTCGCCCCGAGCCTCTCACAGTTGCCCGCGTCGTGCCAGCAAAACGTCGCTCGGCCGCAACCTCCGATAAACCCTGGCCCCCTCGGACGCCGGGGTGCGCCCTCAGCGTGGCTGGCGCTTCGTCGTCGGGGGCCGTACCTGGATGAACGAGCGCACGGCGGTCACGTTGTCGATGGACTTTGCGTGCTGCACCGCCCGCGCCGCCTTGTCGGAGTCGTCGACGACGCCGGTCAGCACCACCGTCCCCGCCAGCACGGTCCATTCGAGTTGCGAACGCCGGAGGTCGAGGTCGGTGACGATCTTCGCGTCGAGCTTCAGGCTGATGGTGAGATCGCGCGGGTAGGACGGGCGGGCGGGCACAAAGACGGTCTCCACGCGGCGGACGCCGGAGACGGCGCGGGCGACCGCCACCGCGTCGGCGCCGAGCGTCGAGCCCGTTTCCACGATCCCCGCCACCACGACGCGCCCCAGATGCGAGAAGACGTGGATCTGCAGCGCCGAGCCGACGCCTCGCTTGTTCGCGAGATCGTCCTTGATCGTCCCCATGATGCGCGCGTCCTCGTGCTGCTCCTGCAGGGTGCGCACGTCGCTGAGCGTCTGGTACGCCACCACGATCGCCGTCGTGCACGCCGTCTGCGTCAGCGCCAGCGCGGCGAGCAGCCACGTCGGCCATCTCATAGCTTGAGCACCACGACGCCGACCACCGCCACCGCCGCCCCCACGAGCGCCACCGGTGGCAGCCGCTCGCCGAGAAAGACGACGCCGAGCGGAACCGCGAACAGCGGCGCCGTGGAGGAGAGCACCGTGGCCACCGCCACTCCGGCGTGCTTGATCGACAGCACGTACATGACCGAGCTGGCCGCCGTGAGCACGCTGAGAATGCCGAGGCGCACCGCCACGGCACCGCCGGCGCGCGCGAGCGCCGGCACGTCACGCCAGGACCACGGCATCGCCCACAGCAGCGCCGCCGCCAGCGGCAGCCGGACGAGCTGCGCCGTGAGCGCGTCCATCTCGGCGAGCGGGACGCGGAGCGCCACCACGGACACGCCCCAGGCCACCGCGGCCGTGCAGGCGGCGATGATCCCGCGCCACGAGCGCGGCGCATCGCCGGCGTCGGCGCGGGTGGCCACGACAAGGGCGAGGCCGCCGAGCGTCAGCAGTCCGCCCACGGCGATCTGCGGCGTGATCCGCTCGTCGAGCAGCAACGCCGCCAGGACGGCCGCCACCACGGGGTAGCTCATCGACACCGTCATCGCACGGCCGAGGCCGAGCATGCGCGTGCTCTCGAAGAACACGGTGTCGCCGATGGCGATGGCGGTGACGATCGAGACGAGCAGGAGCAGGAGGCTCTGACCGGACACGGCGGCGAGCCCATCGAAATCCGCGACGGCGGCAGTCCAGGCGGCGATCAGGACAGCGCAGAGCGTCGTGCGAGCGGCGTTGATGGCGACCGTGCCGAAATGCGACGACAGCGACCGGACCAGGAGGCTCGTGAGGGCCCATGCCACCGCCGAGCCAAGGGCGCAGAGGGCGCCCAGCGTCGCGAGGTCCACTCAGTCTTTATACTACTGCGACGAGAGCCGCCCCAAAGTCGCCGGCATGACGCTGGCAACGCGTTCTGACATGGCCAAGCAGGCAAAACGACCGCGAAAACCCACCGCCGCCAAGGTCTCGAAAAAGATGGCCGGTGTCCGGCCACTGCGCGGCGAGGCGGCGATCGGCCGCCCGTACGAGCTCGGATTCAAGCCGCCGCGCGAGAAGAGTCCCTGGCAGGACGAGGGCCGCCCGGAAGCAAGCGGCTGAGCAGCGGTATCACGTGGGGGCTCTCCACGAGCCCCCCGTTTTAGAGCTAGCCGGCCTTGGTGTAGACCGCCTTCGTCGTGCGTTCGCCGCGCGGCGTGTGCATCGTGGTGTCGATCGTCAGCGTGCGGCCGTCCTGCGACAGCGTCCACACCGACTCACGCGAGAAGCTGCGCGCCGGCTGCCCCTGCTCCTTGGCCGGCCGTGTGTGTGACTTGTTCACGACCAGCCGGTCGCCGCCGAGCGTGGCCTTGGTGACCGACGTGCCGCCGCGGGGCGTCGTCTCCGTGCGCTCGCTGCCGTCGACGACGAACGTCTCGCTCAGCGCGCGCTCGCGCGGCCCGTGGGCCACGCTGCGAGTGGTCTTGAGCGTGGCGCCCTGCTGCTCGACGATGAGCTTGACCTCGTGCGGCTGAGCCTGCGGATTCGCCATGCCCTTGCCGTGCCCGCCGCGGTTCGGCAGCTGGCTCTGGGCGCGGTCGAGAACCCACGTCCCCGTGAATTGCGGCTGCGCCTGGGCGGTGCCGACGACAAGGGCCAGCAGCAGCGCCCCGAGTGATCCGATGGTGCGTTGAGCTCGCGTCATGTGAAACCTCCTGTGCTCGTTGCCAGGTTTGACGGGGGAGGCCGCGGTTTTGTTTACGCGGCCCGCCGGGTATCCTGTCGGGCGCCAAGGAGGGCGCTCCATCGCTGAATCCGGTCTCGTCTTCGCGTGTGTCGGCTGCTGCTGCGGACACGCCGACCGCGGCGGCCCGAAGACGCCGCCCCGCACGCTCAAGCGCGAGATGCGCCGCGCCTTTCGCGACAGCGGTGTGGAGGGCCGGCTGCGCCTGGCCTTCACCGACTGCCTCGGCCCCTGCAGCGAGGCCAACGTCGTCTTCGTGTACCTCGCCGGCCGGCCGCTCTGGCTTCGCCGGGTCAACGACGTCCACGCGTTCGCCGGCATCCTCGCGTGGGCGCGCGCGGCGCTCGACGACGGCGATGCGACGCTGCCGCCGCCGCTCGCCGAGCGCTCCTTTGCGTGGACGGGCGGCGGCGAGGGCCCGCCACCGCCGCTCGAGCCCTGACCTCTGCAAGCGGGTGCGCGCTCGGCGGCCCCCCCGAACAGGGGACGGTGGCCTTCCGGTTGCAGCGCGCTCCCGCCCAAGGAGGTTGCGTCATGCAAGAACTGATGTCCCCGGAGACCGTCGCTCGGGTTCGTGAGATCCGCTCCCGCCTTCCCGGCCAGATGCTCCAGGAGCGCCTCGAGAACGCGCAGCTGACGTACGGCCCCCTGTACACGCTGGCGGAGGTCCGCCAGCGTGTCGGTGAAGTCCTGCCGCGGCGTCTCGGCTACGTGCGCAGCGCGGTGCTGGAGCCGGTGGAGAATTACCGCGAGCGGATTCCTGACGAGTCGTTGCTCAAGTACGACGATGCCGTGCGCAGCGGCCTCTTCTCGAAGTTCTGGGTGGCGACACCGACGTACTACCAGGAACGACAGGTCGACCCGTGGATCGTGGCCGAGGTGAGCGGGACCGATCGCTGGGCCGTCATCGCGCGCTGGGACTGAGCGTACCGCGCCCGCACGGCTCGACCGTCGTCCGCGCGTCGCCTTCGCTGACCGCCGCCGTCGCCCCGCTCGCCTGGGGTAGGATTGGAGCCCCGGCGCGGCCGGAACGTCAGGCTCGGAGGCGACGCATGGACTACGGCGAATACCAGCACCTCACGTTCAAGCACATGGACCACGGGGTCGTGCTGATCACCATCAACCGGCCCGAGGTGCTGAACGCGACCAACGACCGCCTCCACTGGGAGCTGACGCAGGTGTGGCTCACCTTCGACGCCGATCCGCGCGCGCGAGTGGCCGTGGTGACGGGCGCCGGTCGCGCGTTCTCGGCCGGCGGCGATCTCGACATGGTCGACGCCAACGCGCGGGATCCGAAGCGGCTGGCGCGCACGGTCCGCGAGGCCTCCGACATCGTCTACAACATGATCAACACCGACAAGCCGATCGTCTCGGCGATCAACGGCGTCGCCGTCGGCGCCGGCCTCGTGGTGGCCCTGCTCGCCGACATCTCGATCATCTCGGAGACGGCTCGCTTCACCGACGGCCACACCAAGCTCGGCGTCGTGGCCGGCGACCACGCGGCCATCGTCTGGCCACTGCTCTGCGGCATGGCCAAGGCGAAGTACTACCTGCTCACCTCGGACTTCATCGACGGCCGCGAGGCCGAGCGCATCGGCCTCGTGAGCCTCTGCGTGCCGGCCGAGCAGCTGCTACCCAGGGCGTTCGAGGTCGCCGACAAGCTCGCGCTCGGCGCCCAGCAGGCCATTCGCTGGACGAAACGCTCGCTCAACAACTGGCTCCGCATGGCCGGCCCGATCTTCGACCAGTCGATCGCCCTCGAGATGCTGACCTTCATGGACGAGGACGTACGCGAGGGACTCCAGGCGATTCGCGAGAAGCGCCCGCCGCGCTTCCCGTCCGCGCGGGGCTAGGAGCGTTATCGCCACTTCCCGTCCGCGCGGCGGTAGCGACCCGCGCGGCGCGCCGGCGCAGGACACGGACGGCTACGGGTAGCGCGAGGGCCAGCGTGAGGACGATGCCGATGCCGGCCGTCCAGCCGCCGACGTTCTTGGCAGCCCATTCCGAGTGCTCGCCCACGAACCACCCCAGCAGGACCCAGATCGATGCCCAGAGCGAGGCGCCGAGCACGTCCAGGACGACGAAGCGGCCATAGCCGAGGCCGTGGCTGGCCGCCACCGGCCACACGAGCACCCGGACGACCGTGAAGAAGCGGCCGAGGATGATGGTGATCGCGCCGTAGCGGCGAAAGTACTCGATGGCGTCGTCGCTGCAGCCGCGCTCGCGTCCGCGAAGCCGGCAATAGGTGTCGATGATCCAGTTCGATCCGCGGGTGATCGTCGCATACCAGACCTGGTCGACGAGGATGGCCCCGAGGGCGGCCACCGCGATGACGATGAAGACGTTGGCGTGGCCGGCGGCGGCCATGGCGCCGGCGGCGGCGAGGAGCACGCGCCCCGGGAACGGCAGGCCGGTGGCATCGATGACCGTGCCCAGGAAGACGACCAGGTAGGTGTGATCGACGAGCCAGTCGAAGAGCGGGCGCAGCGCCTCCATTCATCCCGTCAATGCTGCAAGCGCGGTACCAGAGGGAGCTATCGCCACTCCGGGTACGTCGGCGGCGAAAGCGCGTCGGCGTCACGACCGCGCCAGTCGAACTCGCCCATCCGCGGCCACATGCGCTCGGCGCCCGCCTGCAGCGCCGCCAGGATCGCCGACTCGTCGGCGGCCAGCACCCGGCCGCGCTCGACGACGGGGCGGCCGCCGACCCAGACGCGGTCGATGTCCTCGGCGGTGGCGTTGTAGACGATGTTCTTGATCGGATCGCGCAGGGGCGTCATGCCCCACGAGGTGCCCTTCCAGAGCACGAGGTCGGCGGCGGCGCCCGGCGCGATGCGGCCCAGATCGTCCCGGCCGAGGGCGCGCGCGCCGCCGAGGGTGGCCGCGTCGAAGACGTCCGCCGCCGTCGTCGCCTCCGTGTTGCGCTCGGCGATCTTGCTGCAGACGGCCGCCCAGCGCATGGCCTCGATCACGCTCTGCGGATTCGTGTCGGTGCCGAGGGACATGTTGACGCCCGCCGCCTTGTACC